>Ga0105239_10007791_pt1 | contig 12254 bp, 10 predicted proteins | sample KBSC44metaG_FD_92761 | JGI IMG/M metagenome (GOLD analysis project Ga0105239, IMG submission 92761) | Corn rhizosphere microbial communities from Kellogg Biological Station, Michigan, USA - KBS C4-4 metaG | ecosystem: Host-associated > Plants > Roots > Rhizosphere > Soil | place: Michigan, USA...
AGTCCGCTGACGGTGATCTCGGTGAGGTTCGGCCACGAGCGGATCAGGTCGCGGATGCGGCCCCCGACGATGGCCCCTGGTTCGGCGTTAACGAACAGTTTGGGCACATCGCTTTCGGCCAACCAGCTGCTGTAGTCGTTGACCACCGATGTGACGTCGGCGGGCTCGCCGTCGATTGGGATGTTGCGTGGCCAGGACAACGTCGGCCGGCGGGACTCACCCGGTTCGACGAACGGCCGCCGGTAGTGGTCCATCTCTTCGTCGCTGAGCTGGCGCGCCATCCCTGCGGGCAGCACGTGTTCGATGAAACTGTTCTGCTCCAACACCATGGTCTCGCCCTGCGGCGATCGAAGGCTCTCAAACACGCCGCGGAGATCAGGGGGGAAGTCCGACCAGCTAATGGGGGTGACGCTGGCTTCCATGAACGCGATGCCCTGGATGCGGTCACGATGCTGGTTGGCCCAATCGAAGCCGAGTACTGAACCCCAGTCGTGCAGCACGAGTGTCACGTTGTCGCCGAGATCCAGTGCATCCCAGAGCGCGAATAGGTAGTCGCGCTGTTCGGCGTAGTGGTAGCGGCCCGGACCCGACGGGTGCAGTTTGTCCGACCCGCCCATGCCGATCATGTCGGCGGCGACGAGACGGCCCAGTCCTTCTAGGTGCGGCATGACGTTGCGCCACAGGTAGGACGACGTGGGGTTGCCGTGCGCAAAGATGATGGCGTCGCCGTCGCCCTCGTCGACATAGGCCATCCGCCTTCCGCTGACTTCACGAAAGCGCAGTTGCCCGTGGGGTTTTGCGCCGACCATGGGTATCTCCTTATTTGCTCGTTCCCATCTCGAGGCCGTCTAGGTCACCGTAAGCGCACGTATTGAGCCGCTTCTATCGTTGGTCCTTTTGGGGGTGCGCTGAATGTGGTTGCGGCTCTGGCCAATAGTTCCTACGTTGGCCGTCACGGCTCCGACATGATTAATCAGGCTGTGCGTTTGGTCAGATCGCGGTAAAGCCGCCATCCACCACTACGGTCGCGCCGGTGACGTAGCTCGCTTGCGGCGACGCGAGGAAAACGATCGCCTCGGCGATCTCGGTCGGGTCCGCGGTCCGGCCCAACGGCGTGGCGGAACCCAGCTGCTCCAACCCGTCGCGTAACGCGCCGACGCCGCCGCCGGTGCGGGTGGGCCCGGGCGCGACGGTGTTCACGCGAATCCCGTTGGCGCCGAATGCCGCCGCCCAGGACCGGGTGAAGGATTCGAGTGCCGCCTTGGTGGCGGCGGCGACCGGCGCGAAGGGGACGCCGACCGACGCGCCCATTGAGGAGATGTTGACGATGGCACCCGATCCGCGGGCGATCATCTTGGGCAGCAGCGCCGCGGTCAGGAAGAACGGCGCGCGCACGTCGACGTCGAACATCATGTCGAACGACTCGACGTCCTGCTCCAATGTCGGAGCGGCCGTGACCGTGGCCGCGTTGTTGACCAGCACGTCCACCTCACCGGCCCGTTCGGCCAGGCCTCGCACGGATTCGAGGTCGTTCAGGTCGGCGGCGATGAAATCGGCGCGTCCACCCTCTGCCTCGATCGCCGCGACGGTCTGCGCGCCTCGTCCGGTGTCACGCCCGGTGATGACCACGGCCGCGCCGCGGCGGGCGAACAGCTTCGCCGTTTCCTGTCCTATTCCAGCGGTTGCGCCGGTTACCAGCACCCGTTGGTCCTGTAGTTTCATCACACGCTCCTATGTCCGATTTTACGTTGAATGTGGTTGCGGCTCAGGCCAACAGCTCCATGACGTGGCTGTGGGGCGGCCTATACCTTGGCGGTGACGGCTCCGAATGCTGAGCGGTGTTGCCGGACGAAGTTTCGGAAGCTCAGCGGGGCCCGGCCGCTGGCCGCTGCGAGGGCCGAGGGGTCGATGTCCGTGCGCAAGATCGCGGAGTTGTCCTCGCACATCGCTGCCAGGGTGGTGATGTGCGCGATCATGGCGTGGTTGGGCAGACCCCGGGAGTGGGCCTGCAGCTGGCGGCTCCAATCGTTCGCGGTGATGTGCTGATAGCGGACTTGGCGGCCGGTCTCCTCGCTGATGATGTCGGCGATCTGTTGCTGGGAGAGCAGCTCATGGCCCGGCGGGTAGACGAATGGGGTGTTGGTGCGGTGTTGCGGGTCGAGCAGGGCGCTCGCGCACAGGTCGGCGCTGTCGGTGGCGCTGATCCAGGCCGGGCGGGCATCGCCGAAGCTGTTGGCGAACATGCCGGTCTCGCGGATCGCGTCGGCGTGCAGCAGCAGGACGTTCTCTCGGCCGCACCGGCTCGATCTCGTCACGCGAAAACCCCTTGCGGCAACGGCTCAGTGACCCCGTAGCGGCTGGGAAACAGCGGCGCAGCCGGGACATAGTTGGCGTTCGCCGGGCGGCCGTGCGGATGATCGTTGGCCAGAAATGCGCGCAGATCGTCGACCAGCCACGCATCATCGGCACCACCCGGCGCGACTTGGCCGACTTCGGGGTCGAAGTTTCCCAGCCGCCGCGAACTGCCCGGCGAGTCCGGGTCACGTTCACCGAGCCCGCCGAACCCAGCACCTGCGGCAACGTCAAATCCCCGACGTTCAACCCGGCGAGCTCACCGGCCCGCAAACCGGTGAACGCGGCGAACATCACCGCCAACGCATAGATCGGGTGACCCTGCACCCGGCCGATGTGGTCGGCCACGGCGGCGATCTCGGCTGCGGGTCAGCGGACGGGCGGTGAACGGCTCGGCGTCGGGGTCGGTCGGCCGGGTACGGGGCACCGATGCGCACGGGTTCGCGGTGATGGCGCCGTCCACCACCGCCACGTCGAGGATGCGGCCCAACGTCTCGAACGCGTGCTTGATCGTAGAACGAAGACCGCGCAGCACATCAACTGCAGTCGCGACGCGCCACCGAACAGTCGCGACCGGCGCATCACCCGTGTCCGATACGGCGCCATCGGGTCGTTCGGTCGCGCGGCGGGCACGAAGACCGGCCGCGTGCGATAGCCCAGCATCAGGGCGGTGCTGCTCACCACCAGCGCTGCCCGATACGTTCCCGGCACCACCACGAGGTGCGCCTCCACGAGGGCGTCCATCCCCGTGTGAGCGTCCGGCCGCGAGGAGTCGGCGCGGCTCTCAGCGCTGACCACAATGATCTCAAAAGGGTGGCCGGTCGTCGATCTAGAGCGACCGCATGCCGAACTCCGGAAACAGATCCGTGCTTCCCCAATTCAGTTCTCTCGCAGTATCCATTACGCCGTGGAAGTCGGGATACACTCGGTTTCCGCGGTATGCCGTGCTGCCCCACAGAGCCACAAACCCCGAGTCGCCGTCGAACTGAAAGACGCTGGCCGCGTTGGCGATTAAGCCGCCCTTCTGCCCGTAGAAGCGGTCATTGCCCTGGTTCCTCGCATCGTCGAGACCGTAGCCGGCGCGGCGCTGCCCGGCCTCCCGGACATTCGCTGCGTTGGTCAGCATCTCATTGAGGGTTCGGCGTTTGAGGGCGGCGGTGTCTTTCGGGTCGATCAGCACCGCAACCAGTCGGGCCAAGTCTGGGGCCGCCGCGGACAAGCCCCCGCAGCCTTGGGTGTTGGCAAGCGGGTAATCGCCGTATCCCGTGGCCACCAGGGGCTGGTCGTTGCTATTGATGCTCTTGGCCACCGCGAGGTCGGATGTCCAGTCCGGGTCGACGAACGACGCCGCCTGGTAGCGGGCTTCGTCGGCAGGTTGCGCCTTTAGCAGATCCACGGCGTTGCGAATGCGGGTGATCCCCAGCGGTGCCATTAGGTGCTTGCGGTAGGCATCGATCGGTGCGGCGGTCCCGCGAAGTTTGGCCGCCAGGCGACCAAGAAGGTAGTAGCCGCAGTTGCTGTACACCTGTGTTTGGCCTGGCGGTGAGTCCAGCTTGAGGGTGGCGATGTAGTTGTCGGTCATGGTTTGGTCGACCGGTAGCGATGCTGGCAAGCCCGCACTGTGGAACGCGTTCACCACGGCGGTAGCGTCGGCGAATTCGTCGTGCTGCAGTCCGCTGGTGTGCTCGAGGAGCTGCTGGACGGTGATCGACCCGAAGTCCGGATCGATCGGCTGGCCACCGGACGGCGTGTGCAGCTGCAGAAACTTCTGGACAGGGTCGCTGAGCGTCAGCTGCCCGCTTTCGATGAGCTGGAAGACCGCAAGCGCCGTAACCGTTTTGGAGCCGCTTGCCAGCCGGAAGAACGTGGTGGGGTGCACAACCGGCCAGTCGGGCTCGGCCAGGGCGTAGCCACGTGCGTAGATCAGCCGGGTTCCGTGCACAATCGCCAGCGCCGCGTGCCGCACCGGCGGATACGTAGCCATCGTCTTCTCCATGACGGCGTCGATGTCCGCATTGGCGACCGGTCCCGTCGCGGTGAACCGCTTCTTGATGGGTTGGGTGCCCTTCACGAAAATGGCAGCCAGGCGCGCGCAGGCGGCGTTGGCGCCGGCGGCCTGCACGCAGCTCGGGAAATAGCCCTTCTTGGTCCAGGTGTCGAACTCGGTCTGGTAGCCGGCTGGCGTCATGTTGTGGCGGGCTACCCAATCGCCGATCTCATCGGCGACAAACAGCGACAGGTAGGCGTTGTCGGCGTCGAGGGTGACGAACGACGGCCGACACCAAGCGGCGGTTTCTGCGTTGAATCGGGCCTGATAGTCGCTGGCCGAGTCGGTCAGGCCGTCGTTGTTCCACAGGGTCGCTCCGGAGTTGGGTACCCAGATCGCGGCAAAGCGTGGATCATTCCCACACCCATATGAGGCCGCCCAGCGCAGAATCATCCCGTTGGTCCTGGCAAAGTAGTCCATGCCCTGAATCGAAGTCGCGTCGGTTAAGGTCCCTTCTGGATTGCTAACCAGCCCATGGCGGGTGATCACGATCGGGCTCTGCGGCTGGAACACTGCAGCGAAGCGGGGGTTGCTGGCCGACCCGGTAGCGGCCAAGATCACCGGCCCGAAACCGTCGAACGCTTGCTTGTCGAAGGTCTGTTGCCACTGCGCGACGGTCATCAAGGGAAAGTTCCGCTGTTCGGGCGGTGGATTCTGCTTCACCATCACCGCCGCGTACACCGGAGCGAAAACATCTCCGTAGATGCTGAGCGAAACAAACCGATAGCCCTCGGCGACATATTTGAGCGTTTTGGCCACGTGGTCGGGTCGCGTCTCGCCATCCCAGGCGACGAAATCAACCATCGGTGTTCTCCCCCTTCTGCCAACCGCACCGACTACGGCTGCTAGAGCCCGCCGCGGCCCAAATCCGGCTCAGCTGCGCAGGTATGGCCGGCGCAGCCACCAGTGCCTGATCGAATTTGTCGAGGTCCCACATTGAGCACCGGTCGGGATCGCTTGGACAAGACCGCGCTGCACCGCGCCGATGCTGATGAGTTGTTCGGCGAGCCGATCGGCCGAGGTTTGCCAACCCGTTGGCACACGCCAGCGCGGTCAGCCCCAAACCCGCATCGGCATCGGCTGCTTCTTCGAGGGCGGCGAACGCACCGTTCAGGACACCGCCGACGATCGGGCTCGAATTCGTACCCGCTGGACGATGGCCCGCACGGTGATCCGACTTGAGCGCGGCGACCTCGACCGAATCGTCGTCGACGCCTTGCGCGGTGACCGCTGCGGGCTGCGTCATGTTGGCCCCCCCGAGCCCATGCTGACACGTTGACGTCAACGACGGTAAACCCGCGCCGATCGTCAATGCTGAGTATGACGGTACTCGATTTATCCAGTGCCATAAATGATTTCGCGAATTTCCTCCAAATTTGCTGTGAAGTACCAGGAGTCGGCGCAGACACCTCGCAGCGCGTCGCAAGCAAAATCACAGGCAAAACAGATTGGCTGCCCGCGAAATTACAATCAACGGCGCGACTGACACGTCCATTGCATCGCAGGGCACGGAGGCGGTCACCCAGGCTTCCAAGCGCGGCGTCGAGCGGGCGCTTATTGCTAACGTCGCCGGGCGAGGCCGTTGACCGGGCTCGGCGGCGGCACCGTCAGAAGGTCAATGAGTTCTGAATGCAGTTTGGGGTCGAGCGCCTGCCGGATGAGGGTTGCGCCGTCGGTCTGCTCGCTGGATAGGTGGCTGTTGTGTGCAATTACACCGTCAACGAGTCGGCGTTGTTTTGCGCGACAACGACGCCGGCCGCGCCGGTCAGGATCATGGAGGGGCGGACAGTACGGCGGATGGAGCCGACATGCCCAATCGCAGGCTTAATCCAGCGGCGCTCAGCGGCATCTACGGTGCCGAGGAACTCGCGGCGCCGCCGGATCTGCTTTGGAGTCTCGGCGCCCTGACAGGCGTCGGCGGGCGAGTCGTGCTTTGGTCAACGCGGGGCCGGCGGCCTTCGGGCCGTTCGACGCGAAACCGCGGCCTCACACCCACATCCGCCTGCAAAAGATGGGCACCAACGCGACGCTATGGCGCCCCGTCCGGATCCACGCGGCTACCGCAATGGCCAAAGGACGCACCTGGATACGCGTCACTACACGGCCACGGCCGACGTTGGATGCGGCCGACGTGAGGGCACGACTGATCGTTTTTGCGGCATTGGTGTTCGCCGTCCTGGCGGGAGTCCTGGCCTGGGTGCTCAACGCACACGTGTTCAACAACTGGCTGCGCGTGCACGCAGGGATTTCCGACTTAGCCGGCCCCTACTACGGCTTCTGGTCCGGGATCGGATCTGATATCGCTGAGTTCAGCCTCGTCGGGGCAGCCTTTACGGGCGTGTACCAAGTAACGCGCAAGTTCAACTGCCATCAGCGCCGCTGCTGGCGCGTCGGCACCCACGAAGCGGCCGACGGCCAGTTCTTGCTCTGCGCCCGCCATCACCCTGACTACCACGGAAAGAAGCCGACCCGCGAGCTGATCGAACAACTGCACCGCCAGCACATCGAGCGCGAAGAAGCGATCCACGACAAACTCGACGAGATTCAACGGCGCCTGCACCAACCAGGACATGACCCGTGACGCGTACAACCACCGGTCGTTGGTGTCTCCGATTTGTCCGCCGTGACAACGACATCGAGAGTCTCGATCGGCAAGCCTGCTTGATCGGCGAAGTGCTGTGCATGGAGCCCGAGTGTGTAGGAAACCTTGGCATCGAATCTTGTCGCGAGCCGCGCCCCGTATCCGAGCGTGTCTCGGTTGCCTGTCGTTGCGCTGTGATCCACGCCAACCGGCAGCTACCTCTGGGGACGTGGCGCTGATCGCAAATCATTCCGAACGGAGGGTTCCATGGCGTAAATATCAGTCGGGCAGGCATATTGACGCTCGAGGAACACCACGATGGTCACGAGGGCCATCAACGGAAGTCCTCAGCATCAGAAGAACAAAACACGAAGCGAATTCGGTTGAATGTGAAAGGGTCCTATTATGACTAATGTTCGTGAGCCAAGGCCAAGTCTGCTGCATCATCTGTGGAAGTCCGCACTGCTCTCCGGACTGTTGGCGGTGATCCTGGGAGTTCTGGTTCTGGTCTGGCCGGGGAAATCGATCATCGTCGCTTCGGTTTTTCTCGGCATCTATCTGTTGGTTAGTGGTGTAGCGCAGGTGATCTTCGCATTCAGCTTGCCCGTCTCCGCAGGCAGCCGGATCCTGCTGTTCGTTAGCGGCGCGGCATCGCTGGTCCTGGCGGTTCTGGCCTTCCGGCACTTTGGCGAGGGTTACGCCATTCTGCTGCTGGCCATTTGGATCGGTGTCGGGTTCGTCTTCCGCGGTTTCGCAACGACCGTCGCGGCTGTCAGTGACCCGCACCTGCCAGGGCGGGGATGGGCGATCTTCTTCGGCATCATCACAATCCTTGCCGGCATCATCGTGCTGGGGTATCCCTTCGATTCGCTCGTCACACTGACACTCGTGATCGGCATCTGGCTGATCATCATCGGGGTGATGGAGATTATCTCCTCGTTCGGGATCCGTAGCGACGAAAAGAAGCTCAACGAGGTCGTGGCCGGTGCCAACGCCTAAGCCGCACAATTTCACCGCAAGCCCAGCGACAAGCTATGTGAGATGGGTTGTGTGCGTCAGTCGTTGACGTGTTTAGCCGGCCTTCCGTTTGACCGCCCCGTGAACGTGGTGCCAACATCTGGTGATGGTCGTGTCAAGCGAATGGACGGCTGTTCAGTAGGTAGTGGGCCGGCTCAAGCAGAGCTCCCGAAGTGTGCCGCCGGATGCCGTCACGATGGTGGTTCACCAGAATCATGCCCGGTCTCATGGAGGACCTGTGCGCGACTTCGTGCCGCTATTTGTTGAGGGCGGTGCCCGCCAAGTGTCGGCGAAGCCCGGCGGCTAGTCGCGCCCGCCGATTTGCTTGCCGACGCGGTGATCGCGCCTGGCGATGAGCTGATCTAGCTTAGTGGGCCGGTCGTACGCGGCTGCGGAGTCGGCCCCCACCAGCCGAGCGTGGCGTTGAGGATCAGTCCGGGAAGCAGTGCGGTAGCCAGCAGCCCGTCGATGGGGTGACGCGACCTGGAACAACGTGGAGACGTTGCTGACGTCGACGTCGATGCCACGCGGTGCCGCAACGGCTTTGATGATTAGATGCACGCTCAAGGTGTTGTCTGTCGGTGAGCGCGAGGTGGCCGGCTCGTCCAAATCATGTGTGCGTGAGGGTGAAACCAGCTTTTTCGGCGTCGATCTCACGTTAGGGATGTCATGTCCGTCTACTCGGTGGGTGCTCCATGAGGGGTGCCGCAGGAATCCGACGGAGGAAAACGATCAATGTCCATTGAGGAGAACAAAGCTGTCGTCGGGCGGTGGTTCACCGAGTTCTGGGGCCCCGATTTCAACCCCGGTGTCATCGACGAGCTCGCCGCGCCGGATATCCGCTTTGAGTATTCGCTGCACGCTCCCTGCCGGGGCCGCGATGCGGTCCGTGCCTTCGCGACGAAGTTCCGGGCGGCGTTCCCGGACTTGGCGTTCGGCGGCACCGCGGATCTGATCGCCGAAGGTGACTACGTCGTCGGGCAGTGGATCGGCGGCGGAACACACACCGGCGCGACCTTCGACGACATGCCGATCGGTGCGCTGCCTGCTGCCAGCGGTAAGGCGATGCGCTTCACCGGCACGTCGGTGCTCAAAGTCGTCGACGGCTTGATCGTCGAGGAGATCGGTCTCGACGATGGAGTCACTGTGCTCCAGCAGCTCGGCCTGATCAAGCCGGCCTAGGCAGCCGGACACTTCGGCCCAAGTCGGCTGGTTCAAGCGGCCGTTCGGGCGGGCCGCGGTGAGGAACACATCTCACCGCGGTCCGCTCCCCGCCCGCACGTGGTTCAAAGGCCCGTCCGCTTTCCTTTTGGCGCGCATCGACGTTGAGTCACACCGCAGAGGTCGCCCTGACCCAACCGCACCTCATCGACGTGCACTCGTGGGCGAAGTGGTACAGGAAGTTGGACGGCAACGGGTTAGCACTGCCGGTCGTCGTTCACCGACGAGAAGCGATGGGGTCGTCGAACAGGTCGTAGGCGCCGGTGGCTTTCCACTGCTCCGCCGCGGTGTGTGTGGTGCCGAACCACCGGACGTGGCCGGCGACTTCGGTCGGCGCTCGCGCTGCATCGCTGAGATGACCCGTCGGGATCTCTTCGGGCATCACCGGTTCCCACAGATATGGGTGTAGCAGCCGCACACCGAACATGATCAGGTTGTACGTACCCGGCAGCCCCGCCGACGGCACCACCATTGCTGTTGCGTCGCTCGCCCGTACGGCATCGGCGACCGCCTGCGTCGGCGCGTAGTCCTCACCGACGAGCTCATCGGCGGTGCACCCGTATCGCTCGCAGTCGGCGAAGTCGATCCGGGTGACGTCGTCGACATCAATCATCGCGGTCCACAGATTCAACAACACGTCGTCGGGGTCGCCGTCCGGACCGACGTTGTGGCGCAGCATTTCAGCCGCCGGACCCAGCGGATGAAGGCTGCAGTACTGCACCGTGTCCTGGCCCGCCCGGTGAAACCGCCCCTCCCGCGAACTGGGAGCCGCCCACCACGGCGAGTCGTAGGCGGCGTTGCGGAACGCAGTGAATCTCATGCCGTCATGGCACGCGCCGCGGTCGCGGCACCAAGCAACTGCGGGTAGCGCAGCGGGTCATCGAGCAGCTCGATCGGCGGCTTCTTAAGAACAGGATGGCGCCGGTAGAACCACGCGACCGTGCCCGGCCCGGTAAACGAATGCCGCAACTGATTGACGACCTGTCCGACCACCCGGATACGCGCGGCGTCATCAGCGGCCGGATCCGGCCCATCGGCGCCAAGCCAGCGCTGCAGCTGACGAACCGACACACCGAGCAGCTCGGCGACCGTCTTCTGCGGGACGGAGACGGTCTCGACGGTGCGCGCCAACACGTCGCGGATCGCGGCGTCCTCGCTGTAGGGCTGATTGTCGACGACATCGCGCAGTGCCTGGCGGAACTGCTCGAGAGCGATCCGAACATCCCGGCGCTGTTGCTCGATGTTGTCGTGGCGCAGCGCCTTCTGCGCCCGAAGTGCCGCGGGCCACAGCGCTGCGGCCAGGTACGGGTCGGTCGCGCCGAGCACCGTTTCGAAGCTGTCGATCAACCCGATGACCTGCTGCGGAACCGTCTTCGACCGTTGCAACAGCTTGGTCGCGTCATTGACGTCAGCGAGGAGATCGCCCAGCTCCACCCCTGTCGTAGTCATGTCATCATCATACGACAGATCTACGCCATCCGACCCTTCGTTGTCGTTCCCAAGTGCCGGGCCAAGCGGGGCGACAGGCAGGGTACGAGGGCCGCTGAGCAACGGGAGCCGGCGGCGCCGAGTGGGCCCGCTATGGGCCGCCCGTCTGCGGGAATGACTACAACAGCCCGATCGCAGGTGCGGAAGTTACGACGCCCGTGTGCGCACGTCTCGGAGTGTGGTTTCGCGCAGTAGTTGCGCGACGCTCATGTCCCGGCGGTCGGCCGCGTACCTGAGCGCGTCGAGGTCGGCCTGCGTGAAGCGAACGTAGACACCCTCCGTGGCCGGCGACCATTCCGGCGGCCGAGATGGCAGTCATCCGCCACCACGGTCCGCACGACAGTGCGCTCGGTGAGTACGCGACCCGTCACGAGATCAGCGTCGAGGGTCCGCTGCGCGAGTACTACGACCGCTTCTCCTGGGACAGGAGACGATTCCGCACAATGGGTGACCGCGTTGTGCTGGCCGGTCTTTCGGGCCGACGCGGGAGCACGCTGCAGGTCGGCGCGCAGTGTTGACCGACGGCACCAAAGGCACCGGGGCCGCGATCGTGGCTCGGCTGGGGTTCGCAGGCGCGCACGATGCCGTCGATGATCCACTCCCTGGCACGGAAATCGATGCATGGGAAGGCAATTCAGCCTCTTAGGCTTCGCCGCCCCCTCCAAAGAGGTCGGGAATCGTTGGCCCAAAACACCGCTCGATGCCTCGGATCATCCAGTACAGATCATCAGCCCACCAGCGAGCGCGACAACGCTGCACATCAAGATTCCACTACAACTGCAAGACTGCGAAACAGCCTGGGCCCGACCGAGGATCCGTACGAAAATGACGACAGGTCATGCCGTATACGTTGGCGGAGGGTGTCCCCCACGCGGTGGCCGTTGAGGCAACTGAACGGCGGCACGAGCTGCGGGGACGTTTATCCGCCCAGCATTCGAGGCTGCCATGCCGCGACCCGTTGAAAGTGCTGTCCCCCTGGTCAATGGGACGCCGGTCAGGGGCGCGCAGCGGTAGCATGACCGTCTGACAGGAGTGGGCATGTCGGCACCGTCGGTTGAGCGACCCCGGGTCATACGGCGCAAGATCATCGTTCCGGATACTCCGGTAGGTGCGGTAACGCGTGAGCGCCTTGATGGGTTGCTGTGCCGACTCGTGGATGCCCGCCGGGTCGTGGCGGTCACAGCCACCGCCGGGGCCGGCAAGTCGGTGGCGGTGGCCCACGCCAGCCGCAGATTCAATAGGCCGGTGGCCTGGCTGAGCGTCGATGCCACCGACGCGGCCCCGGGACGGCTGGTGACCTACCTGGAGGAGGCGCTCGCACAGCAGCTGCCCCCGGTGCGCGGGATCGCCACCGGCGCGCTGGCCGCTGGCGTCCCCCATGCCGAGGCGGCGGGCCTGCTCGTCGAGGCGGCCGCCGACGCCGAGGTCGTATTTGTTCTTGATGATCTGGAGCGGCTGCACGGGTCGCCGGCGTGGGAGGTGATCGGCTCGGTCGTGCGCTATGGCCCACCGAGCATGCGGCTCATTCTGATCAGCCGCCGCGCACTG
>Ga0105239_10007792_pt1 | contig 12253 bp, 3 predicted proteins | sample KBSC44metaG_FD_92761 | JGI IMG/M metagenome (GOLD analysis project Ga0105239, IMG submission 92761) | Corn rhizosphere microbial communities from Kellogg Biological Station, Michigan, USA - KBS C4-4 metaG | ecosystem: Host-associated > Plants > Roots > Rhizosphere > Soil | place: Michigan, USA...
AAAAGAAGGGTCGTCTCTTTAAACAAGATACGATCCAGCATAGTTATCCATTCTGCTATCGCTCCGACACGCCACTGATCTATCGCGCGGTTGCGAGCTGGTTTGTCGCAGTTGAAAAAATTAAAGAAGAATTGATCGCCGCGAACAAAACGACTTCGTGGGTGCCGGATCATTTGCGTGATGGCCGATTTGGCAATTGGCTCGAAGGCGCTCGCGATTGGGCGATCTCGCGCAATCGATTTTGGGGAACGCCACTTCCGCTTTGGCGCAATACCGAAGGCGAAGTGATCTGTGTGGGTTCAAAGGAAGAACTCGAAAAACTTTCGGGCCAAAAAGTTTCGGATCTTCATATCGAGTATGTCGACAAAATCACGATTCCATCTCCAACTGGAAAATCGCCGCTTAAACGCGTCGATGGCGTTTTGGATTGCTGGTTTGAATCGGGCTCGATGCCTTACGCACAGTGGGGTTACCCGCAGCATAACGTCGAAGAATTTAAAAAAGCTTTCCCGGCCGATTTCATTGCCGAAGGTTTGGATCAAACGCGCGGCTGGTTTTACACTTTGATGGTCATCGGGACTGCGATCTATGGCAAAGCGCCGTTTAAAAACGTTGTCGTCAACGGGCTTGTTTTGGCCGAAGACGGTCGCAAGATGTCGAAGTCGCTTCGCAACTATCCAGATCCGATGGAAGTGCTGCATAAGCATGGTGCCGATGCGCTTCGCCTTTATTTGATCGACTCGCCAGTCGTAAAAGGCCAAGAGCTTAAGTTCTCAGAAAAAGGCGTTTTCGATATCGTTCGAAAAATTTTGCTGCGTTGGTGGAACTCGTATTCATTCTTTGTGAACTACGGCAACATCGATGGCTTTGTGCCAAAAGGTGATGCGAAAAAATCGCCGAACATTTTGGATCAATGGGTTCTTTCACGTCTCAATGGTTTGATTGCAAACACTCGTAAAGAGATGGACGCTTACCGCTTGTACAATGTGGTTCCGCACCTTCTTCGTTTCATCGAAGAGCTAACGAACACGTACATCCGCTTCAATCGCGGACATTTCTGGGAACAAGGAATGGGTGAGCAAAAACGTCTCGCGTACGAGACCCTTCACGAAGTTTTGACCAAGCTTTCATGTTTGATGGCGCCGTTTGCGCCGTTCATGGCTGAGTCGACGTATCAAAACCTCGCCAAGGTTTTGCCGAATGGTAAATCGAGCGTGCATCTTGAAAGTTTGCCTGAAGCGGATCTTTCTTTGCTTCGCCCAGATTTAGAAGAAGCCGTGGAAGCGATGGATGTTCTGGTGCAACTCGGGCGCATGCACCGTGAGAAGATCTCGGTGAAAGCAAAAATTCCGCTACAAAAAATCCGCATCATTCATCGCAATCCGAAAGTTTTGGAAACGCTCAAACAATTCGAGCCCTATTTCATTGATGAATTGAATTTCCGTAAAGTCGAATACGACTCTAACGAAGATCAGTTCGTACAAATCACGGCGAAAGCGAACTTTCCTGTACTCGGAAAGCGCTTGGGTCCAAAGATGAAAGCTGTTGGTGCAGGCATCATGAAGCTGACGCTTCCTGATTTATTGAAACTCGAAAAAGGCGGAACAGTTTCGGTTGAAGGCGAAGACATCGCGCTCAGTGATGTTGAAATTCGTCGTGCGCCAAAAGGAACGAATCCAAATCTCGTGGTTCACCAAACGGTTTCAATCGAAGTGGATCCAACTGTGACGCCTGAGCAAGAACAAGAAGGTCTGGCGCGTGAGATCATGCGCAAAATTCAAATCGCGCGCAAAAGTGCGGATTTCCAGATGGATGATCGCATTCGCCTGGAGATTGCTTGCGACGGTCCACTTTTGGCCGCACTCAATGCACACAAAGAGCAACTCGTGGCGGAGACGTTGACCAACGATCTTCAGCTTCTGCCGCTCTCAAAGGATCCATCTGGAACTTTTGTCGACAACGGAGACATTGACGGTTCACCGATTAAAATTGGTGTGACCGCCCTTCCGCGCACGTGAAAAAGAAACGCGTGATCCCGCAGTTTGAATTTCGCGAGATCGCCGTTGTTCGCTCGATCTTTAATGACCGCTTCGGCGTGCCTCGGCAGCCGGGGCTTGTCAGTGAAGCGCGTGGCGTGATCAAGTTTCATGACGAGCAAAATATTCGAAACTCGCTTCGTACGATCGAGAAGTTCAGTCACGTCTGGATTATTTTTGTTTTTCATGAGCGTGGCTCGGAAACTTGGCGACCGAGCATTCGCCCACCACGTCTTGGCGGAGCGCAAAGAGTCGGTGTGCTCGCCTCCCGTTCTCCGCATCGACCGAATCCGATTGGCATGTCGGCTTGTGAAATTGTCTCGATCGATCTGGATGCGAAAGGTGGCGCTGAACTTACGGTTGCTGGCGTCGATCTTCTCGATGGAACTCCAGTTCTGGATATCAAACCTTACATTCCTTACGCCGATTCGATTCCGCATGCGAATCCCGGCTGGGCCGCCGAGACCATCACTCGCACGCCGGTCTCGTTCGAAGCCGATGGCTATGAAGACATGCGTTTGTTAATCACACAACTTCTCGAACTCGATCCTCGCCCGGCATTTCAAAAACGCCAACATCCACCGCAAGCGGAGTCATCATGGGGACGGCAATATGGGCTCACCGTCGGCAATATCGATGTACAGTATGAAATCCGTGAATCAGGTTTTGTGGTGATTTCTATGACTGCTAAGAATTGATGTTGATCATCTTTCAGTTTGAAGCGCCCACTCTCGTCCCGGCTGCTCCACCCGAAACCATTCGATACTTCCGGTATCTACAACGGTGACGTATACCGTTTTTCCATCCGGTCCACCGAAGGCAAGATTGGACGGCTCTTTTCCAGAGACGGGAAATCGATTGAGTAAAACTCCATCTGGAGAAAGTTGATCGATTTCTCCCATGCCGATTCGAGCCACGTAGAGATTTCCCGCGATATCGGTTCGTAATCCATCGACCGTCTCCGCTGCAAAGCGCGCGATCGTTCGACGATTGATGAGTTGGTCGCCATGAATGTCATAAACATTCACTGTCCCCTCGATCGGATCGGTGAAATAGAGTTTTGTTTCGTCGGGACTTAAATCAATTCCGTTTGGCGCTTGCAGCTTTGATTCGAGATGCACAACCGTTTTATCGGGATTGATTTTCCAGATATGTCCCTTTTTATGTTTATCCCAAGTCGGATCGCTGATGTAAATCGATCCATTTCTCGAGATGCTAAAATCGTTTGGCTGATTCAACGTTGTATCCTGAAAATAGATTTGCAAGTTACGCGTCTTTCGATCGATGAGATAAAGACGATGAAGTTTATAATCCGCGGCAAACATTCGACCGAGAGAATCGAAGCGAATCGATGCTGAGTTTGCTCCGCGTGGAAGCGTCATCCAGAGGCGTGCGGGTTTCCCCGGCGCTAAAATTCCAATCGTTCCCGCTTTGCCGAAGTTTGGCGCATAGACGTTGCCCTCGATATCGACGGCAGGTCCTTCAACACCTTTGGTGAATCCGCCGGCAGAACCGAGCACATCCGAGAGCAAAAACGCTCCGGAAGAATCAATCGCACGTGTCTTTTGTGACGAGATCAAAAGCGTAGAAATCGCGAGGAAAATGAGTAAGCGCATCTCCCAATTTTAAGTCGCGAAGGCGTGCGATGAAATGCGGCCTAGGTCGAGCAAAGATCGAGTCTTGGAACTCAAAATGGCTTACCTTTTGCTCTAGTGTGGTCTACCCATCCGAAATCATACTGGAGTCCTGGCTTGAGAAAATTTGCCACGCTTGTCGCGCTTTTTTGCAGCACCGCCTTCGCCGAAGGCCCCGCCACACAGTTTGCGCGCCAGTACCTTGAGCCGCTCTTAAAAAGCCGGGAAGGTCGCTATCAGCTCCAAGTCAACGGGAACAAGATCGTGCTCCAGAGCGGAGCGAAGTTTCAGTCGGTTGGTTTCCAAGCTTTGGGCAAATATGAATTTGATTTCAGTGACGCCGTTACGGAAATTCCTTCTGGGGCGCCCGCGCTGTTTAAAGAGCGTGTTCTCTTCCAAGGTATTCCAGGGCTTCGCCTCAGCGGCACCGTTCATCTTCCGCTCAATCCGCAAGGCGATGTGCCGTCGCTTCTCAGACGTTTGTTCCGAGCCGACCCGATCTTAACGCCGATGACTCTGAGACCCGGTCAACGTGCGGAGCTTTCAGAACCACAGCAAGACATCCTTCGTCAGCTCATCAAGTACCGTCGAAACGCCTTGGATATTGGCGTTGCCACTCGCGCGATGGTCATCGGACCAACAGGAATCGGCAAGACAATCATCGCTGGAGAATTTGCTCGCGAAATCATCAACGAAGATCCAACCAAACCTTACACGATTTATTTTGTCGTACAAAACCTCGAGATTTTGACCGACGCACGCAAAAAATTTAACGACATGTTCAACTTCAAACCACATGAAAGTCGCTACGGATCTGGCAAGGGAAATTTTGTTGCTCCAGGTGAAGCGAAGTTCGTGACGATTTCACGTTCGAGCTTGATGGACAATCTACAGGAACTGACTGAGAAGCGACGCAAATTCAAAGGCAACGTCATTTATTTTTTCGACGAAGCTCATCACCTTGGCAAGATGGATGGCGAGTTTGATAAAATCGTTCACGCGATCGGCTCAGGTGCCGGCCCACAAGACATTATGGTCGGGCTCTCTCCCACGCCTTGGCACACCGAGAACGACGTATTTAGAAAAGACTTCCATGACCATGTCGCCACCACATTCTTAGACGAACAAGAGCAAGACGATTTGTTGCATTCGCGTAAACTTATGGAGATGTCCCGCCGACTCATGTTTCGCGCCATGGATAAAGGATACTTAAGTCCGATCCATAGCTATAAACAAATCGACTACATCCAAGGTGAAAACGAAAAGATCTGGGCGCGAAGCTTTCTTAACGATTGGGAGATCAAACTCAAAGAAACGCCAGAGCCCGATCAAATGGAGACTCTTAAAAAAGACATCATCGCGCATTTGCCACTCGTCAGAAAAATGATGGCAGAGATTCTCGCCACAGAACAAAGGGATCCAAAAGACGGCAAACCTCTGACTTGGAACCGCGGCTTGATCTTTGTTCCGACGATTGCTCACGCGGAAATTTATAGCTTCCTTCTCAACATGATCGCGCAAGACACGCACAAACCGGTTTTCGCAAAAGCTTATCACAGCGAACTCGGTCAGTCGAAAAGACAAAATGTGATGTCTTGGTTTCAAGATGAAGATGCAAAATCTGGCTCTTGGGATGAGACTTCCAGCTCTCAGAAGCAATCCACAAACAAAAATATCCATAAATACTTATTCGTGATTCGAACTGTGAGCGAAGGATTTGATTATCCAAATCTCAATCACTTGATTCTTGCGAAACCTTATGGCGAAGGCGATGAGGCTGGTGTTCGCGAACTTATCCAAAACTTGGGCCGCGCACTCCGTTTGGCTTACGGCAAAGACAAGATTTTTCTGACGGACTTCACAGGCGACATGCGTCGCTTGATCTTCAAATATCTTGATGAATCGCTCATCAAAGAATTCTTCACATCGAACTCAGAAAAAGATTTCCGCGATCTTCCTCGATCGGCTCCGTCGATTAAAACTGAAACGGTCGTCGATACTTTAAGCCTCAAACTTGCCAACTTTAAAACTCTCGATGTCGAAGTTCCGGTCCAGCAGCTGGCGCAACAGAAACCTGCCAATCCCGTCGCTGCCGCGATCGATGCGACCGTCGCAAGTGTTGCGAGCCCAGTTGAGGAGACAAGTGCATTTTTCGCTCCCATGAGTTGGAAAGATTTCGCTGACCGTCCCGGGTCTGCTGCTTTGTTTCTTCATGATTCGAAAGAGTCGCTTCGCGAAGAACTTGTGGAAATGAAGATGAGCCTTCGCGAAGCGCTCGAGTTGACGGCGAAGCCATTTGAGAAAACTCCGAAGGTTGATGCCGGTCTTTATTATGCTTTGCAAGATCGACTTTTGCGTACGGGATTCACTCTCGGAGTGATACCTGATGGAATGAGCTGGTTTACACCGGCGCACTTTCTTTATCTCAACGGTGATATCTCTAAAATTAAAAAATGGGCGTTAGTGGATCCAGCAGGCAGGACGTATGGTTGGAAAATTCGCCAGTTCCTAAAGGAAAATCCAATTCAAAAGCTTCCCACAACACTTATTCATAATGACGATCGCACTCGTCTTTACAAGGCTTACACTTGGCAAGATTTCTTTCGTCAACCGGGCTCGCTTCAGATTTTGTTCGGCGATGCGCCTTTGCCGAAATCGAGAAGCCTTTCGATGGAACTTTGGACTGTCGCTCAATTAATGACCGAGTCGAAGGATGCGGCAGAAAAGAATGCTCTCAAGGATTCCGAATACCAAAAACTCACCGAGCTTCTTCAATCGGTTGGCCTACGCACTTATGAAAACGGTGGACGAGAGCAATTTGAATCTCCAGAGCTCAAGCAGTTCAGCCCATTCACAATGGCCCATCGATTGTTACGCCGAGATAATGGCGAAACAATACGCTCGATCGTCACGAGCGAGTGGCGCGAAAACGCCCACTATAATTATCGGGCCGTCCTCGACAAATATGCGCCATTTTTATCAGGATTGGATCCGTCTGATTCTGCATGGCTAACAGAGATCAATCTATTTCTTGAAGATCATCCATTGGATCACTCGAGAGCACAGCGCCTCCTCCGAAAAGTACTGGGAGTTAGTGAACCGATTCAACAAATTACCGACAAGTTCTTCTCACCTCTCACCTGGCAAGAATTTGTCGATCGCCCTGGTTCTGCTGTTTTGTATTTGCAGGATATCGAGATGCCCATTCGCTCGATTCTATTCAATACACGACTCAAACTTCGTGACCTTCTGATGTCGGACGAAGACGCTTTGAAAGACTTCAGTGCCGAGCAAATTGAAAAGATGCATACCGCACTTAAGAGTCATGGTTTGAAGCTTGGCCTGGTGCCGAGCGGCTTGAGCACTTATACGCCAGCATATTTTGTAATGCTACACGTGAAACCGGAACGACTTCAGACCTGGGAGCTTGATCCCAAAGATATCGTTAAACCGACCTATGTTTTGAGCACGTCAGACGTCAGACTTTTGAACGAAAATGTCGTACCAGAAGCCCCAAAGAACCTGGTCCTCACCGAGCTCGTAACATTTCTCAATGGTCATCCGCCTTCGAGAAAAGCTTCCTACAACACCGGCTTTTACGAATATCTCACATGGAAGGATTTCGCAGATCGGCCTGGATCTGCGCTTTTGTTCTTTCACAAATTGGACGTTACGAGTCGATTAAAACTTCTTGAATCGCGCCGTTCGCTTCGCGACGTCATTGACTCGTTTGCAGGAAAGGTTTTCCAGCAAAAACAACAGATCGATGTGAAAAGCATTCTCGAGGAATATGGATTCGCAGAAGGCAAGATTCCCGACGGCGTTAGCCCATTTGCGCCGGCACATTTCCTTTATCTTAAAACAAGACCCGATCGGCTTATGAATTGGGACCTTAACTACGCGGACATCAGCGTTGGCGGAAGTCTCAACGTAAGTTTAGATTTATTTCCCGAAGCTATGAATGGCACTCCGGTGGCGGACCTGAAATCTTTTTTAGAGACGCACGCGTTTCATAAAGAAGTTCAAGAAGCATTTCCGAGCGATACACGAAAATATCTTTTTGAACCTCGCACCTGGGCCGAGTTTCTTCACGAAACGGAATCGTTCGCGCTTCTATTGGATGACGACATTTTTAAATCCAGCAAAATTCGCCACGATAGTGGCGTTTCGATCGCCCGATACATGCAGATGAACAAAAGCAAATTCATCCATGATACGCTCGGAATGGGTGCCACCTTTTATGAAAAAATCGCAATTGCGCTCGAACCGCTCGGTATAAAAAACGGAAATAATGGCGGCAAAGAACAAATCGAGATGAGTGCACTGGGGCAACCGAGTCCGTACTCTCTTGCTCATCTGCTTTTACAAACATATGGCTACGGCGGGGGGCGATCGGTTCTTGAGGAAATGAATGCCCTCTGGCAGCAACGTAAATTTTCGGAACTCAGTCGTCTGATCGATACTCGCGCTCGCTTCCTCGGAAAGGTCACGCTCGAAGATTCCTCGTGGCTAAAAGAGATCAACGAGTTTGTTCAGAACCATCCGATAGATCGTGCGGCTAATCGGCAAACATTGCAGCGAATTCTGGAAGGTGCACCTTACGACACCTATTTCTATCGACCGCTCTCTTGGAGAGAGTTCATTCGCAGAGAGGGCTCAGCTGCGCTCTTCTTCCACGATGTTGACGTGTCCATCCGAAAAAAACTTTTAGCATCAAAACTAAGACTTTCGGATTTCATCGATCATAGCCCCGCGATTCACGCGCTCACCCCAGACGAGGGTGACACATTGTACAAGGTTCTTAATAGATACTCGATTCCGTCTCCTGATACAGACATTCACATTACGCCGGCGCATTTTGCGCTTTTAAAAACACGCCCTGAGCGATTGGAACATTGGGATCTCGACGTCGCCGATATCAGTCTCGCCGGCGATTTGAATCTCGCGATTGGTGGCGCACCAAACGGAACTCCAGTATCGTTATTGATGGACTTCCTACACTCTCATCCACTTCGCTTTTTTGCAGGAGTTGATAAATTTCTAACGTGGGAAGAGTTCCTGACATCAAAAGGCTCAGTCATCGCATTAATGAAGTCAGGCGTCTCCCCCAATCTCCTCCGCCGCATTCATGAACATGAACTCAATGTAATGGATGTCCTCAAACGTGACTTCTCTTCCAAAGCGCTCATACCACCGACGACCGTGCTGGGCGACACATCTATCGCGGCGATTCAAAAGCGATTTAACGAACTGGGCCTACCACTCTCTGGCTCGGTGGAATTCAAACCAGAATTCCTAAAGAGCGAATCCCCGTTCATGATCCTCAATCTCATGCGCGGGATTGTCAGTGACGCCTCAGACGAAGCTTTGAAAGAGGCATTCAAGAATGGTCTGAAACCAAGACCAGAACTGCCGACAATGACGTGGGAGCAGTTCTTGAAATCTCCCGTATCTGCCGTAATGGCGATCGGGAATCGCATCGACCCTCGAATCCTTGCACGCATTGCGAGAGAGCGAAATAGCCTTGAAGATTTCTTTTACGATCGCGAGCAGCTGTCAGTGAAAGACTCCAATGAAGTTCACCCGGTCTTACGGAAATTGGGACTGGAGTTTGGCCATGATCAATATAGTTTTGATCGCAAGTTCCTCGAATCCCCATGTCCATTCACTCCTGACGAGATTCAATCCGTCGCGGCCGTGGCGCAAACGATCACCAAGCAAATGAACCAACGCGATTGGGGCATTGCTGTTCGAAGCCTCAAAAATGCACTCACGGCTATTGGAGAAAGAAACATCGAGATTCCAAAAGAGGTGAAGCACGAGACCGGGACGTCAATGACAGATCCTCTTATCTGGTCGGAATTCATTAAGCGATACGGGTCCGCAGCTCTTTACTTCCATTTCAACACGAATCATCACAAAGAACTTCAGTTGTTGGCAGAGAGCAAACTCTCGATCGAAGAAGTATTTAATTCGATTCCTATTGAGATCCGTGGCGTGGGATTGCATGAGCGAATGGAACTCGCAAAAATACTAAGAGAAAACGGCATCGATCCGAATGGCTCAACAGCGAATAGTCCGTATTCTCCTTCTCATTTTATTCTTCTTGCGGCCCAAAAAGAGGATCCGCAATTTCCACTCAAGCATATCTACACGTTCAACACCAAAGACGTCGACTTCGACCTCGCGCGAAGTTACAGCTTCCGAATGATTCCAGAACTTCCGATCAACGATCGAGAGTGGATCGAGAGATCCATCTCGTTCACGGAAAATCATCCTCCAGCAACCACGTCAGCTGTCCAACCAGCTCCGATTGCACAACCTCCAGCAGTCGGTCGGTTGCAAACTCTGACGTGGGGTGAATTCTTGGATATGCCGGAATCGATTCCTCTTATTCTTGGCAAAGAATTCTCAGCAAGCTTTATTAATCGCGCCTACCGCGAGAACGTGAAACTGAAAACTCTGCTGGATATGCCTGTCGAAGAATGGAGGCGAGGACTTGAGCGCAGTTTGGAAATCCGAGAACGAACGGTCGTCGCAATTCGGCAACGTTTAAACCAACTCGGAATTAAAACTCGAAGCAAACTCGAACCGGATGTTGTCCAGTTTGATAACGAGCTCCTACGTTCCGCGACCCCTTTTTCACGTGACAGCGTTTTTGAGTTCGGTGAGAAGCTACTGACCGGCTCTCGCTCCCCGTATTTCAGAATTGCTCAAATCGCAGCGTTCGATAATTTCTCGGTGAGCGATGACATCATTCGAAGTAGTCTTAACTCTCGTACGATTGTCGAGACAGAAGGTCCGACTCTGCACTTTGTAAGATGGCGAGACGTGCTCGCTTCTCCTGGTTCACTCCTTTTGTTTGTTCGCGAAGCCCATGCATCGCAAAAGACCATCGATGCAATCGCAAAGCTCAACATGTCGCTCAGTGAAGCGTTGAGAAAATCGGAACACGAATGGGCGCAGGTCCCTGGAATGATCCACATCTTGCCAGCTGTTCATGCGCGCTTAAAAAATCTAGGGATTGAGATGGAAACCGAATTCAGCGTGATCCGAGAGGATCGCGAGTTCCAGGCATTCCTCGAAACACAAAGTCCGTATACAGTCGAAGATTTACGTGACCCACTTCATGCTACCGTCGTGGAAGACGATGTCCTGAAGCAGCAATTTGGAAAATGTGAGGTTTGGTTGACCGGCAAATAGAGCCACATTGACATTCGTCGCGCAGACCATAAATTAATCTCAGATGTTCAAACTTCGGGATTATCAAGAACAAGCGGTACGAAACACGATCAAATACTTTCAGCGGCAGCGCGCGCCTGCCGTGATCGTTTTGCCGACGGGTGCAGGCAAAAGCCTCGTGATCGCCGAACTCGCGCGGATCGCAAAAGGTCGCGTGCTCGTTCTTGCGCACGTCAAAGAACTCGTCGAGCAAAATCACGCCAAATACATCAGCTACGGACTTCCTGCGGGTATCTTTTCAGCAAGCCTTGGGCAAAAAGATTGGGAACACAAAGCCATCTTTGGCAGTGTGCAATCTGTCGCGCGTGCGCCAGACGAATTCTTTAAAGGTTTTTCTCTTCTCGTGATCGACGAATGTCATCGAGTTGCAGAAGAAGGCTCAACACAATACCAAGACGTGATTAAGAAGATGCAGACGGCGAATCCAGATCTCTGCATCTTAGGACTGACGGCGACGCCTTATCGCATGGGACTCGGCTGGATTTATGAATTCGCACAAGCGGGAGAAATCAAGACTGACAAAAAGCGATTTTTCAAACAATGCATTTATGAATTGTCGCTCTCTTACATGATCAAGAAGGGCTACCTCACGGCCCCCGTTAAAGTCGATATTCCCGTCGTCTGCTACGATTTCTCAGAACTTGAAGATCTTGATCGTAATTTTACTACGGCCGAAGTTGAGCAGATTTTAAAATCGCAAAAGCGTCTCACACCGTTCATCATCAAAAATATTATCGACATCACGGATCGCTTCGATCGCAAAGGAGTGATGATCTTCTCAAGCTCCGTCAAACACGCCGAAGAGATTCTCACTTATTTGCCCGAAGGCGAAGCGCGTGTCGTTCTTGGCGACACCGAAATGAAAGACCGTGACCAGATCGTCGCCGATTTCAAAGCGAAGAAATTCAAATATCTCGTTAACGTCTCTGTGCTCACGACAGGATTCGATGCGCCCCACGTCGACGTGATCGCAATCCTAAGGCCGACCGAATCCAACAGTCTCTATCAACAAATCATCGGAAGAGGTTTACGGCTCAGCGAAGGAAAAAAGGACTGCTTCGTACTCGACTACACCGGAATGAAACACGATATCTATGCACCTGAGATCTCAGACAAGCGCGCAGCGAAGGACACTGTTCCCGTGCTCATTCCTTGTCCGAAGTGCAATTTTGAAAACGTATTCTGGGGTTACGTCGATTTCGACGGAAATATTCTCGAACATTTCGGACGCAATTGCCGCGGCGGCAAACAAGATCCAAAAACTCTCCAGATCATTCCGTGCGGATTCCGCTTTCGCTTAAAACTCTGTCACGCCTGCGGTGCTGAAAACGACATCACCGC
>Ga0105239_10007794_pt1 | contig 12252 bp, 13 predicted proteins | sample KBSC44metaG_FD_92761 | JGI IMG/M metagenome (GOLD analysis project Ga0105239, IMG submission 92761) | Corn rhizosphere microbial communities from Kellogg Biological Station, Michigan, USA - KBS C4-4 metaG | ecosystem: Host-associated > Plants > Roots > Rhizosphere > Soil | place: Michigan, USA...
CCGGCGCGTCCACGTTGGCGCTGGATGTGTGGGCAGATGCGTCGTCGCGCTCGCTGACATCGGCGAATGCCGCGCAGAATTTCATCGCCGATTCAGCCGCGGTCGACAACGCCGTCGACACCATCCTCGCGCCGCTGCACGCATGATCGCATCGGCGCCGGGTGCGCCCGCCCTGCGCGAGTCCGCCGGGCGTCTCGCCCATTCGCTGCTCACCGCGCCGAATGACGATTTCCGTCTCGCGGTGATGAAGCGCACCGCGCGCAAGCTCGGCGAGCAGGACGACTATCCGACCTTCCTCAAACTGCTGATCACGATTGCGGAGAGCACCGAGATCCACGCCAAGCGCATGGTCGCCGCGACCTTGCGTAACGCACTCAAGCGCATGGATCTCCCGGTCGGCTCGCTCACCTCGTGGGGCGGCAGCCGGTTGTGGTCGCCCGGAACCGCATTGCCTCCTGGCGCGTTCGATCAGGGATTGTTCGGCGATGCACCGCGCCGCTGGTTCGGGCCGATCGAATATCTGACGGCGTGGTCGTGCCAGCGCACGCAGCGCGGCATGCTCGACGATCGCGTGTATGCGAACGCGACGGCGGCGTTGATCGGACTGGTGAATTGCGACGACGAAGCAGCGGTGCTGTATCCGAACAAGCTCGATTCCGACACACGCACCGAACTCGAAGGTGTCTATACACGCGACGCGCGCACGCGCCTGTCGGCGCTGGCGGCTGCGTGGAAAAGTGGAAAAACGCCTGAGCAGATCGCCGCTGCCGCCGTATCGTCAACCGGAGGCGATCAGCAAAAACTTCCGCACGGCTGGGTCGTCCGCGATCTTTAGCGCATCACGAAACCGTTGCTGCTGAGCTGCACGCGGCGGATGTCGACGCCGCCCTGCGCGAGCACGGCGCGGTCGATGATGTCGGCGAGCGTGTGCTGTCCGGTCATGTTCGAAGCGCGCACGAGTTTCTCGCGCGTGTCGAGCGCGAACATCGTCTGGTAGATGAGCGCTTCGCTCAGGCGCTGGCGCGTGGCGTCGTCGGTGTGTGCGATGCGCGCATCGCGCATGAGTGCGCCCGACAATTGCGATTGCGCGGCGCGGACCTGATCGGCGGTCGGCATCGTGCGCTGATTCGCGATCGACCAGTTGGCGATCCAGTAACCGGTGGCGACGTCGCCGAGATTGTCGGTGCGCAAACCGTACGGACTCATCTGCGCGCGGAATTCGCCGATCATGTCGCGGCCTTGCAACTCGCGCCGCGTATCGAACGCGTGGCCGGGATTCTTTGAATTTCGGGTGAGGTTGTCGATGAACTGCGCCTTGGTCTGCGCGGTAAGCATCGCGTTGCTGCGATAGCCGAGCGCGGGCGCGGACGCGCTGTTGCCCGCCGGCGCGCCGATGCCGGACGCCGACGCAGCGACCACGGTTGCGAAATTCGTCGAGGGCATTGCGGGCATGGGTTTACCGCGCTGTCCGCTCGCATTGCGCGCCGACTGGCCGATGGCCGCATTCACCGCCGTCGTTCCGGCGATGTTCACCGCAGCCTGGTTCGCGCTGTTGAACTGCTCCATGAAGATGTCCTGCGCGTTCGCCTGCCATGCGCAGCCACCCAGGACGAGAACTGCAACCGATGTGCGGAAATTCATGACGCCTCCCATGCGATCGTCCGGTTTCGATGCTACGCACGCGAATGTTTATCGCGTGTAAATTTTTACAAGTGGCTTCCCGAAAATGCGACGGGCCTCGCAAAGGAGGCCCGTCGTTCAACCGTGTTACGTGGATCAGTTCTTGCGAGCTGCCGTGGTCATGGCGTCGCCGGCCGTCTTGATCGCGTTGGTCGCCGCGTTCATGACGATCGAGAACTCCTGCGACAGCACCTGGAAGTCGGTCGAGGTCGACGGATCGTTCTTGTCCACCTTGTTCGCCGCGTCTTCCATCTCGTGCGCGTACTGGTCGATCTTCTGACCCAGCGCCTTGGCCATCGCGATGAGCCAGCCCGCGCCCGCCGCCGCGCCGCCCTTGGCGCCGGCCTTGCCGTTGGCCGGACCGCCCGAATCGCCGCTGCCGTCGTCGATCTGGTTGTTGAGGCCCGACGTGTCGATCTGGTTGCTCTGATCGACCGGCGAGGAACCGCCGCTGCTGCTGCCGCCAGAATTGGACGAACCCGACGACGACGAATTGTTCTGCGCCTGCGCCAGCACCTGCGCCAGCAGCTGTTCGAACTGCGTGATCAGGTTCATCAGGCCGCCGGTCTGCGCCGGCGAAGCACCGGCCTGCTGACCCAGATCGTTGAGCAGCTGCGTCGCGCTCTGGCTGGCCTGCTGGCTGTTGCCCAGTTCGGACTGCACGGCGAAATTCAGCGCGTCCTTGGCCGTCTGGTCGATGGGGAGTTGCTGGATGACCTGGCTGAACGCCTCGCCGATCGCCTGTTTGGCGAGCTGTTCGCCGAGAAGTTCAGCGGTCGCGCCGCCGGTGTATGCCGTCAATGCCAACAGGGCGACGTCTTCCACGATGCTGCCGATATCGAAACCCATGGTCGTAACCTCCGTTCTGAGTGGGATGAGACCCGCCTTCGAGTCCTTTGCCGAGGCCGCCTTGGGTGTGCTCCTCGGTGCGCATTTCGCGAAGGAACTTTATGCGTCCGCGGCGCTTCGCACAGCTAGGACGTGCACTAGTTAGGGTATTCCCTAGGTGGCACAGACGCGGTGATGCGCGCATAAAAAAAGCCGGGCGCGAGGCCCGGCAAACAAGAGCGACCGAGGAGTGGTGCAAATCACACGCGCGTGAAGAAGTTCGCCGCACTTTGTTCGAACGCCCACGCCGCCGCTGCGCGCGCAAGCGTGACCTGAAAAAGATTGTTGTGTTCCGACGAATGGCTCGCGTTCTCCAGCGCCGACATGAAACTGCCGAGCAAGGTGATCGTCATCAGTCCGCCGAGTGCCGAGAACATCTGCACGAACTGTTGCGCGAGCTGGTTGCCCTTGAGCTGGTCGGTGGCGTTGATCCAGTTCTGGTCGACCTGATGTACGCCGCCGAACGCGTCGACCGCGAGGAAGCCGCTGCCGACCGGATTTTCGTACATCGTGTTGCCGTCGGCGGTGACCAGATCGAGCATGGCGCCGAGGCCGGAGAATTCCTGGAAATTGAGATCGCCGCGCGCATTGTCGTCGACGCCGCCGATGCGCACGCCGTAGTCGCCGTTGCTGATCGTCACCGTGGAGGCGATGTCCGCCGTCGCGCTGCCGTGGTACGGCGTGGTCTGGATGGTGACCTTGGTGCCGTCGTCGAGCACGAACGAGGTGCGTCCCCAGAAATCGAACGCATGCTGGCCGTCGACGTATACGTGCGGATCGCCGGAAATCTGGTACGACTCGCCGGTGACCTTGTTCTGGATAGAGATGGTGCCGGTGTCGCCGACAGTGATGTGGTAGTTGGCGTTGTCGTAGGCGACGTTGCCGTCGACGTCGCGCGTGGTCGTCTGCTCGGCGTTGAGAGACGCGCTGTTGAAATCGCTGTAGCTACTGGTGGCCGATTCGATACCCATAGTCCTTTACCCCGTTCTAGCCGGGCGGGCTGCCCGTTTCGGCGTAATGGAATCACGCGGCGTGCGCGCTGGCAGCTAGTGGCGACCCGAGCTAGGGTGAGCCCTACGCATCGTCGAATTTACTTGTTTCAGTCGGCTTGATAGGTTGTTCGCATGAAAATCTTCGCACTCATTGCACTTCTGTTCTGCGCGTCATCGTTCGCTACCGATTGCAACGACAACGGCAGCCAGCCCGGCATGTTTCCGATCGGCGACGAAACAAAACTGTCGTCGATGATCACGGCGCTGCAGACGGCGGTGTCGAACAACGACAGGAATGCGGTCGCCGATCGCATTGCGTTTCCGCTGTCGACGAATCTGGCCCACAAGCGCAGCAAGGCGAGCCGCGAACAGTTCCTTTTGCACTACGACGAAATCGTCAACGCCAAGGTGCGCGGCGCGATTGCTAATGCGCGCTTTCGTTCGCACGACGATCACGCCTGCGTTTTCTGGAACGCGCAGGGAGTCATGCTCGGTGACGGTGAAGTCTGGATCAACGACGACGCACAAGGCGAGCCGAAAGTGATTACCATCAACAACGATTGAACGCTCAAAGGTGAGCGTGCGCCCGCACCGGAAACGTGCCGAGGCCGCGAATCTCCGGCGGAACGGCTGAGAATCGGAATCCGGCGTTAGGGAGCGCTCCACTCGACCACTTACCAGGCGTGAGGTGACGACACCGTTCTATGCGCCTGTCGTTCTCTATATAGCCCACACCTGTCGCCGCATCGGAAGTGGATGCCTACTTGACGCGGTCGCCGGCACTTTTCACGACGACCCATTTCCCGCCGCGCTTCTCGAGCATATCCATCCATACGAACTCGCCGCTCCTGTCTTTCCCGTCGCGCGTTCGCTTCTCGCTGACGCCGCCGTGCGCGACAGCCACGTTGCCGAACACCTGTACGTCGATGGGGCCCAGGTCGTAGGCTTCGAGCTTGTCACCGCCGAATTTGAAGCCGGTCAGTATGCTGTCCTTTTTTATCGTCTTGCCGGCGCTGATCGAGACCCAGTTGTCGGCAAAGATCTCATCGAGCTTGGCGATGTCGCCCGACACCATGGCATCGCCCATGTCGCGCGAAATCTGCTTGATCACCGCGACATCGTCCGGCGGATTGGAGGGAACGACGTCGGACGCGTTCGCCATCACGGGTTGCATGCACATGCAGACGAGCAAAAAGAAAGATTTCACGGCTTGTTCTCCTGTTTCCGATCAGTGGGGTTCGCGACTCGGCGGGACTGCGTATCGAGTCTCGGCATCGAGAATAGACACCGCGGATCGACCGACACAGACCGCTTGCATCACCGCGAGGTCTTTTCACATCATTCGCGAAATATCGCGTCTGTCGCTGGCGTAGACTTCGGCGCATGAATGCAATTTCGACCGGCCGCCGCCGCACACGTTGGTTCTGGATTGCAGCGCTCTGGTGCGCAGGCGGACTGATCGACGCGAGCCAGACGGTGCTCGTCATGCGCGCGGAGGGTCGTCATGCCTCGTGGGCGCCGCTCTTCGTCACGGAACTCGCCATCTGGTTGCCGTGGACGCTCGCCACGCCGCTGATCATCGACCTGGCGCGCCGATTCCCCATCAAGCGCAACCTGAAGATGCCGTCGCTGGCCGTGCATCTGGCTGCGCTGATCACGTTGAGCATCGTCGCCGAAGCGTGGTCGGCTGTTCTGCAGGTGCTGTTCAACCCGTGGGACAACCGCCGCTGGCCGACGTTTGTCGATACATTCACGACGGCGCTCATTTTCCAGGCCCTCATCTTTCTCATCGCCTACATCCTGATCGTGACCGCCACGTATCTGATCGACGCGCGCGAGCGCATCGCGCGCCACGCGGCGGAGACGGCGCAACTCAATGAAGAACTTTCCAAGGCGCAACTCGCAGCGCTGCGTGGCCAGCTGGAGCCGCATTTCATGTACAACACGCTCAACGCGATCGCCGGTCTGGTGCGCAACCAGCGCGGCGAACAGGCGGTGAGCATGATCGTGGGCCTGAGCGAATTCCTGCGCCGCGCCTCGCAAAATTCGCTGCGCTCGCAAGTGACGCTCGCCGAGGAAGTCGAATATCTCGAGCGCTATCTGGAAATTCAAAAAGTCCGCTTCGGTGATCGTCTTCAGATCATCATGAATATCCCGGCCGATCTTTTGAATGCGCAGGTTCCTAATCTGCTGCTGCAACCGTTGGCTGAAAACGCCATCAAGCACGGCATAGCCCAGCGTTCGGCCGGCGGCACCGTACACATTGCCGGTGCGCGGCGCGACGGTAGCCTTCGCTTGAGCATCCGCAACGAAGGCCCGGAATTGCCCGCCGACTGGGAGGCGACGCCTGCGGGCGTGGGCATGGGCAACCTGCGCACGCGTCTGCAGATCCTGTACGGGAAGGAGTCCGATTTACGCTTGGGACGCATCGATCCCGACGGCGTCGAAGTGGCGGTCACGCTGCCGTTTCGGGAAGCCTAGATGGCCGCCGTCAACGGGCAGACCGCAACTCTCAACGTGCTCGTGGTCGACGACGAGGCGCTGGCGCGGCATAACCTCACCGTCCTGTTGCAGCGCGACCCGCAGATCGGTTCGGTCGTCGAATCCGATTCGGGATCCGATGCGATCGAAAAGATCAAAGCCTTGCGCCCGGATATCGTGTTTCTCGACGTGCAGATGCCCGAATGCGGCGGCTTCGACGTACTCGAAATGCTGGGCACCGAGTTGCCGCCCGTGATCATCTTCGTCACCGCGCACGACGAATACGCGCTGCGCGCGTTCGAAACCGGGGCGCTCGACTATCTGTTGAAACCTTTCGACGACGCGCGATTTCTGCGCGCCTTGAATCGCGCCAAGGACCGGCTTATCCAGCACGCGCCGCAGCGGAAAGCGGCCACGCGACTCGTCGCCAAGAGCCAAGGCCGCGTCGCGTTTCTCAATGTCGCCGACATTGAATGGATCGAGGCCGCGGGCTACTACGCGTGCCTGCACATGGGTAACGAGACGCACATTCTGCGCAGGTCACTGCAGGAACTCGAGCGGGAACTGGGCGAAGATTTTGTCCGCATACACCGCTCGATCATCGTGCGCGTCGATCAGATTCACGGACTCGAACTGCAACCCGACGGCGATTACGAACTGGCCTTGAAATGCAAAGCTCGCCTGCGCTTGAGTCGCCGATACCGCAAACGAATTCTGGAGTACTTGACGGATGAGCGGCCGAAACTGGAAGCCGCGCGCGGAAAGTGACTCTTTTGCTTCATTCGACAAGCAGTTCCAGATCCAGCCAGCGCAGCAGCCCACGCGCAAAGTCGAATTCGGCGTGCGCCTGCAGGCCAGCGCCGATGGCATCGTCCATGGTGGCGCCAGCGCGCAGCGCAGCGAGCGCCGCAATTTCGCCGCGGCTCGACGGCACCACAATGGCCTGCCATCCCGGTCGCGCGATCAAAGCGCATTCAGCATGGGACAGCGAATCGGGCAGCGCGACACCTGAGTGTTCCTGATGCGCCTGCCAGATGCGCGCGATGGGGAATTCCGAATCGATCCAGGCGCAAGCCGGATGCAACACGAATGTCGCCTTCATCAACTCATGCGCAGATTGTGCCGCGATACGTGCGCGCGAAAGCGGCTTCGAATCCGCTGCGAAATAAGCGCGATGCACCGCCCATTCGAGCGCGGCGACATCGGCCAGATACGGCAACGAACGCGTGCGCTCGCAGGACGCGATGAAAGACGCGAAGTCAGCACCGAAGTGGTTGAGATCGCCGCTCGAACTTGGATGCGCGCGACCGTACGCGTGAACGAGCGACGCGAAAAATTCCGCGCCGACGATGGCGCGCACCACGGGAAATGCGGCGCCGAGCGTTTTCGCCCAGGTCGCGAGGAGATTGCTGCGATAGAGCGCAAGCCGCTCGACGGTGCGTCCGCCGCCGGACCACGCCGGCGCGATCGTCGGCGCCAGGCGCGCATCGAACAGCGCGGCGGCGAAGTCGGCTTGCAGGGATTCAAGCTGCATGGGCGTCGTCCCGCACGCGATTGTGCTGGTGCACGCTTGCCTGGGCCGCCTCCGCCAGCAGCACGTCGAGCGGCGGCAGTTCGTTGTCCCACTCGATCAGCGTGGGCACGTTTCCGAAACGATCGAGCGCGCGCTCGTAGAGCGACCACACCGCGCCCGCGACGCGGCTGCCGTGATCGTCGATAACCGCAATCTCGGTGATCCGGTGGCCGGCGAGATGGATTTCGCCGACGTGCTTGGGCGCCAGCGCGTCGATCTGCGCGGCGGCGTCGATGCCATGATTGCATTGGTCGACGTATAGATTGTTGACGTCGAGCAGAATCCCGCAGCCGCTGCGCGATGCGAGTTCATTGAGGAAGGCCGCATCGTCGTAATCGTTGCGAACCGGACGAACATACGTCGCGATGTTTTCGATGAGCACGCGCCGGCCGAGAACATCCTGTATTTGCGCAACGCGCGCGCACATGAGATCGAGTGCGGCTCGGGTCAGCGGCAGCGGCAATAGATCGTTGGCGACGCGTCCGGCAACCGCACTCCAACTTAAGTGCTCGGAAACGAGACACGGCTCGACGCGTTTGACCAACGCGGCGATCCGTGAGAGATGGTCGAGCGAATAGCCCGCAACGGAACCGAGTCCGAGACCGACACCGTGCAGCGCGATCGGATAGCGTTCGCGCAATCGTGTCAGCACGTGCAGGTCGAAGCCGCCGTCGCCGAAAAAGTTTTCGCTGTGCGCTTCGAGCCAGCCGGTACAGACCTCGCGCTGCAACAGATCGCGATAGTGCGGCGCGCGCAGGCCGATGCCGATACCTGGCCGAGGATGGAAGGCGGTCATGGCTACCTACGATACAGAACGGGGTTCCGTCTCGACACTGCTGTCGCTTTGAAGACAGATTTCACACACGTCAGTGAGGTGTTCGACGGGCGCGAGCGCAACTCCTTACACCGGCGCGATCATGTGGATGATTCGAAGGCGCATGTAAGGAAACCCCTGCACGCGCGTCGAATCGACCGAGTGCACGCGACCGCGGCCTCAATCATCCGGGGATACTTATGGCAACGCAGAAAACGCGCATCGTCATCGTGGGCGGTGGCTTCGCCGGCGCGACTCTCACGCGACGGTTGCAGAAGCAATCGAAGCGCTTCGAGGTGACACTCGTTTCCGAAGAAAGCTATACCACGTTCAATCCGATGCTCGCCGAAGTCGTCGGCGCGACGGTGTTCCCGGAACATGTCGTGGCGCCGTTGCGTGAAACCGTCCGGCGCGCACGCTTCGTCATGGGCACGGTCGCCAATGTCGATTTCACTGCGAAAGTCTTACGGTGCGACACGCTCAAGGGCGAAGTCGAAGTCGCCTACGATCATCTCGTTCTCGCCTACGGAAACCGCGCGCGTTTCGACATGATTCCGGGCATGGCGGAGCACGCCGTCGTCCTCAAGACCGTGGGCGATGCCATGCATATCCGCAATCTCGTGCTGCGGCGTCTGGCCCAGATCGAACTGGAAACCGATCCGGCATTGCGCCGCTGCCTGGGTCGTTTCGTGGTGGTCGGCGGCGGTTTTTCCGGTGTCGAAGTCGGCGGCGCCATCGCCGACAGTCTGCGCGAAATCCGGCGTTTCTATCCCGGCGTGAAGGCCGAAGAGACGCGCGTCACCTTGCTGCAAAACGGCGAGCGATTGCTGCCGGAGCTGCGCGCCTGTCTCGGCGAGGCGGCGCAGCGTTCGTTGATCCAGCGCGGAGTCGAGGTGGCCACGATGACGAGCGCGACCGACATCGCCGCGCAGCGCGTAACGCTCAGCGACGGCCGAATTCTCGATGCCGCCACCACCGTCTGCACGATCGGCACGACGCCCAATGTACTGACCGCGCGTCTGGCCGCACTCGCCTGCGAGCGCGGCCGCATCGTCTGCGCGCCGGATCTTTCCGTCGCCGGCGTCGACGGCGTCTGGGCGATCGGCGACTGCGCGCTTATCCAAAACGGTAGCGAAGGCTTTGCCCCGCCGACCGCGCAATTCGCCGTCGCCGAAGCGAAACATCTGGCGCGCAATCTTGCCGCACGCAGCGACGGCAAAGCGACGCGTCCGTTCGCGCACCGCTCGCGCGGCATGATGGCCACGGTGGGTCATCTCAAAGGTGTCGCGCAGATTTTCGGCGTGCGCATGAGCGGACTTCCCGCATGGATGGCCTGGCGCGCCTATTACCTGAGCCAGATGCCGACGTTCGGACGCAAGGTGCGCATTTTCGTCGAGTGGAGCTGGGGCATGTTTTTCCCACCCGACATCACGCATTTCCGTTTCACGCGCAGCCACGAGCTGCTGCAGAGCGACCGCGACGGCGTCATGCCGACCAGCAGCCACTGACCGAACCATTCAACCAAGGAAACTTCGTATGCGATTCGACAACAAAACCGTCCTCGTGACCGGCTCGACCAGCGGTATCGGTCTGGGCATTGCACGCGCCTTCGCGCGCGAGGGCGCGAACGTCATCCTCAATGGGTTCGGCGATGCCGCCGAGATCGAAAAACTGCGCGCGGGACTCGAACGCGAATTCAGCATCAAGGTCCGTTACGATGGTGCGGACATGAGCAACGCGAGCGCCATCGAAACCATGATGGCCAAGGTGCTCGCCGAGTTCGGTGCGATCGACGTGCTCGTCAACAACGCCGGCATCCAGCACGTTGCGCCGATTGAAGAATTTCCGCTGGCCAAGTGGGATGCGATCATCGCCATCAACCTCAGCGCTGCGTTCCACACCATTCGTCTGGCGTATCCGGCGATGAAAGCGCGCGGTTTCGGACGCATCATCAACGTCGCCTCCGCACATGCGCTGGTCGCTTCACCCTTCAAGAGTGCGTATGTCGCGGCAAAGCACGGCGTGGCCGGGCTGACCAAGACGGTCGCGCTGGAAGGTGCCGAACACGGCATCACCGCGAACGCGATCTGTCCGGGCTACGTGCTGACGCCGCTGGTGGAGAAGCAGATTCCCGACACGGCCAAGGCGCGCGGCATCAGCGAAGCCGCCGTCGTGCGCGACGTGTTGCTCGCCGCGCAGCCGACCAAAAAATTCGTCACCGTGGATCAAGTCGCAGCGCTGGCCTTGTATCTGGCCAGTGACGCCGCCGCGTCGACGACGGGCACGATCATCCCGATCGACGGCGGTTGGACAGCACACTGAAACGCACGACGACGTGTCGGGGTGATGCACCCAGACACGTTGTTTGAAATCGCACCTCCCGATCCGGCGCTTTGAGCCGGCGCTCATCCCGTATTTGCTCAAAGGCAGGCCATCATGACGACGAAAAACAACAAGTCACGCAAACCCATCAACCTCGCGCTTCAGGGCGGCGGCGCGCACGGCGCGTTTGCCTGGGGTGCGATCGACGCCCTGCTGGCCGACGGCAGGATCGACATCGAGGCGATCAGCGCGACGAGCGCCGGCGCGATGAACGCGGTGGTGCTCGCCGATGCACTCACCGATGGCGACGCGGAGCACGCGCGCGAACGCCTCGAGGCGTTCTGGCAAGCCATCGCCGACGCAGGAAAACTGTGGAATCCGGTCAAACCTTTGCAGGACTGGAGCGGACGCGCGCTGCCCATCGAACAGTCGCCGTTTTACTGGATGTTCGATGCGATGACGCGCCTGTTTTCGCCGTATCAGCTCAATCCGTTCAATTTCAATCCGCTGCGGACGGTGCTCGAACAACACGTCGATTTCGAAAAACTGCGGCGTACACAAGGCATCAAAGTACATTTGTGCGCAACCAATGTCGAAACCGGCCGAGTCCGCATCTTCAACCGCGAAGAACTCAGCGCCGACGCGGTGCTCGCCTCGGCCTGCCTGCCCTTCATGTTCCAGACCATCGAGATCGACGGCAGTCACTACTGGGACGGCGGCTACATCGGCAACCCGGCCATCTTCCCGTTGATCTACGGCTCGAAATCCTGCGACGTGCTGATCGTGCACATCAATCCAATCGTCCGTCACGGCGTGCCGAAGACGGCGCCGGAGATCATGAACCGCATCAACGAGATCAGTTTCAATTCTTCGCTGATGCGCGAAATGCGCGCGATCGGTTTCGTCACGCGTCTGATCGATGACGGCAAGATCGACGCCGCGCAGATGAAGCAGATGCTGATCCATTCGATCCGCGACGACGAAGCGATGACGGCGCATTCGGTCGCGTCCAAGCTCAGCCCGGATTGGGATTTCCTGTGCCAGCTCAAGGCGAGCGGCCAATCCACGACGCAACGCTGGTTGCGCGAGCATTTCGCCGATATCGGCACGCGCTCGAGCGTGGATCTGCAAGCCGAATTCTTGTAGCCGCACGTGCTGCCCTGTTTTTTCTTGAGGAGAATGTTGTGAACCGCGAACAGATATTGAACAGCGCCTCGATGCCGGTCGCGAGCCCGAGCTATCCGCGCGGCCCCTACCGTTTCGTCAACCGCGAATACTTCATCGTCACTTACGAATCAGATCCCGACGCCATTCGCGCGGCATTGCCCGAACCGCTCGAACCCGACGGTTCGAACACCGTGCTTTACGAATTCATCCGCATGCCCGATTCCACCGGCTTCGGCGACTACACGGAATCCGGCATCGTGATTCCCGCGATGTTCGGCGACGAGCACGTCAACTTCACCGCGCAGATGTACCTCGACTGCGATCCACCGATTGCC
>Ga0105239_10007796_pt1 | contig 12249 bp, 7 predicted proteins | sample KBSC44metaG_FD_92761 | JGI IMG/M metagenome (GOLD analysis project Ga0105239, IMG submission 92761) | Corn rhizosphere microbial communities from Kellogg Biological Station, Michigan, USA - KBS C4-4 metaG | ecosystem: Host-associated > Plants > Roots > Rhizosphere > Soil | place: Michigan, USA...
AAATACCTGCTTTCTGTAAGTGCACGTTATGATGGTTCTTCACGTTTTTATAAAGCAAACAGGTGGGGTTTCTTCCCTGCATTCTCAGCGGGTTGGGTAATTACCAAAGAAAAATTTCTTGACCATTCAGACTTCCTCACCAATCTTAAACTGCGTGTAAGTTATGGTTTAACCGGCGACCAGGAAATTGGCGATTTTCAGTTCCTCAACTATTGGTCACCTGCAAGGTATGATGGTGTTGCCGGGTTACGTCCTAACAACATTGGTAATACAGACCTTACCTGGCAGCGCAACAAAATGTTTAACATTGGTGCAGATTTTGAATTACTCAAAGGCAAGTTCAGCGGCTCTGTTGAATTTTTTAAAGGCAACCGCACCAAACTGTTGGCTCAAGCCGTATTGCCCGCAACATCAGGCTTTTCATCATACACCACCAATGCAGGTAACATAGAAAATAAAGGTGTTGAATTTTCATTGAATGCATATCCGATAAAAACAAAAACGTTTACGTGGTCTGTAGGATTCAATATTAGTTATATTAAAGACAAGATTAAATCTCTCTACAGCGATAATGAATTACTAAGCGCCTACACAGATTTGTTCCCGACACATATCTTAAAAGTAGGTCAACCGGTAGGTTCTTTCTGGGGTATCAAATACACGGGTGTTAATCCTCAAACAGGTGAAGCGCAGTACGAAGACCTTAACAAAGATGGCGTGATTGATGATAATGACCAGCAGATATTGGGCAAGGCAACGCCCAACTGGTTTGGTGGGTTAACGAATGATTTCAAATACAAGAACTGGGATTTGTCTATCGCTACACAGTTTAGCCTGGGTAATAAAGTATATAACCTAATACGCACAACATATCAAACATTGGGATACAGCCCCGGTGGATGGGATGAAAATAATGTTATTTACCAGGTGTATGCCAACAATGCCACTATCGCTAACAAACGATGGGAAAAGGCGGAAGACAAAACTGATATCCCACGGGCATCGTTGTTGTTTCCGCAGTACATGCAGAATTCATCACAGTTTATTGAAAATGCATCTTTCTTTAGAATACGAACTGTTAATCTTGGCTACACCATCAGGCCCAAACGTACAGGTGTGTACAATTCGCTGCGCTTATATGTGCAGGCGCAGAATCTTTGGGTAGGCACAAAGTATTATGGCTTCGATCCTGAGGTGAGCTCCAACGGCGGCAGTAATCCTGAAACTGCTGGTGTTGACTATGCCGCTTATCCACAGGCACGTACCATCACATTTGGTGTAAACTTTAACTTCTAAAAAAAGAATCAATGAACTACCTACTCATCATATCATCACTAATTATAAGCCTGGTATTTTTCTTGTGGGCCCGGCTGAAGTACAATAATCATCGCCTGTTGCGTCGCACACTTCTACTGCAACAAGAAAATGCAGCAACGTGCAACATGCTAATTAATCATAAGCAGATCTCTTCCATACCCCCTTTTAGGGGACGGGGGTGGGGCTGGGGGTTGTTCCTTCTTTTGTTTTTTACCTCTTGTAATAAAGTCCTCAATGTAGATTCACCCAATGCAGTATCTGGTGAAACAGTCTTTACGAGTGCAGCAGGTTTACGCAATGCACGCATAGGTATGTACAGCACCCTGCAGGACCGGAATTACTACGGCGGCTATTACCCGTTGCTTGCTGAATGTTACACTGATGACGGTTCTACAGGCGGTTATGATGTAATAGATTTAAATGATATTGCTGCAAGAACAGTGGGTACATCAAACCTGTATGTACAGGGAATTTATACAGCTATTTACAACAGCATTTATACAGCGAATGCCATCATAAACAATGCAGATAAAGTGCCCGGTATTGCCGATGATGAAAAGAGCAATATACTTGGTGAAGCACTATTTGTAAGAGCGCTTGGTGAGTTTGATTTATTGCGCATGTTTGGCGAGCATTGGGATAAAACATCTGCTTATGGCATCTCCATTGTACTTACAACAGATAAGCCTAAAGACCCAATTGCACGCAGTACCGTAGATGCATCGTACAAGCAGATCATTGCGGACTTACAACAAGCCATTACTTCTTTGAATACATACAATGGTAACCAGTACGTATCTGCTTCCGCGGCGAAAGCATTACTTGCACGCGTTGATTTATACTATGGCGATAAAACCAACGCTTCTGCAATGGCAAGCGATGTAATTGGCGACAGCAATTTCTCTTTATTTGGATCAGATGATTTTACTAAAATATATACGGATAAGCTCACAGCCGAAAGTGTGTTTGAATTAAAGTTTGATTTGCAAAATCCAAGCTCTTACAACACCCTGACCTATGTACGTCCTGATGCGTTAAGAACAGATGTTGCTTTCCTGGCTTCTGCTGACTTAAATACTTTCTTCCAGGGTCGTCCTGATGATAAGCGCTCTGCATTGGTAAATTTTGCGGATGTGGATGTAAGTATTCAACCTGATGGACGTACGGAAAAATATCGCGGAGAAACAACCAAAGACAATTCCGGGTACATTATACGTTTGGCAGAGATGTATTTGATAAGAGCAGAAGCAAAAGGCAGAACACAAGGACTTGCCGATTTGAATACCATCCGTGAAGCAAGGGGTATGGAAAAGCTTACTGCTGCTGACGTTCCGGATAATGCATCTTTCTTAGATGCAGTATTAGATGAACGCCGCGCCGAATTAAATTTTGAGGGTCATCGTTTATTCGACCTCGCAAGGACAGGTAAAGTACAGGATGTGTTAGGTGCGGATGTGCAACCCATTATGCCGATACCGCAAAGAGAGACTGCCGCGACTGGTGACGTAGTAAAGCAAAATCCGGGGTATTAAAATCCTAATCCCCTAAAGGAGTGTGATAGAACCTGTGGGTAGATTGCAGAGAAGCCTAGAGTCGCCATAAGTGCAACAGATGAAGTGATTGCGACGCAAGGGACGATGCTATGAAAAGATTGGCTGGTATCTAAAGTTCAACAAATCCGCTCTGCGAAGTCTCCAGATTTCGCAGCACTGTGCATCAAGTCTCCGACTTGATATAACAATCGCCAGAGGCGATAGAATAAACATGTGAAGCGAAGACGCTTCACATAGCAATGGCTAAATCAGGTCAATCAGATAAATCAGTCAAATCGTGGTTCAGACAATTTATGCGACATCCATTATCATATTTACTAAGAAGCGCTTTTAGAGAAGTAACAAGAGAAGGCTCAGCGACTATGTGCAATGAAAGCCGAAGAAATTTTATTAAACAATCTGCGTTGCTAGCCGCGGGTTCTGCATTAGTGCCAGGCTTATTACATGCGCAAAGTAAGCAGGTAAAGATTGCGATTGTGGGTGCAGGTATGGCAGGGTTAAACGCTGCTTATCAATTAAAAAAGCAAGGTGTGATAGCAGATATTTATGAAGCATCTTCAAGAAGCGGTGGCAGGATGTTTACCATGAAGAACCAGTTTGGTGAAGGCACGACAACAGATATCGGCGGCGAATTTGTTGATACCACGCATGAAGATATTATTGGGCTGATGAATGAAATGGGTTTGCCTTTTTATGATTTGAGGAACGATAAGCTTGAGTCGCATGCATATTACTTTGACAACAGGTTACTAACTAAAGATGAATTGAAGAATGCACTAAAACCTTATGCAAAAAAGATAGAAGCAGATATTAAATCATTACCGAAAGAGATTAATCATACAACCGCATCTCAATTTCAGCACCTTGATAATTTGTCAATTACAGAATACATGCAGCAGCTTGGTATTAATGGGTGGCTGTATAAGTTGATTGATGTGGTATTGACACGTGAGTACGGCATGGAAGCATCAGAACAATCGTTGATTAACTTTTTAATCATGTTTAATGAGCCTACAGATGAGCATGGTGAATATACCTTGTTTGGTGATGAGCATGAAGTGTTCAAAATAAAAGGCGGCAGCCAGCATCTTGCTGATGCTGTATTTGAAAAAGTAAAGCATCAGGTAAAGCTTAAACATAAGTTTACTGCCGTTAAGCAAACAGGCGATGCATATACACTATCATTTGAAACAGCTACCGATAAGAAGGAAGTAGTTGCAGATTATGTGGTGATGGCTATACCATTTAGTGTTTTAAGAAACATAAGAATGGATGTTGTTATGCCTGCTGAAAAGAGAACTTGTATTAATGAGCTGGGCTACGGCAATGGCAGCAAGTTTGTAATGGGTATTAAAGGCAAACCGTGGCGTAGAAAAGAGCAGCAGGGGTATACTTTTAATGATTTGTCATTTGGTTGCGGCTGGGATAGTACACAGATGCAAACTGAAACCAATGCCAGCTTTACCGTATTTGGCGGTGGCAATTTTGCCAATCATGTTTATGAAACAAAAGAGGATGTATTGGCATCTTCCTTCATACAATCGCTGGATGAAATTTATACCGGCGTTAAAGAAGGTTATACAAAAAAGAATATTAAGTATTGCTGGGCCAGGAACCCCTATAGTTTTGGGAGTTATACCTCATTCAAAAAGGGGCAATGGAGCACATTGGCCGGTTGGGAAGCCGTGCCTGTTGGCAATATGTTTTTTGCAGGTGAACATGTGAGTCTTGACTTTCAGGGATACATGAATGGTGCTGCTAAAACGGGAAGGATAGCTGCTGAACAGATTATTGAAAAAATAAATAAGCCGAAAGAAAATAAAGTGAGAGCATAAGGTTAGCGTACAACGTAATGGCTTGCTTTAATAAACTTAGCTCTTACAATTCTACGTTGTTACACCAGTTCTTGCAAAAGGTGCCTCTTTGGGTTCGGTTCCGGCAAAGCCGGAATTGAAAAATCCGAAGGAGATTTTTTAAAGAAGCCAAAGCAGCACCGTTGCAAGAACGAAGCCATGCGGCTTGAGCATAACTGTTACAATTCTGGCAGGTATGAATATTGTAAGAAAGCTAGTAAGAAAACAAAAAAGTTATGGCAGAATTTAAATCGGTGTTTCCATATGACCAATCCGTTATTGATGTATTTCAATTAATGGATGATGACGCGTTAGAAAAAGCAATCATACAGGGTGGAAAAGCTTTTAAGCATTGGTCCGCAAAGAGTTTTACAGAAAGAGCAGACGTATTTAAAAAAGTCGCAAGCCTTTTGCGAAGAGATGTTGATGATTTATCATCCATCATTACACATGAGATGGGCAAAGTGATTGCTGAATCAAAAGCAGAAATTGAAAAATGCGCTGTAACCTGTGAATACTTTGCAGAACACGCAGAAGCATTTTTAAAAGATGATATTGTAGATGGTGGTTATCATAAAAGTATGATTACTTATCAGCCCATTGGTTCTGTGCTGGCGATTATGCCATGGAACTTTCCATTCTGGCAGGTGTTTCGTTATGCTGCACCTACTTTAATGGCAGGGAATGTAACCTTTCTTAAACACGCACCCAATGTAACAGGCTGTGCAATAGCGATAGAAAAAATCTTTTTAGAGGCAGGCGCTGGAGAGGGTGTGTTTCAATCATTGATTATTGATACGCCTGCTGTTGAAAAAATATTGGCCGCTGATATTGTGCAGGCTGTAACCCTTACGGGCAGTGAAAAAGCGGGTAGTGCGGTTGCATCGCTTGCAGGTAAACATATTAAGAAACAGGTGATGGAATTGGGTGGTTCGGATGCATTAATTGTATTGCCTGATGCTGATATGAAAGAAGCCGCTAAAGTGGCCATACAAAGCCGTATGCAGAATGCTGGACAAAGTTGTATAGCAGCCAAACGTTTTATTGTATTGAAAGAAGCGTTGAATGATTTCATTATAGAAGCAGAGGCGCAGATAAAAGAATTGAGACAAGGCAACCCATTGCAGCAAGGTATTACAACGGGGCCGATAGCGCGCCTGGATTTGGCGCAACAATTACAAAAGCAAATGAATGATTCAGTTTCAAAAGGCGCTACTTTATCTATCGGTGGTGATGTAAGTGAATGCAATTATCAGCCTTCCTTGTTGCTGCATGTAAAGAAAGGAATGGCCACTTTTGATGAAGAAGCATTCGGCCCTGTGGCGTCTATTATAACAGCAGATGATGAAGCGCATGCTGTTGAACTCGCCAACCAGTCAAGGTATGGTTTGGGTGGCAGCATCTGGACAAAAGATATCGACAAAGGAATTGCGCTTGCAAAAAAAATAGACAGTGGTGCAGTGTTCATCAACACACTGGTAAAGAGTGATGCAAGATTACCTTTTGGTGGTGTAAAGAAATCTGGTTATGGCAGAGAGCTTGGCAAGCTGGGTATTCATGAATTTGTGAATGCAAAGACGATTGCTGTAAACCCCTAAATCCCCTGAAGGGGACTTGGCAGCAGCGTATTTGTAACCTGTTTTAGTTGTTGTGCGGTAAATCTACCAGGTGAGAAAAGCTCCACATTGTTCCGGACGATGAACGGATTGCGACGCAAGGGACGATGCTATAAAATGCTATTGCCGGTATATAAAATAATTACAAAAGATATACTACCTGATTCAGTTGAATCAGAAAAATCAGGATAAAATCGTGGTTAATATGGAAGAGTCTCAAAGAATATTAGAACGTCGTAAACAGTTTGTGCCCAATGCCATTGGCATCTTTAATCCTTCAACGGCGGTGTCTGCAAAGGGCGCAATGATTACAGATGCGGATGGGAAAGAGATGATTGATTTTGCCGGTGGCATTGGTGTGGTGAATGCTGGTCATTGCCCGGAACCGGTTGTGAAAGCGATTGCAGAGCAGGCTTCAAAGATGATTCATTGCAGCTTTAACGTGGCAAGCTATGATTTGTATATGCAGCTTGCAGAGAAGCTTGCAAGCCTTTTTCCGCATGGTGAACATACCAAAGTAATGCTCACTAACTCCGGCGCAGAGAGTATTGAGAATGCTATCAAAATTGCACGCCAGGCAACAGGCAGGCAAGCCATTGTTTGTTATAGTAGCGCTTTTCATGGACGTACGATGATGGCAATGACATTAACATCCAAAGTTGGTTATAAGCTTGGCTGTGGACCTTTTGCGCCTGAAGTTTACCGTGTTCCTTTTCCCGATTATTATCGCTATGGCAACGGCTTAACACTGGATGATTTTTCTGATAAACATTTGCTTGAACTGGAAAATTTTTTTCATACACATGTGCCTGCGCAGGAAGTCGCGGCCATCGTTATTGAACCGGTGCAGGGAGAAGGCGGCTTTAATGTAGTGCCGAAAAAATATTTGCAGCGTCTTCGTGAAGTGTGCACCAAATACGGTATCATGTTGATATTGGATGAAGTACAAAGCGGCTTTGGCAGAACAGGCAAATGGGCCGCGTATCAGCATTATAATGTAACGCCTGATATTTCTACTTGGGCCAAGAGCATGGGCAGCGGAATGCCCATTGGTGCTGTGATTGGAAGGGCAGATATTATGGATGCCTGTAAGCCGTCTACAATTGGTGGTACTTACCCGGGCAACCCTGTTTGTTGTGCAGCATCATTGGCAACAATTGAATACATGGAGCAAATCAACATCAATGCGCTTGGTGAAAAGGTTGGCAATATTGTTCGTGAAAGATTCAATGCAATGAAGCAACAGTTCAACCGCATTGGTGATGTTCGCGGACTTGGTGCTATGATGGCCTTTGAACTGGTGAAAAACAACGACCCGTTTCAGCCCGATGCAGAGTTGTGTAAGAAGCTTATCAGCTATTGTGCGGGCAACAGGCTGATTGTTATCAGCGCTGGTGTTAATGGTAATTGCATTCGTGTGTTAAGTCCGTTGGTGATAGAGGAAAGCTTATTGCATAAAGGTCTTGATATTATTGAAGAAGGATTGCGTACGTTGAGTTAGTTCAAGGTTTAAAGTTCAAGGGGCAAAGTTTTTGAGTCTAATCTAACCTTAAACTTTGAACTAAAGAACTTTGAACTTATTCATAATACCAGCAGCAGTTTTTCATAGCATCATCGTTGCGTCGCAATCACTTCATCTGTAGAATATGTGGCGACTGTGGGTTGTGGATGTAAGAGGCTCATTAAATGTTGTTCGTCAAACGTGAAAAGTGAGACGTGAAAAACAACAACTCACGTTTATCGTTTCACGTCTCACGACAGAACTTAGGATGAGATTTTCAAACACCCCTTTAGGGGTTGGAGGTACTGGCTTTAGCCAAAGTGCACTTCGGCTAAAGCCAACATCAATATCATTCATCATCCCAAGGCTGAAGCCTTGGGTTAATTAAGGGCTTTTATGGACCAGTTATTCATCAACAACAATTGGGTGGATGCGATAGATAAAACAACCTATTCGCTTATCAATCCTGCAACAGAAGAAGAGATTTCTAATATCAGCAATGGCAGTTACGACGATTGCAATATCGCCATTGAAGCTGCACATACGGCATTTAAAACATGGAGTAAGACAACACCATATCAACGTGCCGCTATTTTAAAAAAAGCTGCAGATTACATGCGTGCCAATATGGATGCATATGCAAAAGATATGGTGACAGAAAGCGGCAAACCACTTGCTGAAGCAAAAGGAGAGTGGGCCGTTGCAGCTAATCTTTTTGAATGGTATGCAGAAGAAGCAAAGCGTGCTTATGGCAAAACGATACCCACCAACAGGCCTGATAAACGCAGTTCTGTTATTTATCAGCCAATGGGTGTAATTGGTGTTATTACTGCATGGAACTTTCCCGCATACAATCCAGCACGTGCATGGGCTGCAGCAATCGCAGCGGGCTGTACGGTGGTTGCAAAGCCATCGGAGAATACACCGCTTTCCGCTTTTCACATGGCAACAGCGTTAGTAGAATCTGGTTTGCCTGAAGGCGTTATCAATGTAATTGTGGGAGATGCAGCAGCAATAGGAAAAGCGATGTTAGATAACCCGCTGTTAAAGAAGATAAGTTTTACAGGCAGTACAAGGGTTGGTAAAATATTAATGGATGGTGCTTCTAAAACACATACCAAACTTTCTTTGGAATTAGGCGGCAATGCACCCGTACTCATCTTTGATGATGTGGATGTGGATGCATTGGCCAAAGCAACATCTATTGCAAGATTCAGAAATAACGGACAAGTGTGTATTGCCCCGCAAAGATTTTATGTGCATAAAAATATTTACAACCAGTTTGCAGAAGCCGTAGCTAAGTATGTTGCTCAACTTAAAGTAGGCAACGGTTTTGAGGAAGGCGTGAATGTAGGTCCGTTGATTACAAAGAAGCAAAAAGAATCAGTGGAAGCTTTATTGCAGCAAACAAAAGAGGAGCACGCTGATATACTTACCGGAGGTAATATGCCGGGAAATTTATCCAAAGGTTATTTTCTGCAGCCCGCCGTAGTGGCCGGTTTGCAACAATCATCAGTACTTGCAAAGCAGGAGATATTCGGGCCCGTACTGCCACTCTTTTCTTTTGATGATTTGGATGATGCCATTGCAAAAGCCAATGATACAGAATACGGACTTGCTGCATACATCTTTACCAATAATTTAAAGACAGCTATTCACGCATCAGAGCGATTGGAGTTTGGTATGGTTGGTATCAACGAATGGGCACCCCATGGAACAGAATCACCCTTTGGTGGTTGGAAGCAAAGTGGACAAGGTCATGAGAGTGGAAGTGAAGGATTGTATGAGTATATGGAGAAGAAGTTGATAAGTATAGGTAGTCTTTAATCAGGTCAAAATCCTGGTTCAGACAATCATAAGAATCATTTAAATCATTTAATCCCGGTCATGCATAACTACGGCATTATTTCATTAATACCCCCGTTAATCGCAGTACTCATTGCTATTAGAACGAAGCTTTCATTGGAGCCACTTGTTATTGCTTGTGTAGTGGGATATATGATTGTAGCCAAATGGGGTTTCTTCGATGCCATCATTGCGTCCTTCACCAAAGTGATGCAGAATGATTTAATGGTATGGGTAATTATCGTGTGCAGTTTGTATGGTGCCTTGATACAACTAATGATAAGAAGCGGTGGCGTATCTGCATTTGGGCATTACATGCTCAACTTTGTTGGCAACAAAAGAAAGTCTTTAATGACTACCTGGTTGTTCGGAACATTTTTGTTTGTGGATGATTATCTCAATGCGCTTACCTCTGGTAATACCATGAAGAAAATTACGGACCATTATAATATACCAAGAGAGATGCTGGCATTCGTTGTAAGCTCAACAGCGGTACCTGTTTGCGTGATTGTGCCTATTTCAACATGGGTGATATTTGTCGGTAAGTTGCTTGAGCAAAGTAATGTGGTTCCTGTTGGCAAAGGCATTCATTCTTATTTGAATATTATACCATTTATCTCTTATGGATGGGTACAATATTTATTGGTGCCTCTTGTGATTATTGGCGTAATACCCATCATTGGTAAAATGAAAAAAGCCAATCATCGTGCAGATACAACAGGTCAGTTAATACCAGATAATTCTGAAGAATTTAAAGTAGATGTAGCACAATTTGATGAGGCTAAAAAAGGCAGTATCTGGTATTTGATTCTTCCAACAAGTGTCTTGCTTGTATGTACCATCCTGTTTGATCTTGATGCTTTAAAAGGCATTATTACAGCACTCATTTTTACGATTATCTATTTCGCAATAAAGAAGGTTGCGACTTTCAAAATGCTTTCTGAATCAGTTATTGAAGGCATGAAAAGTATGCTCTTTGCATTAGTGCTGTTACTGCTTTCATACCTGCTTAAAAACCTTGGCGATGAAATGGGTTTAACACAATATGTAATAGATTCTGTTGAGCCGGCGGTAAGTAAACAATGGTTGCCATTGGCTATCTTTTTATCACTGGGTGCTATAGCTTTTGCAACAGGTAATTCATGGGGCTTATATGCTATCGCCATTCCATTGGTAATTCCATTGGCACATGCGTTGCATTGCAACCAGTGGCTTTGTATTGGCGCTGTGGTAAGTGCAGGTGCATTTGGTGCGCATGCCTGCTTTTACAGTGATGCGACTATTCTTGCGGCACAAGGCACTGAATGCAACAATTATGAACACGCTATTACACAATTACCCTTTGCTTTAATATCATTTGCCATATCATGCATCGTGTACATCATATTAGGATACACGGTAGCGTAAACTATTTTATATGGATACAATAACTACCTACAGAAAAGTGTTGTCTAGCGGACTTGTAGTGCAACACATGCAACCACATCATGCACAGCAATTGGAGGAGTTGCAAAAGATTGTGTTTCCTACATTGGCCGAAGATGAGTTGATACAGGCAAAGCATTACCTGCGTCACCTGGAAGTTTTTCCTGAAGGACAATTTGTAATAACCGATGGTGACAAAGTAATTGGTATGACTACCACTATGCGCAGTCATTTCGATTTTGAACATTATCATCATACATTTAAAGAAACGATTGCAGGGGGATGGCTGACCAATCATGAACCCGAAGGAGATTGGTTATATGGATTAGATGTTGGCGTGCATCCTGATTATCGGGGGCAGGGGCTTGCAAGGGAGCTTTATCGTGCAAGGCATGCAATTGCAAAGCAGCTTGGCCTGAAGGGGCAGGTAACAGTTGGTATGATGAATGGTTATGGCGTAGTCAGTGATCAGATGTCTGGTGAAGAATATTATCATGAACTTTTAGAGGGCAAGCGTAGTGACCCAACCATATCAACGCAAATGAAAATAGGCTTTGAGCCAATGGCGCTGATTGATGAGTATCTTAATGATCCTGCATGCGGCAATTATGGTGTGCTGATAAGATTGGATATTGATAAGGAGGTGTAGCAGATTGTAAGTTGTGGGTAGTTCAAAGTTCAAGGTTTAAAGTTCAAGGTTGGGAGGGTTGCCGGCATCCAACATTTATCATTTAATATTCAACATAAATAAATTTCTAAATTATGTCTCATATAAACTTAAAAACTTCTATCCCGGGGCCTAACAGCTTGCAGGTATTGGAAAGAAGAAAGAATGCATTGCCATCTGGATTGGCCAAATCAACAGAAGTGGTTGTAGAAAGTGCGGAAGGCGCAATAGTGCGGGATGTGGATGGCAATACACTGCTGGATTTTGCTGGTGGCATTGGTATGATTAACGTTGGCCATAGCAATGAAAAAGTAGTGAATGCCATAAAGCGACAGGTAGATAAATATATTCATACCTGTACACTGGTGACTACTATTGAACCATATATAGAACTTGCAGAATTGCTCAACAGTGCAACTCCGGGCAATTTTCCCAAGAAAACATTACTGGCAAATTCAGGCTCAGAAGCGGT
>Ga0105239_10007799_pt1 | contig 12246 bp, 8 predicted proteins | sample KBSC44metaG_FD_92761 | JGI IMG/M metagenome (GOLD analysis project Ga0105239, IMG submission 92761) | Corn rhizosphere microbial communities from Kellogg Biological Station, Michigan, USA - KBS C4-4 metaG | ecosystem: Host-associated > Plants > Roots > Rhizosphere > Soil | place: Michigan, USA...
CCAGGTCGGGCACCAGGATCATCTGCTTGGTCTTGGGGTCGTACTTGTACTGGGTCAGCGACCGGGTGACCAGACCACTCATGATCGACGAGGTGTCGGTGTAGTAGATCTCGCTGGGGTCGAGGGTCGTGGTCAGACCGGTCAGGGTCAGCACCGTGACGATGCCGCCCTTCTTGGCTCCGGCGATCGTCACCGGGCCCTTGGCGGTCGGGTCCTGCCCGTTGCCGGTGTTACCCAGCTCGTTGTTGTTCTGTGTTTCGTTCCCCGCGGTGCCGCTGGATGACCCGGAGCCGCCACAGGCGCTCAAGGCCAACACACCGACCGCGGAGATGGCGATCAACGGTGATTTGAACCGCATAGCCCACCCTTTCCGTGGTTACTGCATTTCTCCCGGTGAACCGATCACCGGCGAGTTCTGGGGTCGAAGGCGTCTCGGATCGAGTCGCCCAGGAGGTTGAGCGCGAGGACCAGCACGGTGATCGTGAGGACCGGGGCCCAGAGGTAGAGCGGGTAGACCTCCCACCACGACTGCGCGTCGAAGATGGTCTGTCCCAAGGTCGGGATGCCGGTGATGCCGATGCCGAGGTACGACAGGCCGGCCTCGGCGGTGACGAAGGCGGGCAGGGAGAGCGACGTCGCGACCACGATCGGCGCGACCAGGTTGGGGAGCAGCTCCTTGAACAGGATGCGCCGCGTCGGCACGCCCATCACCTGGGCGGCCTGGACGAACTCGCGCTCACGCAGCGACAGCACCTGACCACGGATCAGTCGGCACAGCGGCATCCACGTGAAGACGACCAGGATCCCGATCAGCGAGAAGAGCTGGACCTTGGACAGGGTGCCCAGCTGCCCGGGCTTGGCGAAGTGGCTGACGATGATCGGCGCCATCGCCAGGGCGCCGAGGATGAAGGGGAAGGACAGGAACAGGTCGGTGACGAACATGATGATCCGGTCCATCCAGCCGCGCGAGAATCCGGCGACGAGCCCGAGCACCACGCCGATCAGCGTGCTGAACACCGTGGCGGCGGTGGCCACGAACAGCGACGTACGGAGGCCGTAGAGGAGCCGGGCCAGGTTGTCGACCGCGGTCTGGGGCGCCATGCCCAACGGGTGCTGGGCCCAGAATCCGTGGTTCGGCGGGCCCTGGAGCGGCAGCCCGGTGCTGAAGTCCAGCACCTCGCTCGGGTCGTAGGGAATCGTCGCGGCCGTCGGGTAGATGTTGAGGAGGTTGCAGATGACCGGCGCGAAGATGCCGCACAGGACCAGGAACACGACGATGCCGAAGCAGACCACCGCGAGCTTGTCCTGACGGAGACGTTGCAGTGCGATCTGGGTCGGAGACCGGCCGGCGAGCTTCTTGCCTTCGGGCGCTTCTGCTGCACCTACGGGGGCTTCGGCAAGTTCGGTCGCACTGATGCCCATGCTTGTCCTCTCACGCCAAGAAGTTCGTCCGTGGCCGCTGCCCAGCGCGTTCGCGGCCGGGTGAGGCAGGTCACGGCATCTGGACCGGGATGGACTCTAGATGACCGTCAAGTGATTTCTCCGCCCCCCGAGGTAACGATTCAGTCTCGGGATTTGGACCGTTCCAAAGGGGCGTCCACACCGGCTTCCCTGCGCTGATCTGCGGTGATCGGCGCCGGCGCTCCGGTGAGCGGATCGTAGCCTGCTCCGCTCTTCGGGAACGCGATCACGTCGCGAATGGTGTCGGATCGTGACAACAACGCGACGATCCGGTCCCACCCGAAGGCGATGCCACCGTGCGGGGGCGCGCCGTACTGGAAGGCGTCGAGGAGGAAGCTTAACTTCTTCTGCGCCCCCTGCTCACCGAGACCCATCACCGCGAACACGCGCTTCTGGATGTCACTGCGATGGATACGGATGGAGCCCCCGCCGATCTCGTTGCCGTTGCAGACGATGTCGTAGGCCCAGGCCAGGGCATGGGCTGGATCCTGGTCGAAGGTCTCGAGGTCCTGCGGCGAGGTGAAGGCGTGGTGGACCGCGGTCCATGCGCCGCTGCCGACGGTGACCTCACCCGCCGCGGTCGCCTCGTCGGCGGCCTCGAAGAGCGGGGCGTCGACCACCCACAGGAAGCTCCACGCGGACTCGTCGATCAGGTCGCACCGGCGGCCGATCTCGAGGCGAGCCGCACCGAGCAGGGCCCGGCTCGCCGTGACGGCGCCGGCTGCGAAGAACACGCAGTCGCCCGGCTGCGCACCGACGTGGGCGGCCAGTCCCGACCGCTCGGTGTCGCTCAGGTTCTTGGCGACGGGGCCGCCGAGCTCGCCGTCCGCACCGATCGTGACGTAGGCCAGGCCACGAGCGCCGCGCTGCTTGGCCCACTCCTGCCAGGCATCGAACTGCCGGCGCGGCTGGTCGCCTCCGCCGGGCATCACCACGGCGCCGACGTACGGAGCCTGGAAGACCCGGAACTCGGTGTCGGCGAAGTACGCCGTGCAGTCGACGAGCTCCTGGCCCATCCGGAGATCCGGCTTGTCGGAGCCGAACCTGGCCATCGCCTCGGCGTAGGTCATCCGCGGCAACGGCGTCGGTACGTCGTACCCGACCAGCTGCCAGAGCGCGACCAGCACGTCCTCCGCGACCGCGATCACGTCGTCCTGGTCCACGAAGCTCATCTCGATGTCGAGCTGGGTGAACTCCGGCTGCCGGTCGGCGCGGAAGTCCTCGTCGCGGTAGCACCGCGCGATCTGGTAGTAGCGCTCCATGCCCGCGACCATCAGCAGCTGCTTGAACAGCTGGGGGCTCTGCGGCAACGCGTACCAGGACCCGGGCTGCAACCGCGCCGGGACGAGGAAGTCGCGAGCGCCCTCGGGCGTGGAGCGGGTCAGGGTCGGCGTCTCGATCTCGACGAAGCCATGGGCGTCGAGGACATCGCGCGCGGCCTTGTTCACCCGGCTGCGCAGACGGATCGCGGCGGCGGGACCGGCGCGGCGGAGATCGAGGTAGCGGTGCCGCAGCCGCGCCTCCTCACCGACGTCGCCGCCCCTCGCGGACCCGGCCTCGTCGATCGGGAACGGCAGCACGGCACTCGGGCTGAGCACCTCCACGTCCTCGGCGATCACCTCGATCTCGCCGGACGGGATCTGGAGGTTGGCGTTGCCCTCGGGACGCTTCTCGACGCTGCCGACGACCTTGAGGCAGTACTCGCTGCGCAGGTGGTGCGCGACCGCTTCGTCGCGGATCACGACCTGGGCGACGCCGCTGGCGTCGCGCAGGTCGATGAAGGCCACTCCCCCGTGGTCGCGGCGCCGCGCCACCCAGCCGGCCAGGGTCACCCGGGTGCCCTCGTCGGCGGCGGTGAGGGTCCCGGCGTCGTGCGTGCGGATCACTGGGTGTTCTCCTCGGGGTTGTCGGTGCTGGTCACGATCGTGGGCCGGAGGTCACCCTCCGGTGGTGTCCAGGTCGCGGTGTCCGCGTCGACCTGGTCGCCGGATCGGATGTCCTTCACCTGGTCGCTCGCCCCGGTCTCGGTCGCGGGGAACCAGACGAACGGGATGCCGCGGCGCTCGGCGTACCGGATCTGGCGGCCGTACTTCTGCGCGCTCGGCGCGACCTCGCAGGAGATGCCGCGGCTGCGGAGTCTGTCGGCCACGCGCTCGCTGACCGGGCGGCTCTCGTCGTCGGCGAGGGCGACCAGCACGGCGCTCGGCACGGCCCGGCTGCCGGCGAGCACGCCTTCGGAGATGAGTGGCACCAGCGTGCGGGAGAGGCCGAACGAGATCCCGACCCCCGGGTACGTCGTGCGCCCGTCGGAGGCGAGGGCGTCGTACCGCCCGCCGCCGCCGACGGCCTTGAGCCGCTCGTAGCCCACCATGAAGATCTCGACGACGGTGCCGGTGTAGTAGTCGAGCCCACGGGCGATGCGCAGGTTGGCCTCGACCGACACGCGTCCTCCGCTCGCGCGGACCGCGTCGGCGCAGCCCTCGAGCACCGCCGAGAGCTCCACCAGCCCGCGGCTCAGCAGCTCGTCGTCGACGCCGAGCGCCTGCACCCGCTGGACCAACGTGTGGTCGGAGACCCGGATCGTCGCCAGCTCGAGGCAGCGTTCGGCCTGCTCCCGGGTGGCACCGGCGTTCTCGACGAGCAGCTCCGCGACCGCCTCCGGCGCGAGCTTGTCGAGCTTGTCGATCTGCCGGATCGCGGCGGTGACGTCGGGGATCCCCAGCCCCTGGTAGAAGCCCTGGATCAGCTTGCGGTTGTTCACCTGGAAGGAGAGGCGCGGCAGCGGCAGACCACCGAGCGCCTGCACCATCACGCGCATCACCTCGACGTCGTGGTGGAACGGCAGCTCGTCCTTGCCGACGACGTCGATGTCGGCCTGGGTGAACTGGCGGTAGCGACCCTCCTGGGGGCGCTCGCCGCGCCAGGCCGGCTGGATCTGATAGCGGCGGAACGGGAACTCCAGCTGACCGGCGTTCTCCAGCACGTAGCGCGCGAACGGCACGGTGAGGTCGAAGTGGAGGCCCAGCCCCGTGTCGTCAGCGGAGTCGTCGGCCTGCAGGCGACGAAGGACGTAGAGCTCCTTGTCGATCTCGCCCCCCTTGGCCATCCGGTCGAGCGGCTCGACCGCACGGGTCTCGATGTTCGCGTACCCGTGCAGCTCGAAGGTGCGCGACAGCGCGGCCACGACCTCTCGCTCGACCGTGCGGGCCGCGGGCAGCAGCTCCGGGAAGCCGCTGAGCGGCGTGGGCTTGCTCATGGGTCAGAGTCCTCGGGTGACGCGCGCGACGCCGTCGTCGTCGACGGTCTTGTCGGCGAGGTCGAGCAGGAACGGGTTGGTCGCGCGCTCCCGGCCGATCGAGGTCTGTTCGCCGTGGCCCGGGAGGACGGCGATGTCGTCGGGCAGCGAGAGCACCTTGTCGCGCAGGGTCTCCAGCATCGTCGCGTGGTCACCGCCCGGCAGATCGGTGCGACCGATGGAGCCGGCGAACAGCAGGTCTCCGGAGAACATCACCTGCGAGATGCCGTCGCCGGCGTACGGCGTCCGGAACGTGACCGAGCCCTCGGTGTGACCAGGGGTGTGGTCGACGGCCACCTCCAGACCGGCCAGCTCGAGGCGCTGGCCGTCGGCCAGCTCGGCCACGTCGTCGGGCTCGGTGAACTCGTACTTCCCGCCGAGCAGCATCGCGGCGCTCTCGCGGGAGAGGCCCGCCATCGGATCGGACAGCAGGTGCCGGTCGGACGGGTGGATCCAGGCGGTCGCGTCGTACGCGCCCGAGACCGGGGTGACCGACCACATGTGGTCGATGTGTCCGTGGGTGAGCAGCACGGCGACCGGCTTGAGCCGGTTCTCACCGATGATGTCGGCGATGCCCGGCGCGGCGTCGTGTCCGGGGTCGACGACCACGCACTCGGACCCGGGGCCGGTGGCAACGACGTAGCAGTTCGCGGCCCACGAGCCTGCGGGGAAGCCGGCGATCAGCACCCCGGCAGACTATCCACCGGCCGTGAGCGTGATGGAATCGGTGCGTGGGCGCTTCGGCGGCCCTGGCTAGCATGGGGCGGTGTCCATGGTCGGCAGAGCGACGAGACGGACCAAAGAGGAACGAAAGTGACGACGAGCGAGTGGGGACGCGTCGCCGAGGACGGAACGGTCTTCGTACGGACCGCAGACGGGGAGCGCGAGGTCGGGCAGTACCCCGAGGGGTCGTCCGACGAGGCCCTGGCCTTCTACACCAAGCGGTACGACGAGCTGGCCGGCAGCGTGCACCTGCTCGAGCAGCGGGTGCTCGCCGGTGTCGTGTCGCCCGACGAGGCCACCGAGTCCCTTCGCAACCTGCGGACACAGGTCGTCGACGCCCGCGCGGTCGGTGACCTGACCAGCCTGGTCGGCCGGCTCGACTCCCTGCTCCCCGTGATCTCCCAGCAGCGGCAGGCCCGCCGGGTCGAGCGCGCGGAGAGGGCCGCGGCGACGAAGACGGAGAAGGAGCGTCTGGTCGCCGAGGCGGAGAAGCTGGCCGAGGGCAACGACTGGCGCAACGGCGCCAACCGGCTGCGGCAGCTGCTCGACGAGTGGAAGGCCCTGCCGCGCATCGACCGGACTGCGGACGACCAGCTCTGGCGGCGGTTCTCGACCGCACGCACGACGTACACCAGGCGACGCAAGTCGCACTTCGCCGAGCAGAACGAGAAGCGCGAGGGGGCTCGGGTCGTCAAGCAGCGGCTGGTCAAGGAGGCCGAGTCGCTGGCCAACTCCCGCGAGTGGGGACCGACGTCCGGCGCCTATCGAGACCTGATGCGGCAGTGGAAGGCCGCCGGCCCGGCACCGCGCGAGGTCGAGGAGGAGCTGTGGAAGCGGTTCCGAGGCGCCCAGGACACGTTCTTCGGGGCGCGCGACGAGGCGATGGCCGCCCAGGACTCCGAGTTCGCTGCCAACGCCGAGGCCAAGGAGAAGCTGCTCGCCGAGGCCGAGCAGCTGGTACCGGTCACCGACGTCGAGGGTGCCAAGCGCGCGATCCGCGAGATCGCCGAGCGCTGGGACGCGATCGGCAAGGTGCCGCGCGACCAGATCCGCCCCCTCGAGGACCGGATGCGGGCCGTCGAGCAGGCCATCCGGGGCATCGAGGAGGAGAAGTGGCGTCGTACCGACCCCGAGAAGTCCGCCCGCGCCGACGACATGGTCGCCAAGCTGCACGAGGCGATCGGCAAGGTCGAGGCCGACCTGGACCGCGCTCGCTCGGCCGGTGACCAGAAGAAGGTGACCGAGCTCGAGGAGAACCTCGCCTCCCGCCGCGCCTTCCTGGAGATGGCCGAGCGCGCGTCCGCCGACTACTCGGGTTAGCGGGCCGGACGGCCCCTACTGGGTGACGCGGTAGGCGTCGAAGACGCCGGGGACGGAGCGGACGGCGCGGAGCACGGTGTCGAGGTGCTTGGCCTCGGCCATCTCGAAGGTGAAGCGGGTCTTGGCGACGCGGTCGCGGGTGGTGGAGAGCGTGGCGCTGAGGATGTTCACGTGGGCGTCCGAGAGCACCATGGTGATGTCCGACAGCAGGCGGGCGCGGTCGATCGCCTCGACCTGGATGTTCACCAGGAACGTCGAGTGCGCGGTGGGCGCCCACTCGACGTCGAGCAGGCGCTCGGGCTGGCGCTGGAGCTCGCCGGCGTTGGTGCAGGTGCGGCGGTGCACCGAGACGCCGCCACCCTTGGTCACGAAGCCGAGGATCGCGTCGGGCGGAACCGGTGTACAGCAGCGGGCCAGCTTCACCCAGACGTCAGGGGCGCCCTTGACGATGACACCGGACTCTCCCGGCGCGGACACCTTGGAGCGGGCCCGCGGTGCGGTGATGCTGACGGCCTCGGCGAGATCCTCCTGGGCACCGTCGTCCCCGCCGTGCAGCTCGATCACCCGGCGTACGACGGCCTGGGCGCTGAGGTTGCCCTCGCCCACCGCGGCGTAGAGCGCGGAGACGTCGGCCAGCCGGAAGTGCATCGCGGCCAGCGTCAGCGACTCGTGCGACAGCACGCGCTTGAGCGACTGCCCCTCCTTCCGCATCAGCTTGGCGATCTGCGCCTTGCCGCGCTCGATCGCCTCCTCGCGGCGTTCCTTGGTGAACCACTGCTTGATCTTGGACCGCGCCCGCTGTGACTTGACGAAGCCCAGCCAGTCGCGTGACGGACCGGCGGTCGGCGCCTTCGACGTGAAGATCTCCACGACGTCGGAGTTGTCGAGCGTGGACTCCAGCGGCACGAGCCGCCCGTTGACCCGCGCCCCGATCGTGTGGTGCCCGACCTCGGTGTGGACGGCGTAGGCGAAGTCGACCGGCGTGGAACCTGCCGGGAGGGCGATCACGTCGCCACGTGGGGTGAAGACGTAGACCTCGGCGCGGTTGATCTCGAAGCGCAGCGACTCGAGGAACTCCCCCGGGTCCTCGACGTCGTTCTGCCAGTCGAGCAGCTGGCGCACCCAGTTGATGTCGTCGAGGTCCCCCAGCCGGTCGGTGTCGAGGCCGTTGCGACGGTCCTCCTTGTACTTCCAGTGCGACGCGACGCCGTACTCGGCGCGCCGGTGCATCGCGTACGTGCGGATCTGCATCTCGACGGGCTTGCCCTGCGGCCCGATCACGGTGGTGTGCAGCGACTGGTACATGTTGAACTTCGGCGTCGCGACATAGTCCTTGAACCGGCCGAGCACCGGCGCCCATCGCGCATGGAGTACGCCGAGCGCCGAGTAGCAGTCGCGGTCCTCCTCGAGGAGGATCCGCAGCGCCACCAGGTCGTAGATGTCGCTGAACTCCCGGCCGCCCACGATCATCTTCTGGTAGATCGAGTAGTAGTGCTTGGGTCGACCGGTCACGCTCGCCTTGATCTTGGCGTCCTTGAGGTCCTGCTCGACCTGCTCCTTGACCTGGGCCAGGAACTGGTCCCGGGACGGCGCGCGCTCGGCCACCATGCGCACGATCTCGTCGTAGATCTTCGGGTGGAGCGTCGCGAAGGCGAGGTCCTCGAGCTCCCACTTGATGGTGTTCATGCCGAGCCGGTGGGCCAGCGGCGCGTAGATGTCCAGGGACTCGGTGGCCTGCCGCTCCTGCGTCGACTGCTTGACGTAGCGGACCGTGCGCATGTTGTGGAGGCGGTCGGCCAGCTTGATGACCAGCACCCGGATGTCGCGGGCCATCGCCACGATCATCTTGCGGATCGTCTCGGCCTGGGCCGTTTCGCCGTACTGGACCTTGTCCAGCTTGGTGACGCCGTCGACGAGCAGGGCGACCTCGTCGCCGAAGTCGGACCGCAGCTCGTCGAGGGTGTACGGCGTGTCCTCGACCGTGTCGTGCAGCAGCGCCGCCACCAGCGTGGGCTCGGTCATGCCGATGTCGGCCAGGATCGTGGCGACCGCGAGCGGGTGGGTGATGAACGGGTCACCGCTCTTGCGCGACTGCGCACCGTGGAGGTGCTCGGCCGTCCGGTAGGCCCGCTCGATCAGGGCGAGGTCGGCCTTGGGGTGGTTGGTCCGGATGGACCGGAACAGCGGCTCGAGCTCGGGTCGCTCGTTCTGGTTGCGACCCCCGCCCATCCGGGCCAGCCGGTTGCGCACCGTCCGTGGCGACGGCAGGCGGTCGGCGGCGCGCTCGCGCGCGGACGGTCCACGCTCCGCGGCGCGCTCGGCAGCCCGCTCGGCAGCGCGCTCCTGCGCCACCGGGATGCTGCCGTCGGTCGTCATGCACCGAGTCTACGGGCGCCCCGGTGTGCTCAGACGGTCATCAGGCTGGTCAGGGGCAGGTCGCCGATCGCCTCGCGGCCGGGCAGGAAGCCGAGATCCATCAGCACCGCGACCCCGTGAGCCACCGCGCCGCTGTGCTCCACCAGGCGCCGGGTCGCGGCGACGGTGCCACCGGTCGCGAGGACGTCGTCGACCAGGAGCACCCGGTCGCCGGCGCGCAGACCGTCCCGGTGCACCTCGAGGGTGGCCTCGCCGTACTCGAGCGCGTAGGACTCGGCGTACGTCGCGCGCGGCAGCTTGCCGGCCTTCCGGACGGGCACGAGGCCGGCTCCGAGCGCCAGCGCCACCGGCCCGGCCAGGATGAAGCCGCGCGCCTCCATCCCGACGACGTGGTCGACGACACTCCGTCCCGACTCGTCGCGCCCCGCGTCGGCCAAGGCCTCGACGATGAGACCGAAGGCCTCCGGGTCGGCGATCACCGGCGTGATGTCCTTGAAGACCACACCTGGCTCGGGGAAGTCCGGAACGTCGACCACCAGTCGGCGCAGAGCGTCGGCCGCGGCGGTCGCGTCCGGACGCGTCACTTCTTGCCCCGCTTGGACTTCGACTTGCGGCTCGGCTGCGCGCGTCCGCTGGCTGAGCTCGGCCGCACCGGCCCACGCGAGGGCGGCACGACGCGCCCGCGGCCCGTGGCATCGGTGTTGGGCTGCGGTCTGGCTCCGCCCGTCCGAGCTGCCGCGGTCTGCTCCTCGCGGTCGCCCGGGACCGCCGGCCCATCGGCGACGGGCATGTCGTCGGTGTAGACCGGCACCTGCGCGTAGGGGTCGACCTGGTGCCGACGGCGGGCCTTCACCCGCTTCTCGAGCTCCTGCACGTCGGGCTCGCGCGACTTCATGTGCGCCAGCAGCGGCGTCGCGATGAAGATCGAGGAGTACGTGCCGGCAGCCATGCCCACGAACAGGGCCAGCGCCAGGTCCTTCAGGGCACCGGAGCCGAGCTGGACGGCACCGACGTACAGGATGGCGCCGACCGGGATCAGGGCGACGATCGAGGTGTTGATGGACCGCACCAGAGTCTGGTTCACCGCCAGGTTGGCCGCCTCCGCGTACGTCTGGTGGGTGCCTCGGAGGTTCTTGGTGTTCTCGCGGACCTTGTCGAACACGACGACCGTGTCGTAGAGCGAGAAGCCCAGGATCGTCAGCACCCCGGTGACGGTCGCGGGGGTCACCTCGAAGCCGGACAGGGCATAGATGCCGATGGTGATCACCAGGTCGTGGGCCAGGGCGACCATCGCCGCCACCGACATCTTCCACTGTCGGAAGTAGCCCCAGATCATCAGCGTGACCAGCACCAGGAAGACGACCAACCCGATGGCCGAGCGTTTCGCGACCTCCTTGCCCCAGCTCGGCCCGATCTCGTCGGTGGAGATGTCGGCCTTGGCGACGCCGACCGACTGGATGATCGCGCCCTCGATCTGGGTGCTCTCCAGGTGGGTGAGCGGCTCGGTCTCGATGATGATGCTGTTCTTGCCCGCCGTGGTGACCACGACCTGCTGGGCCGCCGCGATCCCCGTGCCTGACACGTCGTCGCGCAGCTTGTCGGCGTTGTCCTGCGTGACCTCGCCGGTCGGCATCGACACCGTGAACTGCGCGCCACCGCGGAACTCCAGCCCGTAGTTCAGGCCCTTGAAGTAGAGGCCGAGCACCGCCGCGATGATGATCAGCCCGGAGATCGCGTACCAGACCCGGGTCCGGCCGACGAAGTCGATCGACTTGCGACCGGTGTAGAGGTCGTTGCCGAGCCTGCTGAACTTGCCCATCAGGCCCTCCCTCCTGCCGGGAGGCGGTCGAGGCCGAGGTTCTCCGCGTCGAGCCCGGAGAGCTTGTGGCCCTTGTTGAAGAAGGAGAACCTGGCGAGCCACGACACCATCGGCTTGGTGAACCAGAAGAACACCAGCAGGTCGATCAGCGTGGACAGTCCGAGGGCGAACGCGAAGCCCTTCACCACGCCGGCGGCGAAGATGTACAGGACCACGGCCGCCAGGATCGACACCGAGTCGGCCGCGACACAGGTCGCCCGCGCGCGGATCCAGCCCGCCTCGACCGCGACACGCATGGACTTCCCCGATCTCATCTCGTCCCTGATGCGTTCGAAGAACACGATGAAGGAGTCGGCGGTGATGCCGACCGCGACGATCAGTCCGGCGATGCCGGGCAGGGTGAGGGTGAAGCCGGCACTCTTCGCCAGCAGCAGCACCAAGGCGTACGTCGTGGCCGCGGCGACCAGGAGCGACGCGATCACCACCAGGCCGAGGCCGCGGTAGTAGAACAGGCAGTAGATCATCACCAGCAGCAGACCGGCGATGCCGGCGGTGATGCCCGCCGAGAGCTGGTCACCGGCCAGCGAGGGGCCGATGGTCAGGATGGTGGTCTTCTGCTTGTCGAAGCTGATCGGCAGCGCGCCGTACTTCAGGCTCGTGGCCAGGCTCTTGGCGCTGGACTCGGTGAAGTTGCCGGAGATCTGGGAGGTGCCGTCCGAGATCACGGACTCGAAGAACGGCGCCGAGATCACCTTGCCGTCGAGCACGATCGCGAAGGTCTTGGACTGATCACCGGCCATCGCCTGGGAGAGCGTCCGCTCGATGTCGGCACCGTGGCTCTTCAGCTGGATGCCGACGGTCCACTGCACCTGACCCTGCGTCGAGCCGGGTGCGTTGGCCGTCGCCGACGAGATCTCCGTCCCCTCGATCAGCGCGGGTGAGAGCAGGTACTTCTGGTACTGACCGGTCGTGGGGTCCTTCTGTGCGTCACAGGTCACGATCGGGATGCTCGGGTCGTCCACCACCGGCTTGCTCGACGGGCAGGTGTAGGCGTTGTAGACGGCCACCGACTGCGGGTCGGGGTTGGTCATCCAGGTCAGGGCGTCGCCGAAGGCCTGCTTGTTGGCCTCGGTGTAGTTCACCTCCGACGTGGAGTCGGGGACGCTCTCGTTGGGCGACGGCGTGGGGGACGAGCTGGGCTTGTCCTGCTTCTTGTTCTGGTCCTTCTTCGGCTCGTGCTTGTTCTTCCCGA
>Ga0105239_10007807_pt1 | contig 12239 bp, 4 predicted proteins | sample KBSC44metaG_FD_92761 | JGI IMG/M metagenome (GOLD analysis project Ga0105239, IMG submission 92761) | Corn rhizosphere microbial communities from Kellogg Biological Station, Michigan, USA - KBS C4-4 metaG | ecosystem: Host-associated > Plants > Roots > Rhizosphere > Soil | place: Michigan, USA...
CCCCCGTTCCCCGTGACGTGGTTGTTAACGACTGCCTGGAAAACGTTACGTGCACACCATCTGTCACTATACGCAATTGCAGGTTTGAAAGGGTTAATACCCGGGGGCTTCTTATTACAACCAGGAAAAAAGTTTTGATAGAAAACAGTGCATTCATTGGGATTGGTATGCATGCAATTCTCATAGCTAACGATGCATCAAGCTGGTATGAATCAGGGGAAGTAAAAGATGTAACCATTCGAAATAATGTTTTTGAAAATTGTGGCTATAACTCCGCACCGGGCAACTATGTTATTGCCATTGCGCCGGAGACCCATGGATCTGAAAATATAGTGCACAGAAATATTCACATCGAAAACAATCTTTTTAAAATATATGATTTCCCGGTTTTAACCGCGCGTAATACCGAGGGTCTCATTTTCAAAAACAATAAAATTATCCGTACAGAATTTATGAAACAGGGCGACAACCGCCCCCAGTTTAGCCTGATTGCCTGCCGGAAAGTAGAAATCAAGGATAATACGGTTGAAGGCTTTGTTGATGCATCGGCACAAATCGAAAACATGGGCAAAAAAGATCTTTCAACTGATATCGGTATCGTAAAAATGCTGTCAGCTGGTAAAAAGAAATGATATCCTGCTATCGATACTTTAATTAGGCTTGCTTGTTTTTGGCTAAAAATTCCTTCTGGTAATTTAAAGGGCTTTTGTTTGTGATTGATTTGAAAAATTTGTGAAAACTTGCAAAGTTATTATAGCCGCATTCATAGCAAATTTGCTTAACATTTATATTGTCTTCGATAAGTAGTTTACAGGCGTTGCCAATTCTTATTTCATTTATAAATTGAGTATAGGTTTTTCTTGTCCGCGATTTAAAATAACGACAAAAAGAATTTGGGCTGATATTAGCGATCTCTGCAATTTCCTCCAGCTTTATTTGATTTTTAAAGTTCTTTAGTGAATAATCATAAATTGCATTAATACGGTCTTTATCCGAATCCTCAAAGTTATGGTTAAATACTATTGATGATAGCTGTTCATACTGACTTTGCCCGACAAGCATTAAGGCCTCTATCAATAAAATAATTTTATTATATCTTTCCTCACTTACCAGCGCATCAAAAACGGTTCCTAGCTCCCGGGTTTTATTTACTTTTACCGACACCCCCCTTTTCGAACTATCAATAATCGATTTGATCAATTTATTTTCGGGTAAATTGATGAAGTCCTTACCCCAAAAGTTTTCGTTGAAATGAACAACCTGCACATCGGCAACAGCCTTTGTTTCATTTTTAAAATACGCATCGTCAAACCTCCAATAATGAGGTAAAAATGGGCCGATCAATACAACGTCGCCTGACTGAAACCGCTTTATGCTGTCTCCAACAAATTGGGTTCCGTTCCCGTTCTTAAAATAAATTAATTCGATTTCTGAATGATAATGCCAACGATTGTTTATAGAAGGAACAACATCACGCCGCACGCTAAATGAATTCGCACTATCGTTATTTAATTTTAGCAGTTGAGGTTTCATTTTCAAATAATTGGTTAGGTAATTTAACACCATTCCATAATTTAATTTTGCCAAACTCCGCGCAAACGTTTGTTTTGACCTCAAATCCCGGATTGGTGGACCTTTTTTGATCCAATTAAGATGACCCCTTGTTGTTAATTTATTTTACTGCGAACATCAAATTTTAAGATATAAAATTGTTGACGGTTTGTATAGCGCATATTTATATCATCTTTATAGACTGCCCATCATCGCTAACCAGAAATAAACGGGTTGCCCCCGCTTTTACTTCCACTTTTGGCCATTTCAGGAATGCTGTGTAACCCAATGGCTTTTTAGAATCTGCTATAGTTTCTGCAAAAATTGAAATATTCGCATCATACCTGGTCGGGTTTGTGATGGAGATAACCATCCCTTCTTTGGTTTGCTTTACTATCCTGGATTCAACAGCGTCGAAGACATAAATTTTATCCCCGTTCGTTTGCAGGTATATGCCCGGGAGCTCCATTGCCATCAACATCCCATTGGTTTCCGTCCATGAATTGCGGGTATTAATAAAATTACCAACGCTACCCTTACCCTCTGCATCACTAGGCTGAATCCTTTCCATGGAAGATCCCACTAAATTGTTTGTGGTAATATGATTCGGAGGCATATTAACCGCTTCAGCCTGCGCGTGCTGAATATCCCGTATCAAAGCTGCATAAAGCGTATTTCCGGTAGCCCGATAAAGCTTAAAGAGGTAATCTCCTGACGATGTGCAAATACCGGGAGCAGCATGTTTATTCTGAATACTCGCCCACACAGCTCCTGCCATATTACACCCCAGTTTTCCAATCTGGCTGTTTGGGGGAAACACAGGATCGTACGAAAGCGTCCAGGTAGCACAAAGAGCAGCTTGTACTTGCGCCTTTTGCAACCATGCTTTATCACCCGTATAATAATATAAGGCCATCAATGATTCCATAAAACCAAAAGCCGATTCTGAATTTGCATCCATTGATATATCGCCACAATCGCCACCCGTAAGCCCTTGTTTCGCTACATCGCGGTTGAAATAAAAATTGGCTGATTGTTTAGCGACTTGCAACAATTCCGGTTGTTTAAAATAATCGGAAGCAATGGCCAATCCGGCTGGTGCAATTGCGCCTGCCGTAGAATTATATACAGCGATCTCACCGGTTTCGGGTGCTATGTACTGGCCAAACTCCCCATGTACTTTCCACGTATGCGAAAAAGCTCCCGCCAACCGTTTTGCCGCTGTTTCCCATTCGGGTTTTATCATATTACCATAACCTTGCGCCTTAAAAAGCATTAAGTGCTTCATCATCCAAAGCAACGCGTCACAGTTTTTGCGAACCATGGTCTGCACATCTGAAAAATCGGGATGCATTTTTTCAGGGCGCAGTTCGCCGTCAGCTTTTATGCCACCGTAAAAATATCCGCTTTTCCCTTGCAGCTTACTCACTACAAAATCGAGTTCTGCGGCTACCCGGTTACGCTCCAATTCATTATTAAGTGCAAGCATCGGATATGTGTTCATCATTCCACTAACCCAGCCTAATTGAAAATTCTCATCGTTTTCAGGTTTATAATAACTACCTGCCTGAACTTTTATGAAATTACCGCTGCAAATAAAAGTTCCCGTAGCCATCAATTTACTCATGGGTAACTGATTGCGGGGATGATTAGGTCCTGTTAAATCTTTGCGTACCCGCATGAATTTTTTTAGCAGATCGGGGATACTTTTAGCATCAAACACATACAATCTCAAGTGCAATGTCATTTTATCTCCAGCCTTCCAGTTTGGTGCCTGGTCGCCGCTATCGTGGAAGTCCCCAAAACCTGCCGCTAACTTCCGTACAGCGGGCGCTGAAATAGCGAAGCTGCAGCTATCCTGTTTCACGTTTTCAGCAATGGTAAATCCGCTGTTGCCAAATTTTGTTTGCTGTGTGGTAAGCACTATAAAGCCCTTGTTTTCAGCAGGCGAAAAAAAACACATTGCTGGTGTGGCGGCATTCCCCGTTTGTAACTCCACCAATGAAGCCATATTCGTTTCAACCGAAAGTCGTGGATTATTTGAAATGGTTAGCGGTACAGCAGGGTTGTAATACATATCCCTGGTATATGCTGGATTATATCCGTCACCAATGGAGTGATATCTGTTGCCATTATACATACTTGCAGGCACCATAACATAGTTCTTTCTGCTCCATTCACTAAAATCAAACGAAACGGCCGGCGCGGTAGAATTGGCACTCCCTTCTTTCAGTATAAAATCCGCATTAATATCTATTACTTCATTATTTACTATTGAGCGCTCATTTAATAGTATTTGCCATTGTGCACCGTCCGTTTGCAAATGGTTTTGTTTAAACTCGTATTTTTTTATTTGCCTGGTCCCTTCGTATTGAATTGCACTTATGTGCATACAACCATGCAACTGTTTTAGCAGGGCTTGTGCTAATAAAGTTTGACTTACCTGTGCATTTACCTGTTGCAAAGCAGAGGTGCATATAACAAATGCCAATGCACATTTTATTTTAATCCCGATCATTTTAAATTTTCTCTCCTTTTCCAATCATAGAAACAACCAATTCAAACTTTATGGTGTCATTGCTACTGTGTAATGCACCAACCTGGATTTGAGATTTGCCATTTGGCAAAGTCAGTGGTTTTGCACCTGATATTTCTTCAAGCTTTCTTCTATTTTTATCCGCTGTATAAAGTGTCCCATTCTTATATATAATAAACTGATGGTCAGAAAGCTTTTTATCGATCACCAGTTCAGTTCCATTTTGCAGATTTATTTTGACACCGTCAGCCTGTAAGTCCTTAGGCGCATAAATGCGAATAGCCAATTCCAGTGATTGAGCAGGAAATTCATTGTTTATTTGGAACGACTTTGTTGCGGAGGTACATGACTGATTAGCAAAGCGATTTTCTTGTACCGGGTACAAAACAAATGACTTTTGGCCTGTTTGTTCCAGGTGAAATTTGCAATTCAAATCTTTTAGTTTCTCTTTAACAGCTTTGGTAAATACATCCGCAGCGCGCGCATTTTCCCAGGTTCGGTAAGCGCTAAAAATCGCCTCTTTTTCGGCACAGTTTTCTACGGCTTGCTGGCTCAGTCCCAACATATAAGTAGCATCCCAACCTATTGATTTAGCCTGAAGGTTTTCGGCATCATACAAACTCCAGTCGCTGCTTAAACTTACGATACCAAACGTAGCCGGCAAATAACTGCTTTGAAATACATAACGCATGTCTTTGCCCTCTATTCCCCATTTATTCAGCACCGGGTTAAACATATTATCCCCTCCTCCAACATTACAAACGCTCATATAATGCCAGTTGCCCTCGCCTATAGCGCTACCCATAACACGCAGGTATTTACCCCCATTTTTTTGGTAGCTATCAAACAGCTTTCTAAAAAAACGTTTATAAGAATATTGACCTTGTCCCTGGTACATACAGCTTTCCAATCCATCAAAGTCTATATAATCCATTCCACCTTCGGTCAACCATTTACCATAGTAGTCTGCGTATACATTCTGTAAATTCATGTCAGGAGCAAAACCACGATAACAATTGGGTTGTAGCTTTACAATGGTTGTTCCTTTTTTGAAAGATCCTTTTTTAGTACCATAAAGGCCTCTTTTCACATGCAAAAAAGTGTATGGCTCGGTAGCGGTAATACTATTATACTCTATTAATTCTTTGCCAATTTTTAAAACATTGGTATGGTTGCCTTCCCACCCGCCAAACTCATTAAAGTAAGCCTTATCAGCTACAGTAATAATCGTGTCTTGCTCTGTGAGATCTTTGGTAATGTTAGTACGTTGCATAATAGCAAGGCTATCACTAGGTACAGGCGCTACGTCACTATTATTATCGGGCTGCAGAAATTCACAAAGCGTATGCAAACCGTAGCGGATGCCATTTTTTTTCATCAGCGCGCCATACTCTGGTATATCCATAGCAGCAGATCCTTTGAAGCTGATTTTTCTATTGGTCCAGCGATTAGCTGGGTTTGGATAATATTCACCCCAACCTTCGTCCTGTACCGATTTGATCCCAAGTTTGTTGGCATAGTTGATCAAGCTATCGTGCCCACCCCACCAGGCAATATCGGGGCGGTATGCTTTGATATCCTTAATCCATTTCCCATCTACCTCAGGGTGCGGTAAACCTTCGGCGAGTACAATTTTTTCAATTGTGTTCAAACCTAGCGAATCAGGACAGGCATATAATGCAATTGCCGATCCAATAAAGTCCGCATTTACAGGCGGAACTAACTGATAACGGGCTGAGTTAGCTTTACCATCAAGGTTATCAGGTAAAATAGGGAAGCGTATCATCTGTTCCATTCTGCGGTCTCTTGAATGCATGCAAATTGTTGATCCAAAAGCCGGCTCCAGCGTAGCCCCATTTCCATAATTCATCCTATAATATTCTTCAGGATGTGAGTAAAAAGCCACATCATTAACCCCATCGCCACCAATACTGAAGGTCTGCCCTTCTTTAAGATCGGGTGGTAGCGGATATTTCTTAGGGTCAGGTGAATGAATAAAGTAGTACATGAACGACATATCACCGTCTAAAGGAGGCCCACCGGTTGTATTGTCGTTCAACCCAAGCATTCCAATAGCAAAATCATCACTTCTTACCACCCCAATAATGTCTCCAATCGTTTTCGAGATATTTGTTTTATAAGGCCCCCAAACCACATTATCGATCCCATTGCGATTAGTTAGTGATATTAACTGAAAGCGCAAATAGGCAGATTTTTGTTCTGCCTTAACCGCAGCAACTGAGCCATTGGGATAATGCAATAGAATTTGTTTACTGGCATCGTTGAATGTTGCGTACCGGGGCAAAATATAAGTTTTGTTTTTACATAAGCTTAGCAGGGCAGATGAATCACCATGCGGGCAATATTCTTTTTTTGATATTTTATCCCTGATGCTTTTAATGTAACCACTCTTACTGATGCCGATAGTTACATACCTGGTACTTAGTGTGTAGGTTTGTGCAACGAGTGGTTGATTTAAAAAAAGCAGAATGGTAGATAAGATCCAAAAACAATATACCTTATTTGATTTTTTGAATAGATTATTCATTTGAAAAATGTAATTACGGGTCACAAAACAAAACCGCTCCATGGCTGGCATTTTTGTTTTTTATTCAGATTAATGCTGAAAACGGATATACAAATAAAAGAGTTGTTACCTTCTCAAAGTCTATGTTTTTACCTAATCACTAAGTGATATTGGATATACTAATCCAACTTAATAGTTTCAACATGCTTAAGTGTAACACAATAAAAAACGAAATAACCCGGAACAGATCTTACCTAATAATAAGCTGCTCCGGGTATTCTTTTTTAATTGTTCATTGGCGTTTTTCGGCGGTATAAAATTTATTATAAATCTATTGAATTACGGGGTTAAAAGAACCATTGTCCCAACCCTGATTTTGTTGTAGATTTTTATTTTGTAATATGTACTGCGGATCAATAGGACCAAAATAATAAGATTCAGGAATTTGAATCTGATTGGTTGAACTTAAGTCTATGGGTTCATATACATATTTGGTTATTGCTTTTAGAAAGCCATCGCGATCAAACGACGCAGGCGAGGTTACGATAATATTAGAAAGCTGGAATGCTATTGCGCTATTACTTTGGGTAACATCAACGCCATATTGGGTGGATGCAACTGTCTTGTTTAAGTAGGGGCCGTAAGCATGCAGCGTACCTAAACTATTCAGGACACTAAACATTCGCCTTCTTCGCAAATCCCAGAATCGTTTCCCTTCGAAGGCAAATTCTATTTCTCTTTCTTTCATTACGGCATTCAACGTGCTTTGGTAATCTGTGCCGACAGATGCTGCCAATCCATAATTACCCGAGCCGATATCTATATGCGCCCTCTTACGAATTTGAATGATGTAGTTTTTAGCCTCCCCTGAATGGCCTGTTTCGTTCGCAGCCTCAGCCAGGTTCAATAACACTTCCGCATATCTGATAATAGGCCAATCGAAAGCCTGGTGATTCCATCCTACCGCGCCCAAGGTGGTGTCGATGCCTTTTCGGCAGTAAAACCCGGTGATATTATAATTAGCGGTAGCCTTGTACGCATCATCTCCAGCAATTCCGTTAAATATCCATTGAACACGGGGTGTAATATCTGCAAAATCGTACCTGGCTCCGTTGTAAACAATCGCGGTATAAAAACGCGGATCCCTGTTCTTCCAAAATTCTGTGGGATCGTACCCTGAATTTGGATCCGAGATATCCATCCCGTTTTTCATAGGATACTCTTTCACCATTTCCCAGGTGGGGTCACAAGAGCCCGCTGCACCTGAGGTTTCGGTCAGAGGTCGTTGCCCTTGCTGAAAACTGTTGGTTTTTTCGGGATAATGATAGCGTAAGCTTAAAACCATTTCCTTAGCAGCCCCGGCTTTATCATACCACATATTTTCATTGGTTTTTAATGTATTGTCGGTGTATAAACCGTATCCATCGGCATCCAATTCGGTTTTAGCGGACGCCAGCGCTGTATACGCGTCGTTCCAGTAGCCGGCATTGGGGGCTTTGCAAAATAACGGGCTCGCCTTTAGTAAAAGCGCTTCGCCTTTGACTGCCATTGCCGCACCTTTGGTAACCCGACCTGTGTTATCTGCATCATAAGAAACCGGCAACAAATTAATGGCGCTGTCTAGTTGTTTGTTGATAAACTCAAAGCATTCAAGAGAGCTATTTCTCTTTACCAGTAAAGTGTTAATATCAGCCGTTGGATCCTGAACAGTTGTAATAATAGGAACGCCGCCTAATACTTTTACCATTCTGTAATACAAATAAGCGCGAAAAAAGTATGCCTGTCCTTTCAGACTCTGGTAGTCAGTAGCAGACAAAACCGATTTACTTTTATCGATATTGGCAAAAAAGTTATTAATTGACCGTACTGAACTCCAATCCCAAACCCTGTCAGGGTACCCGCTTTGCGTTGTATATTTGCCTGTAAGAAAGAAATTAAGCGCGTTTCCTCCCGACCCGCCGGAGAATGCCTCAGCAGAAATCTCCTCGTTCCGGTTCCATGAAGGCAGGATATTGTAAAAATTTGTTACGTATCCTTTTATAAAATCAGGATTTCCCCACTCCTGCTCGGGGGTAATCGGGCCTCCGGGATGATTAACATCAAATACTTTTTTACAAGACATTGAAAGCACAATCAATCCCAATAAAACCAATGATTTATTGAATTTAATTTTCATACTGTAATATTTTATTTTTTTTTAAAATGTCGCATTTAATCCAAAAGTGAATCCCTTTAATATTGGGTACATTCTAAAATCGCCACCCAGCTCAGGATCCCAGTCTTTAGTATGGTTCCATTCATACAGATTCTCGCCGCTGAAATAGAACTTAACAGCCTTAACAGTAGAGTTCTTTAACCATTTAGATGGTAAATTATAATCAACTATAAGGGATTTCAACCTAAGAAAAGCACCATTTTTCAACCAAAAAGTCGAGCTTTCCTGGCTGTTGTCTGTACCTTGCCAATCGTTCATAATCGCACTTGGCATTGTGGCAGTGGCTGCTGTTTGAGGAGTCCATGCGTTTTTCCAAATTGTTAAATTATCGTTGCCGGGCAATGGCCTCCTGTAATAAACATCGGTAGGCATAATCTGATATTTTGCAAGGCCTGAGAATATGCCTGTAACATTAACTCCGTGCCAGCCAAAAGTTAAATTAAAACCGTAGTTGATGCGTGGTGTTCCATTTAATGAAATACGCTGCTGATCGTTGTCGTCAATTTTGCCGTCGGGGCCATCAGTACCCAATGAGCCCCGTATGTCCTGGTACATCAACATCCCGGGTTGCGGCTTATTACCGAAAATGGTAAAATTAGCCCCATGCGTTTGTAAAATATTATTGACGTCGGCCTGTGTTCTTATAATTCCTTCAGCCACATAGCCATATATTACACCATTTATAGGTTTGCCAATTTTATTCTGATAGTCACGAACTGAAGCGGCCTGGTCATATTTTAAATACTGGTTAGATGATACTGCCCAGTTTGCAGCTATACGGTAAAATAAGTCTCCAACATGGTTTTCATGGCTTAATGATAATTCCAGGCCTTTTGCTGATGCTATGCCGTAATTAACAGCCGGCAGGCTGGCTCCAACCGTACTTGGAACGGAGGCATTACGTTGCCCGAGTATATCACTCGTTTTTTTATACCATACATCTGCCGAGCCGCTAAGCAATTTTTTGAGTATTCCGAAATCCAATCCGAGGTTATAGTTTTTGTTCTTTTCCCAGGTAATGTTAGGATTAATTGTGGACCCCAATGTTGTAGATATTGGCAGAGACGATCCAAGGTACACCCCTGAACTTGAATTAAAATTATAAGTTTGTTGCCATTGCCAAGGGGCGGTATTATCTGTGCCTGTTATACCATATGAGAAACGCAGTTTCAGGAAATCAACATAACGTGCATAATTAGCAAAGAAAGATTCTTTAGAGATATTCCATGCCGCTGAAACAGCCGGAAAATACCCCCATCTTTTATTGGACGGAAAAACATATGAACCATCAGCCCTAAAAGTAAAGCCTATCATATATTTTGAAGCATAATTATAATCTACCCTTCCGAGGTAAGATGCAAATCCTGTTGGCTGATTTTCGTCTCCCCTGATGTACCAATCGGTACTTTGTGACGATCCGCCGTTAATTTGCTGGTAATCGGGGTTACTATAATTGTCATCCCAAATAGTTGAAAAATGCCCGCGAAATGCTGATTGCTCATATCCTGCAAAAGCAGAAATATTGTGCAGCCCAAATGAACGCTCATAGTTAAGCATTAAATCAAGTTGATAATTGGAGGATTGACTGTAGGATTCCTGCAATTCTGTAGGCGCACCGATTCCCGAAATCTGGGCCTGGTCCAATATTTTATATCCGCCCGACCGGTTATAATCCAATTTATCGGTAACAATATGGTTATTAGCTCCGGCTGTTTGAAAGTAATAAATATAAGGAGCGTTACGCCATGCCTTTGTATAACTGTTTGTTGTGTTATAGGCAAATGTTCCTCTGGCAGATAATCCTTCTATCCCCGGGATTTGATATTTTAATTGAAAAGTTGGACTGATGTTATTATTGGTGGGCCTGGTGTAGCCACCATTTCCCTTTGCAAGGTTAGCGGTGTTTGTGTTATCAAAGTTACCAACCGGAAGGCCATTGATAAACGATGGTCTGCCTGGTGTTACCATTAGGAGCCTGTTATAGATATTCGACAAATTAAAGTCTCCATAGTCATAAGCCCAGAAAGGACGGTCCCCTTTATCCCATTCCGTCAGGATGTTCAGGTTAAAGCTTATGCGGTTTGAAATCTGGCCATCTAATTTTGCTGATAAATTGTATTTATTAAAAGAGTTAGATGTCGCTCCTTCCTGTTTGATGTAGCCAGCCGATACATAATATTTAGTTGTATTCGTCCCTCCGCTTACCGCTAAATTATGCGAAGTATTCCATGGATTTCTCCAGGTATCCTTCAACCAATCATATGAATGTGTTTTAAAATAGGTTAATTCGTCGGGGGTATAGTAACTCGGATCGCTTGCAGGCAAGCCTTTTTGTTCAAATACCTGGTTTGCAAAAGTGTATGCATCAAATGCATTCATCCGACGCGGCGTTATTTCGCGCGTGTTCCGGGTATACGAACCATTGTAAGAAATATAAGTTTGGTTAGCTACACCATGTTTAGTTGTTACCAGGATAACGCCATTACCACCTCTTACCCCGTAGATTGCTGTTGAAGCAGCATCTTTTAATATACTGATATTATCAATGTCAGCCGGATTAATTTGGGAAAATGTAGCGGCATTTCTTACAAAGCCATCAATTACATACAATGGGTCCGATCCACCTTGCCACGTTGAGGTTTCCCTTATTTTAATATTAGCGCTGGCACCTGGATAATTACCTTGTGTAGTTACTGTCATTCCTGCAGCCAAACCCTGTAACAAGTTTGCAGGTGATGTTGTGGGCCGATCGTTTAATGATTCTGATTTAATTACTCCTACGGCACCGGTAAGGTTTTCTTTCTTTTGGGTACCGTATCCCACCACTACAATTTCGGTGAGGACAGAAGGCGCGGCCACCAACTTAATAACACTAACATCCTCCTTTACAGAAATCTCGCGGGTAACATAGCCTATAAATGAAACTGTTAAAATAGCATCATCCGGTACATTCTTAATTTCAAATTCACCTTGCGCATTTGTTATCACCCCCAGGTTTGTACCTTTAACTTTTACAGAAGCACCGGGCAAAAATTTCCCTTTGTCGTCAACAACCGTACCTTTTATGTTAATTGGCGGTTTAGGCTGTTCGGGCGGAGGAATGACCAATTGAGGTTGAGCCACACTTTTTATAACAATTATTTTTCCGGCAAAACTGTAGGTTAAAGATTGATTATTTAAAATCTGGTCAAGAAGCGGTATCAGTTCTCCGTCCTTTACATCAATAGTGACTGCGTGTGTATGTTTTAAAAGTGCACTTTCATAAAAGAAAGTATAACCGCTTTGCTTCCTTATTTTTTTCAGGACTTTTTCCAGCGGGGCATTTTTTTCGGACAAGGTTATTTTTTGAGCATAGACCGAAGCGTTAACCTGCAATGCGGTGGCTATAATTAGCAATAAAATAATCTTCA
>Ga0105239_10007808_pt1 | contig 12238 bp, 10 predicted proteins | sample KBSC44metaG_FD_92761 | JGI IMG/M metagenome (GOLD analysis project Ga0105239, IMG submission 92761) | Corn rhizosphere microbial communities from Kellogg Biological Station, Michigan, USA - KBS C4-4 metaG | ecosystem: Host-associated > Plants > Roots > Rhizosphere > Soil | place: Michigan, USA...
ATGATCATAATGAGTGTGGGTCAAAAGAAGGCCATCGAGATGAGTGAGTTTATGTTTCAATGCTTGTTGCCGAAAGTCGGGGCCAATATCGATGAGAAATGTCTTCCCGTCTACCTTCAAAACGCCCGATGGGCGAAGCCGTTTATTGCGCGGATCGCTCGATTGACAAACAGGACAGCTGCATCCGATCAGGGGAACTCCGGCAGAGGCCCCAGTGCCGAGAAATAAAAATGATCCCTCTTTTTGCATAGCCTAAGATCGTAAAACGAATGGGACAAAAAGAAAAGAGGCAAAAGTTTAAACTTCTGCTCTTTCTTCGATTTGCTCTCGGCCCTGGACAATTGCCCTTAAGAGATGCTCATTATTTTCTTGCTCATCCTCAATGGCTTCATCAATGAGCTCAGAAGTAATGGCCGCATTGATTCCAAGTTCATGTGCCTCGGCCCGAATTTTAGCCTCGCGTAAACGCGCTGCAAAATGGAGCTCTAACGAGAGTAGATTCAATTCCTTTCGATCTTTTTCTGAAAGTGAATCTGGGGTCAATCCTTCCATATCGACAATTTTTTTCAAGGTGGCCTTTTTAAGTTCGAGTAAACTCTCCCGATCTTGAAATAACGTCTCAATTTGTTGTTTTGTCGTTTGTAACTGCTCTTCTAATTCTTGAAGTCTCAATTCTATTGCATCGCTATTCTGATCTCTTTCATAAGGGAGGGTTCCGGCACCTTTAGCATAGAGCGCCTGCAATTGAGCCCGAAGCGCTTCTACTTCCGCTTCTGTGGACGATCTTTGGGTAGCAGAGGTTTGACTAATACATCGGGAAAGAATTTTTAAAGAAGTGGCAGGTTGAGCGCCTTCACCGAACGCCGCTTCTGTTTTTTCGAAAATCGTTTGGATCGTATTTGGCTCTACAACGACTGCGGGGGCCTGTTTAAGGAGTGCATTTTGTAAGATTTTCACCGTTTCATCATCTTCTGTATTGACAATGACCTCTGCATGAAACCTTCGAGCAAACGCTGCATTATGTTGATAGATTTCTCGATAAAACTCTTCTTCTGTTGTAATCCCAATGACAAAGGGGAAGCTATTGGTCCCTCTATCTAAATAGGTTTTGAGCTGCTCGCTCAATGTCCCTTGATCTTGATCTTTACAAGCCATATGAATTTCATCAAAAATCAAAATGAAATTATCTCGATGGCGCCCCATCGCCTCGCTGATTTGAGAAAAGATTTTATTCGCAGATGAAAATGGCTCTGTCCCGGCTAAAAAATCGGCTGTGTTGAAATAAAACACTTGTTTGCCTTGAAGTTCTGGATAATCACCTCGCTCTACCGCCTGTGCAAAGGCTTTGGCGGTCGCTGTTTTTCCCACTCCCGTTTTACCCAAAAGCATTAAATGGTGATTTCCTTCGATCAAGACTTGAGCCATTTTATTGAGCGTCTCTTGTCTACCTTCAGCCACAAAGAGATTTCCCTGTTTGAGCTCTGAGGTCCAATTTTCGCCTCGGGGAAGCCAATTGGCTTGGGGTTTAATCAAAGGAAAAATCAAGCTCAAAGCAGAAAGGCCTAAAAGAGTTCCACCGATAATCCACGCCGCAAGTTCAGCTCCTAAAATGGGGATCAAGACAGTACTAATCATCGTAAAAAGAGAAAAGAGCATCATGATCTTTTGCCCTTTCATATCCCCATCAAAGGAATTTTCAGGGGGTTTAAAGAAGTCGGCAATTCCAAAGGCGCGGACAAAACTTTCCAAAATATTACAGATTAGATCGAGGATCGATTCTAAATAGGCTTTGAGAGAACTTGAGGTTTTGCATTCAGTGGTTTTAAGATAGTATTTTGCCTCTTTCAGCATAGCGGTCGCGGTTTTTAGCGCGCTAATGTGCTCTGGGTATTGGATCCGAACAGCCCCTTCCAACACTTCTAACGAGAGAAGAGAGGCTAATCGATCCATCTTATCTGGGTGATCGAAGATAATCTCATCTAAAAGCCCCTTTAGGGTGGCCTCCTCGAAGTCCTCAAAAAACCTCGCATCGGATCGCTCGATCGCATCCAAGGCCTGCTCAAAAATAGGGATTGGAATCTCTAACGGCTGAACGGTCGAGGGCGCTAAATTATTTACTTCAATTTTAATCATAAATCACCTTTTCTAGGTCGATTATGATTAGCAATTCTGGAATTAATTACAATATAATAATAATTATTATGTTTTACGTCGCTTCGACGGACTTTCTCTTACAGGTTGAGCTGCCTCTTCTTGGGTCGGATAAATGCGAATAGCTACCGAGCAGTTTATCGGTGGGTTAAAGCTTAATCCTATAAGGCTGGGAAATAGCCTAGCGCTAAGATCTAAGTTCCCGTTCTCGTTTGTAAGGCGAAAACCGCCACCAATATAAGTATTTACGTAGTTCTTGCGAGCTTGGTCTCGATGAAGCGTTCGCAAAAAAGCTAACGCGCTACTGGCAAGCGGGTATCTGTATAGATCTCGATTTTTTTCAGAAAAACCTGCATCTACGAGTTCTTTCTCTGTGATTACAAATAATTTGAGCTTTAATTCACTCTCATCAAAATAATGTGCCTGCGATAAATCGGATGAAACATGAAAATATAAAGTGACCCCAGGATCCATATTTGAAAGAATTGCCGAGTCCTTATGCAGTGTTCGAATCTGTAAGCTTATACGGCCGTTCTTTTGTTTTATCGGGACAACATCAAACGTCGTATCAACATGTCCCCCATTTTGACAATCGCACTTTTTAAACAGCCGAGATAACCCATCTAGAATCTGATTAATGAAAACAATAGGCGATCTATCCAGACAAATATCTAAAGAGCTCATTTGACGATCCAGTTCTTCGGCCAGTCTACCTCTCAAACATCTCTCATTTTCAATCAAAATGGGAGCGCTTGATATCATATACGATTCTTTGATCAAAGGTAGCTCAGCCGGCAACTTGTTCTTTATATACTCCATAAGCAATTCCCCTTCACGTTTAATTGAATCCAATGTTCGTTGGCAAAGGGGCAATGCACGGAGTGAAAGGCCGTAACAGAAAGGCTCATTTTGCTCCATCCAAGCTTGAATTACTTCTGGACAAGCCTCTATTGCAGGAAGCGTAGGGCCAGGATTACGGGATACTTGAATGATAGGTTGGAGAATTTGCCATAAACATTTCAAATTCTCCGCTTTTCTTTTCAGGATTTCTTCGTTGATGTATTTGATTTCTTCCGTTGAGGCAAATTTTGGGCATTGAATCCCCCAACTTCCCCCATACATAGAGGCGTTCAGATAAACCTCTTTATGAAATCTTTTGACTCCCAGATCGCCCAAAGAGAAGATCCGCTGAGAGAGAGAGGTGTTGCCCCTTTGACTAAAACTTCTGATCCCTTCTTGAGAAGATAGCAAGGTGGAGAGAACTTTCGCTGTGATCTCTCTGGACGCCATTCTAAAAAGATCAACAAAATCTGCATCAAACGCCAAGACTTTGGCAAAAAGTTCATCCGGTAAAGCCAGTAAAGGACAAGGAGTGGACATCATTATTTCTACCGAACCTTAAAACAAATAACTGGTTCGTTCGGGAGTAAGGACGCTCACAACATTTGTAGGCATAGACCCTCTATCCTTGTCTAGCCTCGCTACGTAGACATATTCTTGCCCGGTTGTTTCTTGATACAATTGATCTACGTCGAGAAGATAAGTTTGATCATGTGTTCCATCAGGTTTGTAGATCTCGATTTTAAACTTTGTAACCGGATCAGAATAATCTTTGACAATCATTTTACCGCCTTTCTGAAGAGGAGAATGATAGTCTGTATGCCATTTGCCCACATAGCTGTGTTGACAAAATAAAACTCTATATTTTTGATCATTGATCTGATTTTCTACTTGGAGAAATCGATTCCCCCATCCTGCAGTCACAATCGTAGAATTGGACAAATTTTTGAATTGGAAATCTTCTGTACGAACAGGCTTAGCGGGCTCGGCAACAGGCGCAACTTCTTCAACGAGAGTATCTGGATCTATAGACAACCGATCTGCCCTGATCCCGGGTGGAACGATGGTGTGTTGTGCGGTAAGAACTCTGGTTTTAGATACAGTTTCTCCAATAGATTCGGGTCGAACTTCGGTCAACGCGAAGCGATCCAACGTTGCTTGCTCTTCTTTTCCCCTCTCAATCCTTTCCCTAAATTCTTTCCAATCGACACGAGGTAATACTGTTTTGGGTTCTGTTTCCGAAGGCTGAAGCTCAATCCTTACAGGAGATGGCTCTCGAACGGCTGTTGACTCAACTCTTTCTTCCCTTACCGGTAGCGGAGGAGCATTCACTTCTTTAACGGGAGGCATCCATGGTATATCTTCGGACGCTCTCGCTACGTAGAACAATTCATCAGGTACTAGTTCATCATTTATTTGCAATTGTTGAAATAATTGATTTGCATTGAGAAGAAAACGTAGAAAAAAATTTACACTAGAATTGTACATCTCAATTGCAAATTTTAAAACCGGGTCATCATGATCTCTGACAATTATTTTACCGCCTAGCTGAAGAGGGGGATTGATTTCTGTAAACCACTTGTTGTAGATGCCTCGTTCACAAAATAAAACTTTGTAGTGTTTATTATTGATCTTATTTCTAACTTCAAGATATTCATTACCCGATCCCGCAGTTACAATCTGAGAACGAGTCCGATTTTCGAATTGGAATCGTTCCGGGCGCGCGAGGCTAGTGGGTTCTACCCTTGCAGAAGCCTCAGCCGAGATAACAGGCGCAGCTTCTTCAACGAGAGTATCTGGCCCTCTAGACAACCGATCTGCCCTGATCTCGGATGGAACGAAGGTGTTTTGTACGGTATGAACTCTGGTTTTAGGTACAGTTTCTCCAATAGACTCACTTGCAAGAGATTCGACTCGAACTGCGGTCGACGCGAAGCATTCCAACGTTCCTAGCTCTTCTTGTTTCCTCGCAATCCTTACAGGAGATGGTGTTCGAGATCTGATCCTTCCTCCCTCTGGTTGTTGCGGCAAGCTTTCTGTTGCAAAAGACGCCTCTCGAACGACTCCTTCCTCGTCCCCCTCTCTTCTCAGAGTGGTAAACATTGAGCCTCTTACCGGTATACCTTGAGCCTCCCTACTTACAAAAGCCGGCCCTCCTCGAACAACGGGTGACTCAATTCTGTTATATTTATTGATGATTTCTTCTCCGTAAAACTTATCATAAGAAGAACAACACCAAAATATTTTTATGAATAAGTAGACTAACTGCTCCAAGCAAGAAAGGGCTACATCATTCACTTTTTTGAAAGCGATCTCATGGATAAAGCTGCGAGGTGGGTTTGTATCAGGAATTGTTAATTGTAAACCACTTACTTGCTGAGGCATTGCACTTTACTCCATTTTTTTGGCGTAAAGTATAATCAAAAAACTCGATTTTAAGCAATTTTTAAGGCGATTTCTTTTCCGAGGAGTGCGTGATAGAGTAGGCCGCGAGAGCCAAGGCCGGTAAAGACCCAGGTTCGCTCATCAATTTGGGCCACATAGGGCCTAGAAACCCCTTTTTTGCCGAGGCGAACGCCAGCGCGCACTTCAACGACTTCAAAGTCTTTGGCTGGCGGATAAAAGGCGGCCGCTTTGTTGAGTAGCTGAGGGATCACTTCTTTATGCGGCAAAATGTCGGTAAAATGATGCTCATAGGTTGAGCCGATTTGGCAAAGATAAGGATCTTCGGTGGGACTCACATGGCCATCACCGATTAAGCTGAATGGAATCGGCTCTTTCGTGCGGCACAAAAGGGTCTGACCTTTCACGGGCTCTAAGGGTAAATCGATAAAACGAAGGGTCTCGTAACCGGCTGCAATGACAACTCGATCAAACTTAGAGAGCTCATTTAACGATTCGATTTTTGTCTCATCAAACTGCACTCCTTTTGCCGCGCAAGCTTGAAAGAGCCCTTTTAAATAGAGCTGAGAATAGATGGTCATCCCTTCTGGAATCCAAAGACCAGGCTCAGGAGCTTCTCTCCATTCTTCTCGGGTAGAAAAGTTTGCCTTTTGCTCTGGGGTCATAGCAAAGCGAAATACCCCATTCCGATTGGCGACAGATCGGCCTAAACTCTTTTCTGCGACTTCGAGGAGGTCTCGAGTTGCTTGCATCCCCTCATTCGCTCTCCAAGAAAGGAGGCCCCTCTTTCCCGGAAATGGATGGAGAAGGCCTGTGGATACGCTCGAGGCACTACCACCTAAAGGGCCAAAAAGAGTCACCTCTTCTGCCAGATGCCAAGCGATTGCAAGGCCTGCAATCCCCGCCCCGATGATGGCGACTTTCATATTTTTCTTAAATGTTGATGACTTTCTGCCGCAAATTGGAAGAAAAAGACAATCGCGGGAGAAAGAAGGGCCGAAAAGGGGAGCATCACGAAAAACCACTCAAGCGCCAAGGCAAAGGGCGCTCCGTCTAAAGAAAAACTCACATCGGTTAATACGGCCGCAAGCGTGAGTATGGTTCCGATAGAAAGCGCTGGCAAAATGGCAACGAGAAAGAGCGCTCCACTCAAAAAAGGTCTTGTCTTAATAGAGGCCCAAATTCGGCGGCCAAACTCAATTTCATAGAAATGGCTCATCGAAACTTTTGAGATCCAGGGAACCATAAAAAAGAGAAGGGCAAAATTGAGAATGCATAGAACGATAGAGCAAACAATGAATAAAAAGGGGCCGAATGCAAAAATAATATTGAAAAGAGGGCCGATAAAAGGAATCTCTTTCAAAAGAAAGAAAACGCCTAAAAGAAGCCAGAGACACAAATAAGCCAAAAGAGGGGGAAATGTGAGCTGCGTTGTCTTCATCGCCACACTCGCTAACCTTCCCAAGGCCAGACACTCTTTTTTTCTCTCGTACATTTGAACGAGTAAACTGCCGAACATCAAAAAAAAGATGGGCGCCAAGAGAGCGGGAAGGAAGAGAAGAGAGAGTTTCATCCAGGAATTGGCAGTGAGGCTCAACGCTTTACAAAAAATAAAAAAAAGACCTGATAGAGATAAAGCAGCAAATGCCGTTAACAATTTTTTTTGAGAAAAAATGCCATTCATCGCGCTCTGGAAAGTCTTTTCTAGCTCGTTCCAAGTCATGGCATAGAATCATCGGCTCTGGTATCATTTTCGTCAACTATGACAACTCCAATCCAACCGTCAGAGACAACTTTTTTTCTCCAAGAAATCCTTTTAAGGCCATACACCGAAGGAGCAGAAAGGGTCAATCGAGCGATCAATGGCGTTGATTTCCATGATATTACCCATCGTGAAATCAGTCTAAAGAATCGATGCTGGAGTTTGCTCGTCGGTCTTTGCTTGATGCTACCTCTTATCAATACTGTGATCTGGATTTGCATGAAAACGTTTGGCAATCCCGAAATGCTCAGCGATCCGTTTGTTCTCGCTCCTATGAGAATTGCTCCTGTAGAAGAGATTGAGGAGGAGGAAGAAATCATCGAAGAAGAAGTGGAAGTGGTCACTGAAGCGCAGCCGATTTACGCAGCGCCTTTAGAGTTCCATTCTCTAAGATGTGAGGATGTATCGAATGATAGAACCCATTATTATGAATGGACATTTGAAACGCATGAAGACATGCATCTGGTCAAGAGAATAGAAGTAGACGATCCGTCTCAACTGCAAGCGCGTTTCGATCGAGATTGGAACCAAAAAACGTTTTATATGAAAAGAGAAGGCCTAGTAGATATCTCTATAGAGCGGCAAGAAAACACTTTGCATGTAATCGGCGTTGTCGAGGGAACTAGAGTCAACAAGGCGCTCAAATTTCCGAATAAACCCTATCCATGGATCCAACAACCGCAAACTGGCTTTCGAGATTTTTTACTTTCTAAACAAAATCGATTCCCCTTTTATGGCGTTCATCCGGAAAAGATCGAAATCGTTGAATGCCTAGCCATCAAAGAACGGGTTCATTTAGTCCCCTATGGCAAAGTGATTAAAGTCGACTATTATTTGAATCAAGGTCTCGAGGCCATGCTCGGCCCCTTCCACCTTAGTACAGGCTGGTATGATCCTAAAAGTTGCGATCTACTGAAACTGGAATATCGACTTGGCTTATTTGCCTGGGGCGAATCCAGTATCATCCGAGACTAGACATCTCTCTTAGTTTTTAAATCGATCTGTGGCGCGAATCAACGCATCAGTAATTCCAGGCTCACTGGCTGCATGACCAGCGTCTTTAATCACTTCAAAAGAAGCCTCTGGCCACGCTCTATGAAGATCCCAAGCGCTTTCAAAGGGACAAACGATATCGTAGCGGCCATGAATGATGACAGCCGGAATATGTCTAATTGTATGGACATTTTCTATGAGCCAATTATCGGTTTTGAAAAAACAGCGATTTAAAAAATAGTGACACTCCATCCGGGCAATCGCATCGGCTCTTTCATCTTCGGTAAAATGGGCAAATAGAGCCGGATCGTAAATCAATCTGAGCGTCGCCGCTTCCCAACCTGACCAAAGTTTCGCCGCTTTTTTTCGTTCATCCCAATTTTCTGAGGTGAGCCGTTTATAATAAGCAGAGATGAGATCTCCCCTTTCTCCTTTCGGAATAAAAGTCGCATACTTTTCAAACTCATCGGGGAATAAATGATGCGCGCCAAATTGGTAAAACCAATCGAGCTCTTTTTTTCTTCCGAGAAAAATTCCCCGTAAAATCAGCGCCAAAACGCGGGAGAAGTGGGTCTCAGCATAAGCGAGTGCTAAAGTGCTGCCCCAAGAGCCTCCAAAGACTACCCATTGCTTGATCTGTAAATGCTCTCTTAAGGCTTCAATATCGGAGACAAGATCCCAAGTGGTGTTGGAAATAAGAGAAGAGTGGGGTCGACTTTTTCCACATCCTCGTTGATCAAAGAGAACGATCCGATATTTGGCTGGATCAAAATAGGTGCGATGAGAAGGTTGTGTTCCTGAGCCTGGTCCTCCGTGTAAAAAAAGGATCGGTTTTCCTTCTGGGTTGCCGCTTTCTTCCCAGTAAAGAGTATGCTCTTTGCTGACAGTTAGAAATCCAGTTTTGTTGGGTTCAATGGGAGGGTAGCAGGCTTTCATCTGGATTTATATAAATATTTGGGGCGAATGATCGGAGTTCCTTTGCCCTCTCTTGCCTCCAGTCGATCATAGACAATTTGGATGGCAATTCCGACGCAGCGAGAAAGTCCGAAAAGGACGGTAAAATACTCTGGATAAGGAAAACCAGCCGCTGTGAGTACTGTTCCACTAATCGCATCGATGTTCGGATAGGGATCTGACACTTTTGGGTTCTCTTTCAATACCTTCGAGCCCTCTGTTCGGAGCATCTCGGCGATTTTAACGAGCGGCTCATGGGGAAAATGTTTTTTTGCGTAGTCATAGAAAATGGTAGCTCGCGGATCTTCAACGCGTAAAACAGCGTGGCCAAAACCGAAAACAAGCTCGTTATTGTTCAGTTTTTTTCGGATGAGCTCTTCGATATCAGAGGGCTTTGCATCTTTTCCAACGCTCTCTAATACGCCATAGACAAATTCGAGACAGTCTTGGTTGGCTCTTCCATGGCGCGGGCCAGCGAGAGCAAGCATCGCCGCAGATAAAGAGCCCCACATATGTTCGAGTCCCGAAGAGACCGCTTTTCCAATAAAAGTAGAGAGATTTCCCCCTGAGTGATCAAAGTGGGTAATATCAAAAAGGCGCATCACTTCGGTCAGCTGCCCTTTTCTCTCCCCCGGAAATTTAAGCATATGGACAAAGTTTTCCATATAGCCGAGCTCTGGCTTGGGAGGAGGGGTCAGCCCCCAACCGGCGTGACTATTGATGACAACGGCGGCAATTTGAGGCAGCTTCGCAATCGCATTGAGACAATCTTCTCGATAATCATCTGTCCCTTCAAACATTCCCACAACGAGAAGCGCTGCAGAAAAAACATCCATCGGATGGCCTTGTTTAGGGAGCATCTCAATATGGCGCACTGTTTCGGGAAGAAGGGGCGCTCTTTTTTTGAGCTCTTGCTCAAATTTTTTCACCTGCTCATTCGTCCCCATCTCTCCATAATAGAGAAGATAGATGATCTCTACCGGCTCAAAATTTGCAAGTTCTGCAATCGGACGACCCACATAGGTGAGCCCTTTTACAGGATCTACGGCAGAAGTGACGCAATAGCCTACAGGGACGCCGCGAAGCCCCGTATCGAGTTGATCTTTGGTAATCTCAAATAAAACCCCTTCACGCATTTTTAACCTATCCTTTCAATAGATGCGCAATCGAATCGCGCTCTTCAATAAGTTCTTTTTGCGTGATTGCGATCTTTTCTTTCAAGAAAGGAGTGATTTTGAAACTCGATATGATTTCTACATCCCCTTTTCCGTAAGAAAAGCAAGGGAATGAAAAAACGATGCCAGGAGCGATTCCATAAGGGTTATTTTCTTTGGAAAAAATGCCCATGGAAAAACAATCGCCCCGATGGGTTTGCACCAAGATCGATTTCATCGCATCGAGGGCAGCGTTAGCGGCAGAGGCGGCCGATGATTTTCCTCTGGCTGCGATCACCTCGGCTCCCCTTTTTTGCACAATGGAAAAAAAATCTTTTTCGAGCCAATGTCGATCATGAATTACATCAATGACCCCTTTGCCATGGATTTTCCCATTTTCAAAATCGGGTACGAGTGTAGAAGAATGGTTTCCCCAAACCGCTATGTTTTTTACATCTTCGATCGAATGATTCGATTTTTTAGCCAGCTGCGAGACGGCCCGATTTTGATCGAGCCGAGTCATGGCAAAAAATTGTTCTGACTTAAGATCGGGGGCATGATGCATGGCAATCAGACAATTTGTGTTACATGGATTGCCAACCACCAATACCTTCACATCTCTAGAGGCAACCCGATTGAGCGCTTTTCCCTGGCCGATGAAGATTTTCCCATTGTCTGCGAGTAAATCCTTCCTCTCCATCCCAGCGCCTCTCGGCTTTGCCCCCACTAAAAATGCGTAATCAACACCGCCAAATACAACCTCTGGGTCCGATCCGATCACAATCTCTTTTACAAGAGGAAATGTACAGTCCTCAAGTTCCATCACTAATCCCTTCAAGGCATTGAGCCCATCGGGAACTTCGAGTAAATGAAGAGATATAGGCTGATTTGGGCCCAAAAAATCTCCATTGGCGATCCGAAAAATCAAACTATAAGCGATTTGACCGCCCGCGCCGGTGACTGCAACTCTTTTAACGTTCATCTGTTCCCACAAAATTTTTGTAGAAGCTCTCCTTTATAGAGCGTCATAAAACAATGTTCTGCTGTCTCGTGCGCTTCTTCTAACCACACCTCAATCCCACTCTCTTCTTGCGGCACCGTTTCTCCCACCGATTGGATAACCGATTGCATGATATAGGCAGGCCTTCCGTCGATTTGGCCCAGATTCGCACTCAACATCACATTGCCAAGAGGTCGATTTAAAGCGTAAGCTAAATTCACGCTCACAGCATTCGGCTTATCGAACACATTGTTATTTTCAAACATCTCTTTATCGACAGCGACTTTCACATGCAATTTTTCTCCCAAGAAATCCAAGGGATTTTCCCGTTGAATATCAAATGGAACTGCGCTGATATAGCGAACTTCACTTTTGATAAAGTTCAATGGAAAACTCTCGGCCGGATACAATTCAACAATGGTTTGGATTGCGAGCAAAATGAGCCGTTTAAACTGAGCCCATGAATATCCCTTCCCGTCGTTGATCGTCAAAATTCCAGGACCTACTTGCATGAGTGGCCAGCCATTGCGTTCTTTTCTCATCCGATGGCGCACGACAAAGGGGCCTGCTTCTGGATGCATTTGAATGGATGGAAGATCTTCAATCAATGGGAATTCATTCTTCAATTTTTCATACATCCGGCCATACATCATCGGGTAAGCCACATCGCGAAAGCGCCCCGTTTGTTGATCGCCCTGCAGCTCCCACCTGAGCTCATACACGGCCTCCACCAACGGAGGGTTCAACAAAATCGGAATTTCATTCTTCTCTACTTTTGACTGCATATATACCTCAAAAAAAATCAGAAGGTACCCCTTCCCCCAAATAAAATCAACATAATCCAATATCAAGACTGAGTAAGGCTCCGATAGATAGTCGGGGACGAGGTACCCATCGTCCCCCGCACCCCCTTGCGCCTAACTACGGCTTTGCAAAACCGTGTGCTCGTCGGAGGAGTGTGCACAGCACTACCCCTCCCCG
>Ga0105239_10007811_pt1 | contig 12235 bp, 10 predicted proteins | sample KBSC44metaG_FD_92761 | JGI IMG/M metagenome (GOLD analysis project Ga0105239, IMG submission 92761) | Corn rhizosphere microbial communities from Kellogg Biological Station, Michigan, USA - KBS C4-4 metaG | ecosystem: Host-associated > Plants > Roots > Rhizosphere > Soil | place: Michigan, USA...
CGCCCCAGCCGGTTCCGGGCTCGGCGCTCACCCCGCTCAGCGACACGCCGAACACGCCGACCAACTTCGCGGCGAGTTCGAACACGGGCAACACGGCGAATTTGAGCTGGACGGACAACAGCGTCTCCGAAGTGCGTTTCCAGATCCTGCGGTCGACCAAGCCGTTCAACGATCCGACGATCACGGCCGCGGACATCACGACGGTCATCGCCGGCGAGAACCGCACGTCGATCACGGACTCGGGCCTGAACCGCAGCACGATCTACTACTACAAGATCAATGCCCAGAACTTCGACGGCAGCAGCGCGTTCTCCACGCAGATTCAGGTGACGACCGGGACGTCCTTGGCGGTTCCGCAGAGCCTCACCGCTTATCAGCGGGCGGCGACGGGCATCTCCGTCAACTGGACGGAAGCCGACAACGGCCCCGGCGCCCTTGGCGGGTTCACCATTCAGCGGTCGAGCGACGGCACGACGTTCACCACGGTCGGCACCGCCGGCCCGACGGCGACCACGTTCCTCGATAACACCGGGCTGACCGTCGGCACCACCTACACCTACAAGGTGATCGCCAACGCGCTCGCCGGCTCGGGCGCGACGGATTCGGCGGCGTCGGGCACGGTGACGATCAAGTACCTCCCGGTGCTCAACCCGATCGATCACAGCACGGGCTTCGGCACGACGGTTGGCGCTACCAACCTGACCACCGACCCCGGCATCGAAACCCCCGCCGAAGCGGCGGCAACGTTTACCTACAACCCGACCGGTGGCGCTTGGACCTTCACGGGCACCAGCGGCATCACCAACGCCGGCAGCGGCTTTGGCGGCCCTGCGGCGCCCGAAGGCGGTCAATACGCCTTCCTTCAGAACAACGCCGGCGCTTCGCAAAACGATCCGGTCAATGGCCAGACCATTTCGCAGACGGTCGCGGGCTTCCAGGCTGGACAGCAGTATGTGTTCAGCGTGCTCGATGCCGCTCGCGGAACCAGTGGCGGCACCCAGCGTCCGGTGTACCAGGTCGTGCTCGATCCGGGCACGCCCAACGCGAAGATCGTCTATACTGGCCGGCCGACCGGCGCGATCTTCGCCAATCACATCAGCGCACCGTTCACCACCACCGCCGGTTCGCACGTGGTATCGCTGCAGGCGATCGGCGGGACGGACAACACGGCGTTCCTCGACCAGGTGCAGATCCTGCCGTACGTCAGTGGCGGTAACAATTCCGACCTGACGTTCAACGGGAACGCCAGCGTCGCCGACGGGCGGCTGCGGGTTACCAACGGCACCAATAGCGAGACCAGCAGTGCCTTTGAGACCTCGGGCGTGCCGGTTACCGGGAACTTCACCACCAGCTTCGACTTCCAGTTCCAACAACCCCCGGATCGCACGAACGAGGCGGACGGCTTCGCCTTTGTCCTCCAGTCGAACAACCCGACCGTGCTGGGTGGCGGCGGCGGCAGCCTGGGCGTCCAGGGCCTTCCGGGCAACAGCATCGGCATCCTGTTCAACATGTACAACGGCGTGACGGAGACCGGCATCGACATCAACGGCGGCGCCCAGGCGAAGCAGGCGATGACGGCGCTCGGCAATCCGTTCCACACGTTCGACGGCACCAACCACACCAACATCTTCCACGTGACCCTGAGCTACGACGCGACGACCCACATCATCACCGAAACGGTGGTGGATACGGGCAGCTCGGCGGCGGGCGGCACCGGCACCACGACGTTCACGACGACCTACAACGTGGACGTCGCCGGCACCCTCGGCAACGCCGGCAACTACGCCTACGTCGGGTTCACCGGCGCGACGGGCGGTGAGGCCGCGACGATGGACGTCCTTAACTGGAAGTTCCAGACGCCGCAGACCACCACCCCGCCGACCCTGCTGAGCACGGTGTTCGGTGACGGTACGACCCAGCGGTCGGAAGTCCGCCAGATCAAGCTGACCTTCGATCACGCGGTTACGCTGTCCGCAGGGGCTGTGACGATTTCGCTGCTTAACACCGGTGGTAGCGGTACGAACGATAACAGCGCCCCGACCGACGCCTCTGTGGCGCTGGGAACGCCGGTTTCGACCGACGGCGGGATTACCTGGACGATCCCCGTCCTGGCCAATACCACCTTCAGCGACGCAACTTCTAGCTTGAAGGATGGCATCTACACGGTTACAGTGCACGCTGCGAACGTAAAGGATGCCGGTAATAATATCCTTACGGGCGGCGATCAGACGTTGACGTCACACCGCCTGTTCGGTGATATTAACGGAAGTAAGAACGTGAATAACGCCGACTACGGTCAGTTCCGCAATGCCTTCAACAGCTCGACGGGTCAGGCGGCCTATGTGTCTGCGTTCGACTTCGACGGTAACGGTGTGATCAACAACGCGGACTACGGCCAGTTCCGTAACCGCTTCAATAAGACGTTTACGTACTAACGGACGAGTGAGATGCCACCCCCTCCCTTGGAGGGGGTGGCAATTACGAGAGTGGTCTTGGGTGAGAGACAAGTGCTAACGTATTTGGAGATCTTTATGAACGCTCGGAGGAAGTGGAAAGGCGTGAAGTGGTTGGCCGCAGCGGTGTGCGGCGTGGCGATGGTGCCGGCGGTCCATGCGGCCGTGGTGTACGATTACGTGACGGACCAGTCCAGCTACCAGGCTGCAAAAGCCGGCGACGTGGTTAACGTCAAGATCTATCTTAAGGAGACGCTGTCGGGTGGCAGCACCTCGGTGATCGCGGGTGACGGCGGATTGCTCGGCGCGGGCTTTTCGGTTAGCCGTCTGTCCACGAACCTGCCCCCCAATCCTGCGGTCTTTATCACGGATGCTGCAACCGGCGTAAAAGCGAATCTCACCGATTTCGGTGGGCCGGGTGGAGTGTTCGGGGCCAATGGTTCGGGCAGCGCTTCGCCGACTGACGTATCCTTGTCAGAGGCCATCGCGCCGACGGCGCCCACCGGCGTTGTCCCTGGTAATACCGGCGGCGGCGTGAGTCCGTCGATCGCGAACGAAGTCTACCTGGGTAGCGTCAACATTACGGCAGGCGACGGGGCGACGAGCTTCGCCCTTAAGATCTTCAACCCGGGTGGCGGGAATACCCTCACCAACAATCACTTCCTGGATATGGACCTCGGGAACACCGATTCGTCCCAAGGGCCCACTTTTCCGGGCGTCGGTTCTAAGGTGGCGACATTTACCGTGTCGCTCGTCCCCGAACCCACGAGCCTCGGTTTCGTCCTCGGTATTGGCGTCCTCGGGCTTGCCCGTCGTCGCCGCCCGGCGATGGCTTGAGAATTCCGAGACCACTCGGCTCGTTCGAACACAACCACTTGCGTGTCTCTCGTAAGTGCTGAGTAAACCAAGACGCCGAGGCGTAATTGCCTCGGCGTCTCCTTTTTTCCACTCGTGCGTGCGACGAACGTCACCTCAATAAAGGTCCGAACCGCTCGCGAGGAATCGACCGCGCCGGTTTTTGGCGCACGACACCGCTTGTGTCGGCGCCTGGACGTGCAGCCTGAAGGCCTGATTATGGCAAAATTGGAGATCAAATACCGTCTGGAAGGAAAGGCCCTGCCCCCGCGCCCGATCCGCGTGGCGATTGGCGGGTGGGGCGGGTCGGCGGCGAGGAAGAAGGAGAACGGATCGCAGCCCGAACCGTGGCACTGCCCCCTCTTCGTCGACGCCTGCACCCACGGCCTGGAACTGCTTTACCAGTACGAGACCGAGTGTCACATCATCAACGAAAACGGCAACGTCCGGATCCACTGGGATCGGGCGCGTGAGCCCGGCACCAGTGCCGCCGACTTTACGCTGTCGGTCCCGCCCCCCTCGACCGATTATCTCTTCGCCACCTCGATCGACATCCAGACGCCGCCCGGCTACGTCCTGCGAACCGAAACCCACCCGCGATTCTTCCGCGACCACACGCAGACCGTCCCGGCCGTGTTCTACGGTCACGTGCAGAGCGAATGGTGGCCGAAGAAACTCTTTATTGTGTTCAAAGCCCCCGCGCCCGGCCAGCGGCACATTTTCCGCAAGGGCGAGCCCTACTCCAAGGTGATTTTCATCCCCCGCGACGAATACGTCGCGATGCCAATGACCGAGGAAGAAGCGAGCAACCGCCGCCAGTTGGAGGAAGACATCAAACGGTGCAAGTCGCTCATCGCCAAGCGGGTCTGGAACAGCGCCGGCGGCATGGAGTTCAACGACCACTACACCGTCCTCGCGCGCGAGTACGAGCGCGACGGCCTGGCGGGCGTCCGGCAACTCGTGCGCGAGGGGGTCGCCCGTTATCACGAGATCGTCCCGGAGGGTAAATCGATCCCGGAATACGTCGAGATGGCCAAGGCCGCACACCAGCGGAAGGAATTCGTCGAGGCCAAGGAGCTGCTGCACCACGTCATTCGCCTCGACCCCAGTTACGCCGAGGCGCACAAGCGAATGGCGTCGCTCGAATGGGATCTCGACGTCCCGTTGGGGGCGCTCAACTCCATGCGCGTCGCCGCCGCCCTGCAACCGAGCTCGGTCGAATACCGGATGAGCCTGGCGGAGTTGTACCGGCGCGTCGGGCGGCTGGAGCAGTCCCAAAAGGAGATTCAATCCGCCCTCAAGCTGAGCCCCGGGGATCCCAACATTCTCTCCGCGCTCGGCTTTACGATGGCGCAGCGGGGCCAGGTCGCGGAAGGTCTGGAGAATTGCCGGGCGGCGGCCGCGATCGCCCCGACCCTTCCAGGCCCCCCCTACATCATCGGGCTGATTCACCAGCAAGTCGGCGAGCGCGAGGAAGCCCGCGCCGCGTTCGAGGCGGCGCTGGCGGTCGATTCGAACTTCGCGCCCGCGCGCGACGCCCTGGCCGAGCTCGCCAAACCGCCCGCCGCCGGCGAGTAATCGCGCGGATTTTCCAACGATCGCGACCGACGGGCGCCACGCGGCATTCCGCCGCGATCCTCAGGGCCGATGCCGCCAAGGCCGCCCCAGGCAGAGCTTGCTTGACTTCGTCCGCGCGTCTCCTAACGTTCGATCGCGTTGGCGCAATTTTTTCGATATATCGACAGCCGGCAGAGTAATGTGCCGATCGATCGTATCGCGCGTGCGTGCGCGTGTGCGTGTCTGCAAGCCGACCGACCAGCTCTTTGAGTGAAAGGACTTCGCCATGAGCCTTCGAACCGTAGCCGGGACGTTCGTCGAGTTGTGCAACCAGGGGAAGAATTTCGACGTGATGCGATCCATGTACGCGCCGGACATCGTCTCCGTCGAGGGTGACGGCCGCGAAACCGTCGGCCAGCAGCCGGTCATCCACAAGTCCGAGATCTGGCAGGGCAACAACCAGATCCACGGCGAACGGGTTCGCGGCCCGTTCTTCAACGGCCCCGATCAGTTCGCCGTCCACTACACGTTCGACATCACCCGCAAATCCACCGGCAAGCGCACGACGATCGAAGAGGTCGGCGTCTACACCGTCAACCCCAACAACGACAAGATCACGCGCGAGCAGTTCTTCTACGACGGCGAGCACTGAGAGAAACGCGCCCGCCTTTCCACTTGCGGCTTGGCGGGCCGGGGGCGCCTCGTCATCCGGATAGTTCGATCGCGCGCGCGCCCGCCCGCCCGCACCCGATCGGGCCGCGCACGACGACCCCCTTCGCGAGGTAATCAATCATGAGCGGCGGCGCACGCAAGACGGCCATCGTGACCGGCGCGTCGCAGGGCATCGGCGCGGGCGTCGTGAACGCCTTCGTCGAACGCGGGTTCAACGTCGTCGCGACGTCCCGCAAGGTGACCCAATCCGCCGAGGTCGCCGCGTCCGACGGCGGCGCTCATGTCGGTCGGTGGTGATTGATGCGGGCCGTTCGTACGACCACGCGGAAGATTCCGAAGGAGCCCAACATGCTTCCCGCCGACAACCTTCGCCATACGAAGCTGCCTCTCAACAACGGCTCGGGCGCCATCCCCGCGCTCGGATTTGGCACGCTCATTCCCGACCCCGCCGCCACCCGGCTGGCGACCAAGGCGGCGCTGGAGGCGGGGTTTCGCCTGATCGACACCGCGGAACGCTACCGGACCGAACGCGAGGTCGGCGAAGCGATGCGGGACGTGTTCAAGGAAGGGAAGGTCAAGCGCGAGGACGTGGTCGTCGTCACCAAGCTCTGGAATACCAATCATCGCCCGCAGCGCGTGAAGCCCGCCTTCGAGGCCAGTCTCAAAAAACTCCAGCTCGACTCCGTCGACGTCTACCTCATCCACACCCCGTTCGCCTTCCGACCCGGGGACGAGCAAGATCCGCGAGATGCGAACGGCGCGGTGATCTATGACAAAGGGGTGACGTTGCTCGACACGTGGGGGGCGATGGAGCGCCTGGTGGACGACGGCAAATGCCGGGCGATCGGGTTGTCCGACGTCAACCTGGAACAGGTGAAGGGCATCGTAGATGCCGCGCGGATCAAGCCCGCGGTCGTCCACGTCGAGTCCCACCCGTACCTGCCGGAATGGGAGCTCGTGAATTACTGCAAGGAGAACGGCATCGTGTTTCAGGCGTTCGCGGCGCTGGGGCACGGCAGCGACCCCAGGTTGCTGGACGATCCGGTCGTCGTCGCGATCGCCGGGCGCGTCGGCAAGACGCCGGCGCAGGTCCTGCTCGCCTGGGCGATCCAGCGCGGGACGGCCCCCCTGACCACCTCGAAGACGCCAGGCCGCATTCGGGAAAACTTCGACGTCTCGTTCATTCCCGAGGACGGCGTGCGGGAGATCACCGAAGGGATCAGGTTGCGGGTCCGGTTCAACGCGGTCGTGGAGACTGGCGTTCCCGGGTTCATTCCGCGAGGCACGTGATGTCGAGAAGGCGATCGCGCCAACGGGCAAATGGCATGCCCTCGCCGTGGGCGGCCGGGCTTAGTCTGGTCGCCACGCTCATTCTGTGTGGCAATGTGCTCGCTCAGCCGAAGGAGTCTGCGATGGCCCAGCACGTCGCGTACCGCACCGTACAAGTGGATGGGCTCTCGATTTTTTATCGCGAAGCCGGGCCGAAAGACGCACCGACCCTCCTGTTGCTTCACGGTCTTCCATCCTCATCGCGCATGTTCGAACCGTTGCTCACGCGGTTGGCGGACCGGGTGCACATGATCGCCCCCGACTATCCCGGTTTCGGCCACAGCGCCGCGCCGTCGCCGAAGGAGTTCTCCTACACGTTCGACCACCTCGCCAGGGTCATGGATCATTTCACCGAGGCACTGCACCTGACGAAGTACACCTTGTACATGCAGGACTACGGCGGCCCGGTCGGCTTTCGAATGGCGCTGGCTCACCCCGAGCGCGTCGGGGCGCTGATCGTCCAGGACGCCGTCGCCCACGACGAAGGCCTGGGCGCCAACTGGAAGACCCGCCGCGCCTTCTGGGCGGACCGCGCCGCGAACGAAGCCGCGCTTCGAAAGAACCTGCTCTCGCTGGAAGTCACTCGCACGCGGCACGTGGGCAACGATCCCAACCCGGAAAAGTATGACCCTGACCTTTGGACCGACGAATACGCGTTCCTGAACAAGCCCGGCCAGGCCGACATCCAGAGCGATCTCTTTTACGACTATCGCACTAATGTCGCGGCCTACCCGGCGTGGCAGGCGTGGATGCAAAAGACCCAGCCGCGCCTGCTGGTGCTGTGGGGAAAGTACGACCTGTCGTTTTCGCCGACCGAGCCCCAGGCCTACCGCCGCGACGTCCCCAGGGCCGAGGTTCACCTCCTCGACGCCGGCCACTTCGCGCTGGACACGGCCGCCGATGAAATTGCCGATCTGGTCGACCGGTTCATGGAAACCAACCGCCGGAAGTAGCACGCCGGTTGGGGCGGATGTACACGTGGCTCCCCGCGCATAGAATCTGTGGACGTTGGGGGCGATGGTGTAAGGGAGTACACGATGGCCAGCACACGACGCCGCAATTCGACGTCCGATCCTTCTCTCAAATGGGCTTCCCTGGCATGGGACGATCTGGAAACGTGGGCGGGCGGGCGTTCCGTGGCGCGAGGAAGAACCTATCAGCGTCAGGGTCGGGTCAAAAACCTCGCCGCATCGAAGGACGGACGATTGCTTGCGACGGTGATCGGCGGAAGTCGCTACGCCGTGTCGGTCTGGATGACAGATGACAAAGACAATCCAATCGAATCCAAGTGCACATGTCCGGTCGGCTACGACGGCTGCAAGCATGCGGTCGCCGTAGTGGCCGATTATCTCGATCAGTTGGGTCGTAACGAAGACGTACCCGTCGCGCAAGAAGACGATCCGCGATGGGATAAGCTGAGCGGCGATGATCGTGACGGGGAATTCGATGACGACGAGGTCGATGAAGAAACGCTTGACGCGACGCCGGCGGGCGACAAGCGAGGCCGGCAAACCCGCGACGATTGGGACGAGAAGATCAAGCGGCACATCTTCGCCAAGAGCCGCGAGGATTTGGCCGACCTGGTGTGGTCGCTGACGCAACGATTTGTGGAGCTTCGCGACGAATTCCGCGAGCGAATTGCGCTGGGTGAAGGCGACGTCGATCGACTGATCGCCCAGGCGCGCAAGGAACTACACCGCATCACGTCCCAGGAAGCGTGGCGGAACAATTGGACGGGCGAAGGGAATATCCCCGACTACGGCAAACTGCTGCACCGTCTCGAGCGACTGGTCGAGTTGGGTCATGCCGATGCCGTCGCGCGACTTGGGGCGGAGATCATCGAGCGCGGGATGGAGCAGGTCGGGCGGTCCCATGACGAGGGCGACACGGCCATGGAATTGGCGCGATGCCTGCCCGTCATATTCGAAGCCGTGGCCAGGTCGAGTTTGACGCCGGCCCAGAAGCTGCTGGTCGCCATCGATGCGCGTCTTGCGGACGGCTATGACGTGATCGGCGACGCCGCGGACGTCGTGCTTGACGGGAAGTACGAGCCCTCCGACTGGTCTGCCGTTGCCGACGACCTGACGCGACGATTGTCTTCGGCCGCGGGCAAACGTCACGAGTCGGACGACGACGATGAAGGGGATGATAGTGGGGACGATTACTCGAGAGACTATCAACGCGACCAAATAAGCGGCTGGCTTTCTGACGCGCTGGTCAAGGCCGGGCGCGGCGACGAAGTGCTCGCCGTCTACGAGAAGGAAGCGCGCGCGACCGGCAGTTACGAGCGCCTGGTCAAGTTCCTGATCGAACGGAAACGCTACGACGACGCCGCGCGATGGGCGACAGAAGGCATCGCCAAGACGGCCGGTAAACTCCCCGGCATCGCGTCGAATCTCGCGGACCAATTGTGCGAATTGGCGCGGACGCGCGAGCAATGGGATCTCGTCGCCGCTCACGCGGCGTATCACTTTTTTGAACGCCCAAGCCGCGAGGGCTTCGGGCAACTTCTGGCGGCGGCCGATCGCGCCGGGCGCAAGGGGCCGGTTCGTCGCCTGGCGCGGCATTTCCTCGAGACGGGCATTTCACCGGTTCAAGCCGTTGCGTCAAAAGGCGAAGCGAAGATTCAGATCTCGCGGGATTGGCCGCTACCCATGCCGGAGCATCTCGTTCCGCTGCTCCGATCGGAATACCAAATTCGGCAAACACCCGCGCCGCATTTTGACGTTCTGATCGACATGGCGATCGCCGACAAGCGCCCGGACGACGTGTTGCGCTGGTATGACAAGATGTGCGCCGAGCGGAAACCGTCGCCGTACGGCAACGCGTGGAACGGTCCCGGCGCTCACGCGGATCGCGTCGCCGAGGCCATTGCCAAATCGCATCCGGAGCGATCGCTGGAAGTCTATCGGCAACGAGTGGAGCAGAATCTCACGCGGGCGAGTGTCGGCGCCTACGAAACGGTCGCATCCTACTTGCGAAAGATGAGGCCGATTATGACGTCGATCGATCGCGTGCAAGAATGGAAGCAATTGGTCGCGGACATTCAAGTCCGTTACCGCAATCGGCCCAGGCTAATGGAGATTCTGGAGCGACTGGAACGCAAGCCAATCCTCGCGATGCGAAAGGCAAGGCGCTGACGCTCGATTGTCTCACCCCGGGATGCCACGCGCCACCACGTCGCGTCTCATCGTGTCTTTCGCAGTAACGCGGCTTTTCGAACGGCTATCTGTACGCGCATTCACAACGCGCGGAGGTGCGCAATCTGCGTTCAGCGTTATTTACTCCAATGGGCCCGATACGATTCGAACGTACGACCTCGTCCTTATCAGGGACGCGCTCTAACCAACTGAGCTACGAGCCCGCCTCGTGAATTGCGGAGGGGTATTCTATGTCTGCCTCCGTCCTTGTCAACGCCGGTTCGGTGACCCGTCTGACACCGTGTAGACGCTCACCCGCCGCCCGGCTTGACACACTTTGCGGTCGCGGGGAAGACTAGCGAATTGGCGACATTCGGAGGCTCGGCAATGGCGACGAAATTCAGCGTGCTCGTCCTGACGGCGGCGCCGGCGGGGATGGCGGCGGAGACCGGAGGATCGTTCCTCAAGATCGACGGCCGCGAGGCGATCCTCCGCAGCGTCGAACTCTTCCTCAACCGCGACAATGTCGGCCAGGTGCAGGTCGTCTTCCTCGCCGAGGAGGCCGAGGAAGGGCGGCGGAAGTTCGGCGGGCACCTCGGGCTGTTCGGCGTCAAAGTGCTGACCGGCGGGCCCCGGTGGGTCGACCAGATCGTCGCCGCCGCCGAAAAGATCCACGCCGACGCGACGCACGTGATCGTGCACGACGCCGCCCGCCCCGCCGTGCCTTATTCGGACATTGACGTGCTGATGGAAGAGGCGGAAAAGGCCAAGGCCGCGACGCTGGCGACGCCGGTGCGCGCCCGCATCGCGGAGGTGGACGAAGGAGGCAACGCCGTGGCGTTTCATTCGCCATCGACGTACATGCAGGTGTTGACGCCGCAGGTGTTTTCGATCGACGTATTCCGGGAGATCGCCAAGACCAGGCAGGAGCCGCACGCGTCGGCGTTCACGCTGGTGAAGGGATCGCCGCTCAACGTCCGCGTCGGCGGCGCGGGGGACGAGCGGATGGTCAAGACGATGATCGGTATGCTCCCCAAGCCCAAGGTGAAGGGCCCCAGCAATCCGTTCGAAGAAGCGCAGTGGTAATGCCGGCCCCCTCTGCCCAGGCCGTCGCGCGCGGCGGCTCAGGCCAGTGCCTGGTGTCGCAATTCGACAAGGATGTCGTTGAATCGCCCCAGGCGGTCGGTCACGTCGCTTAGCGTGTCGGCGACGAAGTCCGTCAGTTCGCGCACGTGGTCATCGAGCGGGTCCTGCAGACCACTGTCCGGCCCGGCCCCTGCGAGCGAACGGCGCACGATCGCCACTTGCCGGGCGAGCTCCAGTAGCCGTTGGTCAAGCCGTTCCATCTCCTGCCCGTTTTGAATTCTCATAGTCACTCCAGCGCCCCACCGATTAGATGTGTTTAGATTTTGAGAAATGTATCACAGTGTAACGCCTGAGCCATCCGGGTATTTCCCAAGTTTTCCGCAGAATCATCCCTAGTTTAGGTGGAACACCTACAGGAAAATCGGCGCCAGTCCACCATGTCGATGGCGGCGGTGATGGTCGGTGGGAGGGGTGGACGTTTGAGAGTGGGTTCGTTGGGGACGATGGCGAGAATCGGGACTTTACCGTAGCGCTCGATGTAGCGCGGGTTGGTTTCCTCGACGGTGCTCGGGGTGTCCGTCGGATAGCGATTGATCACAACGCCGGCGATGGGGACGTGGGCGAGGCGGAGGGTCTCGATCGTCAGAAGCGTGTGGTTAATCGTGCCCAGGTTGGGGCGGGCGACGATGACCGTGGGAAGGTTCAGCCAGCGCGCCAGGTCCAGCGTGGTGTGCTGGCGGTCGAGGGGGACGAGGATGCCGCCGACGCCTTCGACGACGATGACGTCGCTCTGGGCGGTCATGAGCTTTAGGCTGCGGTCGATGGCGGGCCAGTCGAGGGGTTGGTTGGCGCGGTCGGCGGCGACGGCGGGGGCGAGGGGTTCGCGGTAGCGCTGCGGGCAGATAATGTCGAGCGGGAAGCGGGCGTCGGCGCAGGAGGCGAGGAACTCGGCGTCTTCCGAGACCCAGCCTTCCCGGCGGTGGACGGCGCCGGTGGCGACGGGTTTGCTGACGGCGATGCGACTCCCCTGCCGGAGGAACCAGTTGGCGATGGCGCCGGCGATGACCGTCTTGCCGACTTCGGTGTCGGTGGCGGTGACGAATAGGCCGGGGATGCGAAGCGCGGAAAGCATGGGAATAGTCC
>Ga0105239_10007814_pt1 | contig 12233 bp, 11 predicted proteins | sample KBSC44metaG_FD_92761 | JGI IMG/M metagenome (GOLD analysis project Ga0105239, IMG submission 92761) | Corn rhizosphere microbial communities from Kellogg Biological Station, Michigan, USA - KBS C4-4 metaG | ecosystem: Host-associated > Plants > Roots > Rhizosphere > Soil | place: Michigan, USA...
CCTTCTGATCAGGATTATGACCAGTCACTATTAACGCCGGAACAACAGAAAATACGTAAAGATGAATTATATGCAAAATATTTTGGGGAACGCTCGCCCTGGTCTCCGGAGTATATTAATCAAATTTTTTCTCAGCCAGAACATGAAGATTTAAAATCGGTAGAACTTAAAAAAATTGCATCCTACGATAATGGAAATAAATCTGAAGATGATATTCAATTAGGCTCTAACTTTATTCCGCATTCATCCGAGTGGATACAGCAAATTCAAGAGAATATGAATCTTCAACAATTTGCCAACCAACATTTTGATCCTCAACATAGAGGGATCACTATTGGTAATTTGCAAGGACGTGTGTTACCCACCAATGACGTTTCATTTTATAGTTATAAAATTGCAGGGCAGGGTTATCCTTTTGATAATTTACAAGCTGCTATGGTGTGGTCTGGTACACCTGTGTATGTTTTAGGTGAAACACTCGATCATAGTTGGTCTTTGGTTCAAACACCTAATTTCATTGCCTGGGTGCAGAGCAATGGTATTGCGATTGCAGATGATCATTTTGTACATGAATGGCAAACGCAAGCTCAAAAAGATATAGCAGCGATTACACGCACTAACATTTCTATTATAGATTCTGAAAGTAATTCATATCGATTTACCGCTTACATAGGCATGTTATTTCCGGCGATCAGTAACACATCCGGCATACGCATAGCCATACCCATTCCGGATGCTAACCGGCATGCAAAAATACTTTATACCCAACTGACTCATGATCAGGCTGTGATAATCCCTTTATTACCTACGCCACATCATTTCGCAGAAATAATCCGGGGATTGATAAACAGGCCATATGGATGGGGCGGGATGTATGCTAATAATGATTGTTCTGCTGAATTGAAAAGTCTGTTTATACCTTTTGGAATATTATTGCCAGCGCATTCTACGAATCAGGTTGATCCGGAAAGTTATATCGTTAAACAAATCGATTTATCAAATTCAACTGTAGATGAGCGCATGGCATATCTTGCAAAACATGGTCATAAATTCATGACTATTGTTTATATTGGCGGTCATGTTTTTTTATATTTGGGCAATTATATCAATCCGGATAATCCCAATGAAAAAGTCATTTTGACTTATCAGGAAATGTGGGGATTAAAACCAAAAAAATCAGCAAGCAGTTTAGACAGTAGAGTTATTATTGGCAAATCGGTATTGTTTCCTTTATTGAAAAATTATCCTGAAGATCCGGATCTGGTGACTCAAGCTAACAAATCCTATTTTCAATTGGGTTATCTGGATCCAGAACCAAGCGAAATCAAGCAGCCATTGTCTATTGATTTACAAACAGCGGTGTCACCATAAAACAAAAAAGGTGGTCAGGCCTGCCCAGAACACACCCGTGTGCGGGTGTGTTCTGGGTTGAAATAAAGCGATTATTTTAATCTGAAACTTACTACGTCTTCAGGTTTAGTATGCTCTCTATTTTTAATAGCGATTTTCGTATCATCACGTTTTAATTCCTCTACTGAATATACAAAACCTCTTTTAAATAATATTTTTTGAGAACTTTCTATAAGAGATTGAAGTGAATCTTTATCCATTGTATGGATACGATTTTCTATTATTGTTTTTTTTATAAACGGATATTGGAAATATATGCACCGCTTGCAATATCTGCTGTCTTTAACAATGGTGGGCAGAGTCAGAGTCAGAGTCAGAGTCGTTCAATGCATTTGTCCAACATAATTTTTACAATCAAGAAGGATAAAAGATATTTAAACTGTCACCACAAAAAATTATCTAATGTGGATGATGCTAGTGACAAAGATTGTCTTTTGACCATACGGAATCGCAATCCACAGCCTATGTCCAGGCAACATCGTCGAGCAATTCAATTTATGCAATTGGCATTTGTGCTTGCGATGGCGGGGATAATTTATAAATATTTCAATGAGCCAAGCATGGAAGTTGAGAATCAAATGCGTCCGCGCTTCTAATTGAAATCATTACTGGGATATTGGGTTTCATGTGAAGGAACAGGAGTTGAATTCATGGATATTGCATCCTTGAACACAACTATGATGCTAACGTAGAATAAAATAAAAAATGTGATACAACACGGTTCCATGCTGGAACCTTTTATATTTTGGAGAAAAAATGCAACAATCTCAAAAAGGCCGTCGCAAATCCCTGATAGAAAAAATGGAAGATGAATGTAACCGACAGGACAACTCTGCAACATCCAAACCACTCCAACTAAAAATCCAGCTGTTGAAAGGAGTGGATAATCCGGAGGAATTTAAAATAGCTAAATCGATATTTCATGAAAATGAACAATTAAACCTCAATAACTACGAGCTGCTCGCATTCCTTATGAATGAAGGTATTTTCAATAATTATAAGGATCTCTACCCTGGCCACGAGAGAGCAAAGCCAAAGAATTATGTAAAAGAATGTGTTTCGTATTACATAAGTGCATCTTTCCATCTTTTTCATTGGTGGGGTGCTCTCGTGATACCAGCTGCAATAGTGATGGGTCTTGTTGCTGACCGCCTTATTGGTTCAAGGGAAGAAGAAAATCAATTAGATGAATCTGATCAAAACCGACTTTTTCTGACTCTTGAAAAAATACGGGAGCCGGGACAAAGGGATTTTTTTATCAAAACAGCCGTTTCACTTTATGAGCGCGGTTGGATCCTTGATCCCACATCTTGTAATAACCTGATTGCAGCACTTAAGTCAGAAATAAGTACAGATGATAAATGGTGGAGACTGCTTTGCTATATGGCAAACGTGACAGAAAACAATGGAACTGCTTTCTATAGCATTATTGCAAACAGGAACAGTATTCAGGATTGTCTTGGATTCAAAAAGCTAAGTATGTTTTCCCTTTTTGCAAAAGAAAAAATTCCGAAAGATATTCATGCTAATATCAGTATGACTTTTGTCGAGCAGTCCGTCACGGAGAGTCTGAAATCAGACTGGCGCCCAACCTGTTGAGTCAGGGGTCAGGCCTGCGTAATTGACATTATTTCAATGTGCAATTACGCAAGCATGGCCCCGTCATTAATTTTTTATAAAATTAACAACTTGTTGAATAACCGCTTGATCAAATAAAATCTTTCTATGGCCTAAATCGGAAGATCCCAAAAATGTACCATGCGGAATTACGCTGGCAACGTTATTACCTTCTTCAAAAGGCACAACATCATCTGATTCATCATGAACAACTAGAACTGGTTGAATAATCTTTTCAGCATTTTTAAGCAGCGAAAGTCGCTCAAAAGCATCACTTCCCAAATCGTCTTCTATCTTCTTCAAAACATAATTTTTAATTGTTTCAGGAAGTTTCAATTTATCTGAAAATTCATTGAATGGCGTTGTGACAGTAGATGGCGGACAAAACATCACGATTTTTTTTACATTTAAAGATGGGGCATAAAAATGTCCAAATATAATACCGCCAAAAGAATGTGTGATAACAGTATGCAAATTGTCGATTTTCTTTATTACTTCGCTGAGTGTTTTTGAGACGCTAAATGCATCGGTTATTTTACCATCTGATTGACCGTGGGCGGGCAAGTCAAAACTCATAACGTTGTAACCACTTTGATTGAGCATATCAATAAAAGATGATATTTGCGTTCCACGACCTCCCCAGCCATGAATAAAAAGTACGGTTGGACCTTGTCCCCATGACCATATTCTAATCTTTAACCCATCTACCGTGATAAAACTTGCCTGAGCTTTTGTGGCGGCCACCTTTTCTGCTTGAGGTGGGTGAGGTCTTGGAGGTGTAAACCAAAGATGATAGGCAAATTTACCCATGGTGTTGGGGAATAAAGGTGAAAGCACTTTAAACATCAATTGCATCATTTTTAATGCTATTGGATCGTTGTTAGGCTTGTTGGTTGCCATGATTTGTCCTTATATATATGGGTCAGGCTTGACTAATTGACTTAATACAAGCTTATTAAGTCAATTAGTCAAGCCTGACCCCGTTTTCGTCTATCTACTATTGTAATATCCACCGCCAGAATTCAAGGGGTTATAAATACCGGGTTGTTGTATTTCCTGGTAAGGTGGTTGCAACTGTCCCTGAGGATAAAACCCAGGCTGTTGCGAGGGTGCATAAAAGCCAAAAGGTGCATTTGCAAAACCTTGCGGAGATTGTGGTCGATTCAAAAATGGATTGGTTTGCACAGACATTTGCGGAGTAGGCTGGCTAATCACTTGCGGCACCATGGTTTGCTGTATAAATTGTACAGGTTGATTAATCACAGGTTGCTGCATCATGGGTTGCTGTACAAACATGGTATGTTGACTAATAGGGTGCGGCACTACAGGCTGCTGTAGAAATGGGTTGGTTTGAAATGCATCATATTGTTCTACAGTTTGATTGATATGTACGTTAGATGATGTGTAATTTTCTGTTTGTTGAGCTTGTTTAATAATGTCATCCATTTTTTCTTTTAAATGAAAATTGGAAAATGTAATAAGAAAATTACTTGATTGCGAATCTCTGACAGCTTCTCTAACTATCTGTTTTATTCCGCCCCAAATACTATCATCGTTTTTTCCTGTTCTTTCAGCATAAACATCAAGAATTTCAATGATTTTTGTTCTGTTAGAATAAAAGTCGTTAGATATGATTCCCCGCATGGAATTAAGAGACTCAGATTTAACTTCAGCGTAATATGACAACAAATCCTGATCGAATGTTGCGAGCAAATTTGCAAAACTGTCTTCTAAAAATTTTAACGTTGCATAATTATCCAACTCCTGAAAGTAATGATACGACGCATTTAATCTGGCTAATCCTGTTTGATCCGTCCTAATGATATAAACGCCATGATTGTATTCCACGCCATTTACAATATTTCCATCTGGTATTTGCTGAATAATATTGCAGCGCATTGTTGCCATGACATTGACATATTCATATGCTTTTTGGAGATCTGTAAAAATAATCTGTTTAGTAGGAAGGTTGCTTTTTCCATCGCGAAATGTGGCTATTGGTTTTTTTACACCTGGGCATAAACTATCGTAAACCGATGGCAAGAGTCGCAACATAGATAAATCATCTGCAAGTAAGCTGACTTCATGTGCAATTCTTGCTGCTGCCAACGTCTTACTCATATTATTTATTTCATAGGGGCCAGAGATAAATTGAACTACACCGCTCTTGCCGAGCTTCACATCGATTCTTCTTGCTTCCACTACAGAGCTCCTCTTATGTTAAAAAATACCTTGTTTGATTAAGCATTTTTAATCACCTTTGTTCGAAAATGTATACCAGGTTTTATGTACCTGTCTACATTAGATGTCTGCTGAATGGGTTAATTAAAATGTTGTGAATTTGAAGACAAGTTGTATAATCATTATGCTATTGATGGCTACACCTTCGATTGCACTTTCGATTGAATTTATTATTACAATAACAAATGTCTCTATTGCTGAGGATCAAGTAACATGTTCTCTTGCTGCTTTTTTGCAAAATCCAAAAAATCACAGGCTATCACGCCAACTATCAGACAATCAGCAGATAATGACGGACTCTCAAATGGTACATTCAAAATAAATTCTCAAGATATTGATCTAAGCAAGGCAATACTTGGTGACGGTTCATCCAGTGTTGTTTTTCATGGAAAGTGGAAAAATACGGATGTTGCAATCAAGCAATTTGATAACGATCATCAACATGAGTACTATCGCGAAAAATCGATAGCAGAAAATTGGATTAACATCGGCATTAAATCCAATCACATCATTCAATATTATGGCTGCATTGAAGAGGCGGGGAAATTTTCGCTTGTTATGGAATATCTGCCAGCAGGAGATTTGGCTGATTATGTTCTTGGTGATACTCCACCAAATCTCATGCTTTCCCTGTTTATAGCATGTGATATCGCTCGCGGTTTACAGTGGTTAAAACAATATCATATTATTCACTGCGATATTAAACTTGAGAATATTTTACTGACCGATAATTTCCTTGCGAAAATAACAGATTTTGGTTCATGCATATTAGAAAGTGAATCCAAATCTGTTAAGGATATAAAAGGCACCCCAGGATTCATAGCGCCAGAAATATTAAAAGCATACAATAAAAAAAGTTTTCTGCCTTATACTTATAGTTCAGATGTCTATGCATTTGGAATCACATTATTGGAAATGGTAAATTCATCATCTGCCTATGACAATAGTCGCAGTACAAATAGCATTGACGCTGAAGTGATTCAAGGAAAACGGCCTGTTATTTCTGACACATGTCCTGAAAATGTAGCAAACATAATAAAATTATCTTTTAGAAACAATCCAAAACAGAGACCAGAAATAACGGATATAACAAACGGTTTAGAGATCATACGTAATTCAATGAGTATATAATGCTGTCTATACAAGTCTGTTTGTGGCAGCGATTGAGGTGTTAGAGATTTATTGGTATTAGAGGAAAATTTTGATATAGTCGCTGCTTACTTTGTCCATGAGAAATATTATTGAGAAGTGCTATGAAAACAACAAAATTCAGCCAATTATCTCCCAGCCTGAAAAGCCATATCGTCACAGCGGATACCTCCTCAAAAACAGGAGACACGCTTTGTTCATATGTTAAACAAAGCAAGGCGCCACTTTCTGCTTTTGCCGAGCGGACTTTAAATCATTGTAATGGCGGCGCCACACTGGATGCTGCATTATGGTTAAAAAATCATTTAGCTGAAGGCGGCAAATTGGTTGTTACCCTTGCCGGTGCATTAAGCTCTTTTCAAATTGGTGTGATGCTGGCGGAATTAATCCGACAAGATAAAGTGCATCTCATTTCAGCGACAGCTGCCAATCACGAAGAGTCTTATTATCGTTATGTTGCTCACTCACATTATGCTTCCATTCCTCGTTATACAGAATTAGCCCCTGAGCAGGAAGCAGAGTTACGTGATGCTGGCTTACGTCGAATTACAGACACATTCTTGCCTGAAGAAGAAAGCGTACGCATTATGGAGCCACATATATTAAAAATGTGGGAACAAGCTTCCGCAAAAAAAGAACGATATTTTCCTCATGAATATTTCAGACAATTATTTTCAGAAAAATTAATTCAACCAGATTCAGCTGCTAATGAAAATGATTGCTGGGTATATGCTGTTTATCAAAAAAATATTCCTATCGTCGTGCCAGGTTTTGAAGATTCTACAATGGGAAATATATTTGCAAGCTACACGTATAATGGCAAATACCGTCAGGATAAAAGTGTATTATTAGATCCAAACATCATGAAGAGTGGTCTTGAATATTTCACCATGCTTTATGACTGGTACATGGATGCATCCAAAGATCATCCTATTGCATTTTTACAATTAGGCGGAGGAATTGCAGCTGATTTTCCAATTTGTGTCGTGCCTTCATTAAAGCATGATTTGCAATTGGAAAATGTACGCGACTGGGCTGGCTTTATTGAAATTGGTTCTTCTCCCATGTCCTATGGTTCTTATTCTGGCGCTGGTGGTAAAGAAAAAATTACCTGGGATAAACTTGCAACCAATAGTTATTATCAAATCATCCAGAGTGATGTCACCGTTGCTTTCCCATGGATAGCCGCGATATTACTTGATTTATAAGAAGCGGAAGCGGGGTCAGGCCTGACTTATTGACTTAAAAAGTCTGGCAGTTAGGCCTGACCCCTAGCGCTAGCGAGGAGAAAATGAGTAAGCATGCGATCAGTTTGGCATTTATAACGATATCACTTTTCAGCTCATACAGCCTTGCGAAGACCGCCGATCCCGGAAAGGCTTTCCCAACCACTAACAATACTTTTTTGATAGCTCCTGATGCTGCCTGGGGCGTGATCAAGAAACCATATCCAACAACTGCCTGGTTTGCGAATTTGGCTATTAAAGGGGAAGGTGATAAAGAAGCTGGTTTACAGCCCATTTTTCCTGCTCCATACACACTGAAAAGTTCACAACATGGTTTGGGCATTTCTCTCCCGACAGCTTCATTTGCCCGAGAGAAAGATAATTCTGTCTTCGCTCAACTATATGCTTACTCACCTCAACTTGAATTGGCGGTTGATAGTCAGGCAACATTTAGGCGTCATATTTCTGCTGCCAGCGAACTTTCAGTAACCTTAAACTATGTAGCAGATGACGAACATTATATGTATGCGCCTATTGTACGCGGCGCACCTTATATAACGATGTTCTACCACGATCTTGTTCCCATGCTTGTTCCTGGCGCTGGTTTGCAAAGTATTAATGAGCAGCCACCAGGTTCCATCGTTACTGGCACACGTTTTACCATCAAAATGGCTTTCGATGAAACCAGAACACAAACATGGGTATTGTATAGTGAAAAACCCGTCACTATTTTATGGAAAAATACTAACGCAGGCTGGCGATTAATCACGCAAGCGCCATATACAGGCTGGCTGCGACTCGCACTGCTTGAAGATACCAAACAAAATATTAAAAATGACACAGCATTATTCGATCAATATGCTTCTGCCATTCCAACCAGTGGTGACGTGACATATGAATATGATAATCAGGCAGCAACGATTACCTATCATTGGAAAACAGAAAATAATCAAACACCATTAATGATGGCATTACCGCATCATCAGGAAATTTTACAAACATCAACCACTGATAAAATTAAAATGCGCGGCAGCAAAGGTGAATTGCTTGGTGTGATTGGTTCTGTGTGGATAATGAAAGAACCATTACCAAAGATGGATTTTCTTGAAATAACAAACACCGCAGTATTCACTGACGAGCAGAAAAAGACGATTGTGAATGCTTTAGAAAAAGATGCGGTGGACGTGAATGCCACATTAGATCCAAATATTTTTGCTGTTTATAGTTCAGGTAAACGCTTTGCGCGCGTGGCCAGGCTAGCATTAATTGCCGATTTATTTAATCGAAACGATATCAAAGCGAATTTGATAAGCGCGATAGAAAAAAATCTGAGTACATGGATAAAGGGCAAGAATAAATGGCAGCTTCAATATGATGCAACGTGGGGCGGCATCATTCCAAAGATTGATGATTATGGTTCAACGCTATATAACGATCATCATTTTCATTACGGTTACTTCGTTTATACCATGGCGGTATTGGCAAAATTGGATCCACATTGGCTGCAACAAGCTATTCAAACAGGTGAAGGCAGCGTGACTCCTGCTGAATGGATTAATATATTAATCCGTGATTATGCAAACCCTGCTCATGACGATGCATTTTTACCTTATGCACGTCATACCGATCCATTTGATGGGCATGCCTATGCATCCGGTTTGGGCATTGCATTTGGTGATGGCCGAAATCAGGAATCAGTGAGTGAAGCAGTGAATTCATATTATGCTATCGCGTTACTGGGAGAAACTCTGCATGATGAAAAACTGACACAATGGAGTAAATTATTACTAGCACAAGAGTTGCGGGCAGCGCATACGTATTGGCAAGTTTTGCGTGATAGCAAAATATATTTGCCGGAGTTTATCAAAGATAACCAGATGACTGCTGTGTTATGGGATGGTAAAACGGATGCGCATACTTGGTTCGGTGCGAATAAGGAATTTACATATGGCATTGAGATGATGCCATTCACTGCCATTACATCACAATTATTAGCTGAAACATGGAATAAGGAAGCGTATAAAACAGTGAGTGCTATTTACGCTGGATTACCCATGGATAACGTAGGCTGGAAGTGGATTTTATTGAAAGCGCGAATTTTGGGCGCTCCTGCAGATGAATATGCCTCCATCTGGAATGATGCGATGGATAGTCGTGCACATGATGAAGGTGATTCTAAAACCAATACCTTATTTTATATTTCTTCTTTCTCCCTTGTGAAGAAAGGTTCGCTCCATTAATCATGAGTTGGCCCTTTAAAATTATATTATCTCTAAAATTAAAAATGCAAAAGGCTCACAGTCTCGCTGATGAGCCTTACTTTGAATATTAACTTTGACTTATCATGCGAGCTTTTTCTTCATTAATTGAAGCTTGTTTTATGTTCCCAATTTTTTATATGTATCAGAAAGAAGTTGGTACGGTTTTAATTGCTGAAGCATAGCGAGTGCTTCTTTGTCGCGTCCATTTTGCTCCAGGATGATGTTGGCTAAACGATTTTTAGCCCGTGCATATTGATCATCTTTACCATCTGGCATGGTCTCATACATAGAAAGTGCTTTCCTGAAACTACTTTCTGCTTGTCTATAATCTTGAGCATCATTCAATACAAGGCCTTTTACGCAATAGGCAAAAGCCACTTCCTTATTTGATTTACCTGAATAAAGCACAGAGATGACTTGATTGGTGTAATCAAGCGATTTGTTTTTATCTGCATCAAGTTTAGAGGAACAAATCTTTGTTCGTAAGCATAAGCAAGATGATTGTAATTCCATGCTTTGTCTGTTTTGCTATCAAGAAATTTGTCTGCCAGATTAATTTTTTTATCCTAAAATTAATATGCAAGGGTATAACTTGATCATATGCGATGAGTTACGTTACCATCATGAATTCTATAAGTGCGAATGCCCCTAACGATATATGAGTGAAATATGATATACAAGATTATTTATGATGCCAATCCTCAGCCTGCTGATACAAAGATTATTTGGGAAAATATTTCAGAAAATGCAAAGATAAAGCGGAATTTTCCATCAGGGAAACCATTTGCCTTTTATATTAAAGACGAATTAAATCATATCAAAGGCGGATGTTCGGGTTATATTTATTATGGGTGTTTTTACGTTGATCTATTGTCGGTTGATCTATCCCTGCGTGGAAAGCAATACGGTACTCAATTGATGAAAGAAGCTGAAAAATTCGCACATGAAAATGACTGTAATTTTATTGCCGTTAATACGATGGATTTTGAAGCATTAGGGTTTTATAAAAAACTTGGTTATACAGTTGAGTTTGAAAGGCATGGATTTGATAAAAATTCAATTATGTATTTTTTAAAAAAAGATTTAAAAATTACAATAAATAATAATGCAAAAGAAGCGTTTCATTGGATTGTAGGCATTTTAAGAAAACTTGATATTCCTTTCCAGATTTCAGGTGGACTTGCGGCCAATATATATGGAGCAAAAAGACTTTTAGAAGATATTGATATCGATATACCAGAAAATTATTTTTCAACTCTTGAAGCTGAGGTTAAGGATTTTATTGTACGTGAGCCTGCTCAATTTAAAGATGAAACATGGGATTTAATGCTAATGACATTAAATTACAAAGAACAATTAATCGACCTTGGTGGTGCTATCCATACTAAAATACGTAATAAATTTACAAATGAATGGCAGAGTATTTCCACTGATTTTTCAAAAGTAGAAATAAGACAATGTTTTGACATCGATGTTCCTGTCATTCCAAAAAATGAATTGTTGTTTTATAAAAAAATCATTGCAAGACCTGTTGATCTTATTGATATTGAAAAACTTGAAATGCCAATTGGTCAGCTTGATTGGCACTTGAAATAAGCAGACCAGCAACAGAGTACACTTAATTAGTGCATTTCCACTATATCGATAATTCAGTAGACTTGAATTACAAAAGCCAGTATCTTACCCGAAAAAATAAGGACAAAATAATGAAAAAGAAAATATTTCTGATGTTAACTTTGATTTTTACGAGCGAACATTCAGTATTTGCAGCTAATGAATGCATTGCCATTACTAATAATAGCCCGATTGCTGTTGAATTTGATTCCCTGGTAAGCCCGGGCGATTCCTATACTGTGCAACCTAAAGCTAGCGCGACACTTTCACGCGATCATATGGCTGGTGCTTGCAGTGGTACAGATTCTTGTGCTGTTACTGTTGCATACGTAGATCATTCAGGATTTTCCATCATTTATGATTTACCTCCAGGAACTCATATCGTTTATCACGGAACATATCAATATGATTTAAATAAAAATGCTCACGTTCCTTGTAAGTAATCATTTTGAGTTTTATTGCGATGCCACTTGATCAAACCAATGCAACAGACAAGCAAATCAATCAATGTCTTGAACTGCTTAAAGATGTTTTAGGAAAAAATCTTTTAGGTGTCTATCTTTATGGGTCAGCCATCGTTGGCGGATTACAGAAATATAGCGATATTGACTTGTTTGTTGTTGCAGATCGAGCCACTACCTATGAAGAAAAAGCCAGGCTGGAAGCTGACTTATTGCAAATTTCTGGCATCTATATGAAAAGTTCAAAATTACCC
>Ga0105239_10007816_pt1 | contig 12232 bp, 9 predicted proteins | sample KBSC44metaG_FD_92761 | JGI IMG/M metagenome (GOLD analysis project Ga0105239, IMG submission 92761) | Corn rhizosphere microbial communities from Kellogg Biological Station, Michigan, USA - KBS C4-4 metaG | ecosystem: Host-associated > Plants > Roots > Rhizosphere > Soil | place: Michigan, USA...
TGATTTTCGTTTTTAAAGCGCTGATATTTTTCTTCACATCGTCTTCGCCGCCATTCAAAAACTGTGGCGGATAGCTGGCATCCGTCGCATGACAACTGGCACAGTGGCGTGAGAAAATATTCAGCGCGTTTTCTTGAAATACCGGTGGCACATTTCCGGTATAGAGCACCGGTTTTGGAGCAGGATGATTCAACCAAGGCGAAAAGATTTTTGCATTCGCGGAACCAAGTTCGACAAAAAGTGCATGCATGATCTCAACACTGTTCATGGCGCGTTCTGAAAATAGATCCGGTTGCTGATTAAAGATGCGCAAGAATGCGTTCGCAATATCCTTCGTCGGAATATCAGTTAACAGATCGACATAAGCAAAGAGTTGCGTCATCTCAGATGTTTCAGCAACTGAGAGCTGTTGTTCCCGCAGCGATGCTGGATTGTCGAAGTCGTTGAGATTGTAAATGAGACCAACCATTTCAAGCAAAGCATCGCGATTGCTGACGACATTCGCAATCGAGCCATATTTATTGACGACCTTATTTAAGCCGAAATCGGTGCCAGAAAAATGTGGGTCATAGAACGTCCAATTTGGTTCCGGCAAATGCTTGAGAACCTGTTTCATATGCTCGATGTACGGCTTTCCAACCGATTCACCCGGCGCTAACGTAATTAAGACGAGGCCGAGGCGACAGCTCGGATCGTTCTGACATCCCTTCAACCAAACCTTTTGTTGAAAGATGTTCGTGTTAGACGCGGTGGTTGCAATATCGACCGAATCGGCAACCGGCGTGCTCGGCAAATCGCCGAAGAGAGCTTCGGTGACTTTGGCCAAAGCTTCGACCCTTGCAACACCGACGCGATCATGAAATCCAAATTTTTCCATCACCAAGTCACCGCCGATACCCTCTGTCGTGTCAGGCCAAAGGCTTCGGCCGAAAAGTCCCGCTTCGCCTTGATGGCAGGTCAGGCACTTGCTGCGGTTAACGTAATAAACTTTCGGATTGGAGCTAAAGTCTTTGATGATTTGAAATTCATAGCGACCCGCTTCGAAGTTATAGCTGATGACCTCGAGCTGATTGGCAGGCTTTGAGTAGCCAAAAAATATATTCCCAGCCAAAAAGCGATCTTGCTTTTCAGGGCTAAAAAAATCAATCGACGGCGAGAACACCAATCGCGGATTGAGCAATGGATCGTACGATAAATCACGAGGTCTTTGGAGCGAACGACTAAATGGAAGAAAGGTGTCCACCATCGTCGATCCCTTATCTGTCATTCGCGCCATAAGAGCGGGAATCGTATTAGGCACGTCGTAAACGACTTCGCCCTCGGCATTCTTTTTCGAATAAAGTTTGTCAAAGAGCGAGCTGCCAACAGTCGGGAGGTCAGAACCAGAATTATCTGCAAATGCGAATTGTGTGAGCAGCAAGCAAACGGCCGCAGCGATAAAAGCCAGCCTCATTTTCAGCCCCCCCGAGCTTTAGATGAGTCAAATTCTCCTTCGGCCGATAAAAGATGTAAAGAAAAGAGAAAGAACTGAAAACTATTCGAAGTTCATCTGTTGACCAAAAAGGGCAACGAAATTGCTTTCAAACCCGTCTCGCACTTTGATTTTTCCTTTTTCTCACTTTTAAGATGCCTGGGAACGAATCAAATCCTTAAAGGGGGAATCATGAAATTTATTTTGCTTTCGCTGTGCCTCGTGGGGGCATCGGTTTTCGCGGATCAACAGAATCTTCCGACAATCTCTCCTATTCGCCAGGCAAAAGCGCATGCCTACGTCTATAAGTATCAAGTCGTGAATAACATCGATAAAGATGGCAACGGCACCTCCCTTTGGACTCGAACAAAAGCTTGCGACGTCGAAGGAGCTGTCAATGTTTACGACTACACCCTCGAAAAGGGTGGGTTTAAAATTCCTGAATCGCCGGATTTTGGTTCGTGCGATGTCATCCTCAATGGTGATCCCGTGACAGTGTCATTCAATGGAAGCATCACGATCACTCAGTATGACGACTCAAATGAGCCCAAAATCAAAATCGGAAGTGGCCTTTTTACCGTTACGAGTAAAGACAAAGATCATCCGGTCAAACACAACAGTTCAGAGTTTGGATCTTCGGCATCGTCGGATCTCTCAAGCAACTCCCTCGTGACTTCTTTGAATACGAAGTCTGACGCTCCAGGGGACGCAAAAACATACGAAGTCCTCAGCGCAGATGTGGATTTCATGGATTCTGTTAGACCATAAATGATTGCGCCGAGGACTGAGACAATCGACTCAGTCCTCGCGACTTTACTTTGAAAGAATCTTCATAGCAGAGCGGATCCAGCGCTGATACGGAACGATTGATGTATGAAGCGAAGTCTCATCACAATCGCGATTGGATACGGCATGTGCCACTCCCCACTGAATCCATTGAGCGCCGTCATGAACAAATGCCGGACCCCCAGAATCACCAAAGCAAACAGAGCTCAATCGTCCATCGGTTGCAATTTGATTGCGATTCATGGAGCCGGTGATGGTCGTTTTGGTTTCACGAAGGGCGCCTGAGCCCGCGTCTTTTTCGGGATGGCTCACGCCATAACCCGCCATCACCACTTCTTCACCGACTTGCAGTTGCACAGAACTGTCGGCCAATTGAACGGCTTGATATCCCTCGGGGAGTCCACCGGTAAAGTGAATGACCGCGATATCGCCAGATTCTCCTTTTGATTTTTTCCATTCTGGCAATTGCAGAAAATCGTCGGCAGAGCGAACGTCATCCTTCATTGCTTTTGTGAGGCGGTTGCGAAACACGATGTAAATATGCTCTGAGTTTCGATCCACACAGTGAGCGGCCGTTAAGATGTTCTGCTCATCTAAGATCGTGCCTGTGCAAAGTGCCTGACCTTCGCTTCGATCTGACACCAAGGCGACAACCGATTTGGCAACAGGATTTCGTGGCGGTAAAGATTTTCCGTTCACGATGCCGTCGCCACCGCTCAGAGGCGGAGCGCCATTGTGCATCCCACATGCACTCACCAGAAAAGCGAAACCAAAATGTAGAATTGTATTCTTGAATCCCAAGGACTCTCTCCTTTGTTTGAGTTAGGAGAGAGTGGGAATGCAAACTGGATCGCGCCTCAGCGATTAAGTTATTGATGATCGGGTGGCCGGAACGATCGGATTTCGATCGTTGGATTTCCGGTGATATTGAAACGAGCCTGCGATAAGTCCAAATATTTGTAGCAGCTCATTGGGCTAGGATCGCGACCTTCGGCAAAATCCAATGCATCGATGACCTGATGCTCGCCATTATTCCAAATCTTAATCAAAGACTCGCGACTTGAAGTGGAGAGATGAGCTGCGACGTTCTCATTCAATTTGGTCTGGTTGCCTGGCAGGGAAGTCGTCAGATGTTGCATGACTTGGAGAAAGGCTGCGGTGTCAGTTGCAATCGAGGGAGAATTTGGATTGGGAGCCTCAATCGACGTCATGAACTGCTTCAATTTTTCGCGCTCCTGAGCTTCGCGCTCCAAGCGTTTCGTCTTATAATCGGGATCATATTCGGCGCGTGCGGATTCAATCTTTTCGCGCACGTCATCTGATAGCGGATTCATAAGATACAAATTGGTGATGCGATTCAGAAATGCCGGCGGCATTGCATTGCGAATCGCTTCTTGCGCCGCCTGAGGATCGCGGTGTTCTTCGAACTGCGCGTTTGCAAAGTGTCGAATCATTCGCTGGCGTTCCTCCTCGGGAATATGAAATTGCCCTTCCTCGAGAAGTTGATGCAAGTTTTGTAGAACAGCTCGATTTGGTGGCTCCTCGCCATCGAAATGGATGACCACATTGCCGCCCTCATTGTTGGTAAAATAATCAGCCAGCGTGGGAGTCTTGTTCTGCTTTGGAATTAGATCGCTATCGAGCCGTGGATAAAAGTGACGGGAAATCTCAGGCTCAGACAGTTCACCAATCAACCCCTCGTCAGTTTCAGCATTCACGAAACGTGCACTTTTCAACTGATCATCGCCATAGGCGTCGGTGTACATATTGGGATGACTCGCAGTGAATTCGCGAATCGCTTCCCAGTCCTCTGGCCATTCAATGCCGACTTTTTCGGCTTCGGAAAAAGTCATCGCCGACTTCACGAGCGTGCTATTTACGACTGAGGGAGCGTCCTTGTTAAAATCAGGAACTAAAAACTGCGGCGACCCATATATTTTCGCGATGGATTTGAGAACCCCGCGAACAGATGCGAACTTCAAACGTGAATTCCCATTGATCGTCAAAACATACGGTACGGTTTTGCCCTGAACTTTCACTTCGACAACAAACGCATAACCGTCAGGACTTTCAGAGTCGCTCGTCCAAAAGCTGAACACGCGCGCTTTTTTAGAGAGAACGTAAAAAGGAACACTCCATCTCGAACAATCAAAACCCCAGTCGCCACGCTCGAGCGCAACGAGCGTGGGAGTGCTTTCGATTCGGATATGTGCACCACTCTCCGCCGCGACGTGCTTTACATCCATTTGAAACGCAGGAGCGATCATCTCTTGATAAAACTTTTTTCGAATCCACTTCGTCCAACGGCCGGTCTTTTGCTGGTCGGAAGCGGTGAGCGCGTCAAGCTGTACAAGCAATTCATCTTTCCACGTGCCGTTATACATTTTATCGAGCTCTTCGGCCGTGAGTGCATCAATCCGATTCAGAAAATATTCGCGTTGAAAGCTTCGAATATAGTTGGGCCCAGATGCCAGCGGCCAAAGAAGGAAAAGGCGTTGAAACAAAACCTTCTGCTCCTTCAATCGCTCGAGTGTATTTTTGAGCGCTCCGCTCGTGGTTATGATTTTTCCAGCGGGCAATGTCTCGCGAACCACCTCTTTCAACTGATCACGCAGTCGCTGAACCCGTTGCTCTGAATAAGTGCGAATGACGGTTACCGGTTCATAGGTAAATTCATAGCGAGTGAATTCCATGCTTCGCTGCTCATCCGTCAAATGAAACTGGTCATCAAATTCTTTCGCGAATCCGAGGAGTTCTTGCGGAGATCGAGTCCATAGGGATTTTGTCTGCGCTTCGAAGCGAAGCCGCTTTGCCCACGCGATTTGGCGCCGCCCGTCTTCAGTCGAAAGGTCGGCTTGCCACGGCGTTCGCATCGATGCGTGCTTACGCAGTCGGTCTCGTTCTGTTTCTGCCTGCGCCGAGAAAAAACTTATGCTCAAGGCCACGCCCAAAAGCCATCGCATCGAAAAACCTCAAATCAGTGAATTTAGAGAGAAAATAGAGTGCCGACCACGTGCCCGCAATCGGCAATATTTCAAGGTAGAAAGGTACCGCCCAATTGACTTGAGAGACGAAACCGTCAATATCAATACAAACCCTACGAAAGCATTGAATTTAAATGAGTTTCTCTGATCCAAAAACCATCGATGAATTAAAATGGACTCGCAACATCGGGATCATGGCCCACATTGATGCCGGTAAAACGACCACGACGGAACGAATTCTTTACTACACTGGCAAATCCCATCGCATGGGTGAGGTTCATGAAGGCAACACCGTCATGGATTGGATGGAGCAGGAGCAAGAGCGCGGAATCACGATCACCGCGGCCGCCACGACGACGTTCTGGAAAGATCATCGCATCAACATCATCGATACTCCGGGCCACGTCGACTTCACGATTGAAGTCGAGCGTTCACTTCGCGTTCTCGACGGTGCGATTGCCGTTTATGACGGCGTGAGTGGCGTTGAGCCGCAATCCGAAACCGTTTGGCGTCAGGCGAACAAGTACAAAGTTCCGCGCATTTGCTTTATCAACAAAATGGATCGCGTTGGCGCGGATTACTTCTACAGCGTTGAAACGATTAAAACTAAATTGGGTGGTAATCCCGTTCCAGTGCAAATTCCTGTCGGCGCTGAAGATAGCTTTCGTGGCGTTGTCGATTTGATCGAACAAAAAGCTTATCTTTGGTCGGATGACTCGGGCGAAAAGTTTGAAGTCGCCGATATTCCTGCGAACCTGGCGAGCGAGGCCCAAACTTGGCGTGAGCGCATGATCGAAAAAGCCTGCGAAGCCGATGAAGCGTTGATGGATAAATATTTGAACGGCGATACGCTCACCAATGATGAAATTCGCTTAGGTCTTCGCAAAGGCTGCTTGAGTCTACAAATCGCGCCGGTGTTTTGTGGTTCCGCATTTAAAAAGAAAGCTGTTCAGCCGCTTCTTGATGGTGTCGTCGCTTTCTTGCCAAGTCCGCTTGAAGTTCCAGCGGTCGAAGGTCGCGATCCGCATAAAGAAGAAAAAATCATTAAATGCAAAACCGATTTCGAAGAGCCAACGGTCGCGTTGGCGTTTAAAATCGCAGCGGATCCGTTTTCTGGAAGCCTCACGTTCATTCGCGTTTACTCAGGTGTCGTGAATGCGGGCGAAGCTTTGCTTAACCCACGTTTGAACAAACGCGAACGCGTACAAAAACTCGTTCGTATGCATGCCAACTCTCGCCAAGAGATCAAAGAACTCAAAGCGGGAGATATTGGTGCCGTGATTGGGTTGAAACTCTCGGCAACTGGAGACACGCTTTGCGATAGCAAACGTCCTGTCGTTCTCGAAGCCATGACTTTCCCAGAGCCCGTGATCTCAATGGTGATCGAGGCCAAGTCGGCGGCGGACCAAGACAAAATGATGGCCGGCCTTGAGCGCTTGCAACAAGAAGATCCGACTTGCCGTGTTCGTACAGACAGTGAAACAGGCCAGATGCTTCTCTCTGGAATGGGCGAATTGCATTTAGAAATCTTAGTCGATCGGCTGCTTCGCGAATTCAAAGTGAAAGTGAATGTCGGCAAACCGCAAGTCAGTTACCGCGAAACGATCACAGCGACAGCCTCAGGTGAGGGTCTTGTTGAGCGTGAAGTGGCTGGCGAAAAACAATTTGCACGAGTCAGTATTGAACTGAGCCCGCGCAAACTGGCGGACGGCGTGGTGTTCGAAAACAAAGTCAAAAACGATATCCCACATGATTTCTTATCGGCGATCAAAGCAGGAGTTTTGGAATCGGCCGAAGTCGGTCCTCTTTCTGGCTATTCTTTGCTCGGCGTGACAGCGCAACTTAAGAGCTTTGAGATGCGAGATAAGGAGTCGAGCGAAATGGCCTTTAAGGTCGCATCTAGTCAGGCGTTCCGCGAAGCGGTTCGTAAAGTCAAAGCGCAGATGCTTGAGCCAATCTTTAAACTGGAGATTTTCACTCCGGATGACTTCACAGGCGCCGTCATTGGCGATCTGAATGCTCGCCGCGGAAAAGTGAACAACATGACGCCAAAACCTGGCGGCGGCCAAGTGATCAACGCCGAAGCGCCATTGGCCTCACTTTTTGGTTACGCCACCGATATCCGGTCATTGTCGCAAGGTCGCGCAAGTTTCAGCATGGAGTTCCAGGAGTACGCAGCCCTTCCGCCAAAAGTAGAAGCCGAAGTTTTAGCTAAACTCGGTCGCTAGGAGACCATTTACAAAGACCACCTCCTCGAGTACCGTCATTGACCGGGGGGTGGAAGATGGATTTTCGTTCTCTTCTATTGGGGGCTATTTTTTTGATCGCGCCATTGGCGCATTCACAAGATCAAAGTGAGTCTAAGAAATTAAAAACAATTGTCGACGAGTATACGCAAGCCGAGAAAAATCTCGATGCGTTCTTGGCCGATTATTTCGGCATCGAAGACAAGCTCGATCAATTCGGTGATTATGCAAGCGAAGCTTACTATCAGCGTTCGCACGACATCATCAAAAACAGTTTAGATAAAATCAAGACGGTTAACGCCGACAAATTATCTGAATCCGAAAAAGTCGAATATCGTCTGTTCAAGAACGATATGGAGACGGCATTTCGCGCCTACGATTTTCCGGCTTTGAAGTATATGGACTTCAATCAAATGGGAAATCGCTTGAGCTCTTACATCGATCAAGCGACGCCTTCGATTTCGTCGTTTCCGTTTGATTCGGTTAAACATTACGACGCTTTCGTAAAGCGCTCAGAAGGTTTCTCAGCTTACGTCGACAATCAGATCGCGATGCTTCGTAAAGGTATCGAAAACAAAGTCACCCAAAGTTGTTTGGTCATCGAGAAATCGGCGAACTCATACAAAGCGGGCCTAGAGACGGATCCAGAAAAAAATCCGTTCTACGCTCCAACAAAAGTATTCCCGAAAAAAATCAGTAAAAAAGATCAGGCGCGTTTGCGTGAAGCGTTCAAGAACATGATCGCCACTCGCATCGTACCGGGATTCAAAAAACTCGATGCCTTTCTTCAGGGCGAATATAAGGAGCATTGTCGAAAAGAATTTGGTATCGGAGCTTTGCCAGATGCGAAGGCGTTCTATGCTTATGAGATTCGCGCACAGACCGACACGGATATGGATGCAAAACAGATTCATGAGATCGGTGTCAAAGAAGTCGCTCGTATCGAATCCGAAATGAACGACGTGCAAAAGCAGCTCGGATTCAATGGAACTCATCAAGAATTTCTGAAGTCGCTTCTTAAAGAAGATAAGTTTTTCTTCAAGAACGAAAAAGAATTGGTGAAAAGCTTTGAGCAAGTGCGCGGCGAAGTGAAAGCGGTATTGCCGAAGTATTTCAGTCTGATTCCAAAAACCGGTTTCAAAATCGTGCGGAGTGCGAACCCTGAAGATGCCGCCGGTATTTATCACGATCCAACGGATATGACGCCTATCGGGCGCTTCGTTTACAATGCGGCCCAGATTCGCCAAATTCCGAAATATGAAGTCGCAACACTCTTGATGCACGAAACTGTTCCGGGCCATCATTTGCAGTTCGCACTGGCGTACGAGATGAAAAACAGCCTGTCAGAATACCGCCGTAAATTATTCGGTTCGGGAGCCTTCGCGGAAGGGTGGGCGCTCTACTCTGAATATTTGGGTCGCGAGATGGGCATATATAAAGATCCGGTTCGCCGTTTAGGAAATTTAAACGATGAGTTGCTCCGGGCGGTTCGCTTGGTGGTGGACACTGGAATTCACTCAATGGGCTGGGATCACGATCAAACCGTCCATTATATGCAGGAACATTTGGCGACCGATTTGTCCGACATTGAAATCGAAGCCAATCGTTATTCCGTCTGGCCAGGCCAGGCTCTGGCGTATAAGATCGGTCAGCTTAAAATATTGGAATTACGTAAGAAATCCGAGCAACAGCTAGCTGATAAATTCGATATTCGCGAATTTCACCGCGCTGTGATTGGCGCGGGCAGTTTGTCGCTTCCGGTTCTTGAGCAGCAGGTGAACGACTATATCGCGAAAGCCTCACAGGCTCCGATTCGCGTCCCTTCATCTAACTGAATGTGGCAGGCCCGCTCCCGGCGGGCCTCATTTTGCTCCGCAACACAAAAAAACTCTCAACCTTTTCTTTGACAAGCCCATTTATGCCTAGCATATTCGCGCTCTTGCATCCCTAATTCTTCAACCTCAAACACTCAAGTCGCAGGTCAAAAAGCGAGACTGAGCCTCGATGGTTGTCTAAGAAGGGGTTTGCTATTGGGAAAAACGGACCGTTAAGGAAGCCGGCTCTAAACCGGCGACCGAATGTTAGACAAAGGAAGATAGGCTATATGCAGAGTCAAAAAATTCGCATCCGCTTAAGAGCATTCGATCACAAGTTGTTGGATCAATCGACGAAAGAGATCGTCGAAACTGCACGTCGTACTGGTGCTCGTGTTGCGGGTCCCATCCCTCTTCCAACTCGTATCAATCGCTACACTGTTCTTCGTTCTCCGCACGTTGATAAAAAATCGCGCGAGCAATTTGAAGTTCGCACTCACAAACGTCTCTTAGATATTTTGGAACCAACACAACAAACGATCGATCAATTGATGAAGCTGGATCTCTCGGCTGGCGTTGACGTCGAAATCAAACTCTCTGTGGTCTAAGGCTGTAAGGAATTGCTATGAGTGAACAAACAAATACAGAAACAGCAGAAAAGTCAGGCGCAACCGACGTTCAGTTGAACGGCTTGTTTGCGTTCAAAGTTGGAATGTCGGCCATCTATGAAGAAGGCGAGCGTATTCCAGTTACTATTTTGAAATATGAACCAATGGTCGTTAGCCAAGTGAAGTCAAAAGACAAAGACGGTTATGCGTCTGTGCAAGTTGCTTTTGTACCTTCACGCGCCACTCGCGTCACTGGCGCGCAAAAAGCAAAATTGGGTAAAGCTGGTTTTGAAAATGGCGCAAAATTCGTTCGTGAACTCCGCGGCGAATTGGCGGCTGAAATTGGCCAAAAAATCGGTATCGACACTCTGAAAAAAGGCGACACAGTAAAAATCACTTCACGCTCACGCGGTCGTGGTTTCTCTGGTGCGGTTGAGCGTTGGGGCTTCAATGGTGGTCCGGCAACTCACGGTTCTGGTTTTCACCGTCGTCCAGGTTCAGTTGGTAACAGAACTTGGCCAGGTCGCGTAATCCCGGGCAAGCGCATGGCCGGTCATTATGGTGACGAAACTACGACAATTAAAAATGTGCAAATCGTCGACGTGATCCCTGAGGAGAACGTTTTGATGGTGCGCGGATCAGTTCCGGGCTCGCGCAATTCACTCGTTCGTTTGATGAAGATGAAGGTGTAATTTATGGCGAATGTAGACGTACTCAATTGGGATAAGAAAAAAATCGGCTCGGTTGAATTGCCGAAAGACGTTTTTGAAATTCCAGTTCACCAAGAAATTCTCCAGACTGTCACTCGCTGGCAGTTGGCTTGCCGTCGTCAAGGTACTCACTCTGCGAAAACTCGCGGCGAAGTGAGTGGTGGCGGTAAAAAACCTTTCAAACAAAAAGGTACTGGTAACGCTCGTCAAGGTTCGACTCGTTCACCTTTGATGCCTGGTGGTGGTATCACTTTCGGTCCACTTCCTCGTGATTACTCGTATCACTTGCCACGCAAAGTTCGTCAGTTGGGTTTGAGAACAGCTCTTTCTTATCTCAAAAAAGAAGGAAAGTTGTTTGTCGTTGATGCAATGAAATCAACTGACGGCAAAACAAAAGCATTGGCTGGCCAATTGGAAAAATTCGGTCTTAAAAAAGCCGTTTTGATTGATGCCGATCTCGATGCAAATTTTGATCGTGCTTCTAAAAATTTACCAAAGTTCCGTTACTATGGCGTCGAAGGCATGAACGTCTACGACTTGCTCAAATATGACGGCGCTGTGATCACACAAAATTCTCTCGAGAAAATCGAGAAGCGCTGTGGGGTGAAATAATGTACAGCCTGATTAAACGACCTTTGATCACTGAAAAAAACAGTTGGCTCGCAGAGCAAGGTGTTTATGTTTTCGAAGTGGACAAAAAAGCTGAGAAAACTGAGATCAAAAAAGCGGTCGAAAAATTCTTTAGCGTAAAAGTAGCGAGCGTTCGCACTGCGGTTTGCCGTGGTCGCTCGAAGAAAACTCGTTTGGGTGTAAGCCAAGCGCCGAAGTGGAAAAAAGCTTGGGTTCGCTTGGAAGCCGGCCAAAAAATCGGTTTGTTTGAGGGAGCATAACAGATGGGCGTAAAAGTATTCAGACCAAGTAGCCCTAGCCGTCGCGGAATGACGGGCTACGACTTTAAAGAGATTACGAAATCATATCCTGAGAAGTCGCTCACGGCGAAACTCAATAAAGCTGGCGGTCGTTCGAACCACGGTCAGACGTCAATGTGGCGTACTGGTGGCGGTCATAAACGTCGCTACCGTATTATCGATTTCTTGCGTAACAAATATGATGTTCCAGCAACTGTGGCAGCGATCGAATACGATCCAAACCGCACTTGCCGTATCGCCCTTCTTCACTACAAAGATGGTGAAAAGCGCTACATCATTTCTCCAATCGGTTTGAAAGTTGGCGACACTGTTGTTGCTGGCGAACAAGTCGACATTAAACCAGGTAACAACTTGCCATTGGCACAAATTCCAATGGGAACAATCATTCACAACGTTGAACTTCGTCCAGGCAAAGGCGCGCAAATCGCTCGCGGTGCCGGTTCAGAAGCAACTCTCGTTGCGAAACTTGGTCAATACAGCCAAGTGAAAATGCCATCTGGTGAAGTTCGCCAAGTCCTTTCGGTTTGCCGCGCTTCGATTGGTCAAGTTGGTAACACAGACAACGAAAATATCAGCCTCGGTAAAGCGGGTCGCTCACGTTGGCGCGGGATTCGTCCTTCGGTTCGTGGTCAAGCGATGAACCCGATCGATCACCCACTCGGTGGTGGTGAGGGTGTTGGTAAA
>Ga0105239_10007819_pt1 | contig 12229 bp, 12 predicted proteins | sample KBSC44metaG_FD_92761 | JGI IMG/M metagenome (GOLD analysis project Ga0105239, IMG submission 92761) | Corn rhizosphere microbial communities from Kellogg Biological Station, Michigan, USA - KBS C4-4 metaG | ecosystem: Host-associated > Plants > Roots > Rhizosphere > Soil | place: Michigan, USA...
GGGTGAGGGCTCGCATAAGAACTCCCTGCTCGCAATGCGAGCAGGGAGTTCTTCAGTCATGTGACTTGCAATCACGCGGCCATCAGGGTCTCCTGGAGGGGGGCGAGGCGTTCGCGCCGCATGGTGCGGGCGCGGTTCAGGCGGGATTTCACGGTGCCGATGGAGAGACCGGTGGTCTCCGCGATCTCCTCGTAGGATTTGCCTTCGGTGTGGTACATGCGCAGCACCTGTCGCTGATAGGCGGGAAGATGCTGAATCGCTTTGGCCAGCATCGCGGCGACCTCGTTGTCCATGCAGATCGCTTCGGGCTGCGGAGAGGGATCCATGATATCGCGGGCGATATTGGCTTCCCCGTCACTATTGGTACCGGCATCCAGGCTCAAATGACTTCGATGCGCGGGGCGTACACAAAGGTCGAGATACGTGTTGCGCACGATCCGGAACAGCCACGAGGTGAAACTCGCTTCGTAGCGGAAGGTGTGCAGGTTCTGATAGAGACGCAGAAATACCTGCCCGGCGATATCGCCCGCCTCGTCGTGATTTCGGCAGAGGGAGTAGGCGAACTTGTAGACCGACTTCTCGTAGGTGTGGATGAGCGTGTCCCAGGCTTTGGCATCTCCGGATTTGCAGCGTTCGATAAGAACGTTTTCAGAGATGCTGTTGCCCGTATGGGACGTGGCGCCCGTTTCGGAAGCGGTCGTAGGCTGGGTCATCGTAATCATGGTCGTTGTTCTCCTGGACATAGGCTGTGTAGTACAGAGTGGTCTGTCTTGCACGAGGCGTAATGGGGTTGCGAAGCAACCCGCAGACGGTCCTGGCCTGCCATAGAGCGACACACATTGCCGCAACATCGACTCTATTGAATTGGGGTGAAAAGTGCAAAAGACGTCCTTATCCCGGCACTCGTGCGAAGACGGGTTCTTCCTCCGGAGGGAGAAAGAAGCGCTCACAGAGCACCGAAACAAAGACGTCATGTCTCTCTGGTATCGACGATCATGGCCGATACACAGGAATAGATTCAATTGTGTGTTCGCGCGCAGAATACTCCCTGACACGCTTACATCTCTATTGACGTAACCGCCCGGCAAAAGGTTCCCGACATTTGAAAAATAAAATAAAACGGAAAACGACAACGCTCCTCGGATGGGAGGAGCGTTGAAGATCGGCGTACAAACCCTCTCTAATTGAAGGGCCAGTAGTGGATGTAGTAGAGATTGCCGCTGGAGTCCTTGGCCGTCTCAAACAGAGCCTGCGGCTTGAACGCCTTGGCATGGCCGTCTACGTAGGCGATATTGACGATGCCCTTGGGCCATTTGTTGGCATCGAAGCCCTCTTTCGCATGGCGCGGTCGGGGATAGGCCGGGAAACCACCGCAGCCGCCCGAGTCCCAGAACTGGTTCTCTTCTACCAGGACCTGCTCCGCGGGCCGAGCGATCTGCGCAGCCGTCAGCGAGGGAGTCACATAGCCGGCGGCATGGCACGCGCCGACGCCCTGCGCATCGGCGAAACCGGCCAGACCCTGCCAGAACGGTCGCTTGCCGGGGTAGGTGCCGTACGGCGGCGTTCCGGGATACTGATAGTCGACCGGGTTGGGGCCGACCAGGATCTGCTGGGTCGGCGGAATGCCATAACTGGCGACCGGGCCGCCGATGGTCGTATACTGGCTGGCCTGCGTCTCCGCTCCGGCGGCTCCGGAGTGGGCCGGATCGGCGTCCGGTTTGCCATCGGTGCTGCTGTCGTAAGCCCCGTTCGGGCAGACGAACAACTGCAGATTCTTGATATAGGGCTGAACCGCTTTGATCCAACTGATGTCGTAGTTGTAGACCTCACCCGGATATTCCGCGTTGCCCAGGGGGATCGACTCATCGTAGTCCTGCTGGTACATGGTGATGGCCAGAGCCGTCTGCTTGATGTTCGAAAGGCAGGCGACGCCACGTGCTTTGTCACGCGCCTGGGCGAAGACCGGGAAGAGGATCGCTGCCAGGATCGCGATGATCGCGATCACGACGAGCAGTTCGATCAGAGTGAAACCTTGACGTAGCGCCCGTGAACCGGACCTGGATTTTGAGTGCAATCGCATACCGAAAACCTCCTGAAACAGTGGTGTGTGAAGCCCAATCAGACCGCACACGCCCTTGAATTACATTGCTCCTCCATGAGCGCGCGTGATGAATAGGCGAATTTTTTGATCATAACCTCGAAAGGTTGGCGTCCGTCCGGGAAGGGATCGAACTACGAATGTGATGATACAGTCGAACGTGAACGAAAGTCAAGCGAAGGGAGAGTGAAATTGTTCACAGCACTTCGAATGGCGTACGCCGCAAAGCGTACATGTCGTACATCAGAAGGATAGGCACGCCCTTTAGAGCTTACGCAACGTTCGCCGGGACGTTGAGAAACCACGCACAAAGCGTACACACTCTCTATGACGCAGTCTGAACGCCAAATGTTCTGAATTGTTACGATTTTGTTAAAGGCTGCCTGTCTCCTGCCACTACAGCTTTAGAAGGCGAGCGATGGCTTCATGGATGCAGGACTCGCTTGCAGACGCGAACATGGGATTACCGTAGTAACGGCAGGCATCTTCTACCTCATATCCTCCCCGGTCATACTCCTCGGCAGTCGGAAGGTAGTTCCAGCAGCCGTTGGTCGTACCGAGCATCAGCAAGGGAGCGCGGAACTGCGCGACGGTATCCAACTGATACGCGACGAACATCTCCGCCGGGAATCCGAGCAGGGGCACTCCTCCCAGCACCAGCTTCTGAACGGTAAACGGTTGCGTGGCAGGCGTTGGCGCCCCCAGCGCGCGCGCCCGTTGTTCTGTAGCCCACTCTACCTGGGCCTGAAGATCCCTGAGGGCGCCGGAACTGACGGCGCTCTCCCGGCCCTGATCGAGCCTGGCCATCGCCTCTGAGAACTGCCGATCGCACTCTTCCGGTGAGGGCGGCGGCAGCAGCGGCAGTTCGACGGTGATCTCCTCGGCATCGAGGACGGCATCGAGCCTCCCATGCGCATTCCAACGCGCGGTGTGCGCCGCCTCTGCGATCTGGCGGCCGTTGGTCAAAACGGCTTCTCGGTTGCCGCGTCGCAGGGGATCGATGTCCCCGCAGCAGCCCTGAAAAAACATCGGAACCGCATCTGCGGTAACTCCGGAGTCGGCCGCCTCGCGCTGAAAGCGCTCTCGAAGCGCCGCGACCGCCGCGCCGGGCCAGTCCGCGGAAAACCGCAGTTCGTCGCGCGTCAGGGTGGTCGGATGACAGGCGTGCGAGAAGAGCATCGCAAACATCCGTCCGTCTGCGCTGTTGACGCAGAGGGTCTGTACCGTCGGTGCGACCGGCCCTCCATAGTTTGCACGCATGACGGCACGGCCCTGCGCATCGTTTGCGCGCCGATTGATCCCGATCTGCGCGGAGCCCTCGCCATAGGTCAGATGGGCCGGCTGGAGATTGCGCAGCGCCTGTCGCGCCACGCTCACCAGCTTGCGAGTCAACACATCGACATACGGCAGATCGACCGTTCCCATCGCGCGGTAGGTGCCCAGGTGCGGACCGTTGTGCGTATGGGTGGCATGGAGCAGGATGGCCTGCGGCACGGTGTCGAGGCGTGTCGCGATCTCAGTGCGAACCTGTGTTACCAGAGTATTCGGAAAAGCTGCAATGTCCGCTGTCAGCAGCACCAGACGCTGCTTGCCGTCGTCCAGGACAAGGGCGCGTGCTCCGAGTTCGTCGAGGACACCGACGGCTCCGGTCGGGCGGTGGGAATAGCCCGCCATCCAGATATCGAGCGGAGGGGTGATATTGGTTTCGGCAACGCCGGCATAGAGAGGCACGGGGTGATTCCTCTTGGGGAGAACCGTCTATGTGCTGTGCAATGATGAAACCAGTTTACCGTACGCGAACCAATGTGTCAATCATTCGAGCTGTTCTCGACCTTGCGGTTGAGCCGATGCGATCGTAACCCTATTATAACCCTGGCAAAGAGGTGGTGGCATCTGCCATATGGCGGATTTTGTCTACATTTAGACGTTCAGTTCGCTCGCTTACCTAACCCCCGTCCCCTTCCCTGTGAGCGAAGCGAAAGAAGTAGGGAAGGGACTGGGGGTTAGGTTCGTCAGTCGGCGTAGATGGAGTAGGTGGGGGTGGTGAGGTAGCGTTCGCCGGTAGAGGGGATGATGACCACGATCATCTTGCCTTCGCTCTCGGGCTCCGCGGCCACCTTGAGCGCGGCCCACACCGCTGCTCCGGAGGAGATCCCCGCGAAGATACCCTCTTCTTTGGCCAGTCGGCGCGCCATCTCCATGGCGTCGTTGGCTTCCACCGTGATGATCTCGTCGTAGATATGCGTATTGAGGTTGGTCGGCACGAAACCGGCCCCGATGCCCTGAATGGGATGCGGCCCGCGCGGTTTGCCGCTGAGGACTGCGGAGGTCGCCGGCTCGACCGCAACGACACGGAAACCCGGTTTGCGCTCTTTCATCACCTCACCGACGCCTGTGATCGTTCCGCCCGTACCGACCCCTGCGACGAGAATATCGGCCTGTCCGTCGGTATCGCGCCAGATCTCTTCGGCGGTCGTCTTGCGGTGGATTTCGGGATTGGCAGGATTGTCGAATTGTTGAGGGATGAAGTATTTGCCCGGCTCCGCCGCGGCCATCTCCTCCGTGCGGCGAATCGCGCCCAGCATCCCTTCCGCGCCGGAAGTCAAGATCAGATCCGCGCCGAGCGCTCGCAGCATGACGCGACGCTCCTGCGACATCGTCTCCGGCATGAGGAGGCAACAGGCGTAGCCCTTGGCTGCGCAGGCGAAAGCCAGGCCGATCCCGGTATTGCCGCTCGTCGGTTCCAGAACGACCATCCCCGGTTTCAAGGCGCCCGTCTTCTCAGCGGCTTCGAGCATCGCGACGGCGATCCGGTCCTTGACGCTGGAGAGCGGGTTGAAATATTCGAGCTTACAGACGATGGTCGCCTTCACGCCTGCGGAGACCCGGTTCAGTTTGACGAGCGGGGTGTTTCCGATCAGTTCCGTGACATTATTTGCAATACGCATGATGTTATCTCCTCTTCTGCGATCTCTAAATATCGGGCATAAGGCTGAGCGAATCGTCGATTTCCGCTTTGCGACGCGCCAGATCAGCCAGCGAGGTGGCGTTGAGGCGGCGGGACAGATCGTCCTCCACCTGCTCCTCGAAATTTCGAACGATCCAGGTAACCCCCGGCGCATCGACTTCCAGAGTCTCGTCTTCGCTGTGACTGGAGAACAGCCGGTCGCCGCGCATGAGCGCCCGAACGACATCGCCGACACTGATCCGCTCCGCCGATCGCGCCAGATTGTAGCCGCCGCCGGCGCCGCGCACACTGCGCACGATTCCGGCGCTCTTCAGCGAAGCCAGAATCTGATCCAGATAGGGCCCGGGGATATTTTGTCTCTGGGCGATCTCACGGCTCTGGCAGGCTTCCGTTTGTGACTGCATCGCCAGATCGACGGCCGCACAGAGCGCATAGCGCAGTTTCGAATTGAAAAACCCCATAGTCGCTGTTCGCCTTCACTAAACGAGTTTATAGAATGGGTGAGTAAATGTCCTATACTTGACCAAATAAGTATACTATGCGAGGTTGCGTTTGTAAAGAGGCTAAAGTCCCAGGGCTTTGGCTTCGTTCCAGAGGAGGTCCATCTCGGCGAGCATCATCTCGGTCAGAACGCGCTGCTGTTCGGCGGCGCGGCGCTCGATATGGCGGAAGCGGGATGAGAAGCGCGCCAGCATCTGCCGTAGCGCCTCCTCCGGATCGACTTTCTGCCAGCGGGCGACCTGCACCAGGGTGAAAAACAGATCGCCCATCTCCGCGGTGATTCGGGCATGGTCCTGGGATTCCGCGGCCAGTTCCGCTTTCAACTCCGCCACCTCTTCGTCGAGCTTCTGCAGCACATCCGCGAAATCGCCCCATTCGAAACCGACCTTGACGACCCGCTTGCTGACCTCCATCGCCTGCATCAGTGCAGGCAGGCCGCCGGGAATGCCGTCCAGAATGGAATCGCGTCGGCGGGTCTCCTGATCGGCCTTCTCCTGCTTTTTGATACGCTCCCAGTTGCGCAGTACCTCAGCCGAGTCGGCCGCATCGACGTCGCCGAACACATGGGGATGACGCCGCACCAGCTTCTGCACGATCTGCGCCGTGACATCGTCGATCGAGAAGATCCCCGTCTCCGCCGCCAACTGCGCGTGAAAGACGACCTGCAGCAGTACATCGCCCAACTCCTCACAGAGCAGTTCCGGATCGTCCTTATCGATCGCCTCGATGACCTCGTAGGTCTCCTCGATGAAGAAACGCCGCAGCGTTTTATGATCCTGCTCACGATCCCAGGGGCAGCCGTCGGGAGCGCGCAGGCGGGCCATCAGGCCGACGAGTTCGGGGAAACCGGGCCGTCGGAGATGCGTGGGGAGCGGGGGAACATAGACGGAGGTGAGATGATCGACGGTTTCGCGATCGAGACGAAAGAGCGGCACAGTCCGCACGGACTCCTGGCCGGTCACGCCGGCGGCGCGAATGAGGGTGATCTCCCAGTCGTCGGGATAGTCGCGCATCAGGGCGAGTTTTGCCTGCGAGGCGGAGCCGCGATCGTGGACATGAAATAGCAGCAGGCCCTGCGTGACGTCGGGCCGACCGCCGACCATCGCGCCCTCCCGATCGACAGAGTCGGTCTCTTGCAGCGTGAGCGCATCCCGCACGGCGACCCCCGCGCCGACGCCCAGAGCGATGCCGGCCGCCGTCAGGGAAGCCTCGATAAAACTGCCGGAGGTGACGAGGCGTGTTGGAACGCCCTCACGTGCCGCGTGTTCGCGGATCTGTCGCACCGTCTCTTCCGCCACCAGGGGGTGCCCTGGCACGGCATAGAAGAGATTCAACCCCTCTGCCTGCGCCGAGCTCAACACGCCTGCGGCGATGTCGGTGTAGAGCGCCTGGAAATCGGAGGCGGTCTCGTAGAGCGTATCGAATGTCTCGAAAACCAGGCCCCACTCCCGCAGGGCCGCGACGATAGGATGCCGTTCTGTGCGCAGGAGAAGTTTGCCGGTGCCTGCCTGATGCTGTGCGGAGCCCTCCCGGAGCGCCTGTTCTGCACCCCGGGAGAGCCCCGCGACATCACCGGGTCCAAGCCCGATCAGTGTGATCACCCCACACTCCACTACTTCGTACCGCCGGTAGTCGGGGCAGGGGTATTGGACGCCGGAGCTTTAGGATCCGGAGCAGGAGTCTTGCCTGGCGCTTTGGGATCCGGAGTCGGCGTACCGGACGGAGCCGCTCCCGGAGGCGGCGCGGTATCGTTCGGAGTGTTCGCCTGGGGGGGGAGAGCCGCTTTCGGCTTCGGCAGAATGAACTGCTCCTTCAGCCCCTTGTAGCGGTCCATATTGATCTGGATGTTGTCTTTCGATGCATTGATAAAGTCGTTCATCGCGCTGTCGGCGTGCTGGCCCCACTGGGGAAACTTATCCGCCAGGGCGAAGCGCTCGACGAGGGGACGCGCCTCGTCCAGAGACAGGGTGCGGTCCTTCGTTTTATCGACCAACTGGAAGACGAGATAGAAGGTCTGGCCGCTCTGACTGTTCTGCAGACGAACCGGCGCAGCCACAAAATCGGTGGGTTTGAGCGGTTCGATGGCGTTTCTCAACTCTACGGGCGCCTGAATGGAGGGGACGACCGTCTCTTTCCCTACCGTCGCCGCCATCTCGGGCGACAGGCCGCCTGCGATCGCCGCTTTCTTGAAGTCTCCGGACTTCTTCAGTTCGGCCAGAGCCGCGTCGGCCTTCACGGGGTCCTGCAGGGGCAGCAGGCGCAGAGTATAGTTTCCCTTGATCGCCAGGTCGGTCTGATGCTTATCGTAAGCGGCCTGCAGCTCTTTCTGATCCGCCTTGGCGTTGTCGGTGCCCAGTCCGAATAGCAGCATCTCCATGCGATATTCGCGCGTCAACTCTTCCTGGGTGATCTTGCCGGTGCGCACTCCCTCCAGAATCTGGGGCTGGAGCTTTTCGATGCCGGAGACATATTTGTTCACCTGATCATCACTGACGGTGACGCCCTTGTTCTTGGCCAGTTGCTGTAAGAGATTCTCCTTGATCATATTTACCAGCGTCATGCCTCCCGCATCCAGCCCCGACTGAGGATTGAGGTTGGTGACACGCAGGGCACGGTTGGTAAAATCATCTTCGTTGATGGTCTCGCTGTTGACGCGGGCGACGACCTTGCGGCCCTGACAGCCGGGGAGGGCGATGAGAGCGATCGTCAGGGCGCAGAGAGCGGGCTGCGCCGTCCGGCGGAATGCATACGTTAAATTCAATTCGGGTGCTATCTCCTTTGAAAAGTGCGAGTTACACTTTACTATTGGTGTCCAGTGGACGGAATCCCTGCCTGCTTTGCCGACAGGGGAGTGAGGAAGCCTGTCTCTCATACGTAAAAAAGAGGCTCCGAAGTGTCCGAACCTATTCAAATAGGGGATCTTTACGCGTCCGGCGGTTCCGGCAGCGGGCGGCCATCGGTGATGACCTCCGCGGGCACCGGCGCGGCCGGGACTGCATCGGCCTCCAGTGTCGGCAGTTGCGCCAGTTCGGCGATGCCAAAGTAGTGCAGAAAATCGGTGGTCGTCTCATACTGCATCGGTCTGCCCAGGGTGGCCTTGCGCCCTGCCTCCGCGATCAGTTTGCGTTCGAGCAGGGTTTTCAGCACGCTTCCGACCGAGACGCCCCGCACCGCTTCCATCTCCGGAGCGGTGATCGGCTGGCGATAGGCGATGATGGCCAGGGTCTCCATCGCGGCACGCGAGAGTTTGCTGCCTCCGCGTGTCAGCAGTCGCCCGATGACTTCGGCGTACTCAGGTCGGGTCGCCAACTGCCAGCCTCCCGCGATCCGCAGGAGTTGCAGGCCACTGCCGCGTTCGGTCAGGCCGGCCTGCAGACTGCGCAGGGCGACCTCGACCTCGGCCTCCTCACTCTGCAGCGCGCGGGCCAGATCCGCCAGCGCGACCGGCTCTCCGGCGATGAACAAGAGGCACTCCAGTGCGGCTTCCGTCATCGTGGGCTGCCCTCCTGCAGTTCGGGGATCAGGGTGACTTTGATCGGTTCGAGCAGCTTGGTCTGATCCGCCCGCACCCGCTGCATTCGCAGCAGCTCCAACAGCGCCAGGAACGTCAGCACGATGTCGTAGCGGGGGCAGGGGAGCACAAACAGGGATTCGAATCCCATCCCTTCCGGCCCGGCATGAGTCAGTTTCCGCACGATCTCCGCCATCTTCATGCGCAGGCTCAGACGGCGGCGCGGCGTTACCGAGGTGATGGGTTTATCCTCCACACCCGCCTCGGCGAGCAGGCGATTCAGCGCCTGAAACAACTGCTGTACGTTGGCCTCTCCCGCCGGCACCGGCAGAATATAGTCGTCGGCATTCTCCAGCGCACCCCGAAAAAACAGTTCGCGGCGCAGCTCTTCCCAGGCGCGCAACGTCTCGACCGTGCCCTTATAGATCTGATATTCACGCAGTCGCGCCACCAACTCCGCCCGAGGATCCTCCTCCTCGCCATCTTCCCCCACAACCGCGGGCGCCTGCGGCAGCAGCATCCGCGACTTGATCTCGATGAGCGTGGCGGCGATGACCACATACTCGCCCGCGATGGTCAGGTCGAGCGCCTCCCACATCTCCATATAGGCAAGATACTGCTGCGTGATCTCCGCGATGGGGATATCGGAGATCTCGACCTCATGGGCGCGAATGAGATGGAGAAGCAGGTCGAGGGGACCCTCGAAGTTGGGTATATGGAACTGAGGCGCAGGCGGGCCGGGCGGACGCCCTGCCGTCGTTTCGGGGGAGGCGGAAGTCAGAGCATTCATATTACCCGTAATAATACTCTGCCCTGTACCGAAAGTCAACTGTCGTCGCTCCGCCGCATCGTTCTCCGTTCGTGTATAATGTTAGGAAGCACGCATGATAGATGCTGCCTTTTCGTTCGGTTTCGCGTGATGTTGTAATAGCCGCTCTCAGCAAGAGAGGGAGGATTCTCGATGTCAGTAACAACGTTTCAGGGTGTTGTCAAGAATGGTCAGGTCCGACTGAAGGGCGATGTTCATCTGTCGGAAGGGGTTATCGTATATGTGGTCGTGCCGGATGTTACAGTGGAGCCGAACTGCTCTAAATTCGATCTGGCCGAGATGATTGCCCGGATGCCTGCCGATTATCAGGTGACAGAAGAAGGTTTTGGATCCCCTGTCGGCAAGGAAGCGTGGTGATGGCGGCTTACATTCCTGCAAAAGGGGATTTCATTACGCTGCCATTTGATCCGCAATCCGGCCATGAGCAACGAGGCCGACGTCCTGCACTGGTTCTCAGCAACCATGTGTTCAACCAGGCAACCGGGCTGGCGATCGTCTGTCCCATTACGAATACGGATCGCGGTATTCCGTTCCATTTGCCGCTTCCCGTTTCTTCCACTTTGACTGGCTTTGTGATGGTAGAGCAAGTTAAATCTGTGGATTACAACGCGCGGCAGGTGCGGTTTGTAGAACCCGCTCCGCTCCCGCTGGTCGAAGATGCCATTGCAATTGTGGAGGTCTGCCTGAAATAACGTGCTTATTGTTCAGGTTCTATCAGATGTAAGAACTCTTTCATTTCAGAAAGAAGAGTTCTCTGGAGACAAGTCGCAAATTGAGGGGGCGGAGTCTAATTTGCGACAAACAGTATACTATTCGCGTAGACTAAGGGTATAACCTGTTCGCTTCTGTGGCATCTGTCTTCGCACCTGCGGGTAACGTGTGTCATCCGGGGAGAACGCAGGAACAACAGATCCTAAAAGAGCGTCTGTTTGTTCAGGGAGGGATTGAAACCTATGCCGCGCCTGTTGTTGGTAGACGATGACCGTTTCCTGTTGCGTGCCGTGGAGAAACTGCTGACCGCAGAAGGCTATTTTTGCCTCACCGCCGGAACGGCGGACGAGGCACGGCGGCATCTGAATGGGAATCCGTTCGATATGATCGTCCTCGATGTGGGCCTGCCGGATCAGGACGGCTTTACGTTCTGCCGTCAGATCCGCACCCGCCATCGGATGCCGATCCTCTTTTTGACCGCCCGTGAGGATGGCAGCGATAAGGTGATTGGCCTGGAAGTCGGCGCGGACGACTATCTGACCAAACCTTTCGCGCCCCGTGAACTGGTCGCCCGTGTTCGCGCGCATCTGCGCCGAGCCGGCGAATACAGCGTTGCCGAGGGCAAACCGAACCAGATCGTGCTTGGGGAACTGATCATCGATTCGGACAGTCGCGACGCCTTCCGCAACGGGATCGCCTCCCACCTGACCGAACGCGAGTTCGAACTGCTGCATCTGCTGGCCCGGCACCGTGAAAAGGCGCTGGCGAGTGACTGGATCTTCGAGAACGTCTGGGGCTTCGATGCCGAGATGGGCGTGAAGACCCTGGCGGTCTATGTCCGTCGCCTGCGGATGAAGATCGAGCCGGACCCCGATCATCCGGTGATGCTGCTGACGGTGCGTGGGTTTGGATACAAACTCACTCCCGGCACGACCCCCCGTATAAATACGGAACCGGCCGACGAAGCGCCGGAGGAGTTGCTCTCCTGATCGGCACAGGAGTGTCCGTTCGCTGCGGTTTCGACCCCCTCACCAACTTTCTTTAGATTTGTAACCTCGCGTCTATCTGTTTGTAATCCGGTGTCTACCTGAACCGCGTATAACGAGCAAGAGGATATAGGGGAGTCTTTCCGGCGCCCTCTATGTCCCCGTCATCACCGTGTCACTCTCTGTTGGAAACTCGGAGAGCGTGTGATGACGCCTATACTCTGTGCGAAGAAGGAGAATCCAGAATGCTCTCTCGCAAGAAGCGCGGCCTGTTGGCCGTAGCAGCAGGGGTCCTGCTTGTTCCTGGCCTGCTGCTGGTAAAAGCGCGTGGTTCCGACCATGCCGACACCCCCGCCATCGCCGCCACCCCCGGCGTCGATCTCACCGATGTCTATATCTTTCCCAGTCCTACCGATGCGACCAAAGTCGTGCTCGCGATGAATGTCCATCCGCTGATCGCCTCCGGCGTCACCAGCACCGTCTTCGATCCGAACACCCTCTATCAGTTTAAAATCGCCAACAAGGGCAGTGCGACCGCTCCCGTGGAGAACCTGGTCATTCAGGCCAAATTCACCGGCACGGGCGCCAATCAGACCGTTCAGATCGCCGGCCCCGTCGCACCGAC
>Ga0105239_10007820_pt1 | contig 12229 bp, 8 predicted proteins | sample KBSC44metaG_FD_92761 | JGI IMG/M metagenome (GOLD analysis project Ga0105239, IMG submission 92761) | Corn rhizosphere microbial communities from Kellogg Biological Station, Michigan, USA - KBS C4-4 metaG | ecosystem: Host-associated > Plants > Roots > Rhizosphere > Soil | place: Michigan, USA...
CCCAGCTGGTGGACGCCGACCGGGGCGTTCTTTGGCAGCATCGAGACGCGCACCGATTCCGCCAGCTACCACTGGGACGGCATGAAGCGCCTGCGCCGAAGAGACGCGCCCATGGCCATCTTCCAGTTCACTCTGGCTGGCTGGGGACATTTTCAGGACAACAGACAGCCGGCGCGGCGCATCTCGCCGGGGAAGGGGTTCTTCGCCGTCATCCCCTCGCGCCACCGCTACTATCTACCCAGCGCGTCGCCGGGCTGGACCTTCGGCTGGATCGGCATCTATCACCCCTACCTGCTGGCGCGCATCTCGAGGCAGGTTGCCATCAAGGGACCGCTGGTCGATACCCCTGCCGATGGCGCGCTCACCGCCAGCGCGCTGCGCCTGGTGCGCGGCGCGATCAGGAAGGACTTTCGCGATCGGTTCGAGGCCGAGCTGGCGCTGTTCGAGTTCGTGCTCGCCTACGAGCGGTGGGCCGGCCAGCCCGACGACCGCTCCGGCGAGGGGGTTCGCATGCTGGAGGCCGTCCGGGCACGCATCGTCACGAGCTTGCCCCGCGCCATCGCCGTCGAGGTGCTGGCGGCCGAGCACGGCATGAGTCGCAGCCATTTCAGTCACTTCTTTCGTGCCCGCACCGGACTGACGCCGGCGCGGTTCGCCACCGAGGTGCGCATCCACGAAGCAGCGCGGTTGCTGGTCGAGACCCAGGCCCCGCTGAAGCACATCTCCGACGCATGTGGCTTCGCGAACACCAATCATTTCTGCAAAGTGTTCCGCCGCTTCCAGCACCTGAGCCCGGCCGCCTATCGCCAGGCCATTCGCTGTTGAGGCCGCTGTCGCTCACTTCTTCAGGCGATGCCCGTTGAACATCCAGCCGCGCGCCGCGCCCCGATCGAAACGCGGTTGCCGTTGCCGAGGGCGGCGGCCATGCTTCGCCGCGGCTGATCGTAGGAAGGAGACCGACGGATGCACGGCGAAGTGGCGTTGGGGCTTGATGGACTCGAAACAGAGCGGTCGATTGACCGCGAATCCCCGACCGCGGACGGACCTGGCGCGCGCCCGACCAGCCGGGCGCGATCGGTCCTGGCCGACCTGATTGAAGAATTGGCCCCCGCGTTCGTACGCCAGCTCGCGAAGGAGGGCGAGGCGACCAAGGGTCCCTCTCGGCTGGTGGCGGCGCTGGCCACCGACCTTCGCAACGGCCGCGTCGAGGTCGCGTCATGCCTGCGGACCTTCGACATCACCACGGACACGCAGCCGATCGTGCGCATGATTCAGACGCTCAGGGAGGCCGTCTACGACGCCATCGAGGAACGGGCGTTGTCGGTGTCCACGCGAGAGATGCGCCTCCTCGCCCAGTGGTTCACGGACACGAGCCAAGCGCTCTTCCGCGCGGAGAGCTCGAGACTCGGCTCGATCCTCGATTCACTCGAGGATCACATCCTGTTGAAGAATCGAGAGAGCCGGATCGTCTACGCCAACCGGGCCGCCAGAGCCGCCGCCCGCTCTGGCAGCGTCGCCGCCTCGGAGAGCGTCGGGCGCGTCGTCGAGGCCACCATCACCCGGGCGTTCGCCGGCGAGACGGTCACTTCCGAAATGCGCTCTGCTTCCGAAGGCGGCTCGTGGCGAGAACATCGGGTAGGCCCCGTCTACGGCAGCGATGGCTCTGTCGAGGCGATCGTGGTGGCCAGTCGCGACATCCACGCGCGCAAGATGGCGCAATCCCGCCTGGAGCTCCTGTCGCGCGTTGGTGCGATCGGGGAGACGATGGACTACGACCGCGTGCTGAACGCCATTGCCCGCCTGGCCATCCCCGAGCTGGCCGACTGGTGCATCATCGACGTCGTCGAGGACGGAAAGCGCCGTCGTGGCGCCGCGGCCCATCGGGATCCCGCCAAAGCGGCCCTGATCGAGGAGTTGCTGGCGACCGCGCCCGCGCTCCTGGATACGCCGCAAGGACGCCAGGTGATGGCCGGGCACGCCGTGATCGTCAGACCGGCCGAGGTCGATTGCGGTTCCAGCGTCTCGACGGACGCGAAGGACATCGTCCGACGGCTTGGTGCCGCCTCGATGCTGGTCGCTCCCCTGATGGTGCTGGGCTCCACCGTCGCGATAGCGAAGTTCGTCCTGACCCCCCAGTCCGGCCGCATCCACGGGCCGGACGACCTGGCTCTGGTCGAGGAGCTGGCCCGTCGCGCTGGGCAGATCGTCGAGAACGCTCGTCTCCATCGAGAGCTGGAGGCCAGCGAGCGGCGCTTTCGCCTTGCGCTCGAGCACGCGCGCGTCGCCATCTTCGAAGAGGACACGCAATCTCGACTGCGCTGGATGTACAACCCTCAGAGCGGCGCCGCAGGTGACGCCCTCATCGGTACCAACAAGGCCGACAAGCTCGATGCGAAACAGGCCGCCGAGCTGCAGCGACTGAAGCAGGAGCTGTTGACGACCGGAGAGGGGTTTCGCGTCGAGCTCGAGACGATGGGGGACGGCCAGCGACACGTGATCGTTCACTACGAGCCCTTGAAAGAGGCGGACGGCAAGATCGTCGGCTTCGTGGGCGCTGGCCTGGACGTGACGGAGGAGAAGAAGGCGCAGCGAGGGTTGGCGGACGCGCTCGCCTTTCGCGAACGGATGATGGGCGTCCTGGGCCACGACCTGCGCAACCCCCTCAGCGCAATCTGCGCGATATCAGGGGTTCTCCTGCAAAGGGACCTGCCCGACAGGGTGCGGGAAGGCTTGCACCGCATCGATCTCTCCGCCCGCCGGATGGCAGAGATGATCGAGACCCTGCTGGACTTCACCCAGACCCGGTTTCAGGGGTCCCTCCCTGTCGAGCGCCAGCCCATGGACCTGGCTCGCGTGACGCGAGACGTGGTCGAGGAGATCAGGGCCAGCCACTCCGGCCGCGATATTCGACTGGTCACGCCCGAGATGCTTCATGGCGAGTGGGACCCGGCGCGCGTGGCGCAGGTCGTGTCGAACCTGGTCGCCAATGCGCTGACGCACGGCGCGACCGATGCGGCCGTCGAGGTGTCGTTGAGCGAAGGCGACGGTGAAGCTGTTCTCCTGGTGAGCAATCAGGGGCCCCCCATCCCGGGTGACCTCCTTCCGCGGATCTTCGAACCGCTTCACCGCGGGACCAGCAACGGTCACAGCGAAAGGTCGCTGGGGCTGGGGCTCTACATCGTGCGGGAGATCGTGAAGGCACACGGTGGCTCGATCGGGGTGGAGTCGAACAGCGCGGCGACGGCATTCACCGTCCGTCTCGGCCGCTGACGCTCCTGCTCAGCCGGGGGGGACTTTCCTTGGCGCGATCGGCACCTTGCGGAATCGACCGTAGGCGACCAGCAGCGACCCGACGGCGAGCGCAGCGGGCAGAATCACGATCGCGATGTCGCCGCGATACAAGTGGAAGGCGATCGCCAGCGTCATGATCGTGGTCAGGCACGACGCGGCGATGGGCGTGAGGTGCGGTCGAATCCGTGTCAGCGATGGCAGCACGAGAGCGAGGGCACCGAGGAGCTCGGAGAGGCCGATCACCTTGACCAGGGGTGCGGGGACGTCGGCGACCCAGGGGACGGCATCCTTCAACGGCGCGCCGGCCTGGACGAGCTTGGTCCAGCCGGCGATCGCGAAGACGACCGCCAACGACAGTTGCAGCGTCCACAGCGCGACGTGAACGATCCGTCCGGCGTCGGCGCCGCCGGAGCCCGCCGTTCCAGGAGCTTTGACAGCGGGCGAACTCATGCGAATCCTCCGGTTGCGTGGATGCGGCGGCGCGATCCAGCCGGCCCACAGAGCGGCTGCCACCAGTCGGTTCGCGCATGACGACCGTATCAGCAACCAGCGTGCCGCGGCGGGATCACGGAGAGGGCAGGGCCGGAATGCCGTCTGACCGGCAGGGCGCCGGTGCGGCGGCAGAGGGTCGCTTCACGACGGCGCTGGCGCGGACGATATCGCCGCTGCCCGGCGGTGCTCCCCGAGCTGAGACCGGCCGGCACGGGTCGACCGCCAGAGCGCGTGCAGCGCCAGCCCGACGGCGGTCAACAAGAGCTGCCGCACCCGGCGACCCAGGCCCACCGCAAGCCCCACGGCTTCGCTGTATCCCGCCAAATTCAGCGCGAACACGACAGCGCCTTCGTTGACGCCGAGACCGTTTGGAATGAACGTGAACAGGATACCTGCGATCGAGGCGAAGGCTCCCGTCGCGACCAGCGCGTCGAACCTGACCGGCTGGCCTAGCCCCCACAGCAGCAGGGCAACCTCGGCCCACACACCGGTACGCCCCACCAGATTCCATCCCAGGGCCCGTATCACCGTCATGGCCGGCAGCGGAGAGCGAGCCTCGGGCAGTTGAACCTTCGCCAGCCGGAGAAGACGCCCGATGAGCCCCGCGCTGGCCGCGTGCGTGATGAAGGCGAACAGGGCCACCGCGGCCACCGTCGCCAGGACCGTGTATGCGACCAGGAGGTGAGCGATCCGTGAGTCGAGGGTGAAGGCCCGTAACGTCCCCAGCGCGCTGGCCGCGGAGAACAGCAAGCCCGACGTGGCATAGACCAGCCTGTCGAGAACGATGCCGCGCACGGCGGTCGCGGTGCCCAGCTCTGAAGCGATGTCGGCGATCCTGAACGGGTCGCCGCCGACGTCACCAAGCGGCATCGCCACGTTGTACGCTTCACCGACCATCTTGTTGTAGATCAACGATCCCCACCCGATGGCATCGTCGATGATCGCCCTCAGGCCGCGCGCATAGACGGCCATCCAGCCGAGCGCAACGGCAGCCGTCAAGGGCAGCACCGGACCGAGGCGAACGAACACGATGGTCCAGTTCGTGTGAGACATCGATCTCACGAGAAGACCCAGGCCGACGGCCCCCCCCAGCAACATGCCCCGCTGCCACCAGGACGATGCGCGCACCATTCTGCGGGGCGCCGGCCCCGCCGCAGGTTCGGGAACCCCGGCGACGATTGCAGGCGGCTCCCCTTCACCAGGTCTCATGTACGGCTCTTTCCCTGTCCGCCACTCGGGCCAGCGACAGGCGACCTGAACGCCTGCCCGGGAGGTGCTCGAAGGCATCGAGCAAGGCCGGACCGACCCACACGCCGGCGACGATGCAGGTCAGCTCGCCCAGCGTCGCGGCCAAGCCGAAGGAGCGGATCCCCCCGTTCTGTGCCACCAGCAAAGACGCGTAGCCAATGATGGTGGTGATCGAGCAGAGCAGCACGACACCCCCGGTGGTGAGCACGGCCGGACGCGCGCCACCGCGCACCTCCTCGCGCGCACGGCCGAGGACGTTGGCGGCGTAGTCGGTGCCGATTCCCATGGTGAGCGGGAGAGCGACGAAGTCGAGAAAGTTGATCTTGAGCCCGATGAGCCAGGCCAGGGTCAGCATCGCTGTCGTCCCCAGCGTCGCGGAGACGGCGGTGAGGATGCCGTACCGGCCGACCCCCATGGTCAGTCCAATCACGAGCAGAACGCCCACGAAGGCCACGAACGTCACCTTTGTCCCGTCGTGGCGGATCGCCTCGATCATGTCGGCGAACACGAACGCGCCCCCCGCGATGCGCGTGCCCGGCGGCAAGGCGAGCGCCCGCACATCCCGAGACACGGCGGTGAGATCGCGCCCGTCCCACCCATTCACCCCCGGCGCCGTGTTGGCGAAGATGAGGCGTCCTCGATGGCCATCCTTCTCCGTGAACTGCAGGGCCAGATCGGCGGGGATGTCTGCGTCGCCCAGGGGACGCAGCCCATCAGGAGGACGAAGGCGACGGGCGTCAGCCGCAGTCGGGTCCGGCATCTTGTCCACGTTTCGATCGATGAGGTGTCGGACCTCCTCCAGCAGCTGGAAGCGCCGCTCCTGGTCGGACGGCAGCAAGTCGTCGAGCGATGAGACGTGAGTGAGAAGCGGGCCCTTCGGGTGCGCGGCAGTAGCTCCCGTCACGCCGCGCAGCGCACCGACGACCCCGGGGGCATCCTCCCGACGGTCGACGGCGACCACGAAGCCGCCTGAGATACCTCGCCCGAACGCCTCGTCGAGCTTCGTTTGCCAGTCATGCGCGCGTTGCGCCGCCGCGCCGCTCGCCCGAAGATGGCGAAGGTTGTACTCGAACGGATCGGACGCCAGGTAGCGTGCCGCGGTGACGACCAGCAGGGGGGCCAGCAGCGCCAACGCCCCCATGACGGGCCGCGAGCGGTTGGGAAGCAGCCCCGCCAGCCAGCGGCCGAGCACCGGCTCCGCGGTTCTCCGGTCAAAGCTGCCGCGCCGGCCCAGAATGAACAGGGCCGCCGGAGCGACCGTGTACGCGGCTGCCCAGCAAAGCAGCATGCCGAAAGCCCCGATGATCCCGAAGTCACGGAATCCCCGGAAGTTCGTGGCCATCAGGGCCCCGTACGCCACGAACGCGGTAAGCGCGGCGGTGCCTGTCCCTCGTCGCGTGCCTCGGAAGGCACGCGCGATCGCATCCTCGTTCGTCAGGCCTCGCCGGCGTTCCTCCAGATAACGGGCGACGACCAGCATGGGGAAGTTGATCCCATTACCGATGACGATGGAGATGAGGAACGCGCTGGCGCCATTCAGGTGACCGACGGCCAGGCGCGCGAAGCCCAGGGTGGCGATGATGCCGGTCCCGAGCGCCAGGAAGATCACGGCCAGGGCTGATGTCGACCGATAGTAGAAGAGCAGGACCAGCGCCACGATGACCGCCGTGAGCACGGTGGCCAGCGTCATTCCCCGCACGATGGCGTCCTGCTCGACGATGGCGGTCGCGATGTCGCCGGTCATACCGATGCGTACGCCGGCTGGGGCAGTGGCGAGGGTGGCCGCGATGGTCGATTGAACCAGGTCGTGCACGCGGCGAGACTTCGCAACGTCCGTCGAAGGGAACGTCGCCCGGACGATCAACATCTGGACGTGGTTGTCCTTCGACACCAGCGGAGAGGGCGTGTCAGCTCTCGCCTGCGTCTCTTCCAGGCGAGAGCGCAGCGCGGTCAGACGATCGGGCTCGCCCGCGGCTGCGGTCGCCTCGTCATCGCCGGCCGAGAGGTCCACGAACAGGGGATTCGCGCTGGCGACGCTGCGTTTCAGCTGGTCCCGGACCTGCGTGAGCTCCGCGATCGGGACGTACTGGTACCGGTAATTCCAGAGGTGTCGGCGCAGGCTTCCATCGTCCGCGACCACACCCGAGATCAGCGTCGGATCCAGGTCTCGCAGCCGCGAAGCGAGCTCGCGGGCGGCGGCCTCGCGCGCCGCCGGGTTCGCGGCTTCGATTCCCACCAGCAAGTTGCCGAAGGCCTGCGCCCGATGCTTGACGTCCTCCAGATCGCTGACGGACGTTGCCCCGGGCGGCAATAGCTCTGCCGGGTCAGCCCTGACGGACAAGCGTGAGGCGAGGATGGAAGCACCCAGCGCGAGGGTGGCCGCCGCCAGGAGCACCGCCCGGGGTGCGCGGACGGGAAATGGGGCGGGCGTGAGCTGTACCGTGCGGGGCATCGTCGCTCTCCTCAACCAGCCGCAGCCAGCGCAGGGATCGCCAGCTCGCGCCGACCAGAGCCTTGCAGGACCGACTCGAAGACCTCGGAGAGCGTCGCGGCGCTGGCGGCGGCGCTCAGCGGACCTCTCACCTTTCGCAGCGCGCGCGCAGCGAGCATCGTCCGCATCTCGGGAACGCTCACCCCGAGGTCGACCGCGTCCGTCAGCTTCTCGACGTCCCCCACGGGGAAGAGGATGCCGTCCCGCAAATGCGTGACCACCTCCCGTGTCGCCGGCGTGTCCGAGGCCACGACGGCGACCTTCATCGCCATCGCCTCCAGCACGACATTCGGTGATCCCTCCGAGCGCGACGGCAAGACGAGCAGGTCACAGGAGGCATAGAACGCGCGCATGTCCTTGACCTGACCAAGGAAGTGCACCCGGGCGGCGATGCCCAGCTTGGTGGCGAGCTTCTCGTACGCTGGCCGCCGGATCCCATCACCCGCGATCAGGAACCGGACCTCGGGGTGGCGCGCCGCGATCCGCGCGGCCATGGCCAAGAAGTCCTGCGGGCGCTTCTGCGGCGCCAGCCTGCCCGCGAATCCAATCACCGGCCCCACGCCGGCGGGGCGCATGGTCGCGGGGGCCGCGCCTGGTCGAAACAGCTGGGTGTCGACGCCGTTGCGCACGACATAGGCGGGCGCCGGAATCAGCGGCGAGAGCAGGTTGCGGACGGCCTCGCCGTTTCCGATCAGGGCATCGGGGGGATTTCGCCGGGCCCACAGGGGCAGCACCGTGCGTTGCAAGGCGGAGAGCTCCATGCCGCCCGCCCTCCAGATCACCGGCACCCCCTTGTGGCGGGCAGCGGGCGTGGCCGACACCCACGAGAACGCCATTCCGGCGATGACGACCTCGATCTTTCGGTCGTCGATGAGCGCTTCCACTTCGCGCTCGGCGGCACGGGCCTTGGCCAGGAACTCGCCGGGGTACGCGAGCACGCCCAGGCCATGAACCTCGGAATCGTCTCTCGGGAAGCTGGAGGAATGAACGACGTCTCTCACGCCCGCGTTCCGCAGCCACTGCACGATGGTTGTTCCGGGCCCCACCAGCGCGGTCACCTCGGCCCCGTGCCTTTGAAGCTCCGGAAGCACCGTCGCGATCTGGCGCTCGGCACCGCCGAACAGCTCCGAGGGCTGCACATACAGAATCCGTCTCGTCGACATCGTCCTCATCTCCTTTGGCGGTTCCTCGTCGCCTCATTCAGCTGCGACGTGTAGGTGCGACTGCCAAAGGCGTGCCGGCCGCGCGCGCCTGGAAACGCCCGAACCTTTCGGGCAGTGGACCCCGCCGCCTGTCAGGATCTCACCGCCGGTTTGGCAGGTACCGCCAGCCGGCACTCATGCTCCGCACCCTGCCGGCGCTCCGGCAGGCCTGCCGGCAATCCGGCGGGCTGCGCGGGCCCGGCGACCGCGGCGCCCGGAACTGCGCGGAGATCAGACTGAGGAGGCCGCGATGGACCGCGGCCCTTTGCTTGCTATGACCACCGTCGCCGACCCATGAGCGCCGATCCAAGCCTGTTCGAACGTTGGTGCGGCGCGGGCGGCGAGCCGCAGCATGAGCTGCTTCGCGCGGTGCGCATCCTCCGCCGACGGCCCTGGGTCATGGGGGCCACCGCGACCGCCAGCTTCATCCTGCTGCGGCTGGCGGGGTTTCCAGTCCGGCGGTTCGCCATCCTGCTGGCGATCTTCGCCCTGCCGCTCGCGCTCACCATCCTGAACGCCGTACAAGCCGATACGCCGCGAGCCGGGCGGGAGAAGCTGTGGCGTTCGCTGTTCGCAACCGACGTCTTCTCACCTGCCTTCGTCCTCGCGACCGGCGGATTGCGAAGCCCCTTCCTGCCGATCTTGCTGGCGAACGTCATGATCATGGTGATGCTCTGGCGGAAGCGCCGGTCGGTCACGATGCTGCTGGTCGGGTTCGCCGTCCTCACCGGGCTACTGGCGCTGGTACCAAGGCAGATCACGGGACCGCCCATCGCCAGCCCCTACTTCGAGCTTCTGACCGCGTTGAGCCTGATCTCGGCGCTGTACATGACGGTGCAGGTGGTGGTCGCGGTCAGCGAAGGCTTCATGGCGGCACGGCGCTCACTCTCGTCGGTCCGAGAGCGAATGATCGAGGCGGCCGAGCAGCGCGTCCGGTCGCTAGAGCAGGTCGGGTCCAAGGTCGCGCACGAACTCAAGAACCCATTGGCGGCGATCAAGAGCCTCGTTCAACTGGAGGCGCAGCAGTTCACGGATGCCGCCAGTGCCGATTCGATGTCGGTGATCGACGTCCAGCGCTCGCGGCGCCGCCTGGATGTGATGACCAGCGAGGTGGTCCGGATGGAGGCAATCTTGCGCGACTACCTCTCATTCTCGCGACCGCTCGAGGACCTGAGGGTGGGCTCCGTCGACCTCGCCCTGGTGGCGGAGACCGTCGTTCTTCTCCTGGAAGGCCGCACGGCCAGCGCGGACATCCATCTGACGAGGAGCGGAGAGCCCGTCGTCATGGCCGGCGACGCCCGTCGGCTCGAAGAGGCGCTGTTGAACATCGTCACCAATGCCGTGGAGGCGACCCCCGCGGGCGGGTCGGTGACCATTCGAACCGAGCGCCGCGCCGGTGAAGCCGTCATCATCGTCGCGGACACAGGCAGGGGGATGACCCCCTCGACCCTGGAGAAGGTGGGTACGCCCTTCTTCACCACCCGGAAGGATGGAACAGGACTGGGCGTCGTGTTGGCACGAGCCGTTCTGGCGCAACACGGTGGCCGGCTCGATTACGAGAGCCGACCAGGAGAAGGGACCACGGTCACGGTGACGTTGCCCGATAAAGCTATGACAACCGGCCTATGTGCCAGAGGATGATTCATGGGCCGCGTACTGCTCGTTGACGACGATCCCTCGGTCCTGTTTGCCCTTTCGGAGGTGCTGACGTCGCGCGGACACGACGTCGTCTCGGCCAGCGGCGGCGCGGAGGCGCTGGCGCGGCTCGACGGAACCGACCCGGTCGGCGTGGTGGTCACCGATCTGTCCATGCCAGGCATGACCGGCCTCGAGCTTCTGGAGCAGGTCCGGGGGCGGGACGACACTCTTCCGGTCGTCGTGATCACGGCGCACGGCTCGGAGCGGGCGGCGGTGGACGCCATGAAGCGGGGCGCCTACGACTACCTCTCCAAGCCGTTCGACAACGACGAGGTCTGCTACAGCGTCGAGCGGGCGCTGGAGACGCGGGCCCTGCGGGCCGCGGCCCGGGCCAAGGTCGTGGAGAAGACGCTGGAGGCCTCGGGCGTTCGAATCGTCGGGCAGAGCCCGGCCCTGATGCGATCCATCGAAACCGCCAGGCGGTTGGCCAGCAAGGACGTGACGTTGCTGGTTCGCGGTGAGACCGGGACCGGCAAGGAGCTGTTTGCATCCTTGCTGCACGCGGAGAGTCGTCGCGCTGGCAAACCCCTGGTCCGGTTCAACTGCGCCGCCATTCCCACCGAGCTGGCGGAGGCCCAGCTGTTCGGCTACGCGCGCGGCGCGTTCACGGGAGCCGCGGGCGCGCACGCCGGTTACTTCGTGCAGGCGAACGGCGGGACGCTGGTGCTGGATGAAGTCGGGGAGCTGTCCTTGGCAATCCAGGCGAAGCTCCTGCGCGTCCTGCAAGAGCGCGAGGTGCAACCGCTGGGGTCGACGCACGTGGAGAAGATCGACGTGCGGCTGATCTCGAGCACGCACCGGGATCTGCTGGCCGAGGTCAAGGCCGGCCGCTTCCGCGAGGACCTCTACTATCGCATCGCCGTGGTCGAGATCGTGGTGCCATCGTTACGCGAGCGCAAAGAGGACATCGCGCCGCTGGCGCGCGAGTTCGCGCGAAAGTATTCGGAACGCTTCGGCCTCCCCGAGGTGGCCGAACTCTCTCCCGAGCTCATCTCCATGCTCGTCGAGGCGCCCTGGCCCGGCAACGTCCGCCAGCTCGAGAACGCCATCGCGCGCTGCGTGGCTCTCGCCACGGGAAAGCTGATCGGGCCTTCGGCGCTGGTCTTCGCCACCTCGGCGGGCGCTGCCGAGGGTGGCGGTGCCTCCAACAATGGGGAGGGCCCGAATTACCGCGAGCAGATGGATGCGTTCGAACGCAACCTGCTCGCATCCGCGCTCACCACGGCTTCGGGCAACCAGTCCGAGGCGGCCCGCCGGCTGGGCCTCTCACGCGCGACCCTCTACGATCGCCTGCAACGGTACGGACTCTCGTCGGACAGCGGCAAGAAGGACTGACCCGGTCCGAGCGCGACGCCGCCAGAGTTCGGGTGCGACGGGAGCAGGCAAGACGGTCGTGTTATGAGCACCGGCGTGCCAGCGATGCTGAAGATCCGCGAGCTCGTCGATGACACCGGTGGGTTGGCGGCCGTTTTTCTGAGAGTGACGGACGGCGGCGCGCTGGCGCTCGCGCGCGGCGACGACGTGGTGGTCTTGCCGGCGCGCGCCCTCGAGGTCGTGATGGCGCGCTATGGCGCTCCGTTCGACAGCGAAGCCGCGATCGCCGTGCAGGGGACGCTGCCTCTGGGAGACGGACGGAGTCTCCGCCACGTGCGACACCTGGCTGGCTACGACGTGATCGCGCGCGACTACCTGGTCTATGAGGCCCCGGGCGCCGAGCCCCGGTGCGCCCTGGCGGCGATCGTCTCACGCGGCCTCGAGCACCTGGCCGACGTCGGGCGCGGCGGCGCGGCGCGTCCGTGAGACCGGC
>Ga0105239_10007821_pt1 | contig 12229 bp, 8 predicted proteins | sample KBSC44metaG_FD_92761 | JGI IMG/M metagenome (GOLD analysis project Ga0105239, IMG submission 92761) | Corn rhizosphere microbial communities from Kellogg Biological Station, Michigan, USA - KBS C4-4 metaG | ecosystem: Host-associated > Plants > Roots > Rhizosphere > Soil | place: Michigan, USA...
GCCTTCCGCCTTGTAGTGCGGGTCGCCGGGCGGGATCTTGAAGCCGAAGTTGATCGCAAAGCCGCCTGCGACCGCTTTCTGCACGGTGCCTTTGCAGAAATGGATGCCGAGGCGGGTCAGGTCTGTCTCGGGTTTGCCATCCTTGTGATAGTGTACCTGGACCACGATCCTTGCGCCCTTCGGCACGCGGATGCCGACTCCGGTCGGAAGAAAGTGCGGATCGTTGCCGGGAGCCCAGCCGCCCATCATTCCGGTCGGAATGAAGCCGGGGCCGCCAAAACTCGTGTAGCCCGGCTGACCGTCGTTCGTCGCGGCTTCCAGCTTCTCGGAGGCGTATCCGCCGTTCACTTTGGAGCCGTCGATATAGGCGATGACATGGTGTACGACCGCGGCGACGCCCGGTCGCACCTCGACGGCGCTGATAAAGCGCTCTTCGTCGAAGGTGCTCTTCACGACGAAGTTGCGATAGACATCTTCCCCATCGGAGGAGAGATGGTAGGCTTTTTCCGGAGCGATCACCAGGTCGGGCTCACCCAACTGCCAGCCCTGGACAAACTTGCGGGGCGCAGGCATCTGCTTCAAGTCGCCGAGCGGAGCGCCGTTGTCGGCCCATTTTGCGATGGTGTTGCGCTCGGTCTCGGAGAGCGTATGCACTTCGGTCTCCTGGAAGTCGCCGTAGCCGGGCGTGGGCTTCCAGGGCGGCATCTGACCGGAGGCGGTATAGCGCTTGATGTCCACGGCCCAGGCGCTCGCCTGGGTGTAGGTCTGAAGCGAGAACGGCGCGACTTCCCCGGGGCGATGGCAGCCCTCGCACTTGGTGCGCAGAATGGGTGCGATGTCGCGGGCGTAGGTCGGCACACCGGGTTTTGCGGGGACAGGAGCGGCATTGCGACGGATCGCGCAGCCGACGGCCAGCATCTCGGGATGCGCCACCGGTTTGCCGTCGAGCACCGCGTCCAGCGCGGCGTTCAGATCGTGGGCGCTGACGCGTGTCGCCACCGCGTTGTCGTCGATACGGCCCCGATAGCGTACCGTGGCCGTCGCATCCACCACGATCGCTTCCGGCGTCATCTGCGCGCCGAGACTGTCCGCCAGTTTGTTGGTGGTATCCTTCACGATCGGGAACGTCAACCCATGCTCCTTCGCATGGCGCGTGATGTCGGAAGCGCTCTCCTGACGATCGGAGTAGACGGCGAACACCTGCACGCCCTTTGCGCTGTAGGTAGACGCCAGCGCATTCATGCGGGGCGTGTAGACATTGGAGACCGGGCACTGACCGGACACGAACAGGAACACACTCGCCTTGTGAGCCGCGATGTCCTGCGCCGTATAGGCTTTGCCGGTCAAATCGTTGAACGCGAGTTTGCCTGCTGCCTTTTTCGCACTCACGGTCGTTTTGTGGAGGTTCTTCTCGCCGCTATTCGGCCCGAGGCCCCATGCGGCTACCGCAGTCAGGGTCGCCAGTCCCATCAGGGGCGCCCCGATCAGCGTGCGACGACTTGTATGGAATTTCACCAGTGCCTTATCCTTTTCTCTTGGATCCGTGGGCCGCAGGTGTTCGTGACGACATGCGGCGTCTGATGGTCGATAGTGTTTGATTGCCACTATTTTCTACGAGTTGGGGTCTCTCTCCCGTTTCGCGAATATCGGCCTGAAAGCGCTCCGTACTTTCCTTTACCGCGCGGGCAGGGCGACCCCTAAGGCGGATCTGGGAGCGCTCTTCAGGTAGCGTTCGAAAAAGTCCTCTGCGAGCAGGCCGGTCGGGCCGGGATTGGTAGGGTTCAGAAAACCGTGACTAAATTTGTACAGTTCGACCAGAGTCACCGGCACTCCCTCAAATTTGAGCGTATCGTGAAGACGACGCGACTGATCCGGGGGGACCAGCGCGTCGGCAGTGCCGTGCACGATCAGAAACGGCGCAGATTCTTTGGTGACATAGAGGATGGGAGAGCCGTCTTTGTAGAGATCGACGGCCTGGTCCGGGGGCTTGCCGAAAAACTGTGTCAAGAGGAAAATCCCCGCCGCCCCCACCCCGGAGGAGCTTACCGGAACGGTAAAGTCTGTCGGGCCATAGAGATCGACGACGCACTGCACCTTGCTGCTGTACTTGGCCAGTGTCTGGTCGCTATTGTCGCGCGTATCACGGGTGCCGAGCATCGCGACGAGGTAGCCGCCCGCCGAGTCTCCAAGCGCGCCGATATGGTCAGGGTCCAGACGATAGGAGTCGGCGTTGGCTCGTAGCCAGCGCACTGCTCGCTGTACATCATCTACCGCGGCCGGATAGTGGTTTTTCGGGGCCAGGCGGTAGTTGATAGAGAAGACGGAATATCCCTTCGCTGCCAACCGCTTGCCCATCGGCGCGTAGAACGCCTTATCTCCGCCGCTGAAGCCGCCACCGTGTATCAACACGATACCGGGATGCCTGACGTTGTCATCTGGAATATAGGCGTCCAGGAGCAGGCTGGTCGTATCTACCCGACCGTAGACAACATCCTTCTGGGTTCGGACATCGACGGCATTCGCGCGCGCGCCGCAAAGCCCGAGCAGCAGCGCGCCGATCGCTGCGACGACACACTGACGTCTCTGATGGGGTCGCATAAGTCTCTCTCCTAGCCTGCCTGTCCCCAGGCTTATCCGCCCAACTTGGCCTGGACGACCGCGCAGATGTCGTGAACGACCGCTTCAACGGTCGTTTTGTCCGTGCCCTGCGCCATGACGCGAATCAGCGGCTCGGTGCCGGAGGCGCGCACCGAGAGCCACTCGGCGCTGCCGAGACGGCGTTCGCCGTCGCTGATCGCAGCCTGAATGTCGGCATCCTGCTGCCAGCCCTGCTTGCTGCCGACCCGCACACTCTTGAGGAGCTGGGGCCCCGACACGACCACACTCGCCAATTCCGAGAGTGTCTTTCCTGTCTCTCGTACGATGGCCAGCACCTGCAACGCCGTTACGAGCCCGTCTCCGGTCGGGGTCTGGAAGGGCAGCAGGATATGGCCGCTCTGTTCGCCGCCGATCGCAGCGCCCAGCGTCTCCATCGCCTCCGCCACATAGCGATCCCCGACATCGGTGCGATGCAGACGAATCTTCTCGGTCGCCAGCGCCTGCTCCAGTCCGACATTGCTCATGATCGTCGCGACCACGACATCGCCGGGCAGTCGGCCCTTGCGGTGCAGATCGAGGGCCAGGATCGCCATCATCCGGTCGCCATCGACGATCTCGCCGTGCTCGTCCGCCAGCATCACCCGGTCGGCGTCGCCATCAAAGGCGAGTCCAGCCTGCGCGCTCGAATTCCGTACGGCGGTCGCCATCTGCTGCGGATGCGTCGAGCCACACTCCACATTGATATTGATCCCGTTCGGCTGGGAACTGTAGACCGTCAACTCGGCTCCCAGCGCCTGAAAGATTTCCGGCGCGAGGTGGTAAGCCGCGCCGTTGGCGCAGTCCATCACCAGATTCAGCCCCTGCAGCGGCTGGGATTCGATGCTGCCCACGGTAGCCATGACCCGCCGCACATACTCCTGGATCGGCTCGTGGGTCTCGGTGACGCGCCCGATATGCGTACCGGTCGGGCGCGGGAGAGCGTCGATGCGCTCCATCAGGCCGGTGATCTCATCTTCAACGCGATCCGGCAGTTTCTTGCCGTTGCCCCCGAAAAACTTGATGCCGTTGTCCTCGAACGGATTATGGGAGGCAGAGATGACCACTCCCCCCGCCGCGCCTAACGCCAATACGATCTGCGCGACCGCGGGCGTCGGGACGACCCCGACATTCACGACATCGACTCCCATGGCCGCCAGTCCCGCGGCCAGCGCCGCCTCCAGCATATCGCCCGAAAGCCGGGTGTCGCGCCCGATCACGACAAACGGGCGGACATACGGCCGAACATGGGACGAGTTCGGGGCGGCATCACAGAGCCAGCGTCCTGCCGCCATGCCGAGATTCATCGCCATCGACGCGGTCAGATCCTTATTCGCGACCCCGCGCACCCCATCCGTGCCAAACAGGCGTTGTTTGCTGCTCATCGGGTCAGTCCGTGACCCGAACCAGGGAGGGCTGGAGGACCCGGTCGTGCAGCATATAACCGCGCTGCACCTCTTCGGCGACCGTATTCGAGGGATACTCATCGCTCTCGGCATGTCCGATCGCCTCATGGAACTTGGGATCGAACTCCTTGCCTACCGCCTCGATGGGAGTCACCCCCGCTTTTTGCAGGGCGGCCAGCAACTGTTTGTAGGTGCCTTTGACGCCGCCGATAAGGGCATCGAAGCTCTGTGTCTGCTCCGCGGCGGTCATGGCGCGCTCGAAGTTGTCGAGCACCGGCAGGAGAGCTTTGATAAACTCGCCGTTGTGGTATTTCTGCATTTCGGCAGCGCGCTCGTCACTGCGCTTTCGGTAGTTCTGGTTGTCGGCCTGCGCACGGAGGGCGGCTTGCTGCGCCTCCTCCACCTTCTGGGACATCTCCTCCAGCTTCTTGGTGAGATCCAGGTTCTCCTTCAACAGGGAGATAAGATCGGCGGCGTGGGGCGATTCGTCAACAACAGGATCCGGATCGGGCGCTTCGGGCGCGGGACTCTCCGCGGCGAGGGGCAGTTCCGTCTCAGGAACGTCGACTTCCGGCGTCTCTTCAATAGGATCGATTGGCTTGTTCATAACTCTTATTTTACTCCCAGGGAGGTGTTTTGCGTAGCGAAGGCGACCGCCGATCGGCGGTCGCCACCAAAAATTGTCGAGCCGGAACGGCCACGGGTCAGGCGGCGCTCAGGTTCGTCAGCAGACTGGATAGATTTCCGGCCATCAGGGTGACCGCGGCAACCGCGCGATCGTAGTTCATGCGCGTAGGGCCGACCACCCCCAGATACCCGACCGGGCGATTGCCGATCCGATAGGTGGTGATGACCAGGCTGCATTCGCGCATCGGTTCGAACAGGTTTTCGGCGCCGATCTGCACCGACATCTCGCTGTTCGGAAGCGCCCGTCGCAGCGCCTCATAGAGAGCGCTACGCGATTCGAGCGCGTTGAGCAGAGTCTCCAGGCGCTGCACATCCTGAAACTCCGGCTGCCGCAGCAGTTGGCTGGTGCCTTCCAGGAAGACGCGCCGCTCACTGAGGGAGTTCGCCATCTGCGCCACTGCCGCGGTCAATCGCGACAAAACAGCGGAGAACGGCATCAACTCCGTCGGAACCTCCGGGGTGCGCACCGTGCGCTCGACCTGTGCCAGTTCGAGATCACCGGAGAGCGTATTCAGATAGTTCGAAAGCCGCAACAGCGCCGCTTCGTTGGGCACCGTCTCCAGTTCGACCAGTCGGTGTTCGACGTGCCCGGTGGAGAGCAGCATCACGAGCAGAACGTGGCGCGGAGTCGCCGGACTGAGATAGACATGGCGTACGCGGGTACTGTCGGTGTCGGGGTCGGTCGCCAGGGAGACATAGGAGGTCAGGCCGGTCAGAACACGGCAGGTCTGCGCGATGATCTCTTCGATCTCGCTCGCGCCCTGGGGCGCTCCGGCCCGTGCCTGCTGCACATCGGCATCGTCCAGCGCTTTGGGCGGGTCCATCAGGACATCCACATAGTAGCGGTAGCCCCGATCGGTCGGGATGCGCCCTGCCGAGGTGTGCGGCTGGATGAGGTAGCCCATCTCCGCCATCTCCGCCATCTCGTTGCGAACCGTCGCGGACTTACAGCCGATATGGTAGATCTCGATCAGTCGTTCCGAGCCGACCGGCTTTGTCGTCAGGACGTAGTCGTTGACAATGGCTTGCAGTATGCGGACTTTGCGGACATTCAAAGAATCCATAAGACCCTATGCCTCCTGAGCGAAACGAACTGCACCCGTAGAACGGATTTCCGGCAGAACGCAGCAAGGCGTCGCGGAGCAGGCAGAAAACCTTTCTTTTCCAATTCAAATAGATTTCGATCTTACTCTATTATAGCTTTCGCTCTGCACGTTGTCAAGCGAGGGGAAGTGCAGACCGGGCGAGCCCATTAGTGAAATACCATGAAGAGCGGTCGTTCCAGACCATTACCTGAGACAAATACGTCGATGAACTTTCCACTCCTGCCATTGAATCGCTTCACGTCATTTGCTGTCGTGACGATGTAGAGGTTGCCGTCTTGACCGAAAGTCAACGAGATCGGTCCGCCGTCGAGAACGTCTGCTCCCAGGTAGTTATCGATGAACTGACCTGTTTCGCTATCGAATCTCTTGACTTCCTTCGAATCCGTGGACGCCACATAGAGCTTTTTATCCGGACCGAAACAGAAGTCGGATAGTCCACGTATACCGTTCCCTGAGACGAAGTCGTGTAGATACGCGCCCGTTTTGCCGTCATATACTTTGATGCAGTTGTTATTGGAGGAAGTTACATAGAGATTATGATCGGGGCCAAAATAGAGAAAACTGGGGATGTCGAGGCCACCACTTCCTTTTGTGACAAAGGCATCGATATAGGCGCCTGTCTTACCATCATACCGCTTTATTTCTTTCGTCCAGCGGCTGCATGCGTACAGGTTACCATCCGTACCGAATGCGAGACAAGATAGTTCGATGGCGCCTCCGTTCCTCTCCTTCGGCACAAAGACGTCCATAAACTGCCCTGTTTTTCCATTGAAACGGACGATGTTGCTGGAATTCCCGCCGACATAGAGATTGCCATCAGGGCCAAATAGGGCCTGCGAGGGATTTTTGACACCGCTTCCAGACACGAAATCGTTGATGTACCGGCCCGTCAAACCGTCGAATTTCCTGATGACACCTGCTCCATAGTCGGATATCAGCAGCATCAGCGAAGAATTTCCATTCGCTGCGACAACTGAGGTGGCATGAGATCCTGCGATGGCGAGTTCGCCGCGTTTCTCGCCGATCACACGTCCATTTTGCTTCACAACGACATGATAAGAGACCTTCGGCAGCGTCGTCACTATGCTTTCCACCGTAATACGCGTCGAATGGGTGAGGTTCATGTGGGACGTTACGCCTAGCACGGTCGATTCGATATTATCGAGCCCAGAGACCGACGTAGATCGGATCTCCTTATCGATGAACCTTACCTGCGGCCCACCGCTCAGATCGATCTCCTTGATCGTGCTCAACAGCATAGGTTTGCCGCCAATCACGATTTTCTGGTCGGGCACAACACAGACCACTTTGTCGTTGCCATCCTCAGCCGTCAGGCGAAGTTTGCTCGAGGTGTTGGGGCCGGGAAGGGGCGCCGTGTGCAGGATGTAGGTCTGGTGTTCAGACTGAGACACCGTGATCGTTCGATGGTCATCGTTCCCTGAACTCAGAGTGAGCGTGACATCTATACCCGCGGCCGCGCGCTGAAACGTCGAAACGTGAACGGCGAAATCCTGGGGAGAATGCGCATTGTCGGCGGTGATGTTAGGCTGAGTAAAATCGATGGCGGCAGAACGGAGAAAATAGGTAAGGAAACTAACCGGGATCGCAAAATCGATTCCCGAGCCCTCGATCCCGGCCACCACAATCCCCACAACTCTTCCCTTATCGTTGAGGACCGGCCCACCGGAGTTACCCGGATTGAGCAGAGCATCCAATTGAATGGCGCCAAGTTCCCCTTTGATCTTGCGCAGCGACGTGATATGCCCCGTACTTACCGTGACATTGGGATAGTCGTCTTTGGAGAGGGAGAGTTCTTTGCCAAACGGATAACCGAATGCGATGACGGGAGCGGTCTCTACCAGATCATCGACACTCCCTAACGCGAGCGCCGTGAGGCGTTTCGGCTCTTTCACGCGCAGCAGCGCAAGATCGAGATCCTTATCCGTGCGCACAATAACCGCCTTGACACGCTGTTGATTGGCTTCGCCGGGATGAAGAATGAGTGTGACGCTGCCTGAATTGTCAAGCCCGTGCGCCACGTGTTCATTGGTGATGAACGTGCCGTCGGTGGCATCGATGCAGAATGCCGACCCGAAACCACGCCCGCCACCGATCTCGACGAGCGCCGTCGCCTGCTTCCCCTTCGCCACCAATTCAGGCGGAATCAGTGCCCAACTGGAGGTCACGCAAGACACCATCAACACCAGCAAAAGCAGTTCCTGTAAGCGAATTCTCATCCTTCCAGCCTTCTCGACTATGTCGATTTCAATCGCGAGTATTTGGTCTCAGTTCTACTCCGCCGTGCTGAACTCCTTCCTCGCCTCGCACAAAGTCTATCAGAGTTTGGTTCGGCGTTGAAGGTTGCTGAACATGCGTGTCGCTAAATAGTAGAAGCGATGTCGGAATGGCAATCAGTAACCGAGGCGAGCCCGGTCTCGTCTAAGCAGCGAGAGGCGGAATGTCATTCCGCTCGAATCTTTCAGGGTCCTCCGAAAGGGAAAACACGATGCGACAGAGTACGGTACGATTGGGGTTGACGATGGCGATGTTGGTTCTGCCGCTGCTGAATGCGTCGGCGCTGACGGTACAGATCCAGCTCACTCCGAGCAATAGAACTGAGCAGAAATACGCGTTTCAGGTTACCAATGAGGATCGCGATGGGATGAAACAGTTCGGAGTGACGGTGACGGCGAAGAAGGAGAAACTGTCGCCTGGATTGCTGGCACGGCTGCATCTTTCGGACGGCAAGACCGACATCGCAATGGTACCGGTCGAAGAGACACGTGAAGGCGACAAAGTGACCTACTGGTTCCGGGTGGCTCCGAATCTGATGGCAAAATCGCGGTTTGAGTTCGACGTGTTGAGCGGCAAAGAGACGAAAGACGCAGGCGGCAAAACACGTTTTATCGCCATTCCGGGAACGATCGAATATTGGTTCTACGTTGGCGATTTCTCCGCGCAGAAAGAGTTCGCTCTACGCACAAAGTCCACGCCCAGACATACGGTCACAAAGCGCGGATGAATGCGGCGTAACCTATGGCAGAGGTAGAGCCGGTCGTGCTACAATGGTGATCGCGATCGACGCGACTTACTGAGCAAGATGTCGAGGGGGAAATGAGGATGCGAGCGCTTGCGTGGAACGCGGGACGATGTCAGCGAGGTCTCGTCCAGATCGCGGCTCTCTGTCTGTGTTGTATCGGTGCATGCTCAAGACAGACCTCCTGGAGCCAGGAACCGATACCGTCGCCCGCCACCGTACAGGAAGCGCCTCCTTCTCCTGGGGAACGCTTCGCGAAGGATCTGGAGATCCTCTCGAAGCGATTGGGGGTCGCCTTTATCGCCGAAGGAGAGCCTTTTCCACAAACCGCACAAAAGGCTGTTCCATCGCTGAATGAGGCTCTGGCGCCGGACGCAGCGGTGAAGGAGGTCGCCGACTATTTCGACTATACAGCCGTGCGGCAAGGCGATGTCTATCTTCTGACCAAGCGCTATTCCAACCCCGACGATCTGCCGGATGTCACCCCCGAAGAGTGCCACTATGGACTGCTCATGCTCGCAAGGGCAATTCGCGCGTGGAGAACGCCGCTCACCAAGAAAAACTATTTAGAGGCCGACCTCGCATGGCTGGTCGCTCACGGTATGCCTCGCGCCCAGTTGGAAAAGATGGCTGGAGGCGGCCTGCCCCTTCGTGATAACCCACCTCCGGCCCTCCTGGTATTCTCGGCAGCATGGAGATACTATCTGCTGGCCGCACATGATCGTGTGGAGGCGACACTCCTCGACATGGACACCCGACCGCCACTCAATCCCTACTTCCACTGGAAGACGATCGGGAAAGAGCGCCTGTTCGGATACGATACCTTCCAGGTACCCTTCATTCCTCTGCGCGATTTCAACCGGACCTTTGTGCCGCTCCGGACAACCCCGCTTCCTCGGCCCCTGTTCGCGATCCGTAACGACATCAACGCCTCGGCACAGGATCACAGCGATCCGAGCACTCTCTCGGATCAGACAAAACGCTACCTCGACGACAGCAGTAAACACCCCTACGTCGTTTCGCTGACGCAGGCGATCACCGCATTGAACAAGCGGACGAAAAACGGCAGCGTCTATCGCGTCGATCCGATCTATTCCACCAAACATGTGACGCTCGTAGGTACGGAAAAACTCTACCCGGACGTCGTCATGGCGGTGCTGGCGGCCGTCTACGGGCTGCGCGTAACCCATCGTCTGGATGGCGCGGTCTTCCTCACAACGCCGCTGCTGTTCATCCCGAACCCGTCCGTGGTGGATCACAGCACGGATCGCGTGGTCTTTGCCGGGATCCCGCTGCCCATCTATCATGCGTTTCGCGCCCGCGTCGCGGACGGCCGGCCCGGCCACCTGGAGATGGTCGGCGGCGCTCAGGACGAACTCCGTGCCCGGCTCAAACAGGAGCAGTTCGAAGAGGCAGGGGCGACGATGCAGAACACAGCCGTGCGGCTGTTTCGTTATCTCGCCGAACCGCAGGTGCAGGCTTGGCCAGGCAGGCAGGAGATACTGTCCGACTTAGGGGAACGCGCCCGCAACATGTTTGCCTTCGCACGGGTTGCGCCGGCATTCGCAGATGCCTGCGCGCTCGTGGACTGTATCCCTCCGCCCTATGTCACCGATCAAAATGATTTCATGGCACATGTAACGATCCAGGGCGGCATTCGTGGTGAGCCGAATTCCGGTCAGCAGTTCGTCACGCTGTCCCTGACCTATACCAATCCGACCACCGGAGAGAGTGTCGGCCCGGTGCTGTTCTTCGATGGCCCCGTACCGCTACGACCTCCCCCTCCGGATGACGGTCAAAGGGCCACGCCGCTCCTGCAGGATCAGCCCGCAGGCCTGTCGCCTGGGTCCTGCGCCGACAATTTTGCTCCGCAGAAAGGGTTCTCGTGGCTCGGAAAGTCTACACAGGTACCCTTCCATAAAAAGCGTGGGTGAATGTGGGGTAAACAATTGTCGGTATAGCGCGTGGCGTGCTATAATGGTGGCATGGACGAACGCGATTTTGTGAGCAAGAAACGGGAAGCCTGGGATCGGCTGACGGCGCTGATCGACAAGGCCAATAGTGCAAAGGGGGTGCGCGGCCTCAGTCGGGAAGAGATCCTGTCGCTGGGCCCGCTGTATCGCCGCGCCTCCTCCGACCTCGCCTTTGCGCGAGCCCACGCGATCAACAAAGACCTGATCCTCCACCTGAACGGCCTGGTGGGCCGCGCCCACGCGCTGCTGTATCAGGCGGAGACCAGCAAAAGCGCGCTCGGCTCCCTGGCTAACTTCTACCTCTACGAATTCCCGGCCCTTCTGCAAAAGCGCTTCAAATTCTTTGCCGCAGCGGTCATTATCTCCGTGCTGTCCGGCCTATTCGCCTACTGGGTGGTCATCAATCACCCGGCGAAACTCTGGCTCTTCGTCCCGGAAAGTCTCAAGGATTCGGTCGAAGTCTGGAAATCAGGCAAGATCGCCGACTCGGCGCATGTCGAGATGTCCGCCCAACTGATGACGCACAACCTGCAAGTCGGCCTCGTCGCCTTTGCGGGCGGCGTGGCGGGCGGTGTGCCCTCCCTCACCTCGATGTTCGGCAACGGCGCGATGCTGGGGGGAATGGCCGCCCTGATGACGCAGATCCATAAGCACAGCACCTTCTGGCCGGGGATTCTGCCCCACGGATTTGCGGAACTGACCGCCATCTTCATCTGTGGCGGCGCCGGTTTCCAGATCGGCCTGTCGCTGTTGATGCCCGGCCAGTACCGCCGTGCCGACGCGTTTCGCATCGCCGGCATGGAAGGGATCAAACTGGTCATGGGCACGGTGCCCCTCTTTATCTTCGCCGGTGTGATCGAAGGCATGTTCTCCCATCTCCCGATTCCCGCCAACCTGCGGTATGCGTTCGCGGGACTCAACGGCGTGCTCTGGTACCTCTATCTCTTCCTGCCGCGCCGACTCCTGAGTGACCGAAACTCCCCACCCTTTCGGAACTCCAACGCCCTCGGCGGCGTACTAGAAGAACCTGTACGCAACAGCCAGACGGCCTGAGCCGGACGACCGAAACCGCTGAATGGGAGCCACACTTCGCATGACTGCAACCGGAACGGAACGCCCCGCACGGGAACTTCTTGCCCAACTTCGCCACCGTTACCCCGACGCTCCGTTTCTGGCCCTGGGACAGACCGTCTTCTGGGACGAGCCGGTCAAGGCGGTTCTACGCCAGCTTCTGGATGAGAACGGCCTCGGCGGTGAGATGCTCGTCGGTGTCCACGATACCGACTATTTCGCCAAAACACGCCTGCGCCAGAGCGGAGCCGGGAAATTCGTGCTGCTGGCCCACAACGACGGCACCACCAAAGACCTCTGGTCGGCGGCAGGTGA
>Ga0105239_10007823_pt1 | contig 12226 bp, 7 predicted proteins | sample KBSC44metaG_FD_92761 | JGI IMG/M metagenome (GOLD analysis project Ga0105239, IMG submission 92761) | Corn rhizosphere microbial communities from Kellogg Biological Station, Michigan, USA - KBS C4-4 metaG | ecosystem: Host-associated > Plants > Roots > Rhizosphere > Soil | place: Michigan, USA...
TACGCACCCGCGTCAGTTTTGAAACGGGGATGGCGGACATGGCGGGGCATGCGATCTATCTCGCTCCGGCGGATATCGGACTCGGCGTGCGGGAGACAGTGGCGGATGTGGCCGGAGGACTCTCGCGTTGGGTGGATGTAATTGCCGCGCGCACCTTTAAGCACGAGACGGTCGAGGAGTTGGCGGCCAACGCGACCATTCCCGTCATCAACGCACTGAGCGATCGGGAGCATCCCATCCAGGCGTTTGCCGATCTGCTGGCGATCATGGAGGCGAAAGGCGACCTCGGCAATCATCTCAAACTGGCGTATATCGGAGACGGCAACAATGTGCTGCACGCCCTGCTGCTCGCCTGCGCCAAAGTGGGGGTAAACTTAACTGCCGCCTGCCCGACCGGATATGAACCGGCGGAAGAGTATGTCGCCGAAGCGCAGCGAATCGGAAGTGACGAGGGCGGAACCGGTGCGCGGATCGAACTCGTGACCGATCCTCTCGAAGCCGTCAAGGACGCCGATGTCGTCTATACCGACGTGTGGACGAGTATGGGGCAGGAAGAGGAGGCGGCCGAACGCCTGAAGATCTTTGCGCCCTATCAGATCAATTCCACCTTGTTGGCGCACGCGAAATCGGACGTTATCGTTCTGCACTGTCTGCCCGCGCATCGTGAGGAAGAGATCTCGACGGAGGTGATGGATGCGTACAAGACCATCATTCAAGATCAGGCCGAGAATCGACTTCACACGCAGAAAGCCCTTGTCGCCTTGATGCTGGGACTCTGAACTTTGACGGTGGGTCGGCTTCCTGGGAACAACAGAGATGTGGCAAAGATTTACGGAACGGGCGCGAGCGGCGGTCTATTCCTCTCAGGAGGAGGCCAGACGGTTGGGACATGCGGAAGTCTCGACGGAACATCTGCTTCTTGGCATCCTGAAAGATGAGGTATGCGTTGCAGCCCATGTTCTCACGCGAATGGGCATCGACACCACTCAGATGCGGACCGAACTGGATCGTGTGTCTCTCCGAGGTCGTGGGGGTATGGGGCGCGATATGCAGCTCACTCCACAGGCTAAGCGAGTGATCGATCTCGCCTATGCGGAAGCAAGGCGGATAAGCAACAACTATATCGGGACGGAACATCTCCTGCTTGCTCTGATCCGGGGGAAAGACGGCGTAGCCGGACAGGTGTTGGAGAAGATGGGTGTCGGCCTCGACAGGGCGCGCGCCGAGGTACTGGCCCTCCAGGAGAACAGTGGCAGAGGGACTGTAGGGGAGCCAGGTCGATTTACCCAGAGGGCGCGCAATGTGATTTTCTATGCTCAGGAAGAGGCGGGGCTGCTCGGCCAAACGGAGATCTCTACGGAGCACCTGCTGCTCGGGTTGATCCGAGACGATGACGATGCGAAGTATAGTCGCTGCAATGTGGCCACACATCTGCTGATTCGTATGGGGGTGACCGTATCCGATATCCGCACTGCAGTAGACTGGCGGGCAGCCTGCGATACGAAGACCATGGGCACGGAAATTGTACTCACGAAGTCCGCACAATGGGTGCGGGACCTCGCCGCCGAAGAAGCCGGGTTGCTGCATCACGACTACGTAGGAACAGAACATCTCCTGTTGGGTTTGATTCAAGATAGACAGGGCCTTGCAGGACAGGTGCTGGCGAACATCGGCGTGGATTTGACACGAACACGCCAGGAGATACAAAACCTGACGGAGTCGGAGTAGAGTCGGCATTTAACGCAGGACACGGTAAAAGGCGATTCGTACCGAATACCAATATCAATCAAGGAAAAGAAGAGCTTAAGATGAAGAAGATCGTTCTAGTGTACTCGGGAGGTCTCGATACCTCCGTCTGTATCCCGCTGATGCGCGAAGAGTACGGATTCGACCATGTGATCACGGTGACTGTCGATGTCGGACAGCCTGCGGAAGATATTAAGCTCGCTGAGGAGCGGGCGGTGCGGCTCGGCACCGAGCACTATACAGTGGATGCCAAAGAGATGTTCGTGGAGAATTTCTGCTGGCCCGCGGTGCGCGCCAACGGCGACTATCAGGGCTATCCCATCTCCACCAGTATCGCGCGGCCCCTGATCGCTCTCAAAGCGGTCGAGAAGGCGAAGGAGTTGGGTGTCGAGGCGTTTGGGCACGGCTGCACCGGCAAGGGCAACGACCAGTTCCGGATCGAGTATATCATGCGCACCCTCCTGCCGAATGCCGAGATCATCGCCCCGATGCGCGAAGGCAAGCGGATGCCCGACGGCAGCCGCGACACCTGGACGCGCAGCGAAGAGATCGAGTATGCCAACGCGCACGGCCTGAACATTCCGCAGACGAAGGACAAGATCTGGAGTGTGGACGAAAACCTCTGGGGCCGCAGCATCGAAGGCGGACGCCTGGAGGAGCCCGACTATGCGCCGCCGGAAGAGATCTTCCACTGGACCCGCGGTATCGCCGACTGCCCCGACACGCCCCGCACGCTTCACATCGGCTTTGAGAACGGCATTCCGGTCTCGCTGGATGGCGTCCGCATGGGCAGCCTCGACCTGGTCGTCTCGCTGAACAAGATCGCGGGCGAGCATGGCGTCGGGCGTATCGACATCATGGAGGACCGCATGCTCGGCCTGAAGGTGCGCGAGAACTATGAGTGTCCGGCCGCGGTCGTGCTGATCACCGCGCACAAGGCGCTGGAGGCGCTGGTCTGCACGGCGGGCGAACTTAAGTTCAAGGCGTCGGTCGATCGGGAGTGGGGCGAACTGGCGTATAAGGGCCTGTGGCTCGATCCCTTGCGGGAGGACCTCGAAGCCTTTATCAATCGGGTGCAGCATCGCGTGACGGGCACCGTCATTATGCGACTGGTCAAGGGCAGCGCCATCGTCATCGGACGCAGCAGTGAGGCTGCGCTCTATAGCGAAGACCTGGCCTCGTTCGACAGCAAGACCTTCAATCAGGCCGATTCGCTCGGCATGGTGAAGACGCACGGCATGCAATCGAAGCTCTACTGGCAACTGAAGCAGGAAGGCAAGATCCTGACCGGGCGCGACGAGACGATGCTGATCGCCAGTGAGAAGAAGCAGGAGCCCGATGCGTAAACTCTGGGGCGGACACTACGACGAGCCGACCGATGCCCTGATCGAACGGCTCAACAACTCCCTGCGCTTCGACGCCCGCCTCTGGCGGCACGACATCCAGGGCAGCATCGCCCATGCCACCATGCTCGGCGCCGTCGGCATCCTCTCGGTAGGGGAGGCGGATCAACTCGTCGCCGGACTGAAGGCGTTGGAAGCGGATCTGATCGACGGAACCGCCGAACTGCATCCCGATGCGGAGGATGTGCATACGGCGGTCGAAGGGCTATTGCGGGATCGACTCGGGGCCGTGGCGGGCAAACTCCACACCGCGCGCAGCCGCAACGACCAGATCGCGACCGATATTCGGCTCTATCTGCGCGAGGTCTGCGACAGGGTTGATGAGGAGGTGGCGATGCTACAGCAGGCGCTCCTTGATCATGCCGACAACGAGATCGACACGGTGCTGCCTGGCTTTACGCATCTGCAGCATGCGCAGCCGGTCGTGCTGGCGCACCATCTGCTCGCCTACTTCTGGATGCTGGACCGGGATCGCGAACGTCTGGCCGACACCCGCCGCCGAATCAATCGGCTGCCGCTCGGTGCGGGGGCGCTGGCAGGCACCGGTTTCCCGATCGATCGCGATCAGGTCGCCGCCTCGCTCGATTTCGCCTCCGTCATTCCCAACAGCCTCGACGCCGTCTCCGATCGGGACTTCGCGATCGAGTTTCTGGGCTTCGCAGCGATCACGATGATGCATCTCTCCCGTCTGGCGGAGGAGATCATCCTGTGGAACACGCCGGAGTTCGGCTGGGTCACCCTTCACGACTCGGTGACGACAGGCAGCAGCATCATGCCCCAGAAAAAGAACCCGGATGTCGCGGAACTGGCGCGCGGCAAGACCGGGCGCGTCTATGGCGACCTGATGAGCCTCCTCACCCTCATGAAGGGGCTGCCACTCGCCTACAACAAGGATATGCAGGAAGACAAGGAGCCGCTGTTCGATGCCATCGACACGCTCTTCCTGGTCGTCCCCGCGATGCGCAAAACACTGTCCACCGCGAAATTCCGCGCCGATCGTATGCTGGCCGCAACCCGCGGCGACTTCTCGACTGCCACCGACCTCGCCGACTATCTGGTTCGCCAGGGCTTGCCCTTCCGAGATGCCCACGAAGTCGTCGGTAAAGTCGTCCATCACTGCACCGAACACAAAATCGGCCTCGAAGACCTGGACGCTTCTACTCTGGCTGCCTTCTCACCTCTGTTAAGCCAGCATACGGAGGCCGCGCTGGAGGTACTGACGGTGCAGTCTTGTGTCGCTGCCCGCACTTCGCAAGGGGGAACCGCTCCCGATGCTGTGCGTCAACAGTTGCATTTGGCACGACAGCGATTTGAGAACCCGTAGGCACGTCCTTGCACCTCACCGTGTTTCCTAACCCCCCGCCCCCTTCCCTAAAAGGAAGGGGGTGCCCCAACACGCACCTGGTCCCTATACATCCCTCTCTGTTGAGTGTGGAAGAGATACGTTGCAAGAGCGATTGGGAGCATAGGAACCTATCCCAGCGAGCAAGAAAAAGAGTGAGGCACAACGAGGAAAATGAGGAGACGAGCACCCCCTTCCTTTTAGGGAAGGGGGCGGGGGGATAGGAAACACGGTGAGGTGCGAAGCGATGCCCGAATTACGAAATCTGAAATCCGTAGGTTTTAATAGACCCTTAACGTTGCGCCGTTCAGATGGGTCTTGTCGCATTTGCTTTCGAGGGAGGACGGGATTGTGGTTGTGTTCGGGTCGCCATCGCTGATGTAGCGGCCCATCTGACCATTTTTGATCTTGTCCAGATAGAACGTGCTGCCGCTGGGACCGTCCAATGCCTGGATTCGAGGCAGGCGCATCGGTTTGAACCGTTTCGAAATGGGGGCGGGGGCAGGCTCCGCGCCGACCAGAAGCACGGCACGGTTGGCATAGGTTTGACCTTGATAAGAACCCTCTGCCAGCAGTTTCTTGTTGACAGGGGAGATACCCATTGGCAGCGCGATGGTATCTACCTTCGTGCCGGGAGCCAGTTTCTCGATCATCGCAACGCATCCACCCAACTCTTTTTGCACGCCCTCGTCGGACAGTTTCTTCAGGGAGGTGTGCGTGACTGTGTGGTTGCCGATTTCACAACCCATCGCGAGCAGCGCTTTCACTTTTTTTGACGCATCTGCGGTCGAGCAGAATCCCGCGTCGGGTAGGAGGTAGAACGTCGCTTTGATGGGAAAATCGGGATGTGTTTTTGTGAACTCCTGCCAGATCCCGACCGCGCAGGTGGGATCTACTTCGCCGTTGGGAAGATACTTGAATTGGCTGCTGCGCGCGTCATCGAATGTGAAGATCACGGGCGCCATCCCCAGAGGCAAGTCGATCTTATTATCGAGGTAGTCGTGCAACAGAACGGGCCGATAGCCCTCGTCATAGAGTCTCTGTAGATCGTGCTTGAAATTATCGATGCTCCGCACCATGGTGCGCTCTTTCGGCAGCACATCGTGATATTCCAGGATCGACACCAGTCCAGCCTCGTTGACTTTCGCCTTTTGGAGTTGGTCGGAGGTGAGCGCCGCCGCGGTATGCGTCAATTTCTTGACTGGTGTCTGGACTACCGGCGTCGTATCAACAGGTTTAGGGGCGCCGCGATGGCAGCCCATAAATGTACTGAGCGCCAGGGCGCCCGCGACATAGAATCGTCTACTGTTATGCATTAATTCCTCAGTTCATAACCCGTAAAGGGTAGGTTCAACCGACTCTTCTTTCCCTCTTGACGTCCCGATTTCCTGCCGGTTTCAGGTTCAGGCAGGGAAAGAGCCGTGTGACGCCGAACCTACCCGTCAGAGCCTACAAGACACTCGAAGACGAGGAAGGAGACGGTGGATGACGACGGGAAAAGTGCGATTCGGAGTGATCGGAACCGGAGGTATGGGATCGGGCCATGTGGAGATGATTCCGCAGATACCGGAGACGACGCTGACAGCAGTCTGCGATGTCGATGCGAAGGCGCGGGAGGCGGCGGCAGCGAAATCCGGGGTTCCGGCGTTCGCGACGCATGAGGAGTTGCTTGCGAGCGGACTGGTCGATGCGGTCGTCATCGCGACGCCCCACTACTTTCATCCGCCGATCGCACTCGCGGCCTTTCAGAAGGGAATCCATGTCCTCTCCGAGAAGCCGTTAGCCGTCACGGTCTCTTCTGCCGATGCGATGATTGCTGGAGCGAAGGCGTCCGGATGCAAGTTCGGCGTGATGTATCAGATGCGCTCTGAGCCGCCGAATGTCGCTGCCCGCAAAGTGGTCGAGTCGGGTGTGCTGGGGGAGATCTACCGCACCAGTTGCGTTATGGGTTGGTATCGCAGTCAGGCCTATTACAACTCCGGTGGGTGGCGCGCGACGTGGTCGGGCGAGGGCGGCGGCGTCCTCATCAATCAGGCGCCTCACTACCTCGACCTCTTTACCTGGCTCGGCGGCCTGCCGAAGACGATCACCGGCCAGACCCGCACCCGCCTGCACGACATCGAAGTCGAAGACGAAGCCTTCGCCGTCCTGGAGTATGCGAACGGCGCACACGGCTATCTCTACGCCAGCACCACCGAAGTCCCGAACCACAATCTCCTGGAGATCTGCGGCGACAAGGGCAAACTGGTCCTCGACAACGGCAAACTGCGCGTCTACGGTCTCGAAACCCCGATACGCGAGTTTACCGAGGTCAACGAATCGATGTGGGCCTCTCCGAAATCGAACGCCTCTGCGATCGATCTGCCCGCCGATCCGCCGATAAAAGGCCACGCCGCGATCACCCAGAACTTCGCGCGCTCCATCCTGTTCGGTGAACCGTTGATCTCGCCCGGAGAAGACGGGCTGAACGCGGTCGAGATGATCAACGGGCTGATTCTCTCCGGCAAGTCGGGCAAGACCGTCAGCGTTCCCGTGGATCGCGCCGAGTACGATCGGCTGATCACCGAACTCAAGGCCACCTCCCGTGCGAAGACGGACGTCAAGGAACAGCGCGTCACGGATCCGAACTTCAAATAGTGCATTTTGCTCTGGTCTGGGGTTGTCAAGGGACGTTGTCCCTCGCTACGCGCCTTCGGCGGGCAGAATATGCCGCCCTTCGGGCATCCCAAATCCTCCGCTTCCGCGCAGAGGATTTCCTCTGGACGGAGTCATATCAGGGCCAGAGTAATCTTGCTTTCCGTGATGCAGGTATTGGTGCCCGCTTTAGCGGGCGTTCGGTGCGAAGCACCTCTAGCGCAGGGCTTTAGCCCCGCGTGTTTGGGAAAGGGACGTGGTTGGCTGATAAAGAGAGAGTCTCCGGAGTGTTTCCGTCGCAGTGGATTCGTGGTGCGGTGGAGAGCGGAATCATCCGGACGGAGGAGCCGATCCAGGCGGGGCAGATACAGCCGAACAGCCTGGATCTGCGCCTTGGGAAGAGCGGATATCGAGTCCAGTGCAGTTTTCTGCCGGGGCGAGAAGGCATCTATCGCAAACTGGAGACCTATGGGTGGTATGGGTTTGACCTTCCGAACGAAGGCATCGTGCTGGAGAAGAACCAGGCCTATATCTTCCCCCTCAACGAGAGCCTGTACCTGCCGGACGACGTCTATGCCCACGCGAATCCCAAAAGCTCCACCGGCCGCCTCGACGTGTTTACGCGCCTTGTGACCGAATATGGCACCTCGTTCGATGAGGTGAAACCCGGTCATAACGGCAAACTGTTTATCGAGGTCGTGCCACGCTCTTTCGCGATACGGGTTCGACCTGGCGATTCCCTCTCGCAAATTCGCTTCCAGACCGGCGATCCTTGCCTCACCAGCGCGGAACTGACGGCCTTGCTGGACAACGAAGACATCCTCCTGGATCGCGACCTGCGGGCATTGCGCTCTCACGAGGTGTCTATCTCTTCCAGTATGGTGCTTTCGGTCAATCTGCCCATGAAGGGCGATACCGTGGGCTATCAGGCACGCCGCAACACCGCTCCCATCGATCTGCGCGGCGTCGGGGCGGCCAAAGTGCGCCACTTTTGGAACCGTATCTACGGCGACAATCGCCCGGTCGTCCTGGAACCGGACGAGTTCTACATCTTCGCCTCCCGTGAACTCGTGCGTCTGCCCCCCATGTACTGCGCGGAGATGGTCGCCTTCGATGCCAGCAGCGGTGAAGTCCGGACCCACTATGCCGGTTTCTTCGACTCGGGATTCGGCTATGCACAAGACGTCGATCCCAGGCGCAGCGCCGCCTCGGTCGTGCTCGAAGTGCGCAGCCGCGACGTGCCCTTCCTGATCGAAGACGGCCAGCCGCTCTTCCGCGTCCATGTCCTGCGCAGCACTGAAGAACCCGACATGCTCTACGGCTCGGGAACCGGCTCTCACTACCAGTCCCAGCGCCTGCGCCTGAGCAAGCAGTTCAACTACACTTCTGATAGCGACGAGGAAGAGACGCCCGCCGACCCCCAGGGCAGCCTCGACTTCTCCGCGCTAAAATAGCCGCCCCTTTAGCGGCAGGGTTATCGAGTAAGATGCAGCGTTCCATGAGATATATACCGACAATGGTCGCCGTACTGGTTGCCGCTGCGACCTTCGGCATGGCAGTCTGCGCCTCGGCGCAGACGGTCCATTTGAAGTGGGTTGAATCGGGAGCGGCGGGACGGATGAGTGCGGTGTCGCCGCGTACGGTCGATCTGAGCGAGCAGAAGCCTCCGCAGGTTCGGCGTGTGCCGGCAAATCTCATCAATCCGCTCTACGGCGCTTTTAGCCTTGGCCCGGCGGAGAGCCCTGCGCATGTCCAGGTGTTGCTGGATGCGCCACGCGGGAAACCGTCGCGCCTGTTTATAGACGCCAACGGCGACGGAGATTTTACCAACGATCCCGTTCCGCAGTGGGAGCCGCATCCGTACCAGGGCAATCAGGGCAGATATACCGAGTACGTGGGCGGCGTCACGATTCCGGTTCCGTTCGGAGCCGCCAGGTTGGCGATGCGCCTCACGCTGCACCGCTTCGATCCCGCCGATCCGACCCGTGCGGGGCTGAAGGGCGCGATTCTCTATGCACCGGACTATGCTCGCGAAGGGGACGTGCAACTTGGCGCGAAGACTTACCATGTCATGCTGCTGGATGCTCTGACCGGCGGCGATTTTCGGGGACAGCAGGGCGCAGCGGCGGCAGGCGTCTTCCTGCTCATCGATGTCAACGGCAACGGGGTTTTCGATATGCGGGGTGAGATGTATGCCGCTGGGCAGCCCTTTAATATCGGCGGAACGACCTATGCCATCACCAGGCTGACGGCTTCCGGAGAGACCTTTGACATCGTGAAGTCTCCGGTGAGAGTGGCCGAGATACCGCCGCCGCCGGATCTGCGCATCGGCAAAATCGCTCCCGCCTTCACGAAAAAGGCGATGGACGGTGCGACGATCCGCTTTCCCTCGGCCTATAGCGGCAAACTCGTTCTGCTCTCCTTCTGGGCGAGCGATTGCGGCGCCTGCGCGACGGAGATGCCGGACCTCGTCAAGGCGTACCAGTTTTTCCATGAATCAGGGCTGGAGGTCGTCGGTATCAGCCTCGATCCGGCGAATGTAGGTTCCCAGGTGAGTGCCTTTACGAAACGATTCGGAATGCCCTGGCCGGAGATCTACGACGGCAAGTGGATACAGGCGGATGTCGCGCAACTCTACTTTGTGCATATCACTCCGACGGTCATCCTGATAGAGGGCGGCACCGGCAAGGTATTGGCTGCCGGAGCGGATCTGCGCGGCAAGAGTATGCTCAAGACGCTCGCAGAGGCGCTGAAGAGCCACCATAAATCGACCGCGAATAGATAAGGGAACCGCCCCTCGTGCAACTGAAGAAACTTCAACTCCTTGGCTTCAAGACGTTCGCCGATAAGACTGAGATCGCGATCGATACCGGTCTGACGGCGATCGTCGGCCCGAACGGGTCCGGGAAATCGAATATCGTCGATGCGCTTTTGTGGGTGTTGGGTGAGCAGAATCCTCGATTGATGCGTGGTAACTCCTCGGTCGATGTCATTTTCGCGGGAACCGACAAGCGCAAACCGCTCGGAATGGCGGAGGTGCGCCTGACGATCGACAACTCCGATGGCGGGCTGCCGATCCAGTTCAGCGAAGTGACGGTGACGCGACGCGTCTACAGGTCGGGTGAGAGCCAGTATATGCTCAACGGCGCGCCGTGCCGCCTCAAAGATATCGTCGAACTGTTTCTCGATACGGGCGTCGGAAAGGGCGCCTATGCGTTTGTCAGCCAGAGCGAGATCGACGCGGTGCTGTCGGCACGTCCGGAGGATCGTCGGGAGCTGTTTGAAGAGGCTGCCGGGATCAAGAAGTATCGTGTGAAGAAGCGCGAGGCGATGCGCAAGCTGGAGAGCGCCGAGTCCAATCTGCATCGGGTCGGGGACATCCTGCATGAATTGGACGCCCAGCGGGAGCCAATGGAGAAGCAGGCCCAGACGGCGAAACGGTACATCCTCCTGCGAGAGCGCCTGCATGAGATCGAGGTCGGTCTGTTGGTAGCTGAGGTGCAGAAGGCCGATTATGAACTGTATGCGGGCAGGACGGAGCGGGACGACGATCAGGCCAATCTGCTGAAATTCGATGCCGAGCTGGCGCGTCTGGAGCGCGCCTCTGCGGAGGTCGGCGAGAATCTGGCGCAGACCGAAGGCGAGATGGACGCCGCGCAGATCACACGTCAGAACGCCGTCACGATGGTGGAGCGCACGCAGAGTCAACTGACCTTGATGACGGAGCGCAGCCAGACCTCGGCGAAGAATCAGGAGCAGTTCGCTCTGGAACTGAAGGACCTGGCGGAGCGCGTGGAGCGCTTGACGGACAGCATTGCCCTGGACCGCCAAGAGCGCGACGAGGTGGACAAAGAGGAGAGTGCGCGCCAGGAGGAGTGGGGGGCGCAGAAGGCGACTCTCACGGAGCTGGAGGCGGCGGTACAGCAGGCGGTGCGGCAGGCCGATGCACGGCAGGGAGAGCGCACCCGGCGGCTTCAGGAGCGTGCGGCTAGGGAGGCGGCGCTGAAGGCCGCCCAGGAGCGACTGACGGAGCTTACCGCACGGTCGGAGCGGATGGAGCGGGATGCGGTGGCGCTGGACGAGACCCTCAAAGAGGCCCAGGCACGCGAAGATCAGGCCGGGAGCCGGCACGCAGAGCTGACGGAAACGCGCAGTGAACTGGCTGAAAAACGGTCTGCGGTCGAGACGCGGCAGCAGGCGGCGCAAGCGCAGCAAGTCTCCGGCAGAACGGCGCTGGATGCGGCGCGGCGCACGCAGGCGGAGCAGTCGGCACGGCTCTCGACGCTCACGGAGTTGCAGGAGAATCACGAAGGCTTCTATCAGGGCGTACGCGCCGTGCTGAATGCCGAGAAGCGCGGCCAGTTGCAGGGGCATTTCCGGGCCGTGGTCGATCTGCTGCAAGTCCCGGAGCCGTACCGGATTGCCATCGAGGTCGCGCTCGGCGGCAGTTTGCAGGACATCGTGACGCAGACGGAGGCGGAGGCCAAGTCCGGTATTCAGTGGCTGAAACAGAATCGCGCGGGCAGGGCGACCTTTCTGCCGCTGCCGCTGCTTCGCTCCGGCAACAAGTTCGAACCTGCCTATGGCCGCGGGGATGCGAGCGCGGTGCAGAATGCGATGGATCTCGTCGACTTTGCGGCAGAGTACGCGCCGGTCGCGCAGATGCTGCTCGGGCGCGTGCTGGTCGTGGACGATATGGAAGCGGCGATAGCGGCCTCACGACGCGTCGGCAACGGCTGGAGCAAGATCGTGACGCTGGAGGGCGAACTCCTGACTCCCGGCGGCGCGCTGACGGGAGGATCGCTGCAAGGCAAAGGCGCGCATCTGGTGGGGCGCAAGGGGGAGATAGACGACCTGAAATCCGCCCTGCCCAGGACCCGGGCGGAAGTCGATCGCCTGACGGCGCAGAGCGAGCAAATCGTGCGCACGTTGCAGGAGTTGGAGGCGGAGCGGCGGCAGGTCGTGCAGCAGGAGGCTGCGGTGCAGGCGGAACTGGCCGCGACCGAGAGTGCTCGGGCGGCGGCGGAGCGAGAGCGACTGCGGCTGACCCGAGAACAGACCGAGCGGGAGGCCAGTCGAGAGGTGGTCGCAGCGCAGCAGA
>Ga0105239_10007824_pt1 | contig 12225 bp, 9 predicted proteins | sample KBSC44metaG_FD_92761 | JGI IMG/M metagenome (GOLD analysis project Ga0105239, IMG submission 92761) | Corn rhizosphere microbial communities from Kellogg Biological Station, Michigan, USA - KBS C4-4 metaG | ecosystem: Host-associated > Plants > Roots > Rhizosphere > Soil | place: Michigan, USA...
ACAGCTTTATCAGCGAGAAGCCTTTCGGGTATTTTTTGCAGGCCATTGAGGACAGTGAAATTTTATACCTGCCCAACGCCGAGCTCGACAGGCTTTACCAAACCCATCCCAAAACACAGGAAATGATACGCCGCTTTTGGGAAGACGCCATATTAACCCTAATTGACCGCTTTACCGCATTACAGCGGGATAGTGCCGAGCAACGCTATTTGGATTTGCTGACAAAACCGCCTTATATTCAAAAAATCCCACAGAAATACCTGGCATCTTTTATTGGGGTTACGCCAACATCGTTGAGCAGGATACGGAAAAATATACGATGATAACACCGATTGGAGGATGATTGCGCCGATTTTGACTGCGATTTAATCATCGGGCAAGGATACTTTATGCCATGTTTTGTTGGCGAAGGTTATCTCGGCTTTGCTAGTGTTATAAATTTTATCGTCTTTTTGAATTACCTGGGTATCTTCAAGTCCCCGTATTATGCCTACAGGTGATGCTGTGCGCACTATCCGCCAGGCCCCTTCAACGTCTATAAACCCGGCTTCAAGTACCTGCACTATCACATAATCGTCATCATTTTGGTAAATGTACTCATCGCTCCATTTTGAAGGAGGGAAAGAAAAGCTAAATATTCCTATTGAACCGATAATCAGTAATACAAAAACAAAAAGGATGAAAAGAAAACGTCGCGGCAAGCCTTTGGTACGATTTATAAGCAACGGCAAGCCCAAACAGACGAATAGAAATAGCCCGCCAAATGCCAGCTCGCCATCGGCAAGGTACTGTAAGGTATTGTTTCTTATCTCAATAGAAAACCAGCTTTCCCATGGTATTAAACCAAATACTGTGATAATAGCGGAGCATATTAAAAGGTTATATCTCCAGGTTGATTTCGTCACTTAACTAATTTTGATACGGTAAATGTAATGGTTTTGAGAAGAAAGAATTGCTGTAGCAGTCTTCATAAGGTGTAAATCAAATTATCGCTCAAATATATTTCCAATTTTATCGTCTTGCGGAATTTGGCTAAAGCCGAATTTTCTTTAAATCTCATCCGTCGGCTAAAGCCGGACGGCAATGAAATAGAATATTGCGTTATTTATTCATTGCCGTCCCTTTTAAGGGACGGCGGCAAGAAATGCACTGATGGCTTTAGCCAAAAATATAGAAGCGACAATTTGATTTGCACCGGTTCTTCATAACACGTTATTGCAATTTATCCTATCTTTAAAACCAAATTATACCCGGCCATAGCTGCCAGCCAATTATGAAATATCGCCACTTTATTATAACCATTGTTTGTATAACCATGCTTACAGCTTTTAAGCCTGTTGAAAAACGGGTAGTGCTTGATGATTACCCGGTCTATTCCGGGAACGATCTCGGTGTTAAATATTCGCCACTAAAAACCTCGTTTAAAGTTTGGGCGCCAAAAGCATCCGAAGTAAAATTAAGGCTGTATGATGCAGGGGCAGGGGGCGAAGCTATTAACACGTTCAGTATGATAAAAGGTCTGAATGGCACCTGGCGGGCATCGGTCAACAAAAATATAAAGAATAAATATTACACTTTCCAGGTAATGCAGGATGGCAAATGGTCGCTGGAATGTCCTGACATTTACGCAAAAGCCGTAGGTGTAAACGGCGCGCGCGGAATGGTGGCCGATATGGCTGCAACCAACCCCGCCGGCTGGCAAAACGACAAAAAGCCGGCTTTGAAGAACTTTACAGATATTATTGTTTATGAACTGCATATCCGCGATATATCAGTCGACCCAAACTCTGGTATTAAACATAAAGGCAAATTTTTAGGGTTAACAGAAAGTGGCACTAAAAGCCCCGATGGCGAACCAACGGGCCTCGACCATATTAAACAACTTGGTGTTACCCATATACACCTGCTGCCATCGTTTGATTATAATTCGGTTGATGAAACCAAACCCGATGCCAAATACAACTGGGGCTACGACCCGTTGAATTATAATGTTCCGGAGGGCAGCTACTCCACTAATCCTTATGACGGCAATGTGCGGATAAAGGAGTTTAAAAAAATGGTGCAGACCCTGCACAAAAAAGGGTTACGGGTGATACTTGATGTAGTGTACAACCACACCAGCGACATCAAAAACTCAAACTTTAACCAGTTTGCATCTGGCTATTTTTACCGTAAAAATGCCGACGGCACTTATGCTAACGGGACAAGTTGCGGCAACGAAGTAGCATCGGAAAAGGCGATGGTGCGCAAGTTCATCATTGAGTCGGTAGTATATTGGGCAAAAGAATATCACCTGGACGGGTTCCGGTTTGATTTAATGGGCGTGCATGATATTGAAACCATGAACCAAATAAGCGCCACCCTGCACAAAATTGACCCCACGATTTTTATTTATGGCGAAGGCTGGACCGCAGGCAATACACCATTACCCGAAGCCGACCGTGCCGTAAAGAAAAATGCAGCCAAATTGAGCAAGATAGCCGTTTTTAGCGATGATATGCGCGATGGCATAAAAGGCGGCTGGAGCAGCATGAAGGATAAAGGCTTTGTAAGCGGCGCGCTGGATAAGGTGGAAAGCGTAAAATCAGGCATCGTAGCATCAACGCCAAATAAACAGGTGGATTATAGCAAAGTAAACTATTCCAAGGAAGCGTGGGCGGCGCAGCCACATCAAACTATAACTTATGCTTCATGCCATGATGATAACACGTTATTCGACAGGTTGAAAATATCCAACCCTGGTGCTTCTGAAGCCGATTTGATCAAGATGGATAAGCTTGCCAATGCGATAGTATTAACATCGCAAGGGGTGTCATTCCTGCATTCCGGTGCCGAAATGCTGCGCACCAAGCAGGGCGTGGCCAATTCCTATAACTCGCCAGATTCCATCAATCAAATAGACTGGAGCCGCAAAACCAAATACAAGGCAGTTTTTGAATATTATAAGGGGCTTATCGCTTTACGGAAAAATCACCCGGCTTTCCGGATGCCATCAACCAAAATGATGCAGGCCAATTTAAAGTTTATTGATACCGGCGATGCAGGAGTGATCGCTTATCAAATCAGCAACAATGCCAATGGCGATAAATGGAAAAACATCCTGGTGGTGTTGAATGGAAACGCATCGCCCAAAACTATAAAGTTACCCGCCGGCAAATGGACGATAATAGCCGATGGCAATGTTGTAAATGAGAAAGGGATAGAACAAATTGCCGGGAAAGATTTGGCACTAACCGCCACAAGTGCATATGTTTTGCATGGCAATTAGCTTCATGCCGCTAGCTGATATTCCACCTTCTCAATCAAACAACTGATATCAAAAGGCTTATGCAAAACATCGTCAGGCGCACCTTTTTGTTTTAACGATTCATCGATGGATTCGTCGCCTGAGCACATGATGACCGGCAGGTTCCGGGTAGTCTTATTCAGCTTGATGAGCTGGCAAATTTCGCGGCCATTAATGCCGGGTAAAATGGCATCGAGTATAATTAAATCCGGGTGGTCGTTTTTAATATGTTCAAAAACATCGGTGCCGGTAGTAGTTGCAGAAACTTCATACCCATTATTTATTAATATGTAGGTCATTACCTCAATCATCAGCGTATTATCGTCTACTATTAATATTTTCTTCGGCATCATTTTTACTGCTTTAACTGTTGCAGCTACGTTTAATTATGCAAAGCCCATGCCACTTATGAAAATTATAAAATATAACTGCTTAATTTTGAGGTTTTAATACTATGGTGTATATATTTACGGAATAATAAAAGGGATTTTAAAACACAATTAATCACTTTTATTACATTTGACAGCTATTAAACTGATTTTCGCTAAAAATGGATAATATTAATATTAAGATACTGGCTAAAGAATTAAATATTTCAACTTCCACCATTTCGAGAGCATTTAACGGCAGCCCTGATATTAATAAGGACACTAAAGAGAAAATACTGGCATTTGCCCGCGAACACAACTTTCTGCCAAACCACTATGCCAGCAACCTGCGCGATAAAAAAAGCCGCACGCTGGCGGTGATCATCCCCGAAATAACAAACGATTTTTTTTCGCAGGCGATTAACGGAATCGAAGAAATAGCACGTAAGAAAGGCTTTTATATTTTGCTCTACCGTACCGACGATGTTTTCGAAAAAGAAGTTTCGTTTGTAAACTACCTGAACAATGGCAAGGTCGACGGCATCATCATGTCGGTAAGCGGCGAGGCCAACGACCACAACTACCTGCGGAAGCTGGAGCAAAAGAATATCCCGGTGGTGTTTTTCGACCGTGTGTACGAAGACATAGAGGCAGCTAAGGTAACCACCAATGACTACGACAGCAGTTTTGCAGCAACCGAGCACCTGATTGAAACCGGCTGCAAAAAAATAGCTTACCTGGTGGTAAACAAAAGCATATCAATTGGTAAAGTGCGTATGCAGGGTTATGTTGATGCGCTGCAAAAACATAACGTGCCATTTAACGATGAACTGGTGATTGATTGCAGTAACGATGAAAAAATAAACTACGGTATCCTGAAAAAAGTGCTGGAAGAAATTAAGCCCGATGGTATATTCAGCTCAGTTGAACGTTTGGCATTTGCAACCTACCACGTGTGTAATGATATGAACATCAACATTCCACGCGATTTGAAGGTTATCAGTTTCTCCAGCCTGGGTATAGCACCCTTACTTGGCCCGCCACTATCAACCATAACCCAGCCGGCTTATGAGATGGGTATCAAAGCCGCAACCCTGTTATTTGACGAACTTGAAAACAAAGGCAAACCAATCAGCAAAAAAGAGCACGTGCTTAAATCCAAATTGTTTATCAGGAAATCATCTGGTGGGTGATTTTTCTGCTCCCCCTTTAGGGGGCTGGGGGGCTACTCCTTCACCAACTCCTTCAGCGCCTTTTCAGCCTGCTTTTCTTCGTCGCGAAGCCTGCGTTTTTCCTGGCGTATTTCTTTGCGGGTTTTGCCTGCGGTATCAATTAAAAGTTCCTTTTGTTCCTCGGCGTCGCGCAGCTTTTTAATATCAGCTTTAAGTTTTGCCTTGACGTCTTCCTTTTTAATTTCCTCTTTTTTGGCCACTACCGAAGTGTCTTTTTTCCCAAACAAACGCTGAAAGAAGGTCGGTTTTTTAACTTCCGGTTCAACAACTACCACCGGTACAGCCTTTTCGTCATCATCCTGCTTTATCAGGCTGTCGGCAACTGATTGGCTAACCGGGGCAACCTCGCGGCGCATGCTTTCTTTCAGGCGTACCTCGTTAAAGCCATATTCATTGCTGCTATCGCGCTGTGCCCGTCCGTGCCCGGCCATCAGGTTACCTATCAAATTAAAATAGCCCGCCAATCCTGGTCGTAAGGTGCCATCAGGTTCGAAAGAATACAGGCCTGTTTTTGGGTGGGGCACAATGCTGGCTAAGTAAATGCTTTCGCCAATGGTCAGTTCCGAAGGCGATTTGCCGAAATAATAGCGTGATGCCTCGCCAATGCCGTAAACATCGCGGCCCCATTCAATAATATTGAAATACACTTCCAGCATCCGGTTTTTAGTCATGATGCGGTTGTTTTCTATCAGCCATACGATCAATATTTCCTCTATCTTCCGGGAAAGCGTTTTTTCACGGCTGAGGAATGTGTTTTTTATCAGCTGCATGGATATGGTACTGCCGCCGCGCTTAAATTTCCTATCCTTAAAATCGGTAGCCAACGATTTGCGGATCGACTCCTCCACAAACCCGTGATTGGTGTAAAACGACGGGTCTTCTGCCGTCATCACCGCATTACGCAGGTTGGGCGAAATTTCATCCAGTGGGGTAAAGTACGAATTGTCGGGCCCTATCACCCGGGGCGACATGGGCTTGCCGTTTTCGTAAGGCACGTAAGTAAAAACTTTGTTTAGCTTACCCAAGTCAGTCTTACCATACTTAACAATATTGAAACCATCCTTATCCAGCCGCGAATCAAACTGCACATCGTCAGGCTTTTCGCTATTTAAAAATACGTTCAGCTTATAATTTAGCTTGCCGGTAACCTGTATGCCTTCTAACGACTCAAACATGCCTGAAGGAAACGAATCAAAAATATCCTGTGCGTTTTGCCAGCCGCTGTTTACCTTGAGTTCGTAAATTTTAACCGGGTTAAGTGTATATTTTGCGTAGGGATGTGCCGTTATTTTTTTAAGGTGGATGGTCGAAGAACTATCGAGCGATAAGTAATTGCTGCCAACAAACAAATTGGCATCAATTCCTGCATTCGGTATCACAATATCGCTGCTCGAAAGGCCGGGATGGTTAATCAATAAATTGCTCACGCCCCAATAACCGTATATGCGGGTTTCCCCACCGCTATGTTCCACCTTGCTCAGCCTGGTACTTGCCGTATCAAAGGTTACCTTTAACTTAAAGCGTTTTTCGATGTAGGGAATCTCTACTTTTTTACCCTCGGCGTAAAGCTTTATATCGATGTCTTTATCTGAAGGATGCATCCGGCCGTCAAAATGCCAGATGGCCCGGCCATTATCAATATTGATGGTTGAAGTGAGCTGGCCGCTTTTTATCAGTGCAGATTGTGCCAAAGCGGTGAAACTGCTGCTGTCGGTTTTAAGTGATACCAAAAAATTGTTAAGCGTAAGGTTATCAGGGATTTTATAGAGTAACTGGTTAATAAGGTTGTTTGATAGTTCTGACAAATCAACCTTTGTTTTCACGGTTGTATCCTGCTTCTTTTTAAACAGGAAATCGAAATTTCTGACGTGGTTAATATCGGTTAAATTCAAATGCCCTTGCTGCAGGTTTACGTAAGCCAGCTTTACGTTGCCAAAAATAAGCGGCATCAGCTTTACGCTTACGGTAAACTCTTTAATACTTAATAAGCTATCACGATGGTCAGGCACTATCGTAATGTCTGAAAATGCAACTGTGCTAAGCCCTGTAAACCGGGCCGAGCCAATCTCCAGGTCTAAATTATACGTGGTGCGGGCTTTTTCCTTTGCTTTGGCAATGGCTTTTTGAAGTAAAGCTTCGCGTTTTGAATAAGCAATAAATCCACCTATTAGCAATAAAACGAATAAACAGGCAAGTACGATTGCTCCGATGCGGAGATATTTTGGATTGATATGGATTTTTTTAAGATCAGGCAGCTGCATCTAATAATATTTATTCAAAACTAAACTAATTATTATGCGATACAAACGCGGAGACCGGCAAAATGTTTCCTGCTACCTTGCGTGATAAAAATCTTTATTTCATCACGCCATCACCCGGGTAGCTGTAATGACATCAAAAACACCATCCCATAAGCCAATTCGTTTTTGCAATGCGGTTATCGATGCATTGGTAATCTCTTCCCATTTCTGCGGATCATTGCCGCAAAGTTCGGCTGTCATTTCCAGCGCCAGGTGGCTGTGGTGGCCGCCATCAACTTCGATATGGCGGTCGAGATAGTATTTGAATTTTGAAACCTCCCCGGGGAATTTATTGTCGAGGTCGTTAACTATGGAATGGAACATGTTGGGGATCAAATCCTCACGGCCAAAAGTAAATACTGCAGCCTGCAAATAGGGTTTACCGCTGTTGATTACACCAAAAGTATTTTTTACAAACTCCTGTACTGAAACCGGTGTGCCGGCAATATTAAATGCAGCATCCATATCGCCGCTGTTTTTTAATTCCGCAATAAAATTGAGGAAATCAGCAGCCCCTGCACCGCACTGCTGCATAGCGCCAAGGTACATTTCATAGTGACTTGCGCGATTGCCATTGCCATCAACATCCGATTCCTCACCTGTAACTATCTCATTTATCAAATACCTGGTATTGGCCGAACCAACCGGGAACCAGGGCACGCCGGTGCAGGTTAAATTTCGCTGCAAAGCCTTTAAAAGCGACATAAAGTCCCACACGGCATAAATGTGATGGTCCATAAAAACACCCAGGTCTTCAATACTATTTATTAAATCATAAACCTTATGGTTAATAATTTGCTGCCTTAGTGGCTCAATTGCCTGCTGTAGTTTTTTTATCTGGTCATTCATCCTTTATCCCGGTTTTGCGCGGGCAAAGGTAGAGTTTCAAGGGGGGTGACAAATTGGGGAACGAGATATAACAGGCTGTTTTGGGAATTATGAAAAAATTATGACACGAAAACGTATCATTTCCCTGCGATAACAATCCCGAATTTATTTGTATGAACCCTGGCCATTTTTGGATGTACGCTACCAATAGCAATATGCTATGTTTTAAGGGCCTGCTGCAGACGAAATATTTTATTGTTAGAGGTGTGATGCATGACCTCAATTTGCGTCAAAATTTACCGATAAAGCAACAATACTTAAATAATGACTTTTTTCTTTTAACTGGCCATTTGGGCATACCCGTGTGAATTTGTTTTTCAGCCCGGATAATAAGTGCGTGGCACATTTATTGAATAGCTTGTGGAAATTTGCTTTTGTGTAAAAGATATTTCTAAGCCTCAAGCACTAAAATTATTCATCATATTAAAGGTTAATGAAACAATTATCAAAACTATTTATTGCAGTGCTGTTTACGGCTATTGCGCTAACTTCCTGCAAAAAAAGTTCCGACAATTCGCCTGCCGGTACAACAATGACTTTTAAAGCCAACGGCACCGCTGTTACCTATAATACTTGTGTTGCTGTTTCGGCCAGTGTTAACGACGTTAACCAAACGCTGATTACCGGCACTAATCTTACCAACGGAAAGCCAGGGGCTGCCAGCATGGAAGTAAATATCACCCATGATTTAGCCACACTGAAAGCAGGGCAATCTTACTCAGTAACCACTGCCCCGAAGGATGGTTTAATATTGTTTTATTTCATCAATGATTCTGATGTTTTTACTACCCAGCCAGCACATCCAATAGGTACGGTAACCATTATCGAAGTAACGTCCTCGACCATTAAAGGTACATTCTCCGGACAATTATTCAGCGAAGACGATTTCACCGGCGACCACGTACTTTACACTATAGCGGGTGGTTCATTTACTGCAAAACGCGGTAACTAAAACTTACCTGAATTGGCATTTGCCGCTATTTGTTTAACGTAGCAATTTTGTTGCATTTATACAAAATTGTTACCTTAAATAAGATTATTAATACTTAGTTTTGCGACAAGTACTAAAAGTAGCAGCTGACCGTGAAGAATAGTAAAAGCCATATTATCCACTCCTGGATATTATTGATCTGCTTTATTGCAGGTCAGTATATGGTATATGTTCACCAGCATAAACTGATAAAAACAAGCAGTACTTACGTTACAACTAAGCAGCAAGCCAGGCAAACCGTTTCAGAAAAATGCCAGTTGTGTGATGCCATGCACCACACCAGCATGATTGTTGGCAGCAATTTGTTTTTTGACCACCCGGCTGTTACCGACTGTTTTTATAAATCTCCTGTTTATAACTTTACAAACCTCGCGCTTATACTTGCCGGTGGCCGTGCTCCTCCTTCTGTTAATTATTCCGCGTAAACTAAAAGCTAAACTGCTTTTCTCCGTTATTAACGTTGACTGTTTTGACTTTAAAAAACCTCCCGGATTACGGGGATTTGAAAATCAATCAAACAACCAGATTTCTCAATTCCATCAGACTAACAACAATGAAATTTAAGATAAGAATATTAAACTTGCTGTTAATGTTGCTGTTAAGCACCATAATGGCCGAGGCTGCGATAACGACGCACAGAACCGATGAACTGGGGACTATTACCGGTACGGTAACCGATAAGGCCGATGGCAAAACCATTATAGGCGCCACCGTAAGCATTCCCGATTTAAGGCGCGGTTCAATTACCGATGTGAACGGCCATTACTCGTTAGAAAATTTGCCTAAGGGAGTTTACCTGGTACAGGTTAGCTACATAGGATATGCTACTTTTAACCAACGGGTTGATTTCACCAAAACCACTACGCTTGATATCAAGCTACAGGCATCATCAATAGAAACCGGCGAAGTGGTGATAACCGGCGTAAGCAAAGCCACCGAGATAAAACGCGACCCGGTGCCGATGGTAGCTGTAGGTAAAACCTTCCTCGATCAGCGTTCGGCGGCCGGCAATGTTATAGATATGATCGCCAATTTACCGGGTGTAAGCGCAGTTACTACAGGTCCAAACGTGTCCAAGCCGTTCATACATGGCTTGGGTTATAACCGCGTGGTTACCCTGCAGGATGGTATACGCCAGGAGGGCCAGCAATGGGGCGACGAGCACGGCGTAGAAGTTGATCAAAATTCAATCGACCGCGTTGAGGTAATTAAAGGCCCGGCGAGCTTATCCTACGGCTCGGATGCCATTGGTGGTGTTGTCAACCTTATTACTCCGCCGCCGGTTGCCAATGGCAAAATATTAGGCTCGGTACAGGGCACCTATGGCACCAACAACAACCTGTTGAACGGTTCGTTCAGGCTATATGGTAACAATAACGGGTTTGTTTGGGGTACGATATTGTCTGCCAAAGAAGCCAAAGATTATCAAAACCAGCACGATGGCCGCGTTTACGCCACAAACTTTAAAGAGAAAGACGCCCGCTTTATGGTGGGTCTCAATAAAAAATGGGGTACGTCTTATTTTAACTTCTCGCTGTTCGACGATCAGCAAGCTATCCCGGATGGTAGCCGCGATTCGGTAACCCGCCAGTTTACCAAACAAATTACCGAAGATGACGCATCGCGCACTATTGTGCCCACATCTGAATTAAACTCGTACAAGTTGCCGGTGTTGCATCAGCATGTACAGCTGTACAGAGTTTACAACAACAGTAATTTCAATGTAGGCGATGGCAATCTTTTGGTCAATTTGGGTTACCAGTTTAGTCACCGCAGAGAATACACCCATCCCGAAGATGCTGATATTGCAGGCCTGAACCTGCATTTGAGCACCTTTACTTATGATTTTAAGTATAGCTTTAATTTGAATAATGGCTATGAGACTACTGTGGGCGTAAATGGTCAGTATCAAAACAACACCATTGGCGATGCTACCGAGTTTCCGATACCGGCCTATCACCAGTTTGATATCGGTCCGTTCATTATCATGAAAAAAAGCTTCGGCAAGCTCGATCTTTCGGGCGGCGCCAGGATCGACAGCCGTTCGTTCCACGGGCAGGCGGCTTACATTGATACGGCGGGTAAATACCCGGTATTGTTTAACCCATCAAATGCAGCAATGCCACCAACTGTAATTTCTCAGTTTTCGGCACTTAACAAAACGTTTTCAGGGTTTAACGGAAGCTTTGGTGCGGCCTATAATTTTTCGAACAATTTCCTGCTGAAGGCTAATATTGCACGCGGTTTCAGGGCGCCAAGTATCGCTGAGTTGTCTGCGAACGGGCCCGACCCGGGTTCGCAAATTTATCACATCGGTAACAACAACTTTAAACCGGAATTTAGCACCCAGGAAGATATCGGTATGTTTGTTACCCTGCCAAATGTGTCATTCAGTGTTGAATTGTTTAATAATAATATCCAAAACTACATCTTCCAGCAACAAGAGTTGAATGCCGATGGATCACCGGTACTGACCCAGGGCTACAATACATTTACCTATGTACAAAGCAAAGCAAGGATAAACGGGGGCGAGATCAGCCTGGATATACACCCGCTTAGCTGGTTGCACTTTGAAAACTCGATAGCCTTAACCTATGGCCAAAACCTGGGTACAGGCGGCCCGGTTGCCGATAGCTTAAAGTATCTGCCTTTTATCCCACCACTGCATACCCATTCTGAACTGAAAGGTAATTTCAGCAAAGGCTTTGGTAGTTTAAAAAATGTTTACGGTTTTGTGGGATTCGACCACTTCAGCGCGCAGAACCGCTTCTTTTCTGCTTACGGAACAGAAACATATACTGCAGGTTATAACCTGTTAAGTGCTGGTATAGGTACCGAACTGGTAAACGCAGCCGGCCAAACCTGGGTTAAGCTATTTATTGAAGGCACCAACCTGGGTAATGTAAATTACCAAAGCAACATGAGTCGCCTTAAGTATTTTGATAATGCAAACGTGCCCGCAGGCGTACAGCCCGGGATATTTAACATGGGGCGCAACGTAAGCTTTAGGGTGGTTGTGCCTTTTGACTTATCCCCGCATCCAAAATCTTAAAACTAAAGTAAACTATAAACCAGGGTCCCGCAGCAATGCGGGATTTTTTTGTTTTGAAGAACTCAAACAGCCGGCGTTTTTCGCATACTGCTCACAATCCGTTCCCGG
>Ga0105239_10007828_pt1 | contig 12220 bp, 12 predicted proteins | sample KBSC44metaG_FD_92761 | JGI IMG/M metagenome (GOLD analysis project Ga0105239, IMG submission 92761) | Corn rhizosphere microbial communities from Kellogg Biological Station, Michigan, USA - KBS C4-4 metaG | ecosystem: Host-associated > Plants > Roots > Rhizosphere > Soil | place: Michigan, USA...
ATTATAAAGAAAGTCGTCCGTAAGGAAAAAATAGAATGTACCGCTCCTTCGCAGTCGCGGCTCGGTAGACGTGCAGCGCGAAATGTTTCCGAGCCGCGACCGCAAGGGAGCGGATTTTCGCCTTGAGCAGGGAAGCACCCGCCATAAGAATCGCTGTGATAAAGTGCTACGGGCAGAACGTAGCCATCCAGGAGGAACCGATCGAAAATTCCCAACGATCCGCGAAGGTGAAGGCCGTGCTCCGCGTTTCCGCGGGCAATTTTCTCGAGATGTACGACTTCATGGTCTTCGGCTACTACGCCGCCGCCATCGGCCGTACCTTCTTTCCAAAAGCCAACGACCTCGCGCAACTCATGTCGGCCTTTGCCACCTTCGGCGCGGGCTTTTTGATGCGCCCCCTGGGAGCCTTGATTTTGGGCGCCTACGTGGATAAGCACGGACGCCGCGCGGGACTGATCCTGACGCTTGCCCTGATGTCGTTGGGCACCGTCTCGATCGCAGTGGTTCCGGGATACGCCGTGATCGGAGTGGCTGCGCCTTTGCTCGTGGTGGTCGGACGCCTCCTGCAGGGCTTTTCGGCCGGCGTCGAACTCGGCGGCGTCTCGGTCTATCTTTCCGAGATCGCAACACCCGGACATAAGGGCTTCTATGTAGCATGGCAATCCGCCAGTCAGCAATGTGCAGTGGTATTCGCGGCCACCATCGGTGTCGTGCTGAGCCGCTCGCTCACCAGCGCCCAAATGGAGTCGTTCGGCTGGCGTATCCCTTTACTGGTCAGCTGCGCCATCATCCCGTTTCTCTTCCTGCTGAGGCGCTCGCTCGCCGAAACGGATGAGTTTCTGGCCCGCAGAATTCATCCCTCTACGCGCCAGATCCTGTCGTCCCTTCGCGCGAATTGGAAGCTCGTGTTGCGGGGCACCCTGCTCGTCACCATGACCACCGTGTCCTTCTACATGATCACGACCTACACGCCTACCTTCGGACGCAGCGTGATGCATCTCACCGATCGCGACAGTCTGATCGTTACCTTGTGCGTTGGGATCTCGAACTTCGTCTGGCTGCCGCTATCGGGCGCGCTGTCAGACCAGATGGGACGCCGACCTATCCTGCTAGTCTGCACGCTCCTCGCTATCCTGACTGCGTACCCGGGCCTCGCATGGGCGGTCGCATCGCCATCTTTTTCCCGCCTCCTCCTTGTCGAACTGTGGCTGTCGTTCCTCTACGCCGGCTACAACGGAGCGATGATCGTCTACCTCACCGAGATCATGCCGCCCCAGGTGCGCGCATCCGCCTTTTCGCTCGCCTATAGCCTGGCCACGGCATTGTTCGGCGGCTTCACACCGTACATCTCGACCTGGCTGATAGGCCGGACGCACAATCCAGCCATCCCTGGCGCCTGGCTAATGTTCGCCGCCACGGCGGGCTTGTTAGCCACGTTGCTCCCGAGTCCCAGTCTGCATTTGAAAACAGATCGCTCTGTCTGCTCAGCTTAGTGGGACGGGCGCTTTCGCCTGTCCATCCCGTAAACAGGCTGGCTCTCGTCTTCCAGTTCCTTCCTGATTGAGCTGGGAGTACTGGACGTGCTAGACTCGCTACGTTTCTAAGAGGATCTCGACCTTTGCGGACGGTAACAAGTGTCACTGCGCTCATCTTGAGCGTCACGTGTTTGAGCCTCCCGGCATGGGCCGCGGAGGTGATCGCCGGCAGCGTGAAGACGGCACAAGGGGGTGCGGTCGTACGACGAGGCACCCAAACCATTCCAGCCAGCGAAGGGATGCACTTACTTGTAAACGACATTCTCCAGACGTCGGCGGATGGCCGGCTGGGAGCTATTCTCCAGGACGGCACGGGTATCGGCCTCGGGCCCAATACTGAGTTAAAAATCGATAGCTTCCTTTACGAGCCCGCCGACGGAAAGTTCGGGCTGTTGCTCCGCCTCGCTCGCGGAGTCATGGCCTACTTCTCCGGCAGAATTGCCCACCTTGCGCCTGGATCGGTCACCGTCGAAACCCCGGTCGGCGTAATCGGCCTTCGTGGCACGCAAATGGCGGTCACCATTGAAGGGGCGTAAACCGGCGTGAACTTCATCAGATATCTTCGCAACGGTACGCTGTCGCTGCTGCTTCTCTCAGCGGCCTGTGCACCGAAGCGTGTCGCCGCGCCGCCTCCCGCCCCACAGCCTCTCAAGCAGAACGTGTTCGTCCTCCTGCCGGAACGAGATGCCGCGCCCAGTAGCATCGTGGTCACTAACCGGGCGGGCACCCGGGATCTGACCCAACCGTATCAGGCGGTCCGCGTCGAGCGTGCCGATGTGGCGCCGGGCACTCCGTTCACCATGGATCAGCCCGAGGTGAGGCGCTTGTTCGGAACCGCCATCGATGCTCTGCCCAAGCCGGAGGTCCAGTTCGTTCTCCACTTCGATGGCGACAGCGACGCGCTGAATGCAGAGTCTGCGGCACTCATTCCTGCGATTCTTAACGCCATACGCGAACGGCATTCTACGGCCATCACCGTCACGGGCCACACCGATGCCACCGCCACTCACGACTACAACTACCAACTTGGATTGAGGCGTGCGCGGACTGTGGAGGCCACTCTGCTGAGGCAAGGCGTGAGCCAAACCGACTTGTTTGTGTCTTCTCACGGTGACGCCGATCAACTCGTGAAGACACCCCCAAACACCGCGAACGCGCAGAACCGCCGCGTCGAGGTCATCGTCCGTTAGGACTTGGCCATGCGGCTCATCGCTGTAGGATCGACTGTCGTTCTGATTACGCTCGGCGTCTTTCTCGTCCGCCCCTTGCCCGTTGCGAATCTGGACTCCAGGGTTTGCGACCTGCTGACGGGATGGGCTGGCCCGGGCAGACCATCGGGACGCGTCGTGATTGTCGCAATCGACGAGCCGAGCCTTGCGCAATTCGGCCGCTGGCCTTGGCCGCGCGACCTTGTCGGCCGTCTCTCGCGATCGATCCTGGATCACGGAGCCGCCGCAGTGGCCCTCGACGTCATGTTCCCCCAGCAGGATGGCGCCAACGACCGGCTTCTCGCGGAAGCCATCTCGGCTAAGCCCGTCGCGGTCGGATACACCATGGCGTTCGACGCCCCGGGTGCGGTTCGTCCAGCTTGCCCGGTCCCTTCGCTGCCCCTGGCAACCGCCGGCCCGGAAGGGTCTGCTGGCGGCGCCTTTTTTCACGCCACCGGCGCTATCTGCAACGAGCCGGCCATCTCCCAGGCCGCGTCGGGTAGCGGATTTCTGAACGCGTCACCCGATCGTGATGGCAGCCTCAGAACTGTCCCCGTGGCAATCGAATCGGGCGGTCGCTATTATCCAAGCCTCGCTCTGGCAGTGCTCAACCTGTACCGGCATGTCTCCACTACCAGAATCGACACGGATGCGGCGGGAGCGGTGCGATTGCTCCTCGATAATCGCGCCATTCCACTCGAAGCGCAAAGTTCGTTGCGCCTGCGCTTCCGCGGTGCCCGCAGGACCTTCCCTTACGTCTCGGCCGCCGATGTTCTCACGTCCCGGGCTCTGGAAGACCTGCTGCGCGGCAGGATTGTGATCGTTGGTGGGAATGCGTCCGGTGTTGAGAATCCCTTGGTCACGCCCGTCGATCCGCAGTTCCCGGACGTCGAGATCCAGGCCACGGCGGTCGATAACCTTCTGCAAGGCGATTCCTTCCGCCGCCCGGGAGGGGCGCTGGTAACGGAACTGGCGATGGCGCTGCTTGCCGGACTGCTCTCCACTTTTATCCTGGCCCGCTTCCGGTCTTTATGGGCTGCGCTCGCCACCATGGCTCTCGGTGGCGCGATCTGGGTCCTTTGTGTTCTCCTGCTGACCTCCAGAGGGCTGCTCTTTTCCCCTTTCCCAGCCACCGTGGCGCTCCTCGTGAACCTGCCGGCTCTCACCTTGCTGAATTATCGGCGCGAAAGAGACCGGGCCGACCGCACCGAACTCCAACTCACGGCAACCGAACAACGCTCGCAGCAGATCTTGCTAGACAGCGAGTCCCGCTATCGGCGGCTCGTGGAGAACGTGAACGACGCCATCATCATGCAGGATGTGGAGGGCCGGTTGTTGTTTGCTAATCGCCGATTCCGCGAATGGTTCGGTCTTCATGAGGAAGATATCCCCAAGTCTGCTCTCGAAGACTATGTAGCGCCGGAATGGCGAATGGAAATGCACGACCGCTATCACCGCCGGATGCGAGGAGAAGCTTTACCCGATCACTTCGAATTCGAAGGCATCCGCCCCGATGGCACCCGCATCTGGATCGAGGCGCTGGTGACGCCCGTCGAAGAGAACGGCCGCATCGTCGGAAGCCAGTCGGCACTGCGCGATACCACCGAACGGCGGCGCATGGAACAGCAGTATCTGCACGCTCAGAAGATGGACAGCATCGGAAGGTTGGCCGGCGGAGTGGCGCACGATTTCAATAATCTGCTCACCGTCATCAACGGCTACAGCGAGATGCTCCTGAGCCAACTACCACCTGATCATCAGGCCAGGCAGGGTTTAACCCAGATTCGCAAGGCAGGGGACAGTGCCGCGGAACTGACCCAGAAACTCCTCGCGTTCAGCCGGAAACAGGTCGTCAGGGCAAAGCCTTTGAATCTGAACCTGGTGGTGGCGGAAGCCGAAACCATGTTTGCCCACGTGCTCGGTGAGGACGTCGACTTGATTACGCACTTGAGTCCCGATCTCGCTCTGGTGAGAGCCGATCAGGGTCAAATGCACCAGGTCCTGATGAATCTGGTGGTGAATGCGCGCGACGCCATGCCGGAAGGCGGCCAACTCACCATCGAGACCCGGAACGTGGAAGTGGATGGCGCGCACTCGCAAGTCTACCTGGGGGTCACGGATACCGGTACTGGAATGAGTGATGACGTGAAGAGGCGCCTGTTCGAACCGTTCTTCACTACCAAGGACCAGGGGAAGGGAACGGGCTTAGGACTCGCCACCGTATACGGCATCGTCAACCAGGCCGGTGGACGAATTGAGGTCATCAGCGAACCAGGCCGGGGCACCGCCTTCCACATCTACCTGTCGCGAATCGAGCCCTCTTCGTCGCAGCAGCCCAAACGTTCCGCGCCCGCGCGGACGCTGCAAGGAACCGAGACGGTATTGGTCGTCGAAGATCAGCGTGCCGTTCGAGAACTGGCAACCACCATTTTGGAATCCTATGGCTATTGCGTACTGCAAGCCTCCAACGGTCTGGATGCAATCGAGTTGGCCAGACACTATCGCGGCACCATCCACTTGCTCCTCACCGACATCATTCTGCCGCTCATGGATGGACGGGTGCTTGCGGACAAACTGAGGACTACCAGGCCCGAAATCAGAGTCTTATTTGTCTCGGGCTACTCGGAGGAAAGGTTAGGGCACAACACCGCGCTAGACACGACTCTCGCTTATCTCTCAAAGCCCTTCACTTCAGAAGCGCTGGCGGTGCGAGTTCGGGAAATCCTGTCCGAAGGCGAATCCCATCGCGCCACCACCACAACCGAGTAATCTCCAGTCGATAGATTCCGTACGTTACCGAACCGCGACCGCGAGGGAGCGGACCTCTGGCCTAGGCGCGGCAGGACCCCGGGTATACTGGCCCCACAAAAAAGGGCCGGATCGCTCCGGCCCTTTCCTGCTTTCTGCTTGCCTGACTACTTAATCGGCGTCACATGGATCAAAGCGCCGGGATTGGCGTCTTCGAGCATCCACAGCGAACCATCCGGACCCTGCTCCACATCACGAATGCGCTTGCCCACATCCCATCGCTCCGCGGTTTTAGCGCCGCCGTGGCCGTCGAAGATGATGCGGTTGAGCGTCTTCGTCTGCATGCCGCTGATGAACCCGTTGCCGTTCCACTGCGGGAAAGTCTGCGTGCCGCGGTAGAACATCAAATTGCCCGGCGCGATCACCGGCACCCAATAGATCACCGGCTTGGCCAGGTCGGGCCGCGTGTCAGGGCTGGGGATCGGCACGCGATTATAGTTCATGCCGTACGAAACGAGCGGCCAGCCATAGTTCTTGCCTCGCTCGATCAGGTTCAGTTCGTCGCCGCCGCGGGGGCCGTGCTCCACCTCCCACAATTCCCCATTCGGGGAAAACGCCATTCCGTACGGAGTGCGGAAGCCGCTGGCCCAGGTCTCGGACGGGATAGGGTTGGGACCAGGAAACGTATAAGTGCTAAGCACCTTCGCGGTCTTGGCCGCTTCGGTGTCATTGGGCGGGTCGATCAGCGGAATCGTCGCCGCGCCTTTCTTGCCGGCGAACGGATTCCCCGGCGCCGGTTTGCCGTCCAGCGTCAGGCGTAGAATCTTCCCTTCCGGTTGATCGGGATCCTGTGCCGGCGTCATGCGCTGGCGGTCGCCAACCGCGAGGAATAAATACTGGCCGTCGGACGAGAAGGCGATCGGGCCGCCTGCCTGTCCTCCTTTGCCCATGGGCAACTGCTGCCACAGCACTTCCAAATTCTCGAGCTTGGCCGACGTGGCCGTAGCGTTCAGTTTGGCACGAGATAGCGTGAAGCCTCCGCCATATTCGCCCGGCGCCACATACGTGAGATAGATGTTATGGTCGTTCGCATAATGGGGCGAGAGGAAGACACCCATCATGCCGTTCTGCCCCTGGTAATAGACCGGAGGGGTATTCTCGATCTGGATCTTCTCGCCCTTCTGGGTAACCACCCAGACAGGCCCCACCTTTTCGGTAATCAGCATCCGGCCATCGGGCAGGAAGGCCAATCGCCAAGGCAGTTTAAAAGTGCTCACCGTCGTCATGGTGAAGGGCAGGCTGGCTTCGGGCTTCTGTTCGCCCGCATTGACTTGGGCCCAGGCTGCCGCCGACGACAAGGTGAAAAATAACGCAGCTTTCACGAATTTCATCAATATTTCCCTTGCTTCCCAAGCGCCCTATCTTAAGCGAACCGGGGCGCCGTTGTTTCATCGTACCCTACCATCTGCTCGCGCCAAATCCGGCGCCATGAAAAGTGCATCCGCAGGCCCCATGTCTGTGCCATATTCGATTGAGTCGTGATATTGTCAGGGGGCTAAAGCGCAGAGCATTTTTGTCGAACGCTTTCACCTCGCGTAAGGGATCCGCCGTGATGAAGCGGATGCCAATAGGATCAGCATGAAAACGAAAATCAAGCTGGAGCTCTCTTTCAGCGTTAGAGGAATAGGGATTACCCTCCAGTCTGAGACGGCCTTCGCCGACTCGAGCACCGAACCGGTCCAACCGCGCGGCATTGGCATTACGTTGGAACACCCGATCAACGCGGTTGTGCGCAAGACCCAGGTCACGACATCCGGCTACCAGGCCGTGTCCGGGCCAGAGCAGCGTGGCTGCCGAGTGACGATTCCACCCTCAGCCGCACCCAACGCACCCATGATCAATCGGAGTGCCGGCCCCCCCGACGGCCTCGACACCGACAGCATCGATTTCTTCTTGCAACCCGCCATGGCCGATTCTGCCGCTGGCCAGACGATCATGGTCGACACGGGCGCGAACCTCGAAACCGCAGTCATTGCTATAGTCGGCACCGCGGGCGCCACGACGGTAGGTGCCGCCATCGACGTGGGCGCGACGCTGATCCCGGTCGTCAGCGAGATACGCTTTACCGCCGGTCAGAACGTCACCATCGATAGTGGGGCGCACGCGGTCGGCGCACAGGTCTCCGGCTCCGGCATCACACTCACTTCCCCTTTAACTCGGCCCCATGTCAACGGCGCACAGGTTGCCGGCAGTGGCCCGCCCCCCGGCGCGCCTAACCAATATTCCAAGAACGCAATTGAGTACAGGAGAAAAAGATGTTCATCGTTCGTAACACGTTCATCGCGAAGCCAGGGTGCGCGAGCAAACTGGCGGCACAACTCAAGGAAGCCGTGACTGCTTTCGAAATGCCCGGCGGGCGGGTCCTAACCGACCTCACCGGCGATTTCAACCGCGTGGTCATGGAGCACTCCGCCGAGAATATGGCGGAATTCGAAAAAAGAATGCAAGAGGTCATGAGCAGTCAGCAATACCGTGATCGAATGGCCGGCTACACCGAGCTATGGGTCACAGGAAGCCGCGAAATCCTGCGCCTCGTCTAGCTTTGTGGGGCAGGCGCTTTGCTCTCTGCCTGCCCACTTCATGTACCGTTTCTCAGCCAGGTAGCAGAGCCACAGGCTGGCTGCCCGACGCCGCCGCGGAAGATGCCCTTCTGCCAGTAGATCTGGCTCACCTAGGAGATGACGCCAACTACAATAATGCTGCTGTCCGCGAGTTCTGCAGACCTTCCGAACCAGCGGACCACGCCAGGGATGTCAGGTCAGCGCCGTAGTTTGAGAAGAATCCGGCGAAGACGTGGAGTGCCTTTCCGACGCAGTGCTGAAGCTCATCAGAGCTGCGATATCGCGGGTTCGGATTACTCGCCTTGTGTTTCCGGCGTTCGCCCACTACCGTGCAGCTCGGCTTCCAGGCCGACGGCTCGAATAGCCAGGGGGGTCGGCTTTCGCGAATCTCGATAAGCGAACCCTGGAAGGTCGCGAGTTATGGCAGATCGGTACAGGCCGTACCGCGTCGTAGTTTGTGGTACACCCCTTCATAGCCCTGATCAGAAAGCCGTAAGACGAATCGCCTGCAACCGTGCCAGTGGATTCCCAATCCGATCGATCGCGGATGCTACCAGGATTCGCCTCGACTAACCCGCTCGCGTTCTCCCTGTGTAGTGATTCAAACAGAGATAAGATGCAAATTGGCATGCATCAACGCGAGCAGCTTAGAACGATGATGATCGAGAATGCCGCAGAGATAAATCGACTCCACCGCCGCATTCACGAAACGGTGAAACGTCGGTCGGAGAGTGAAAAGCGGGGGCTCGAGTGGCAGCAAGCTTGTAACGAGTTTCATAGGCGGTATTCGGAGCTGTGGATTCCAGGCGGGAGTGATACCGGTTTCTATGAGCGGATTCTGGAAGGCGACCCAGCAACGATTGAAGTCGCTCTGTGCTTCCTGGAAGTCCGGCCCTACTTTTTTCGATCTGGATATCACTGGAAGACCATCCTCCAGAAATGCAAACGCGCCCACATGGACGCCGACCAGGCTGAACGCTTCGCAAGGTTGTTGGCTAAGTATGCCGAGTGGAAGAAGATTAGGAACGCGAGTGTGAATCATGGTAAGGCCGTATGGCGAGATCTGTGGCCGCTACTCAATCGTGTCCAGGATATCTTCCCCATAAGACTTTCGAATACCCAATTGGGCAGCGTAGTCACGATCAAAGATCTCTATAACGTCGTGTGTAATGCGTTGAAGATCCAACCGCCTTGTCGGGAGGCAGACCTGAATGGGATGATTAGCGAGCTTCGCCTGGCCACGTTGGCCGCAGAGACCGACATGTCGGAACGGAAATACGCGGCTTGGCGATACGGGACATGGACGCCCGAAGACGTTTGGGCAAGGCTCAGTGCCGCCGTAATCGAGGCGTACAAGTTGGATCCCTCCCGTTCAGTCGATCCGGACACAGTCGTCCGAGAAAAGAGAGACGAATAGCACTCCAGCGATAGGTCCCCGGGCGCTTGCCTTAAACAAGAATGCGACGGGCACCCTGGTTACGGGGCGACTCGGTGTCCACGACTCGATGAAACGGGACCGCCTGCACTCAAACGCGTGGACTTGGACTGGCAGTCATTCTCTGGACCGGCCAACACGAAACTCCAGCGTTAGGGAGCGGCGGTATCAGGGGCGATGGTCGTACCAATCCCTATTGGTCTGCGCGAAGTGGCCCCACTTCTCCGGCAGATCGTCAAGCGCGAAGATTGCCGACACGGGACAGACCGGGACGCAAGCACCGCAATCAATGCAACCGTTCGGCTCAATATAAAGTTGATGCGCGGCCGCGAACTCTACCTCCTCACGGCCGGGGTGAATCACATCGCAAGGGCAGGCATCTACACACGCTGTATCCTTGACACCAATGCAAGGTTCGGCAATCACGTATGGCATATCGTCAGAGTAGGGCTGGATAGTCATGATGGACCATGACTTTAGTCACGCCCGCTGACGTAATTCTCCACGCAGTCGTTCAAGATCTGGTATGGTCACCGAACGCGGCTCAATGATGACAAGCCCTTCACCGTGCAATCGCCCCAGGTTCCGGGAAACCAGCTCACGCACAGTACCCAACTGCGCCGCCAAGTCCTCATTGTTACCGTTACGCTGAAAGCGAATCCCTTGCGGCGTTTGAGCGCCTCGTTCCTCGGCCTCGCGGAGCAGGTGTGCGATCAATCGATCCCGTACAGTGCCGAAAGACAGTTCCTCGATTAACCGCCTCGATTGACGCAAGCGGCTGCCCAGTACCCGGATGACTTTGATAGCAAGTTGCGGATGGGCCAAGCAAACTGCGCGAAAATACTCGCCCGAGATGCGCAGCAACACTGTCGGCTCGCTCGCGACTGCAGTCACGGAGTACGCTCCACCATCAAATACGGAGACTTCGCCCAAAGAACTTCCAGCCCGCTCAATCGCAATCAGTTGCTGGCGGCCGTCAGGAGCGGTTTTCAAAGCCTTGACAATGCCGCTTTCGACGATCAGCAAGTCGCCACCGCATTCGCCTTCGGAAAAGACCAGTTGTCCGCGGCCGTACCGCTGGCGCGAGGCCTTTGCCGCGAGAGATGCAAGTTCCGGCATCGAGAGGTCCTGGAAGAGCGGAACGCGTCGCAGCGTGTCGATCATTCCGCAACCGTAACACAGCGGCCTGATCCACACGCGGAGCCGCCATGGGAGCGGAGGAAAGCAGCAGTTGCAGAACCGTGATGCCTTCGCACTGCCACCTTCTTCTCTGTGCGATCAGGAGTGAAGCAGATGTTCCGTTCCCCCCGCTCGACGCCTCTGACATAGCTCCTGTGAAAGTTGACAACTCCGCAAGGTGCTCCTGCCTCCGTTTGGTGTCCGAGCCTAGCCATGCCCTGCCGTTTTTCACCCAGTGCTCTCAAAGCCTCCAGATCGAAATGCCGAGCCTCGGATCAAATCGAACGTCAACAGGCCCAAGCGCGCGCACGTGAAATTTGCGGATACACCGACCTACGCCGGCCTATGACGTATCCGGAGTCGGTTAACAAGGGCGTTCCGGACGGCGTGCCGCCCGATCGCTCAATGCGGTGTCGTCGTCCCGGCGAAGGCGCCCCGGAACCACCAGGAAATCGCGGCCCCGGCGACTACGAACACAAGCCGGGTGATTACCATGTGGCCATTCACTCGCCCTCAGGGCTCTGACTTCGTGATCCGGCCGGCTATGCTTTTCCCTTGGCCAACGCGATGACAAAGCGGTGGCTGCTCGCCTTTTGCGTAACCGTCCCGCCCTGATTCACGATGGTGAGTTCTTTCTGGGTCAGCGCGATGTTGTGCCGGTGAAGCATGGCTTGGGTTGACGTAAGCTGTACGCCTTTGATTGGCGGCGCTTTTAGAAGTGCGTAGGGAATCAGGAGATCATGCACATGGTCAAATAAGCCTGGACCCGACTGGATAATCAGGTTGCCGCCGGCCTCTTCGCCGTCTGGAGGATTTCCTGCAGCATGCGCTATTAAAGGCAGACACTGCACAGTCAACACTGCGATACCAAGTCCCCGGATAAACTCTCTTCGATCCGATGCGATGGCCTCGTTAACGTTTTCAATCGAGTGGTGGACGTTCACTAGCTGGTTCGGTTTCGTCATGACTTCTCCTATGAGGTTTCGTCTACTCCAAACTTGTTCTGCAGTTCGCCGCACGAAGCCGCGCTTCCTTATCTGAGTGAATCTTCGGAACGGCCCTCGGCGGCGAGGACTGTTCTGGAAAATAGGACAGAAGGGCCAGTGCCACCATGAACGAGTAACACAAGCTGCAGCGCAAGGCCGCTGACCGTGCAACCGGCAGGCCCGTCGAGTCAATCGGATGTCCTGCCCGCCGGCACCGGCGGTTCTCGCCGAGAATTCTGTCACATTTGGTCCTTGTCACCGTTCGGCGATCTCTTTCGTCAGATGTATAACGCGGCAGGATGCGGGAAGGTGACATGGGCGGGCAGAACTGGCTGGCCGACCAGTTCGAAACGAACGCTGAATCTGCGTCAGGTGGGGAGTGCGTGGACTTCCGATAGGATTTTGAAATAGTCGCGCATAGTGTCTACGAAGCGATCGCCTGGCGCGGTTATCGGCTGGTTACGTTGAGCTGGCAATCGGCGCCGTGCGCGGCATATGATCTGAGGGC
>Ga0105239_10007829_pt1 | contig 12220 bp, 9 predicted proteins | sample KBSC44metaG_FD_92761 | JGI IMG/M metagenome (GOLD analysis project Ga0105239, IMG submission 92761) | Corn rhizosphere microbial communities from Kellogg Biological Station, Michigan, USA - KBS C4-4 metaG | ecosystem: Host-associated > Plants > Roots > Rhizosphere > Soil | place: Michigan, USA...
ATCTCAAAATGATTTTCCATTAAAAGCAAAAACCCCTTCATCCTAAAGGGGTTGTTTGCCATCACGGTTAACAACTGGAAGATCTATTTTTTCACTGCATTTTGACTCTGCAACACACTAAATAAATTGTCATATCGATTATGTGGACTCCATGCATACCACCCATCTGCTTCGGCATCAGCAACCGCTTTTAATTGTGCCTGTATATATGCCTGGGTTTTTGTCTTGTTCATGGGAAAGTGATAATTAGATAACTCTATGTAGGCATACATTTTAATTGGCATATGATCGCCGCCAAACTGATTTTTGATCCCTTTTAAAGAATCATAAACCGTGTTGTAAGGGCGCTTAAAATGTTCCGGGAAAGGAACATAGTGAGATGGATAAACCATGGGGCATATGGCATCGACGCTTTGTGAGAATAATTTTATGTTCTGGCCTATGTGTTTTGACTCACCAAAACTCGCGATGCCAAAAATATCCACTTGTAGTGGAATATTTTGCCCCGATAATTTGTTTTTGTACCAGGAAATGATTTTTAGTACATTTTTTGAATTTTCTGGGGAGGGTTTCTGTTTGGTATTGTATCGAATGTAATCTAATTGTATCTGACTGGCACCCCAATCTACAGCTTGCTTCACCAGTACATACTTCTTTTGCCAAATGGCAGGATTTTCTATTTGATTTTTTGTTCCACCACCAGGAAACATGATTATTCTGGCGACATAATGAATATTATTGTTTTTAAGTAAAGCAAGATTCTGCTGATAACGCTTGGAAGGTTTTTCCAGATCTACAACAAAAGTATTCACACCTGCTTTTTTGGCACCTGCAACGAGATGATTGAGAAATGCAGTGTTTTCAAATGAATACTGTGTTACATAAATACCTTTTACTGGTATTTTGTTGCCTGCTGTTGCAAAGGTAGAAGCCAGAAGAAGTGATGCAGAAACGAAAATCAGTGCTGAGTACTTTTTTATCATCATGATGATGTTCCCTCGCTAACATCCCTATATCTCTAGTTATACTCTAATCAGAATCCAGTGAGTGTGATATAATTAGCAAAGAATTTAACGCTTCCCTTTTTAACTTCTGTCTCCAAATAATCCTCTTCCTACTCTGATTATCGTCGATCCTTCCGCAATAGCTGCTTCAAAATCATTAGACATGCCCATGGATAAGGTATCCAGTGGTATGCCGGATTCGTATAACATGGTCCAGATGGAAAAAAGTTTGTGATATTCGCGACGCTGATCAGCGAAATTCTCCAGCATGGCTGGAATCGCCATTAATCCGCGAAGTTTTAATTGCGGTAACGCCAGGCAATCATGAGCAAGTGAAATGACGTCATCAGGGAGTACACCTGATTTTGTTGATTCCTCACTCACATTCACTTCAATACAAATATTCAAAGGAGGCAAGTGAGAAGGTCTTTGGTCATTTAAACGTTTGGCTATTTTTAAACTGTCTACACTATGCACCCAGGAAAAGAGTTCAGCGATCTTGCGCGTTTTATTACTCTGGATAGGGCCTATGAAATGCCATTCTATAGCTTTGTCAGATAAGACAGCCATTTTCTCTAATGCTTCCTGCAGATAATTCTCACCGAAACATAACTGGCCAGCTTCAAAAGCTTCTGTCATTTTTTCTATGGTCTGACCTTTGCTAACGGCGAGTAAGCGGACGGAATCGGCTTTACGGTGATATTTTTCTTCGTATTCAGAGATTAATTTTTTGAGGGTAGCGAGATTGTTTTTGATCATGATGGTGGCTATCCGTTGCTCAGCTGTCATCCCGGCTTTCGCCGGGATGATAAGCCTTGTTGGCCGCTGCAAGCTTATTCCGCTAACTTGGGACCCGCATTTTTAACAGCATCACTGACATCAAAGCGTTTGAAATTGTCTATAAATAATGAAATCAATTTATTCGCATTCAAGTCATGAGCATTCTGGTTATTCCAGGTTTTGCGCGGATTCAATAATTTCGATTCAACTCCTGGCACTTCTTTAGGAATTTCCAGATTAAATCCTGGCAAGGTTTCGTATTCAGCATTTTTTAATTGGCCGTCTACGATAGCCGTGATGACTGCACGCGTGGTTGGAATAGAGAAACGGCTGCCGCCTTCACCATGTGCGCCGCCAGTCCAGCCGGTATTCACCAGATAAACTTGAGCGTCATGATTGCGTAAACGCTTCATTAATAATTCAGCATAAACACTGGGTGGGCGTGGGAAGAAAGGTGCGCCAAAACAGGTGCTGAACGTTGGTTTGATACCACTGCCTTGACCGACTTCAGTGCTGCCAACGAGAGCGGTATAACCACTTAAGAAATAATAAGCGGCTTGTTCTGGTGTTAAACGTGCAACAGGAGGCAATACACCAAACAAATCACAAGTTAAAAAGATGACAGAATTAGGTTGTATGCCGCGATTATTTTCCACGCGTTGATCGATAAATTCTCGTGGGTAAGCAGCACGAGTATTTTGAGTCAGGCTGACATCGGTATAATCCGGTTCTTTTGTTTCCGGATGGACAACGACATTTTCAATAACAGAACCATGGCGGATAGCATTCCAGATCAAAGGTTCACGTTCCTGAGATAAATCTATACATTTTGCATAACAACCGCCTTCGAAATTGAAGATACCATCTTGACCCCAGCCGTGTTCATCATCACCGATGAGGAAACGTGCAGGATCCGCAGACAAGGTGGTTTTACCAGTTCCTGACAATCCAAAGAAGAGAGCGGTATCGCCATCTTTCCCTGCATTTGCAGCGCAATGCATTGGAAGAATATCGTGTTGAGGCAGAATGAAATTGAGGACGGAGAACATCGCTTTTTTCATTTCGCCGGCATAATACGTGCCGCAAATGAGAATCTGGCGTTTGCTGAAATTGAGAATGACAGCGGCGTCACTGTTACAGCCATCGGTGGCTGGATCGGTTTTATAACCGGGGGTGCTTAATATCGTCCATTGGTTAGCTGCATGGGTAACAGCGGGTTTTTCTGGACGGATAAATAAAACGGAAGCAAACAAGTTATGCCAGGCTAATTCAGTCATGACTTTAACTGGTATGCCCAGGGAATCATGAGCGCCAACTTTCAAATAAGAAACAAAATGAGCATCCTGAGATTCAAGATACTGGAGAGCCTTTTGCCAGAGAGCATCAAATTTCTCCGGGCTAAACGATTGATTAATATGATTCCAGTCAACTTGTGATTCAGTGGTGTTATCCCTGACTATAAATCTGTCTTTAGGTGATCGGCCGGTGCGCGCACCCGTTTTCACAACAAGAGCCTGATTGGAGGCTAATTCGCCTTCGCCGCGTGTAAGAGCGATATCGACTAATTCATTTATTGAAAGATTGATATAGCTTTTAAACTGCATATTGATAACCTCATTAGTGGAATCAACCATTAAAATGGCCTCCTATTTAGAATTTAACTGTTTTTTGTTTGTTCTTCTTGTTAGGACTTTGGGAGCGGCTATTGTACACAAGATGGCAGTCAGATGACAGGGATGATTGAGATCAAATGTTGATCAGGCATCCTTGCTTGGATTTGGTGTCATTTATTGATAGGTTAGAATGATTAATAGGGAAAAGAGAGGGTTGAATATGAAAATTAAAATTGTGCTCAGTCTCTTACTTGCCTTGTCTCCAATCTCATTGGCAACAGCAGCTGGCGTTCAGTCACCGGAAACCAGAATCAATGATCTTGCATTTGATCTTTATCGACAATTGCCTGGACCTGATCAGAACATTGTATTTTCACCTTATAGTCTTACCACCTTGTTATCAAAGCTAGCTTTAGGGTCTCAGGGCCAAACGCGTGATCAATTTAATTTAATCTTTAAATCTCAAAATAACGACGATGCCAGGGCCATTAATACTGCATTCAATAACATGGATCATTCTCTGCCATCTTGTCATGGGTGGTTCAATTGCCAATTCATGAAGTTTCGTCATTTATTTTCTTCGGGCAGCAGTTTTGAATCGGCAGATGCATTTTGGGCAGATACAAAATTTAATTATAAACAGACATTTTTAAATGAATTTGATGATACCTATGTGTCGTTTAAAACTGTGGATTTTGCTCATGATCCAGAAAAGGCACGAACAACCATTAATGGCTGGGTAGAGCAAAAAACAGATAATGAAATCAAAGAGCTTCTTCCTCCACCAAGCATTAATAATTCAACAGCCTTTGTGATAATCAATGCTCTTTATTTTAATGGTAAATGGTCTTTGCCTTTTAAACCAGACAAGACTAACAAGCAAACTTTTATCGTATCAAATGACACGCAAGGTCAGGTTGATATGATGTTTCAGGAAGACAAATTTGCTTATGTAGAGACGGACGAGGTGCAAATGGTCCAACTGGATTATAAAAAGAGTGCTTTAGCTATGGCAGTGATATTGCCAAAACCGGGGCATACGCTGGATGAGGTACGAAAGTCATTAAATGCTGACTATTTTAATCAGTTATTGAGTCAATCACAGGTACAGGATATTGACCTTTATCTTCCCAAATTTGATATTGAATCTGATTTTTCTCAATTACAAGGTTCTCTCATATCACTGTGCCTTAAACTTCCATTTCAGAGTAGGGGCGCGGACTTTAGTTTGATGACAGATTATCCAGTGTATATTTCCACGATCATTCAAAAAGCGGTCATTCATGTTGACGAGCAAGGTACGATTGCTGCCGCTGCTACGGCAGGAGTGGTGATGTATGGTGGGCTACCTGACTATCCTATATTTAAAGCAAACCATCCCTTTATTTATATTATTTTCGACAAACCATCAAAACTGGTCATGTTTATGGGGCAATTTACTACGCCAGGCAAGATTGAAAATTGCGGTAACCATTGCGAAAAAGTAAAAATCGAAAGAACTTTTCAGATAGAAGGGCTAACACCGTTTAAGTCATGATTTGTGTCTTCGTTCCGAGGAGCACACGCGCAGTGTGCTCCTCGAAGGACGCTAACCAACGCTATCTCTCGCATCTCTGCAGATAACTTTTCCAGCCAACGTCACGATATTTTCGTGCTTCTTCCAGGGGATCATTCGCATGAATAATCCCGCGCCCCACAATGATAATATCGCTGCCATGTTCAATAATGGCTTTTTCCGGAGTGACATATTGCTGACCCAGTTTATCTGTACCTGAATCCAGCTTCACGCCAGGGGTAATATTGATCCAGTGTGGATCGCTGGATAAAGCATGCTGAGTAATAAAACCGATGACGAAATCTGCAAATTGTTCAGCCATTTTCAGCGTTTCTTGCATATATGCGGCATTCATCAAGTGACCGGCAGAACTCATTTCTGCTAATAAAATCAAACCGCGGTTTTTTTTACGGCCCACTTCCGCCAGCCCTTGAATAATTCCGGGGCCAGGTAAAGTATGTGCGTTAACGACATCGGCCCAATCTGCGATATGATAAATTCCACCTTCATATTGATGCTTTACCGTGTTGCCTATATCAGCAAATTTTCTGTCTTCAAAGATAAAAAACCGGTGTTTTAAAGCGAGCTTGCGTAGTTGCTGCGTAAATTCGGGGGTGAAATCACTGAGGATATCAACATGTGTTTTCAGCATGCAGATTTCAGGTCCCAGCAAATCAGCAAGATCCAGTAATTTCTGGGCAGACGTCACATCAGCGGATAAGGCGAGATTGGATTGCTTGTCTTCCATCAGCTGGAACAAATTTTTCGCTACGGGCGAAAGACAATAATGTGCGCGTTCAGAATAGGATTGAGAGGATAGCATCATTGTGCTGCTCTCTCTCTTAAAAACGTTTCGATGAGGCTGCGCTCAGTGGCGGGAAGCACATCAGACTGAAGCAGGGTTTGCAAAATTTCCGACAGGGTTAAAATCGTATGTGTCTGATATTTTGCAGATAAATTTTTCTTTCCCCCTTGCTCGCGATCGATCAGTGCGACTACATCATTGATTTTCAAGCCAGCATTTTCCAGATCGACAGCGGTTTCAATAATGCTGCCGCCGGTAGTAATGACATCTTCAATAATCAGACAGGTTTGATTGGGCTGAAATTCCCCTTCAATAGATTGCTTGGTGCCATAATCCTTTTTTTCCTTTCTGCGCATGATCATGGGAATATTGTGTTCGAGTGATAGGCACGTAGCGATAGGCAGTGCTGTATAAGGTACACCGCAAACCAGATCAAACTGGCTGTCGCGAGTTTCTTCCCACATGGCTTTTGCTACCATACGCATGATGTCAGGGTAGGAAATGATTTTCCGCAGGTTCATGTAGACAGATGAAGTTTGCCCGCTTTTTAGCTTGAATTCGCCGAATTGTATACAACCGATTTGATACAGGGATTTAATCAGGGATTCTTTTAGCATTTCATGGCCTCACCTTTTTAATACTGACTTAGTTGCATTGGGGTTTGTCATTCTGACAAAGCTGCGCTTCTCACATATGCGAAAATACAAGATAGTAGCTGAGTTGTAAAAAGGTTATTTACATTATTAGCTTAAAAATGGTACAAATACGCAACTATTATAAATTAAAGAATAAATACGATGAGCCTCACTGCGCAGCTAGTTTTAAAATCGGGAGAGGTGTTTTATGGTCAAGCCCCGGCTAACCAGGACCGCATCTCTTTTGGGGAAATCGTTTTTAATACAGGCATGGTTGGATATGTTGAAGCATTAACCGATCCATCTTATGCAGGTCAGATTCTGGTATTTACGTATCCCTTAATAGGTAATTATGGCGTTTCCGATGCCGAAACCTGGGAATCCAAAAAGATTTATGCCAGAGGCGCCGTTTTTTCCGAACTTTCTCCCTTCTATTCCAATCAATCCGCCAAACATTCTCTAAGTCAGTGGTTAAGTGACCAGAACATACCTTATCTGACAGGTGTGGATACTCGCGCATTGACGAAATGTCTGAGAACAAAAGGGGTAGTGCCAGGCGCTATCGCTCCTCTCAATGAGAAATTGGACCATTTCGAGAATTTTGATCAAGTCAATTGGGTGGAAGAAGTCTCAATTAAAGAACCTGTTTATTATGGTTCAGGAGACAAACTGATTATCGCGATAGACTGTGGCATGAAAGACAATATTTTGCGCTCTCTCCAGCAATTTCCTGTTCGCATCAAGCGTGTTCCTTTTGATTATGACTTCACAAATGAAGCATATGATGGTGTCTTCATTTCAAATGGTCCTGGCGATCCGGCACGATGCCAGAAAACGGTAGAGATAGTTCGCAAGGCAATGGCAGCCAAAAAACCGGTATTTGGTATTTGTCTGGGAACACAATTAATGGCACTTGCGGCAGGAGCCAGCACGTTCAAGCTGCCATTTGGTCATCGGTCTCACAATCAGCCTTGTCTATATCTTGAGACCAACCGTTGTTATCTGACTTCTCAGAATCATGGATACGCGGTAGATGAAAAGAGTTTACCTTCCGACTGGCGCGTCACATTCAAAAATTTGAATGATCAAAGTGTAGCGGGCATAGAGCATAAATCGTTACCGTTTTTCTCAGTTCAATTTCATCCTGAAGCAGCTCCAGGGCCGGAAGATACGCAATGGCTGTTTCAAAAGTTTTTTGATTATATTAATAAAGTCTAATTAGTCATTATGTCATCCCGCGGCTTGACCGCGGGATCCAGGGACTTTAAAGGCTCTGGGTCCCGCGCTAAAAACTGCGCGGGATGACAAATAGCGCACTAAAAACGGTGTGCGGGATGACAAACTGTAGCTGCGCCCAAGTTGCGGCTGCGCGTAAAGAATAGTTAACATGAGGCAATATTATGCGGTTTAAAGGCAAAAAAGTCTTACTTCTTGGCTCGGGCGGATTACGGATAGGACAAGCCGGAGAATTTGATTATTCAGGATCTCAGGCAATTAAAGCGCTCAAGGAAGAAGGGATAAAAGTCGTTCTGGCTAATCCCAATATTGCTACGGTACAAACCGATTCACATATGGCAGATGTTTTATATTTACAGCCATTGAATGTTGAAGTGGTCACTCAGATTATTCAAAAAGAAAAGCCGGATGCGATTTTGTTGGGATTTGGCGGGCAAACAGCACTCAATCTCGGATTGGCATTAGAGAAGAGCGGTGTGTTGGCTGAACATGGCGTCTCTGTATTAGGCACACAGGTTTCCTCCATACGCCAGACAGAGGATAGAGATTTATTTAAACAGGCATTGGAAAGCATAGGCATACATTCTCCACGCAGTATTTCTGCAACAACAGTAGACGAAGCAATAGCTGCAGCAGAAGAAATTGGTTATCCCGTCATGATGCGCGCCGGCTTTTCTCTGGGTGGATTGGGCTCAGGTAAAATCACCAATAAAAATGAATTAATCAAACGTACTAAAGAATGTTTTGCCACCGTTCCACAAGTATTGATTGAAGAATATTTGCTGGGTTGGAAAGAATATGAATATGAAATTGTACGCGATGCAGGCGGTAATGCCTTAACCATATGTAATATGGAAAATCTGGATCCCATGGGGATACATACCGGCGAAAGTATCGTTGTTGCGCCGGCGCAGACATTAAATAATCGCGAACATCAACATTTACGTAATATGTCTATTGCGATTGCCAATCATTTTAATATTGTGGGCGAATGCAATATTCAGTTTGCCATCAATCCTGAAAATGGCGATTATCGCGTCATTGAAATGAATGCACGTTTATCACGTTCCAGCGCACTTGCTTCCAAAGCGACAGGTTATCCATTGGCATTCGTTGCGTCTAAATTAGGTTTGGGTTATTTGCTGCATGAAATCAAAAATAGCGTTACACAACAAACCTGTGCCTTTTTCGAACCGGCATTAGATTATATTGTGGTTAAAATTCCACGCTGGGATACGCATAAATTGAAAGCGGCTGAGCGTACTATCGGTACGGAAATGAAGAGTGTTGGCGAAGTCATGGCGATAGGCCGGTCATTTCCGGAAAGTTTACAAAAAGCAGTGGGTATGTTGAATATAGGCGCATCTTGTCTCAGCGATTATATTCATGACATTCCCGATCCAAAACGTGAAATTGAATTTCCAACCGACCGCCGCTTGTTTGCTTTATATCAATACTTTTTAAATGGCGGTACAGTGCAAGAAGCCGGGGAATTAAGCAAAATCAATCAATGGTTTTTATCACACATACACGCGATTGCTGCATTAGAACAGCAAATCTCCAAAGAAGATCTTTCCGATGCCTTATTAAAATCTGCAAAATTAATGGGATTCTCTGATCGTGCTATCGGAAAACTGATAGAGAAAACAGAAGAAGACGTCAGGAAAAAACGGCTTGCAGCAAACATTATTCCTTATGTTAAACAAATTGATACACTCGCAGGGGAATTCGCGGCACAAACCAATTATTTATATTTGACTTATCATGGCTGTGAGCATGATATTGAAACCTCTTCCGATCGTCCCATCGTCGTATTGGGTTCAGGTCCTTATGCAATTGGATCCTCAGTTGAATTTGACTGGTGTGCAGTTAATACATCTCGTGCATTGCGAGAATCAGGCAAGCGATCCATTTTAATTAATTCCAATCCTGAAACCGTTTCTACTGATTATGATGAATCAGACCGTTTGTACTTCGAACAATTAACCCTGGAACGCGTACAAGATATTGCTGATTTTGAACAGGCAGCAGGCATAGTCGTTTCTGTTGGCGGACAAATTGCAAATAACCTTGCATTACCATTGGCAAAACGTGGTTATGTATTATTAGGCACTTCGGCGCATTCTATTGATCAAGCAGAAGATAGAGAAAAATTTTCCGCATTATTGAATCAACTTAATATTGATCAGCCAGAGTGGCAGCGTGTCACCAGTCTGGAAAAAGCAAAAGTATTTGCCGAACGAATTGGTTATCCTGTGTTAATCAGGCCTTCTTATATTTTGTCCGGTTCAGCAATGAATGTGGCTTATAATGAAAAATCATTGAATCAATATTTAAAAGAAGCCTCACTGGTTTCTTCCGAACATCCTGTTGTGATTTCAAAATTCATTCAGGATGCCAAAGAATTGGAAATGGATGGTGTGGCTGATAAAGGGCGCATTGTTATCGAGGCGATTACCGAGCACATTGAAAATGCAGGCATACACTCAGGTGACGCAACCTTAGTGATTCCACCTCAACGTTTGTATCTGGAAACGATACGCAAGACAAAAAAAATCACGAGTGAAATTGTTGCTGCGTTGCAAATTACCGGTCCGTTTAATATTCAATTCATTGCTAAAAATAATTTTATACAAGTCATAGAATTAAATTTGCGTGCATCACGCTCGTTCCCTTTTGTTTCAAAAGTCACAGGCTATAATTTTATCGCGATAGCAACACGCGCCATGTTAGGAAAACAACCTCCCATGTCGTATGAAACACTGGAACTGGATTATGTGGGAGTGAAAGCGCCACAGTTTTCCTATCACAGATTGAAGGGAGCCAATCCTGTTGCGAACGTTGAAATGGCTTCAACCGGTGAAGTGGCTTGTTTGGGTGAAAATCTTTACGAAGCTTATTTGCGCGCCTGGTTATCGACAGAGCAAACGCTGCCAGAAAAAAATATATTAATTTCGATAGCTGATACACATAAAGCAAAATTATTGCCTTACCTGAAACAATTGGATGAGCATGGCTGGGTATTTTATACCACCAGTGGAACACATGCTTATTTATCAAAAAATGGGGTGGGATCTTATTTCGTGCATAAGTCCAGTGAAAGAAATGAGCCAAATATTCAAACCTTGATCGCACAACGCAAAGTGGATCTCATTATTAATTTACCGACAGCCAATGGAGTGGATACGAGCACAGATGGATTTGTGATTCGTCGTATGGCAGTTGATCATCATATTCCTTTGATTACCAACATGCAGATTGCGTTAATCATGCTGCAATGTCTCATTGATTTCAAAGGCAAACCACCGGAGTCCGTTTTATCATGGCAAGAATATATGCAGAGACATGTTCCGCATCAGCAACAATTGAAAGAGACAGCATGATGAAAAATTCTTTATATGGTTGTGATATTGTTTCAATGCAGGATTTACCGCTGCCGCGTATCCAGTTAATTATGGAAACAGCGCGCAAACTCAAGGCGCAGCGAGCATCAAAGTTGTTGGATAATAAAGTCATAGCACATTGTTTTTTTGAACCTTCAACGCGCACACGATTATCATTTGAATCTGCCACCTTGCATTTAGGCGGCAATGTTATTGGATTTTCCAGCGATGAAGCTCTTTCCATTCAGAAGGGTGAAACGTTGCATGATACGATAAAAGTGATTTCTGAATATGCAGATGCGATTATTATACGTCATCCTAAAGAAGGTGCTGCGCGTCTTGCTGCTGATGTGTCACCCAAACCAGTGATCAATGCGGGTGATGGAGCAAATCAACATCCTACACAAGCTTTACTTGATTTATTCACGATACAAGAATGCCAGCATCGTCTGGATGGATTGGCGATTGCTTTAGTCGGTGATTTAAAATATGGTCGAACCATTCATTCATTTGCACAAGCTTGTATGTTGTTTGATATTCGATTATTTCTCGTCGCTCCTGATTCACTTGCATTACCGGATGCGATTTGCGACACCTTGAAAAAAGTCGGTGTGCGTTTTTCATTTCATCAAACCATTGAAGAAGTGATACCCAAAGTTGATATTTTGTATATGACGAGAATTCAGCAAGAGCGATTCAGTGAAGCTGAATATCAATCCATACGCAAACAATATATTTTGACACCTGATATGTTGTCTGCAGCGCGCCCTAATTTAAAAATTCTGCATCCATTGCCTAGAGTGAATGAAATTGATGTGGGAGTGGACCAAACACCTTACGCGCATTATTTTGAACAGGCAGCGAATGGGTTGTATGTAAGGCAAGCGTTGTTAGCATTATTGTTGAATGAAAATTTGTAGAGGATAGGATTAAGATGAGTAAAACACTTTCTGTTTCTGCAATTCAAAAGGGTACGGTGATAGATCACATTAATGCAGGTCAAGCGTTACGCATTGTTCACTTGTTAGATTTAATAGATAAAAAATATAAAGTGACGATAGGTTTGAATTTGCCTAGTCAAGGAATGAAGTTAAAAGATATTATTAAGATTGAAAATCATATCATCAGTAACGATGAAGCAAATGATATTATTGTGTTTGCTCCTGAAGCCACTATCAATATTATTCAAAATTTTGAAGTCGAAAAGAA
>Ga0105239_10007833_pt1 | contig 12215 bp, 13 predicted proteins | sample KBSC44metaG_FD_92761 | JGI IMG/M metagenome (GOLD analysis project Ga0105239, IMG submission 92761) | Corn rhizosphere microbial communities from Kellogg Biological Station, Michigan, USA - KBS C4-4 metaG | ecosystem: Host-associated > Plants > Roots > Rhizosphere > Soil | place: Michigan, USA...
GGTAATTTTAACGATACCAAAATCAACAGGAACTTATACGGCTGTGATAAGCCAGGGTGCACAGATGCTGGGCTCTTATACATTACAGAATGGCGGTAATGGCCTGTATCCGATGACGTTCACGCCATCAGGTACATCGGTAACACTAAGGGTAACCACGAATACCGTCAATGCCTCTATCTGGTTATTCAATATCAAGATACCGGTGATCACTAATACACCGGAATTGGTGGTGTCGACTATATGTAATGCTGAGTATTACCGGTACGGATTTAACGGTAAACTAAAGGATAATGAGTGGGCTGGACTGGGAAACCACCTCGATTTTGGTGCAAGAGGACTGGATACACGAAATATAAGGTGGCCGACACCAGACAAGTTGGCACAGAAATACCCTGGCATTAGTCCTTATGCTTATTGTGCAAATAGTCCCATTGCCTTTAAGGAGTATGATGGTAAAGATTTTGGTTTAAGAGTGAATAATGATAACCATACTATTGTTGTTACAGCAAACTACTATACTACCAGCCAAACTGCATATAAACAGGCACAAGCAGGTGCAAGCGATTTGAACTCATACAAGGCAAACGTTTCTGTTGACGGCGTGAATTACACTATGACTTTTGAAGCAAAAGCAATTCCTCCAACGGAAGCAAACAACACAGCATTTGACCCTCGTTATGTTGCACATGATAATGCAAATAAAGATGCTCAAGGAAACACGTATTGGGGAACAAGGGATAATCCAGCAGATGCCAACGGAGGAGTAGGTGGCTCTACACGAGGAAATGATATTACTATGCGTCAAATGGATAATACTAAGCCGGGGAGTATGCAAACAAGCAAAAATGGTGGCGATGACCCTAAAATGGTATCTCACGAGATGCTTCACACAATGGGAAATGATGACCATCCAGGAGGAAGAATGGAATATGTTGGTGCTGGTCAGGAAATGGGAGATATATCCACAGGAGATATTCAGCAAACGCTTAATTATGCCTTGCAATATGATGGTCAGGGACGAGATGCAAATCCCTTGGGTGAGAAAGCTACTATTACTCAATCGGGCAACGGAAACATAAAAGATGCAAAAAGTGTCAAGGTAACAAGCGTGGAAAAAACAGCTACAACACCTGCTGACCCGCCCGTACCTGCCACACCATCAAAATAAAAACGTTTATTATGAAGATTATGATAAAAAACTGGTATGTTTCAATTCTGCTTTCAGTTCTGTGTACATCAGCATACGGACAAAATAATGTCAAAGACATTGACGGTTGTTTATGCTATTATCTTAACAGGCTGCATCAACACGATAACTATCTGAATTACGGCCTATATGACACCTCAATATTAAAGGACTTAAATACGCCAAGCAATATAGTTCAGGATAGTATCCTGTTTTTCTCTCCACTACTAAGTAAGCGGTTATTATTAGAGCAAAAAATAGCACAGTATCACTTATATGATGTGCCTGATTTTGCATACGCTAATTATACTATGATCTTGAAAATGATGGAAAAAGAACAAAGAGATGATACTGTTCAAATGATAAACAACATAGTGTCATCAAGTACAAATATTTCTGGCAAATACAATTTTGATATTGTATCATGGATGGATCGAAGGCCTGCATTTAACAGTCCAAAACGAATTAGCAAGAAAAAAGGCATCTACATAAAGTGCCGCCATATAAATGGTACATGGTACATGGCTAAGTACCCTACTTTTAAAAGTAAGCTGGCTGATTTAGAATTAAGTATTATTGATAGTTATCACTATGATGAAAAACAACCTGACCTGATAAAACAAATTAATGGAAATATAAGAATATCTTGCAAGGATAGTATGACTATAGCTTATCCGATCAAACTAAAATAATTGGTGTGTATCAAAAGCAGGGTATGTTTTTATAAACTGAAAGCATTGAAAACAGGATACATTGCGTCAACAACCACATGTGCATGCCGGTAGTAACTCCTCGCGTCAGTAGGTAACCTAAAACAATACGAATAACACTTTTACAGCCACCTCATAAGTGGCTGTTTTTTTATGCCCATACGTACCTGTATCACCTCGATACTATAATCACTTCATTCATTCAATCACGTAAACAAACCAATAATTATATGCGTACACTACACGTAGAATCACCCGAACAAATTATTTACACCACAGACCAGCTTACACTTACCGTACTTGGAGGCATACGCCTCGATGGGCTGGACAGGTTGCGCGTTACGCTTAAAATCGAAGTAACAAACCGCGAGCATGGCGAGTATCTCAATAATGCTGAACTCGCAGCATTGGCCATAAGGCATAACATCGACCTGTATAATGATACACAGGTAGAGAAGCTGCTACGCAAGACAGCAGAGCGACTGGAGATAGGTATTAGCAGCACTGCGACGGCCATTGCTGACCTTACAACGCTATTGGAACAGTACAGGTTACAGGAGATAGAAGCCCGCGAGAAGAAGCCAGAAACGCGCAAAGCATTAACTGTGGAGCAGAGGGAAGCTGCACAGGCTTTCCTGCAACAAAACAACCTGCTGGACTGTACCAGTGATGCGATAGGCAGAAGTGGTGTAATAGGTGAAGAACTGAACAGGTTGCTCATGTACCTGATATTCACCTCACGTAAACGACAGCACCCTTTGCATATCATTAGCCTGGGTAACAGCGGTACAGGAAAGACCTACCTGCAGGAAAAGGTAGGTGAGCTGATACCAGAAGAAGACAAGCTGGAGATAACCGTCCTGAGCGAGAATGCATTTTACTACTTCGGTCAGCGTGAACTACGCAATAAGCTAATACTTATTGAAGACCTAGACGGAGCAGAAAATGTGCTCTACCCACTGCGCGAACTGCAAAGCAAGAAACGTATCAGTAAAACGGTTGCACATAAGGACACACGAGGTAACACTAAAACCATCAGCTTAACTGTTGAAGGTCCTGTATGCGTTGCAGGCTGTACAACGAGAGAAAGCATCTACGAAGACAATGCGAACCGTTCTTTTCTCATCTATCTCGATGAGAGCAAGGAACAGGACGAACGTATTATGCAGTATCAGCGAAAGCTTAGTGCTGGTAACATCAATACTGCCGAGGAGAACAATGTAAAACAGTTGCTACAGAACACGCAACGCATCTTACAGGACGTAACGGTACGTAATCCATATGCCGAGTACCTTAAGATACCAGGCGAGGTATTTAAGCCAAGACGAACCAATAGCCACTACCTGCAATTCATCGAGGCTATCACATTCTATCACCAGTACCAGCGTGAGCAGCAGGTAGATAAAGAGAGTGGGGAAGTGTACATCGAAACTACCATAGCAGACATAGCAGCAGCCAACAGGCTAATAAAAGAAATGCTGCTACGCAAAAGCGATGTGCTCCCTACAGCCTGCAGGCGCTACTTCGAAGACCTGAAAGCCTATCTACAGGCTGAAAAGAAAACGGCCTTTACCACAAAGGAGGTACGAGGTGATACCCGTATCAGCTATAGCAGTCAGAAACGGTATATGCTGCTACTACTCAATAACAATTACGTCCGACGAAGCACAGGTACCAAGGCGAAGGGCTACATCTACGAGGTAGTGCGTATAGAAGAGTACGAACAGCTACAGAGCAGCATCGAAAGCGTACTTGATAGTATCCTTAACAGGCTGGCTCATGGCTCACCATTGGTCCAAAGTGGCAGTGAGCCACTGGAACCCGCTACAGGCAAGGGCAGAGGCTCGAAAAAGCAAAAGTTCACCAAATAACTAACCAAGCATGAAAAAACTACCAATAAAAAGCCCTGCGTACAGGTACGTGGAAAAGAGCTTTAAGGAATGGCTGGACGTACTCGGCTACGCCAAAGACACTGTATATAACCTGCCTGTACACGTACGCGAACTGCTGCACTACGCCGAAGAGCAAGGTAAATCAGAACTGCACCACCTTACCAGAGAGCTGATAAGGGATTATTACCAACTGCACTTAAAACAACGCACCCATCAAAAACAAGATGGGGCGTTGAGCAGTGCGCACCTTAACAAGCACCTACAGGCTCTGTATAAATTCAGCGACTACCTGCGTCAATCAGGAAAGCTCATTTTAGCCCCTTTACAGCTTAAACGTGAGGATAAAGATGGCGATGGTATATCAGTGCTCACCGAAGCAGAAGTAAAGCAGCTATACCATGCCTGCGAGCAATATCCTGTAGAGGGAGCATGCAAACGTGCTGCATGGTTCTTTCCTGCGCTTGCCCTTCGTGATAAGGCTATGCTTACGATCTACTACGGCTGCGGGCTTAGAAGAAATGAAGGGCTGCACATCGACCTTAACGACGTACTATGGGATAAACAGCTGCTGTATGTTCGTAAAGGGAAAAACTATAAAGAACGGTTTGTGCCTATCAGCAAGGCGGGTGTAAAACACCTTGAAACGTACCTGTTCGATGCACGGCCGTTGCTTATTAAGGGCAATAAGGATGATGCGTTCTTTATCAACGAGCGAGGCAAACGTATGCAGGGGCAAATGATGCTCCTGCGCCTCAACCAGTTGGTAAGGCGTACGGAGAACGAAGCCATGCTACAAAAAGACATCGGCCTGCATACGCTACGGCACAGCATAGCTACCCACCTGCTGGGTAACGGTATGCAGCTGGAAAAGATAAAGGATTTCCTGGGCCATAGCAGCCTCGAGAGCACACAGATTTATACACACTTAACTAAACAAGATGAATAAAGACTTTGAAAAGTACTTAACCAGTAAAGGGTACAGCCCGAATACACGCAAGAATATGAAAAGTGCTGTAAACCGTTTTATTGCGTGGTGCGAAGACCAGCATATAGAACCAGTAGCAGCAGCGTATAACGACATAGTGGCTTATGTAGGCCGTCTCGGCCATTCAGGTGTAAAGCAGGTAACGATACAACTGGCAATACAGAACATCGGCCACTACTACAACTACCTGATACGGGAGCATGGCCTTACAGAGAATCCATGCAGCAACGTAACAATAAAGGGTTTACAGCGCAAACGATTGTACGATACCTTTTCAACTGAAGGACTGGAACGTATATACCTGACTTTTGCAGCCAGCGTAAAAGAAGGGGATATAGCAGCCATCAGGGACAAGATAATCCTCGGGCTGGTGATTTATCAAGGCGCCAAGGCCGAAGAGCTTAGTAAGCTTAAAACAGGCGACTTGAAGCTGCGTGAGGGCAAGGTATATATTGCTGGCACGAAGAGAACGAACGGCAGGGAAATGAAACTTACAGCACATCAGCTGTACGACATGATGGACTACGTGGGCTCGACTAGGAAGAAGCTGCTGGCAGCTACTGGTAAGCATACTGATGCTTTATTTGTAAGCCTTGGTACAGGTGATAAACTGCAAAACTTGCTGGGCAGGTTCGTACGCCGTCTTAGAAAGCAGAACAGCAGGATAAAAGACCTGCAACACCTGCGTGCAAGCGTTATTAGTAACTGGTTAAAGGTGCATAACCTGCGAAAGACGCAACACCTCGCAGGGCACAAGTATGTAAGCAGTACCGAGGCTTATCAAGCAAATAATATGGAGGAGTTACGCGAGGATGTGAATCGCTATCATCCTGACTTTTGATTAGAGTCCTGTAAGAGAAAGGTATTAGATGCCATGTATCCGGGGTTGATGATTTATAATAGAGGCAGCATATAGCTGCTTCTATTTCATAGGGGGCTTTCCTGCATCTTTCAATTTTGCATCCAGTGCAGCGCGCTTCGCTTTTGTAATCTCCGGTTGTACATAGTAAAAATCAAAAAGCATCTCTATTACATCAAGATTCCATTCGGCTTCGCCTGGCTCTACAGGAATAATCTCCCCGGTAGATTTACTATTGCCTGGGTGTGCAGCAAAATTTCCAATATTTCTTACCGCATCTATGCTATCCGCGATATGTGAAGGTAGCTTTCCCGAATCTATTACTTCTTGTATCTCCTTTGACAAATCTGAATTCTTAACCCCAGCCTTGTCGCGTAGGATATGTTGCAAGCATCTTCTGCTTAGAGCAGCACTTGCTTTGGGGCTATCAGGCAAAACCAAGCATGCTTCGGTGTAATCTTCTGCTATATCAACGGTTACCATTGCAGGTACCGGTGGCCTACTACTGCCCTTTGGTCTTATTTGACTTCTTGCAATAATATCACCTGCAACGTGATACGTCGGAGCTCCAGGAACATTGTACAGCTTAAAGTCTCGTTGATTAAGAAAGAAAGTTTTCTTATTACATATTGGATTTGGGCAAGTATATGAAGTCGTTGACCAAAAGCCATCGGGATCTTGACCTAAATCATTTGTTCCTGCCGAAGCGTGGAATTCAACTAAGCAGTGCGGACATTTCATAGAAATAAAGATAATAAAAAAGGGGAAGCTATTATGCTATCCCCTTTCAATTTGCATTATTGCAAGTTTGCACGCTACATTTTTCGGTAAATACCGTGTTTGTCTGTTTGCAAGAGGCCTTCATGCACTAATTGCTGCAGATACTTGTCAATTGTACGAGTGCCGATATTTAATGCCTCACCCACTTTCAGAGCATTACCACGCAGGAATGGTCCTGTAGGAGGTAGTTCAGCGTAAAACCTCAGCTTACCGGTCATGCTTCTTTTCACTACAGGACGTAACAAAGTTTGATGTACCTGCGCTGCATGCGCTAAATATACATCTGCAAGTATCTGTGCACATTGATAGTCTACATCACTACAGATCAATTTTGAAGTGTCCAGGTCCTCTTCATTGCGGAGTACTGTTAAAATCATTGAGATCCTGTAGAGGATTAGGCCCATCCTATATACGGTACTATTGAATTCAGAAGGATACATAGTAAGCTTTGCTTCAAAAAACCTATTAAGTCTTGCCCACTGCTCGCGGGTTAAATCAAACTCAATCACTTTGTCCTGCAGTGTTTCATGTATCTTATAAACTCTCTCTGATAAATCCTTAAAATATTCATCGAGATTGTCTTTACCATTAGGCGATACATCGCTCCATGTGCCTGCTGCCTGGTAGCTATAAAATAGAAACCTGCTGACAAGGCCGTCTTCGTTTGAACCTAACAGGTTGCCAACCTGATTAGGCGTACCGGTAATGGCGATACTAATTTGAGGGTTATTAACCTCGCAGTATTCATTGTTGGTCTTTCTGCTATAGGAGAAATCCTCGTGATGAAATGATTTCCGAAGTAAATCTGAAAAGCCACCCCAATCAGCCTTAAGGCTGTTTGCAACGGTATCTGCCTCAGTTTCACAAATAATACCCCGGCCTTCATTATGTTGTACCAATTTCATGACAGAAGCTGAACTGCTATTACCAGGTATATATAGCAACCTGGTGGAAGGCTCTGTAGGGGGAAATAGATTTGCTGCGGCATCCTTATCTCTTTTGCATTCTGCATTGTACTTAGCCAAATCACTTTTGTATTGATTTATAGCGTTCGTATTCTTTCCTGTATGCGTTGCATGTATCTTATAGCCCAGGGCTTTTGCATAATTCAAGACGCCCTTACCAGACGCAGGTGGTGCTATCACAAAGCTGTACAGATTGGAATAATGCATCTTACCCCGATACAGACCTTTGAGCTGAGGGAAACAGCCACTTAGGACGCTCAGCGCACCGGTAAGAAATACGTCTCTTTCCCTCGCTACATCGAACTTAACACAACAGGCCTGTAGCAGCGGTGGCAAGTGGAAATATAAGGATAACGGGATTGCCGGAGAGGTATTATTACCCATTTCCTCTACAGGACTATCTTCATCTTCAGGAAATGATGCGTGCAAATTGTGCAAACTTGCAGTTTGCTCTGCATCGATAATAGTCTTACTAATTTTATAAACATTCTGCATATTATTTGTTTTTTGTTTTTTTGATTACTACAATTTGATTCATGTCGATGATTTTTGACTTCTGTTGCCTGGCAACCAGATTGCGTCCAGTAGGGTACGGTATCCCGCGGGCTTTACACCATTCTCGTATAGTGCCAAATTCCTGCCCGATAGTATTGTCTACAATCCCAATCGCCATATGGTGTGTACCGCCCATGTTAGTTGACAGCCCGGTATCATACGCATGCTGCACGTTTTCTTGATGTGTGCACCAAGCAAGGTTAAAAGCGCAGTTATCAGTCTTAACACCATTGATGTGGTTAACCTCATTAAGGTTGTTTGGGTTTTGAATAAACGCACCTGCGACCAATCGATGTAGGTAGCAGGTCTTTCTTATTCCATTACAAGATAGGGTTACGAATAGGTAACCGTCTGAGTTATACTTTGCCTTTAATAATTTGTACTTCACTTTTCTTTTGGTGCCGGTGGTGCAGATAACGATACGCTCAACACTTCTTACAGCACCGCAGTCCGCTACTTCGTAGCCACTATAGCCGGGTATGGCTATCCATGTAATTAATAAACTCATTAAATAAAATTTAAAAAATTAAATAAGATTTTTTAGGCGTAACGCCTATCTGTACTTTGGTAACTTGCACGCTCTACGTTTGGTGGGTACTACTAAAGACGTCGCTACGTAAAGCTTATGAGCCGTCTCCCTGGCCTAATAACAGCGGCGGGCCAGAACAACTTCGAGGATGTCACTATTTAGGCGGCTGTTATCATAATATTGGTAGTTGGGTATATTATAAATACCCCTACATCTATTAAAGATTCTGTATGATATACCGCAAATTGCATGCCAATAATTAATCTATGTAACTTTGTCTTGTTTATTGATCTATGGCAGGTGTAAGATGACAGAGTATTAATCAATGATTAAAATTAATGTCATAGTGGCAATAGATTAATTATCACGAACATGGCTATCATAACTTTTTTGGTTTAAACTTGTTACGTTTATTCGACAGTATCAGCGCTGGTACATCGTACCCCCGCTTAGATATGTAGTCGAGCATGTCGATGGTAACCTTCACGTCAAGCCCCGGCTCTTTTCTGGGAGAAAAACCGCCCGGGTCTTGAACTATCACAACCATTTGAAAATATCGGCAGATAGGGAACATGCATTTCTGCCTTACAGGACCCTTTCCAGCTTCAGTTCCTTGATTGGGCATCTGTGCTATATTATCAGCTAAGTAACTCCGATAAGCGGGGTAAAAGGACGCTCTCCGTTCATGCCAAGCAAGCTATCTGCCAAACCATTGCAACACCTTTCTTTGGCTGTTGATAATTCTGTAGGTGAAAGTAGTTGCTAATGCCCTGCGGGTACTCCTTTCGTCGTAGTTTGTCACACATCTTGCAGTTGGCAATCACTCGTTTGGAAAGCTTCTGTGTCTTTGTAACCGCTTCTCTCATTATCGCTTCATTACGGCTCATTACGTGCCATTCACAGCTTGCCTTTGCTTCAGGTACATCATAATGCCTCCCATACGCGCAAGCCGGCGCACGGGCATTCTAATGGCCTTCCGCCGCTAATGGTTCACTTACCACTCCATTCACTTCATTCGCTCATTTCGTTCAGCCGTTACAAATCCACTCGCTTTCTCTCGTTTGTGCTCGCCGCGCTTTGCTCCCTGCTGCGTTCAAGGTCTTACTTCACAAGGCCGGTCTTATTCCTGCCTGCACACACGGCTAACGCTACAGGAATGCCAACGTAATGCCTCTCTCTGTTCTATGTGACGCATTCGTTCCTCATGCTCTTCACAGAGACCAGCAGGTAGCGCTCGCGCTTCACTCATTCGCTTTACTCTTTCATTTCGCTTTTTCGGCGAGCTTAAAACCAATAAATATGATACACCGTATTACCACACTTGCAGACGTTCAGACCTTCATTGAACAACTTGCACAAGAAATAGACGACTTCCACCCCTTACAGGACTTCTGTAGCTATGTCTATCCTGATAGCTACCACCGGCGCTATACGGATGAGGAAAGTAGTATTAGAGCATTACAGCTTGAACAATGCTTTGATGTATGTGCAACAGTAACAACAGACTTCTTCACTTACCTATTAGTCATGTACGGGCAGATTAAAAATAAGCTGCCGCGAACATCGGCATTGGTGCATAATCAACATCGAACATTCTTGTCTCATCCATATAGATAAAGCATAGCGTTGCAGAGGTTGTAATAAGCTTAACCAGCGCATACTTTGTCAATATGGATGTTATTATATACAAGGTATTAGTAATGGCTATATCTTAGTATTATGAAAAAGATACTATTATCCGGCCTGCTGATTACAGCAACGTTGTGCAGCGCAATTGCACCAGAGCGTAAAGTATATGTATGTGACAGCCCAGGTGCCGTAGCATACCATTATGACCGTAATTGCAGAGGACTTGGGCACTGTAAACACACAGTCAGCTATGTTACTCTAAAACAGGCTAAGGCTGATGGCCTGCGCTTATGTAAAATCTGTGGTAAATAAGAGTCCTGTAGGGTAGTATACGGTACTACTTATCTTCTAAGTCTAATAATTCAATTAGAGGAATACCTAATGCTTTTGCAACTCGGTACAGCGTTGCTATGGTAGGATTGAGGACACCAGATTCTAACCTCGACATGTTGGACTTCTCATAATCCAACTTTGCAGCAAGCTCTTGCTGTGAAATGCCTTTCTCTAGCCGTATCTGTTTAATACGAGGACCTATTTTTTTGAGAAAAGCCTTCTCTGTCATTAGTTATCTAAATTGATAACTAAGTTTCCGGAAATCTATACATTTGTGGTTATCGTCAATGATAACTGATTAAATATTTTTTCTTACTCTTAAATCAAATAGAATGAAACACACACTTATCATAGCAGTATGCCTGCTATTGCTTACAGCATGTACCAAGAAATCAAGTAGCACTGATAGTACCAGCACAATGAATGCTACTGAAACATCATTAATAGGTACCTATCATCTAATACAAACTTCAGACACTACATTTTCATCAACCGGCACTGTCGTATCAAGCAACACCTTTACAGGATATACAGCTGCTAACTATATTACATTCACATCTAGCCCTATTGCAATAAACGTAAATGCAAACAATAAGTCATGTACGGACGCGTGTGTGCTGTCAGCAGGTAGGGCACCGCAAATAGCAGGTGCATCATCAGGAACAGAATATTGGTACTTTGATGCAACAACTAATTATCTAATTGTTGAGACCGCCCAGTTTACCATTATTACCAATACTACAAGCGCGTTAACGTTACAGTTCAAAATCAATGTTGGTGGCGTTATTAGTGTCAGCTACTGGTACTTTAATAAGTAATTCTCAATATTCAATTATGAAAACACTACTTAGAAACAAACTATTCATCGTCCTGTATGGGGTATGGTTCATAATGCATACATTTTTTCTGTTGAGGAACATTGGGAATGATGGAGACAAACGACGGTTCTGGCCATTCCAAATGTGGTCAGGGTTAGATGACTATGATATTTCAGAATGGTTTGTATACATCATAGCACCGTTATTCATCATTTTCGTGATAAAGATATTGCGGAACAGTACAACAAGGCATCATAATGAATGATGCTTGTTACATACTATTCACTGAAGATGCACACAATATGCTTATTAAGCATGGCTACTTACAATTAAGAAACTTTGGGCCGGTGGCTATAGTACAGCACATGTGTGATCTTGCACCTGGTGCCACTGCTCATATTCTCAATCCTACTAAATGGGATGCTTATGATGATGCAGGTAGGCAAGTGCCTCACCCTTATACCGGTCTGCAGCTATGGAATAACCTTGGCGCATCGCCTGCACCTGTAGACTTCAAAATAACTGATACAGGCATTGAATATCCTATTGCATCTGAATACTTGAAACAGATGTATGGTCCTGTAGGTGGAGCAGTGTTTTATGTGATGCTTCCTGATAATGAATGATCGCACAGCGCATGCTGCTCTATAGTAGCATGAACGCCGGTACTTCATTTTCACAAATGGACCGCATACTATATTTCTCTTACAGGACCCTACTCAAACCCCAAAACTATTGTACCTTGGGAAGAGTGATTATAGAAGTTCTTTGAAATATTACATCGACAGTAACCAAAATAAGCGCATTACATTTTGCTCTCTAAGCAAAACAAGGTGCTGCAAAGAAAATGTGCATAGACTATTATCCGTTCGGTGAGTACATGCCGGGCAGGTATACCAGCGACAGTAGTACGCAATGCCTGATAACAACACTGACAGAGATAGTACCTGTGACAACCTTTATCATTATTA
>Ga0105239_10007838_pt1 | contig 12213 bp, 4 predicted proteins | sample KBSC44metaG_FD_92761 | JGI IMG/M metagenome (GOLD analysis project Ga0105239, IMG submission 92761) | Corn rhizosphere microbial communities from Kellogg Biological Station, Michigan, USA - KBS C4-4 metaG | ecosystem: Host-associated > Plants > Roots > Rhizosphere > Soil | place: Michigan, USA...
CAAATCCGACGGAGGTCCGAGCCACACCAGGCTCCTCTCCCCCGCGTGCCGGTAGACCCGAAACATCCTTGGGCTGACACCGGACCTTGGTCTGACGGCGGGCGTATCGAATTCGTGCAACACCCACACGGGCCGGTCAAAACCCAGGACCGTCAATTCCCGTTCCGCGCGTTGATAGAGATCCGCCAACGCCTCCGGCGTTTGCGTATCCGACGGCAGTATGCGCGCGTGGATTTTCCAGAATGGGCGGGCCAGCACACTGCGCAGAAGCTGCGCATAGACCATCAGCACGACCGCCCAGAGGATCGCGACCAGGCTCAGCATCCGTTATTCCGACCTTATTCTCGAGAGTCGGCCTCCCGCGGCAACTATAGGGCCCGCATCCCCGGTGTTGCCGGTACAACCGCACAGAATCCAGGAAGCACCCGCGCGGCCGTCGACTCGGGTGCATAGCCCGCAGGAAGACCTCCGCCGCCGCGCGGGCCGGGTCCTCCTAAAAAAAGTCCATCAGACTCGGCCGCTCCGGCGGCGGTGCACGCGGATCGCGGGGTACAGTCCACTCGAACGGCTGTTGCAGCCGAATATCGGCAGAAGAGCTTCCGACGTACACCCGGTGCGTACCCGGTGTGCTCGTCCAGCTCTTGCCAGTGACATCGTAGTACGCCAGATCGCGTGGCGTCAGGGTAAACCTGACCGTCGTACTCTGACCGGGTGCGAGACTCACCTTCTGAAATGCCCTGAGCTCCTTGATCGGCCGCACAACATTCGTAGTGGCTTCATCGCCAACGTACAGTTGGACAGTCTCCTGTCCCATGCGGCCGCCGACATTGCGGACATCCACCGATACCTGCAGAGGGACACCACTCCCGGGCGATGCGGGAACCCGCAGATTACTGTATTCGAACGTCGTGTACGAAAGCCCGTGGCCGAAAGGAAACAACGGTGTCAGCTTGCGCTTCTCGTAGTAGCGGTAGCCGACAAACACCCCCTCCCCATAGCGGGCTTCACGCCCGGCGGAGTAGTACAGGTAAGCGGGATTGTCCTCCAGTCGCGCGGGAAAGGTAAACGGCAGCTTGCCCGACGGATTGACCGTACCCAACAGGATCCCGGCCAGCGCCTCAGGCCCCTCCTCTCCTGCCAGCCAGCCTTCGAGCACCGCGGGGGCGCGCCCGGCCCACGGCAACTCCAGCGGCGCGCCGTTGTTGAGCACGACGATCGTGCGAGGATTCGCAGCGAGTACCGCTTCCACGAGCTCGTTCTGCTGGCCGCTCAGCTTCATGTCAGGACGGTCACGTCCTTCCGTTTCCGAAGAGCGCGAAGAGCCGACAAACACAATCGCCGCATCGGCGCCACGGGCTGCCTCCACTGCCTCCTGAATATCGCCCACAGGCAGGCGGATGCCCAGGTGCATCGAGTGGAACGGAAAGGGCAGGCTCACGTAGTCGATTCGAATTCGATGCGAGCGGCCCGCTTCAAGGGTTGCGCTCACCGTGCGCACCGGCGCCCCGAAGTCCGACTGCGCGGGGTGCAAGGTACCCGAGCTTTCATCGAGAACTTTTTGCTCGTCGATGTAAAGTGTGGCCGTGCCGATCTGGCTCAGACCGAATTCGTACACGCCCGTTCGTGGCGGCCAGAAAAAGCCCTCCCAGCGCACGCTGACCTGCGGAGGGCCATTGCCACCGAACTGGAGTGCGATTTTGTCAAAAAACGTCTCCACACCGGTCCGGTCCGGCTCCCCCTGAAAAGTAGCGTTGCTGTAGTGTGAGAAGCGCAGTCCGATGTCATGACGCTCTTCCGTGGGGCTCAGCAGTCGCGCATCGGCCGGCGGTGGCAAGGGGTCGTTGTCGGCCCCCTTCACGTAAGTGATGGGTACCTTCGGTCCGAGGGCGGCGTTTAGCGACGTCAATGGTGTCAGAAATCGTGACGGCACTACACCGGCGCTACCGCCACCTTGATACAAGGGCACATCCGCGTTCGGACCGATGACAGCCAGCGAGCGAAGTTTCGCGGCATCCAACGGCAACAGTCCGTTGTCGTTTTTCAGTAGGGTAATCGCTTCCCGGGCCGCCGCCAGGGCGGCCGCACGATTACGGTCGCTGCGCAATTCGCCAGCACCGTGCGTGCCGTCGAGTGCACCGGAGCGGATGATCAGGCGCAGCGCGCGCCGCGCCGCCTCATCAATGACTGTCTGCTCCACCTGCCAATTGCGCGCGGCCTGAGTCAGAAGCGACCCAAAGTAACGAGGCGGACCTGGCATCTCCAGATCGAGCCCGGCGTTGGCGGCTTCCACTGTCGTGTGAACCGCGCCCCAATCGGACATCAGCAGCCCGTCGAAACCCCATTCTCCTTTGAGAATCCGGTGAATGAGAGGATCGTTCTCCGACATGTACGTGCCGTTGAGACGGTTGTAGGAGGCCATGACCGTCCAGGGATGCGCTTCCTTCACGATCATCTCGAAAGGCAACAGGTAGATCTCGCGCAGGGTACGCTCATCGACGCTGGAATCGCCCCGCATGCGGTCGGCTTCCTGCTCGTTCGCCACGAAGTGCTTCACCGAAGTGCCCACTCCCTGGCTTTGCACTCCTTTGACAAAGCCGCTGCCGATCCGGCCAGCCAGGTAGGGATCCTCCGAATAGGACTCGAAGTCGCGCCCTCCGAGCGGTGAGCGCTGAATATTTACGTTGGGCCCCAACAGCACCTGGACATTGAGAGCCAACGCCTCGCGGGCAATAGCCTGTCCTACTGACTCCAACAGCACAGGGTCCCAGGTTGCGGCCAACGCCGAGCCGGTTGGAAACACGGTCGCTGGCTCGCCCGCGTTGGAACGAACGCCGTTGGGACCATCGGAAAGGCTCAGCGAGGGAATTCCCAGTCGTGGCACTCCCTGCATACTGAACGCGGAGGCGCCACCCATGAGCGCAATCTTTTCCTTCTGAGTCAATCGCGCGAGCAGATCCTCAACGCGCGCCTCCAGCGGCGCCCGGGAATTTTTGTAGACCGCGGCCGGCTCGCCGGGCGTTGCAGCCCATGTCGGATCCGTGCAGGCAGCTCCCACCACGATCAACAGCGGCAGGATGAGAAACGTACCTACACGCATCATCGACCGCCCTGCGCGCCGCGCTGCTTGGACTCACTGACCGCCTCGGCAAGATCCAGCCGCGCCTTCCAAGGATCGGGGCCGGCGACCGGGCCGTTGTTGGTGAAATTCATGACAGCGTCGGTCTGCGGATCATAAGCGGGCCAGGTGGGCTGGCCGGGTGCTTCGGGTTTACCCGTCTTGGTAAATGCGACCCAATAGGCATTCATGGCACGAGCCGCAGCCGCATCACTGGAGGTCAACTCCTTCCCATACTTTGCCGCCACCGTGTCAAACGCAAAAGGAATGTCAGAAGCGTGCATAGCCCCCATGACGCCCCCGAATTGACCTCGGATCGACTCCGCCACATAGGAGAACCGGAACTCATAGACCGGCTGCCCACGTGCGGCAAGCGTACGCGCGATATATCGCGCCGGCTCGATCATCATCTGGTCTCCACCCATGCGGAAGGCCACGAATCTCACATCGTCACTATCGTGCACCCCGTAGACGGTGCGAGCCTTCTCCGCGTCGGGTCCGAACTGTTTCAACAGCTCATCGATACTCTGGGCCTGCATGAAACCGATATCCTGACTCGTGGCACCCACCAGCATGGGCACCCGCGCACCCTTGCCGGCCGCATAGAGCTGCGAAGGATTGGCGGTGATGATCGTTCCATCGACAACCGGTCCGCCGACATAGGTACTATCACCCATGCTGGCGAGATTGAGCCCCTTGGCGAGCTCGTCCGCGGGAAGCGCACGGAGCTTGCCGAGGGCGTCCGCTCCCTGTCCTTCGATGCCTTCCTTCTTGGCGAACGCCACACCCAACGCCTCCGCCGACTCCGGTCCGCCGCTCAGCGAACGGTCCCGGAAAATGCCGGCGCGTCCCCCACCCGACTGCACGATGGCTTTGTTGAACAGACCGGTGGCCGCGGGCGAGGTCATCAGGATATGCACCGAGATGCCACCGGCTGACTCACCGCAGATCGTCACATTGTGGGGATCACCGCCGAAGGCGGCGATGTTGCGCTGGACCCATTTCAACGCGGCAATCTGGTCCATGATGGCGTAGTTGCCCAAAGGGCCCGCCGATGCTTCAGCGGTCAGGGCGGGATGCGCAAAGAAACCGAAACGCCCGAGGCGATAGTTGAAGCTCACGAACGCCACACCTTGCCGCGCGAATGCGCTCCCGTCATACACGGCGGGCGAGCTGCCGCCGTTGACGAATCCACCGCCATAGATCCAGACAAACACCGGCAGTTTCCCCTGCGGCGGCTTGGCCGGCAGCCACACGTTCACATACAAGCAATCCTCCGCGGGTTTCACGCCTAGGGGCGCCGCATCGCTGGGAAACGGCACCTGCATACAATCGGGACCATAGCTGTCCGCTTTGCGCACGCCCGCCCAACTCCGCGGTGCTTGCGGCGGCCGCCAACGCAGCGCCCCCACGGGAGGCGCCGCGAATGGGATTCCCTTGAAGGAAATGACATCATCCTGGACCACTCCCTGCACCTGTCCGGATTCGATCTTGAAATGTGCCAGGTCAGCGGCACTCGCGATCCCCTGGCACGACAGCAGCGCCGCCCCGACGATCACGCCCCACTCGAAACATGCGCGGTGCGCAACCCTCCACAACTGTTTGATCTGGCTCATCACCCGAACTCTCCTTTTACTCTCAGAACTTCTTCATCAGGGTTAACTGCACGATGCGCCCGAACACATTCGCGTTGTTCGCATCGAACTGGCCGCCACCGGCCGTGAGCACCACGGGCGGGTCGCGTGCGAACAGGTTCTGCGCGCTCACCGAAATTCCCGTATCGTGCAACCAGCCCGGATTGGACAGACGCCCGAAATCAAACCCCAGCGTCAGATCGAAGGTCGTCCAGGAAGGCACGGTCTGGTTGGGACGGCCGATGATCGGCGTGTTGTTCAAATACGAGCCCACGTAGTTCATGAACAGCGTGGCGCTCAGAGGCCCTTGCCGCCAGCCGATGCTGCCCCGGCCCCGCCAGGGAACCAGGTTGCCGATCGTGCCCAGCATGCTGGCCGCCGGCAGTGAAGCGATGGTCTGGATTTTCTCCTCCAGGACACGAACGGCATTGATGTTGAAGGACCAATGGCCGAGCGCCGTATTCAGGTCATACGCAACGCTGAGATCCGCCCCACTTTGTGTCATGGAACCGATGTTGGTCAGACGGCCGTCCACCCAAGCCTGAACCTGGCAGAGTTGCTGGTTCGAGACTGAGCCGTACACCCCGACTGCCTTGATGTAAGGCAGCAGCGCCGGATCGTAAGTCGATGGATCGCCCGGCGTGCAATTGGCCGGATTGTTGACCGGGTGGATGAACGGCTTGTAGATCGGATAGAGCGCCGGGTTCGTGAAAGCGGCCGGAAACACCTGTGGAGCGAAAATCTCGTCGGAATACCTGATGTGGTAGTAGGTGGTTGAGACCTTCAGGCCATCGATCCAGCGCGGTGTGAGATCCAGCCCCGCCGACCAGTTGTGGGCCCGCTCCGGCTTGATATCCGGCTGGTCCCCCTGGATGACGGCCAGGTTGGTCAGCTTCCCGCCGGGGATGGGAATACCGGCGATCGCGGGATCACCGCTGGAGTTGAGGACTGGACTGAAGAACTTCACCGAGTAAACCAGCGGATTCACGTCGGTGAGCGCCGGTGCCCGGAACGAGGTGCCCCACGAGCCGCGGACAGCGACATCGGAATTCACTTTCCAGGTGAACCCGAGCTTGGGATTGCTCGTGCTGCCCACGTCCGAGTAGTCATCGAAGCGGCCGGCAGCGTCCAGGCCCAGCGACTTGACGAAAGGCAACTCATTCTCGGGACCGATCACCGGGACAAAGAGCTCCACGAATGCGGAAGCGATGTGCCGGCCGGAGCTCGCAAGGTTGTCCCATGCGAACTGGTTGGCGCCGCTGCGCGGCGGGCAAGCCAGCGGCGGCCCGCATCCCACCCCTTCGAGCCCCTGCGGCGGAGGGAGCGATTCCTCGTTGATCCCTTCCGCCGGGAGCACCGTGCGGCTCGCGCCGTTCTGCAAATACTCCGTATTGTGTTGGAATTCTCCACCCAACGCGGCCTTCATGGTGCCCCCGGGCAAGTCGAACAGCGGTCCATCGAGCTTGAGGACGTAGTCCTCGATACCCATCTCACTCCACTGGATGTTGCTGCCCATGAACGTCGCAAGTTGGGCGGGTGTGAGGGGTGTGCTGCTGAATGGGTTGATCGCCCCGATGTTGATCTCGTGCTGCAGGGCTCCAATGTCGACATTGGTGCCGAAATTGCAGATACCACAGGTCTTGTCACGGCCGACGCTGATCGACAGGTTGCCGGTCCACCCCGCGCCGAGTGTCGCTTTCAATCCAGTGATGGCCGTCCAGTTGGTATCGGGATTATCGACATACCACAGTGGCACACCATGCGCTGTCGGGGCGTAATTGAGGTACATGGGGCCGCCGGCCGATCCCGGCGGCGTGATGTAGTAAGAAGTGCCGGGGTTGATCGTGATCGGGTTGCCGAGCGTCGCTGAGTTGTATTGCGAGTTGGCGCTGTACACGTCACGCTTGGTCCAGAAACCCTCGAAGAAAGTCGTGAGCCAGGATGTGAGATCCTGGTTATAGAAGGCGGTGAGTTGGTAGCGCCATTGGCGTCCGAGATAGTCGGTCTCGGAGGCACGGTCACCGAGACTCGGCGCGGCGCTCGTCTGCGCGAATGTCGGAATGCCGGTGCCGTTGGGAACGCCTCGGTACAAATAGGTGCCGCTCGAGCACCTCGAGGCCGAGGCGCTGTAGTTGTCGCACCAATTGACATTGCTCAGGCTCCCCGGCGTCGAGGTATTCCCCGGCTGGCCGGGGCCGACGCCGCCGTTCAAGGCTCCCGAAGTGCCGCTCGCCCGGTTGTTGCCACGGATGCGATTGTCGAACCCACCGAATGAGCTGACATCGCTCAAGAATGGGCTCGACGACTCGCGCATCGCCCCACGCCAGTCGTAGTCGATCCCCAGTATGAAGTTGCCCTTCCCCAGCGACCCCAGACTGCTCCAAGTGTGTCCGCCCGTTACGGCGCCCCCGTACTCGTGATAACCATCGACGAAGGTACCTCGGCCGATCACCTCGACGCCTTCGAGATCCTTGCGGATCACGTAGTTGATCACGCCGCCCACCGCATCGGAGCCATAGATGGCCGAGTTGCCGTCATCGATGATCTCAACCCCTCCCAGGGCCGCGATCGGCACCTGGTCCGCGTCGGTGAAAACGGCAACCGTACCCGTCGGCGTGACGCGGTGACCATCAACCAGCACCAGCGTAGCCTGCGGCCCCAGTCCTCTCAGATTGATCGCGGTCCCCTGGGTGTTGTTGGCGTTGTAGCCGGAGGTTCCACCCTGGCGAATATCGGCGACGCCTGCGGGCGCCACGTCCACGACCTGCGGCAACGTGCGGAGCATGTCGTGCAAGTCCTGGATTCCGGTGTTGAGAATGTCATCGCGCGAGAGGTTGAGCTCCTCCGAGCCGACCGGCGTGATGCCGGAGATGTTGGTTCCAGTCGCCGTGATGACGACCTCCGCGAGAGCCGGCTGCGGTTCCTGGGTACCGGCAGGCACTGTCTGCGCTTGCGCCGGCTGCGATTCCCTGGTGCCTGCGGGCACCGTCTGCGTTTGCGCCGCCGGTGCATCCTTGGCTTGCGGCGCGGATGTCGCCTCCTGCGAAAAGGCCAGCCTGCTCGAGCTGACAGCCAGTAACAGCCCCGCCGCCCCGCTCACGATGCGGCCGGTAGCCTCCGAAGCCGCGATAATTCGGTCACGTCCCATGAATTCCCCCCTCTGCGCGTGACGTGGTCCAACATAGCAATCGTTTTCTATTTTTTTCGACTGTTTCTGCAATCCATTGCAATCGAGCATATCGGGCAGAGAGGCATTGTCAATGGACACCCGTGATGGGTGAATTTCGTATTTCGAATCAATCCATCAACTTTCCTTTATGAAAGTCGCGCGCGGCCTATAATTGACCCTCGAGACCCCAATTTCCCAATGAAAAAGTCCGACCCGCCCAGCAGTAAGTCCGTCGCCGCAGCCCTCGGCGTGTCCGTTGCGACCATCTCCCGTGTTCTCACCCGCCCGGACCTGGTGAACGAGCGCACCCGCGAACGAGTGCTGCGCGGGATAGAGCGCCTCGGCTATCGTCCAAACCTTGCCGCCCGCGACCTGCGCCGCGGTCAGACCGGCATCGTGCTGGTCATGGCTCCCCTACTCGGAACATTTTTCCTGGACATCCTTCACGGGGTGGAGAAGGCGGCCGACGAGCGCGGCTTCTCAGTTCTGGTGGCTGACACACGAGCCAAACTCAGCCAGGAGAGATCGTGTTTCGAGCTGGCAGCCAGCCACCGTGCCGACGGGGTGATCCTGATCACTACCACGGCGCCGCCCGCTTCCGGCGGTCCCACACACCGCCTGCCGCCATTGGTGCTGGCGTCCGAACCGCTACCGGACTCCAAACTACCGTCGGTTGCCGTCGATCACGCCTCGGGAGCAGAGGAAGCCGTCCGTTACCTGGTCAACCTCGGGCACAGGAAAATCGCTCATATCGCCGGTCCCGACATCGTGCCCTCAGCGCTCTCGCGCCTGTCGGGCTACCGCAAGGCGCTACGTGCAGCCCGTCTGCCGTTGGACGACTCCCTCATTCAGCGGGGACTCTTCTCTCTGGAGTCAGGGACGATGGCCATGCACGCCCTGTTGCGCCAACGGCGTGTTCCAACCGCCGTATTCTGCGCGAATGACCTGATGGCGGTCGGCGCGATCCGTGCACTCAAGTCCGTGGGCCTGAGAGTGCCGACAGACGTATCGGTAGTTGGTTTCGACGATGACACGCTCGCGGAGATTTGCGATCCCCCACTCACGACGGTGCACATACCGCGGTTCGATGTTGGCTACCAGGCCATGATGGTGCTCGCCGATCTCATTGCGCGGACACGCCGCGCGGAGCCCATGGTGCTACCCACGCGGCTCATCGTTCGAGGGAGCTCCGTAGCGCCCCAGAAGGGACGTTGAGCCGAAGTCTTTATTGCAAGGCTTGCCCTCATAAAAAGGAGAAATTCCAGGTGCGAAGTGATGCACGAGCAAGTGCAACATGACACCACGGGTATTCAGACATACACTATCCGGGACGATTCAAGGTTTCCGCGACTCGCGCGACTGTCGTTTGGTTGCGTGATTCGCCACCCAGGATTCCGGGTTATGTTTCGGCACGCCAGGGCTGTTGGGACCAGTGCTTCGAGCACTTCGACCGGCAATCTCATACATCGAGCCATTCATCGATTCAGGATTTTGTATGTCAGCTCTCGGTCGCTGCAGTGCATACACCGCCGCTCTCACCCTGCTGTTTCTGTCGGCCTGCTCGGAACCTGACTCGGGGCCGTTGTCTCCTAACGCTTCGCAGAAAATTGTCATCACGCCCTCGATTTCCGGAACCGTAACCGCAACGAGCGGCGGGAGCCAGGCGCTGAGCATTCCATTCACCGCCGGTGGAGAGAGCCAACTTTCGGATCTGACTGTGACCGGCCTGGCGGATCTTCCGTCCGGTTGGAGTGGTCCCGCCACGTTTTCCTGCGCTACGGTAAGCACTGGCAACGGCTGTCTGCTGACTTTGACGTTCACTCCGACAGCCGCGGCTTCCGGCACCATAAGCCTTGGCTATACCTACTCCATTGGCAGTGGGGTCTTCGAGAGTGGCTCGCTGGCCATTCCATACGCGTCCACCACCAATGACAATGTGATGGGAACGGCGTCACCGAGCGGGCAAGTGGTGGCGACGGCGGCCTCCGGATCTCAGTCCGTGGCGGTAACCTTCGACACAGATGACGGCAATCCGGCCACATCCTTGCAGTTGACTACCGATTTGACCGCGCTGCCCACTGGCTGGAGCGCGATACCGACTACGTTCGGCTGCGCGAAAGTCTCTACTGGAAGCGGGTGCCAACTATCGCTCACCTATGCGCCACAGACCTTCGACGGTGGCACCCTGACCTTGAGCTTTGACTACCTCGACGACTCCGGTCACTCAAAGACCGGAACGGTCAATATTCCCTATTCCGCCACGACCAACAACAACATCGTAGCCACCGTCGCGCCAACCGGCCAGGTCGACGCAATGGTCACGGTCAGTCAGCCCGTTGTCATCAACTTTACGACGGACGACGGCAATCCTGCTACTCAATTCGCCGTGACGACGGCGTTGAGCTCTCTGCCGACGGGGTGGACCAGCAATACGTCTTCCCTGAGTTGCGTGACCGTCAGCACAGGAAATGGTTGTCAGCTTACATTGGCCTATTTCCCCAGCGCAGTGGGTCACGGCACACTCCAGATTGCTTACAGCTACCAGAGCAACTCCGGCGTCACCAAGTCAGGTAACGCGACCATTCCGTATGCCGCCACGCAACATGACAGCATCAACGGGACGGTTGCGCCGTCGGGCCAGATCAATTCGGTTGTCAATGCAGGAAGTCAAAATGTTCTGGTGACCTTCGACACGAACGATCAGAACGTCGCGACCTCATTTACCCTGACCTCCTCACTCTCTGCGTTGCCCCCCGGGTGGAGCAGTACCGCTTCCAGTCTGTCCTGTGCCAACGTAAGCACCGGCACTGGCTGCCAATTGAGTCTGCAGTACGCCCCAACCGCAGCAGCTAACAGCTCATTGACCCTGACGTATACCTATGTGGATAACGCGGGTACCACGCAGACCGGTGCAGTCACCATTCCTTATGCGGCTACCGTTCACGACAATGTGTCCGGTGCTGTCTTACCGTCCGGTACCCTCGATACATTGCTCAATACGCCGCAGAATGTCAGCGTCACGTTTACCACCGACGACGGGCTGAGCGCCACCGACCTCTCTATCACCTCGACAACGCTGGGCTCGTTGCCGTCAGGATGGAGCAGCGGCGGAAGCGGCGGCTTCTCGTGCGCGACAGTAAGCACCGGAACCGGCTGTCAACTGACGCTCACTTTCAATCCGTCCTCTGTTGAGTCAGGTACCCTTTCGCTACCCTACAGCTATTCTGATGACGCCGGCTCCCCGCAGACGGGCACTGTCAGCATTCCTTATGTCTCTTCGACCCACAACAATGTCGTTGGAACGGCTGCACCGTCCGGGACGGTCTCCACGTCGGTCGGCTCGAGTCAGGCCGTAACAGTCACCTTCGACACGGATGATGCCTATCCGGCCAGCTCGCTGTCGATCACCTCAGGACTCGGCGCACTCCCGGCCGGCTGGTCCAGCTCCTCCGGCTCGTTCTCGTGCGCGAATGTGCCCAGCACCGGGACCGCGTGTCAGCTTACGCTCACCTATTCGCCGACAGCGACAGCGACCGGGACCGTCACGTTGAATTTCGCCTATGACGACAACAACGGTACGGCGAAGTCGGGAACCGTCACCGTGCCGTACGCAGCGACCACTCCGCATGCGTATATTGCGGATCCGAACAGCAGCCCTTATCTATGCTCGGTCAATGGTGACGGCACGTTGAGCGGCTGTACCTCGATGGGGCTTGGCTTCAATATCTGGGATCTGGCGTTCAACGGCAACACCGTCTATCTGTCCAACTCCAGCGCCAACAACATCTCGATCTGCACGGTTGCGGCGGACGGCACGTTCTCGAACTGCACGACGGGCGGAAGCAACTTGAACGGGCCGGCGCAGCTTTCCGTCCAAGGCTCCCTGCTGTACGTGGCCAATTCGGGGGGTAGCCCGGCGGTGACCGTATGCAACATCAACTCGGACGGCACGTTGTCGAATTGCACCGCCACCGGCCCTGCCATCACCTCGCGTGGCGTTGGTGTGGCCGGTAGCTACGCGTACGCCGGCTCGGCGCAGGGAGGCCACACAATTGACGTGTGTGCCGTAGATCCCTCGACAGGTTTGCTCAGCAATTGCTCCGCCACGCCTCAGAGCGCAGCGTACTGGCTGACTTCCGCGAATGGTTATCTGTATACCTCGCAAGGTGCGGGAGTCGGGGTGTGCCCGATCGGGTCCAACGGCAGCATACCGACCTGCACGACGAGTGCCATAGCGGCGGGGATCACGCAGATCTGGGGGATCACCATCAACGGCGGCACCGCCTACGTGACCG
>Ga0105239_10007841_pt1 | contig 12211 bp, 8 predicted proteins | sample KBSC44metaG_FD_92761 | JGI IMG/M metagenome (GOLD analysis project Ga0105239, IMG submission 92761) | Corn rhizosphere microbial communities from Kellogg Biological Station, Michigan, USA - KBS C4-4 metaG | ecosystem: Host-associated > Plants > Roots > Rhizosphere > Soil | place: Michigan, USA...
GATTTCCAGTTCGCTAACTCCGGACGGCGGATGAGGCTTACCGTCGCGAAGGATTGCCTGGTTGATCACGCCGTCGCGGTCCAGAAAAACTGCGCGCGGTCCAGGCAACTCAAACCACCGATTCCCACTTGGTCTGCTCCTGCTTCAAATCGGGATGCGACACCAGCAGGTGCCACACTACCGCCTGAAAAGCCTCCGAGTGCGGCGTAATATGGGCCGCGTTCACCACCGGGATCAACACGCACGCGTCCGCTACCTGCGCCGTGTAGCCGCCGTCGCGCCCGACGATTCCGCCGATTTTGGCGCCCATCGAATGCGCGTATTTCAGCGCCTCCACCAGGTTGGGGCTCACTTGCTTTTCGAGGTTCCCTCCGCCCACCGACAAGATCAGCAGCATGTCATCGGCACGCAGCCGGCTGACGCGCAGCCAGCGCTCGAACACCGTTGACCAGCCTTCGTCGTTAGTGCGAGCCGTCAGCTCCGAGACATTATCGGTGGGCGCATAAGCCTCCATGCCCGCGATCTTGCGAAAATCGTTCACCGCGTGCGAAGCGTTGCCTGCGCTGCCTCCCACCCCCAGAATGAACAGCCTTCCGCCCGCGCCGCGCGTCGCCGCCAGCAGCGTCACCAGGCGGTCCACCGCCTGCGTGTCGATTTTCTTCACGATCTGGACCGTTTCTTCGAGAAACTGCTGTGTAAATGTCATTCGCTTAAAGGCAAACTGTCTGGATTCTAGTATGCCTTACGATATGATGGAAGCACTCTTGTGAGCAATCGGCAACACCTGATCCCGGCCCTGGAGCGTCTGAACACAGCCGTGGTGGCCTGCGTCGGCGACCTCATGCTGGACCGTTTCGTCTATGGCGAGGCCCAGCGTATCTCACCTGAAGCGCCAATCCCGGTGTTGAGCATTCAGTCACAGAAGTCCATGTTGGGAGGCCTCGGAAACGTGGTGCGCAATCTGGGCGCATTGGGCTCCGCTATCCGCCTGTTTTCCATCACCGGCAAAGATGCGGCCGCCGCGGAAATCAAAGATCTGCTCAAGGACATCCCAGACTGCCAATCCTGGTTATCGAGTGAAGCGTCCCGGGAAACGCCGGTGAAAATCCGTTACATCGCTCACAGCCAGCAGTTATTGCGGGCAGATCACGAAACCACCGACGCCGCGGGGCCGGAAGTGTTTGCTGAACTGGTAAGGCATTTTCAGGAACATGTGGCCGAGTGCTCCGCAGTATTTTTGTCGGATTATGCCAAGGGCGTCCTCAAAGGGTCTCACGCCCGCGAGTTGATCCGCGTCGCCCGGGCCGCCGGCAAGCCGGTGGTGGTCGATCCCAAGGGCAGCGACTTTGAGCGCTATCGCGACGCCACAGTGATTAAGCCCAACCTCAAGGAACTGGCGGAGGCCAGCGGAATGTCCACGGCGAACGTGGACGCGCAGGAAAGCGCGGCGCGGGTATTGTTAGAACGGGCTGGCGCCGAATTCCTTCTCGTCACGCGGGGCCAATCGGGTATGTTGCTGGTTCCGAAAGTCGGCCCGCGCGCGGAGTTTCCGGCACTGGCGCAGGAAGTCTACGATGTTTCCGGAGCGGGCGATACCGTTGCCGCGGTTCTGGCAGCCTCGTTAGGCTCCGGCGCCGGGATCACGGAGGCCGTCGAACTGGCAAACATAGCGGCCGGCATCGTGGTCGGGAAAGTGGGCACGGCGGTTGCGTCGCGCGCCGAAATCGTCAATGAAATCGAAAGCGAATCACCCGCGGCCGCAGGCGGAAAAATTCTTCGCCTTCCGGAAGCTGTCGAACGCGTGCGGGCGTGGCAGCGCACGGGGCGCCGCGTCGGTTTTGCTCACGATCGTTTTGATCCGCTCACTAGACGGCATCTGGAAGCGCTCGAGCAGGCGCATTCCCGCTGCGATCGTCTGGTAGTTGCTCTCACCCAGCCGGACCGCGAAAAACACGCTCGGGCATTCTTGCTGGCTTCCCTGGCTTTTGTGGATACAGTGGTAATTTGCGATTCTCATTCCTTTGCCCAGGTTGCGGAAGCTCTCGCGCCAGATCTTCAAATACCATTTCCGAGTGCCGCGGCCGGGGCGGATGAAGCGGCCCTGTTTGAAGCCGCCCCGCGCTGATGACCGTTACGGATAAGATACGCTCCGCAGCGCAAGTCGATTCCTGGATCCAGGCCGAGCGCGGCGCTGGACGCCGCATTGGATTCACTTGCGGCGCGTTCGACGTGATGCATGCCGGCCACGCGGACTACCTGGCCCAGGCCAAGGCCCGCTGCGATCGCCTGCTGGTCGCCGTCAACAGCGATGAATCCATCCAGCGCTACAAGAATCCCCTGCGACCCGTCAATCCCTGGAATGAGCGTGCCTTTGTAGTAGCGGCGCTCGAGGCCACGGATTGTGTCACGATTCTGGAAGAAGACCGTCCGCTGGCGCTGATCGAGCGTTGGAAGCCGGATCTGTATATCAAGGGCGGGGATTATTCCGCGTCTTCGCTGCGCTCGAGCTCCGCCGTCGCGGCATACGGCGGCAAATCCATCGTCATTGACTCCGCCTTTCCATCCGCCAGCACCAGCGTCATGTTCGAGCGTATTCAGGCGCTGGCTTTGCACGAAACTCCTTTATCCGCCCATCCAAGCGACGCGAAGGGGCTGGTGCTGGTGGACCGGGATGGAACCTTGGTGAAGGATGCCACCTTCGATCCGGGCCAAGTGGAATTGCTCCCCGGTGTCGCCGAGTCTCTGAAACGTTTGCAGAATGCTGGCTACTTGCTGTGCATTGTAAGCAACCAGCAGGGCATCGGACTGGGTTATTTTGGCTACCGCGATTTCATTGATGGAAATCGAAAATTGCTGCGTCTGCTCGGCAAAGAAGGGATTGCGATCCGCAAGATCTATTTTTGCCCGCATTCTCTGGGCGAGCCATGCGACTGCCGCAAGCCCGCGCCGGGATTGATCCTCAAAGCGCTGCGCGATCTGAATGCGGCTCCGGAAAGTACTTTCGTCATTGGCGATTCCGCTGAGGATATGGAAGCTGCTCGCGCTGCCGGATGCAGCGGCCTTTATGTCGGCCCGCAACACCCTCGCTATACGGCGATTACGTTTTCCGAGGCGGCGGAGACGATCCTGAAGATTCCCAGCGCTCCCTGAAATCCGGCCGGCAATGGACGCGCTATCGGAACGCGATTCGCGTCACGTAAAGCCCGGACCCTGTAAGCACTACGCGTAACACCGGAGCCGGTTCCCGCTGTCCATACCCTCTTGAACGCCAGCTCAATGCGCCATCGGTTTCTAGACGAGCTTCTGCAGCCGCGGGAAAAATGAGATCCGCGCGAGATCCAATGCGGCAGGTTTGCGGTAGGACGAGTTCAGCGCTCACGCCGAAATGCCAAAACTGTTCTATGGGAGCCGGCCCTTTGACCTCGTCGATGATCACCAGATCTCCCGCTCCCAGTTCGAAGCGGCGGCGGTGAGTGAATCCGCTCGCGACACATTCCGCCTCCAGAAAGTCTTCACCTCTGGCAATGACGCGCACCCGCGGTTTATCCACCCAGCGGAAGGGTCCCGCGGGCTTGGCCTGATCGAACCCTCCGGCGCGTACGGTGTTATGCGCCGCGCTTGAGCGGAAACAGTCCCGCGCCGCCGCATCGCCCAGATAAGTGAAGGTTCCGGAATCGATCAGGAGCTCTTCCTGTCCGATCCGCAGCACCAGGCTGAGAGTATCGGAGTGGCTGTGCCCGGCCGCCGCCGGCCCGAAAGGCCCGGCATCCGCGATCAGATGAAGATCGCCGCGCGTGACGATCCACAGGCCGGTGTCGGGGAAAAAGGCGGAAGAGGGAGGCGCACCGCCCCCGGTGTCTCGCAGCGCCACTTCGCCCAGCCACCAGGCTGCCTGCGGATGAAGCTCGCCCGCGGTGCGGGACCAATCGTCCCGCGAGAGCAGCACGGCGCACGTCGCCAGTGTCGCGCGGCCAAATTGCGAGCCGGGTCCGTAAGGATAAAAGAAGCGTCCGCCATCGTCGTCGCCGAGAAACGGCATGTCGCGCTGGGGACCCAGCAAGGCATGCAGGAATTCGCCCATGCGGGCCAACTTTGCGGGCACCGGTTCGCGGGCCATCGCGTAGTGGGCCAGAAACATATCGAGTGCATAGACGTGATAGTAGGTCGATTGCTCAAAGTGACTGCCGTCGCTGCGAACCTGCGACTCTAGTTGCCGCCGCACGATTGACGTTCCCGTTTCCCGCCAATGCGCGGAGCGCGGAAATTCGGGAAACAGACGGCCCAGCGCGTCCAGCACCACCGCTTCGCCCAATAGATGCGTGTTGGGCGAAAAGTAATGCGACAAATTGTGTTCCAGATAACACCCATGCCTATAGAGGGCCTGCAGTAAGCCGCGGCGGGCCAGAACCGGGAGGTCCGCTCCCGCGATGTGCCATACCCAGATCCAAGACCAAGCCCGAAAGGCGATTTCGAGAGCGCTGCACCAGTTGATGCCGCACCACGGCGGATTGGCGGCGTACCAACTGGAGAGAAGCGCTTCGATGCCGTCCAGAAACTCGCGGCGCCCGCTAAATCGCCAGGCTTGCGCCATGGCCACCAGGTATTGGTGGCGGTTCAGTTCCCAGATCGCTTTGTGATCGCCCACGGCGCTGCCGTTCAGATACGGCACGCGCCGAAAGTAGGGCGTTCCCGATACCTTGCCGGAAACAAAATCGCGCCGCCACTCGGGCGAGATACCGCATTCCTGAAGTGTTCCCAGTAAGACGTAGCGCCCCTGCAGTGCGTGCTCCGCGATGCTCTCTACTTCCTGGGCGAAGTTGCTCCCGCGCAGGAGGCCCGCCACTACCGCGGGGTCTGGCAGACCCGGAAGCGGAGACGGCGGCTCCCCAAAATCGCGCGGCAAATCCGGCGGCGAGACCCAGGAACGAAGGTTCACCGCTTCCTGCCCCAGGCGGAAGCGAATCTCGGCTGCGCTACGCACGAAGTTCAATTATGCGACAGGGGATAACGGTCATGGCGAGCGGAGCGCAATAGCTTACCCTGCCCACTGGCCCGCCCGATCACGGTAACTTCAGGGCTGAGAGACGCCGCCTGCCCATCATCGGCAGTCCGGCTTTGGGTCATGGCAGCGGTTGGGCGTTGACGCCGGAAATCGTATTCCCCACATACTGCAGGACCAGCAGGCTGACCCCGTTGCTGCCTTGTGAGGTGACATCGAAGGTCACCCAGCCTTTAAAGTCTTGGCCTTGCGGGAACGCGGCATTTCCGAATCCGCCCAGCGGCTGATCGGGATCCCACGAAAATACCATGCCGACCGCGCCGAAGGAGGGGATCTGGAAATCGCGAGTGGCCACAGTATTCCCGTTCTTATCGCGAAGGGTGCCTCTCACCGTCACCGGCATCGATCCCAGATTCGTAATTGCCGCCGATGCTTGTTGGTAGGTTTGAGGATCGGCATTCGGGTCGGCGCTCATTGATACCGGCGCCGTCCAAGTATGGGCAGCCACCGCCGACCGCTCCGTAATCTGTGAAGAGTACGCTTCTCCGCTGATCCGAGTCAGGAACGCCAACTGAGGCGCGACCAGCGTTCTCAGAAAGGCGGGATTGCCTGCGGAATACTGCACTACCACCGAACCGAACGACAGAGTGTCGGGATCCGGCTGGCTGGCGCAGTTCTGACCATTGCTATCGCAACCAGCCGGTGGATACAGGAAGTGGATGTCTACCGATTGACCCGCGTTCAGCGTATAGTCTGCGCTCTCGCCAACCTGCAACCGGCCCGTGCGATTGTCGGAGAAATAGGCCGGCAGATGGTTTTGCAAACCGTTAACTTGGGATGCGGCAGGCAGCAGCGTAAAGCGAAGTTGCACGCCGGATGTGGCGCCCGGGGCGTTGCCTGCTTTCAAGCGGCTTTCCCAGCCGCCGCCGAAAACCACCCAGGGAAGCGTGTATTGAACCGTACAGGTCCCGTCCGGCGCCATGTCGAATTCCGCGCAGCGAGTGAGCGGCTTCGTGCTTGAGCCCGCAGCGGATAAACTTTGCGAGTTCACTTCCACACTCGACACCGCGTTCCCCACGTACTGTAGAACCATCGCCGATACAGATGCGCCATTGGGAGACATGACTTGGAAGGTAACCAGTCCGCTGAAGTCCTGGCCGCGGGGAAACATAGCCTGTCCGAAACCGCCGAAGGGCTGACTTGGATCCTGAGAAAAGACCAGGGCGACCGCACCTAGCGAAGGAACTTGGAAATCTCTGAAAGTTACAACGCTGCCGTTTCCGTCATAGAGAGTCCCACGCACTGTAATCGCCGCCGGCCCTGGATTCGCGAGCGCGGCTGATGCCTGCTGATTGGCCTGCGGGTTCGCGGCCTGGTTTGCGCTCACCGCGACTGGCGCGGTCCACAGACTGGCGGCCGGCATTTCGCTTTCGGTGGTTTGCCAGCCGTAAGCCGCGTTGGCGGTGTTTGCCAATAGCGCTAATTGAGCCTTGGCAATGCCTCGCAGGGAAGCCGGGTTATCAGCGACATACTGTACCAATAGCGAGCCATAGGCGCTGGTGGCATTCGGATCCGGCGAGCTACCGCAATTTTGTCCATGAATGTCGCAGCCGGCCGCCGGAGACAGGAAATCGACGGCAACGGATGCGCCGGCGCTTAGGGAGTAAGTTGCGTTCTCGGCAACCTGCGTTTGCCCGCTGATGCTGTCTTTAAAAACCGCCGGCATATGATTCTGTACGCCGCCGGTAACCGGTACGGCAGGAAGAAGGGTGAAGCTGAACTGAATGGTTCCTCCGCCGGCGCTGTTGGAGAGATTTCCGGCATTCAGCCGGCTTTCCCAGCCGCCGCCAAAAGTAATCCAGGGGAAAATGTCTTGAATCATGCAGAGACCGCCGGGGGAGGTCTGGAATTCCTGGCAATTCACAGGCACTGCCAAGGCGATAATGGCCTGCTGGCTTTCTCCATTTAAGTCAGCCGTGACCACGGCGTTTTGGCTAGCGCTCACGCTCCCCGAAGTTGCGGTGAAGGTGGCGCTGCTTTGGCCGGCCGGGATGATCACGCTGGGAGGCACGGAAAGCAGCGGGTTGCTGCTCACGATCTCCACTACCGAGTCGGTAGCGGCTGCGGCATCCAGGCTGACTGCGCACTTTGTCGAAACGTGACTTGTCATCGCAGTAGGCGAGCAGGATAGCGACCTGGGCTTCCCCTTGGGGGCGTTTTTGGCGGTCAGAGTGAAAGTCTGCGAAACCCCGTTGAGGGTAGCCGTCAACAGAACGCTCTGACTGGAAGTCACGGCGGCGACATTAGCGGTAAACGTCGCACTGCTGAGTCCGGCGGCAATAGTGACGCTGCCCGGAACGGTCACACTGACGTTATTGCTTAGGAGCGCGACGCTAGCGGCGCCGGACGCGGCCGCACTGAGGGTCGCGGTGCAAGTAGAAGTCCCGGGACCAGTGACGGTCGCCGGCGAGCAGCTTAGGCTGGTCAACTGAGTGGCTGCTGCCAGGCTGATCGTGGCCTGCTGACTCTGGCCACCAAAGGTCGCGGTGACAACGGCGTTCTGACTGCTGCTTACAGTTCCTGAAGTCGCCGTGAAGTTGGCGCTGCTTTGGCCCGATGCCACGGTAACGCTGGCCGGAACCGTGAGCAATCCGTTGTTGCTCGCGAGCGCTACAGTTGACGCACTCGCGGCGGCCTGGTTCAATGTCAGCGTGCAGGTGCTCGACGCGTTGCTGCCTAAAATCGAAGGCCCGCAGACAAGCGAGGTGAGTTGAGCCGGAGCCGGAGCGGCGGCGCTGAGCACGAAACTCTGGGAAACGCCGTTCAGAGTGGCCGTCAGCAGAGCGCTCTGATTGGAAGTCACGGCGGCGACAGTGGCGGTGAACGTCGCACTGCCGAGTCCGGCGCCGATATTGACGCTGCTGGGTACGGTCACATTGACATTGCTGCTCACGAGCGTGACGCTGGCGGCGCTGGAAGCGGCTCCGGTCAGCGTGGCTGTGCAAGTCGAAGTTCCGGGGCCCGTCACAGTAGCCGGCAGGCAGGTTAAGCTGCCGATCTGAGTGGCTGCCGCCAGACTGACTGTGGCCTGCTTACTCTGGCCAGCCAGATTCGCGGTCACGACGGCGTTCTGGCTGCTGCTTACAGTTCCCGATGTCGCCGTGAATGTGGCCGTGCTTTGGCCCAATGCCACTGTGACGTTCGGCGGTACCGTAAGCAATGCGTTATTGCTCGCCAGCGAGACGGTCGCCGCGCTGCTGGCGGCCTGGTTCAAGGTCACCGTGCAGGTGCTCGAAGCGTTGCTGCCCAGGCTCGACGGCGCGCATGCCAGAGATGTGAGCTGCGCCGGCGCAGCCGCGCTCAGTGTGAAAGTCTGCGAAGCGCCGTTGAGGGTGCTGGTCAAGAGAGCGCTTTGATTGGAAGTCACAGCCGCGACGGTGGCGGTGAACGCCGCACTGCTAAGTCCAGCGCCAATCGTTACGCTGCCGGGAACGGTCACATTTGCGTTATTGCTCGCGAGGGTCACGCTGGCGGCGCTGGAAGCGGCCGCTGTCAAGGTGGCGGTGCAGGTCGAGGTGCCGGGAGCATTCACTGTAGCCGGTGAGCAGGTTAAGCTGCTGATCTGGGCGGCTGCAGCCAGACTGATGGTTGCCTGCTGGCTTTGGCTGCTGAGAGTCGCGGTGACCACGGCGTTTTGGCTGCTGCTTACAGTTCCCGATGTCGCCGTGAATGTGGCCGTGCTTTGGCCCAGCGCCACCGTGACGTTGGCCGGCACCGTAAGCAATCCGTTATTGCTTGCCAGCGAGACGGCGGAGGCGGCGGTGGCGGCCTTGTCCAGCGTCACTGTACAGGTGCTCGATGCGTTGCTGCCTAGAGTCGAAGGCGCGCAGGCCAGCGACGAAAGCTGGGCCGGAGCCACCAGGTTCAGTGTCTTCGTCAGGCTAGCTCCGCTCAGGTTGGCAGTGATGACGGCCGACTGATTGGTGCTGACCTGCGCGCCGGCAGCAGTGAAGGTCTTGCTGGTCTGTCCGGAAGCGACGGTGACACTCGAAGGCACGGTCAGGTTGGCGTTATTGCTGGAGAGCGATACGGTAAGTCCACCCGCCGGGGCTGCCCCTGTCAATGCGATTGAGCAGGACGTGCTTCCGGGGGTATTGATCGTTGAACTGGTGCAGTTGAGGCTGCCTAGAGCGATCGCAACTGGAAGCGAAATTGCTCCGGAACCGCCACTCGAAGGAATGGAGGTGCCGCTCGCCGACGAGGCGACTACGCTTGTCAGTTGGATGGCAATTGGGTTACTCGTGGGAGCGGCTGCGATTTGGAATGTTGCAACACCCACCGTCCCATCGGGTATCACGGTGCTATTGAATCCGACAATAAGACAGTTGCTTCCGGAACAAGAGAGGGATTTGCCCGCGCTGGTTGTAGCTGATCCCGCCGCTACCGTGACACCCGTGATATCGGAGGAATAGCTGAAGGTCCACTGCAGGCCGGTGGTTTGGGCTCCGCCGCTCGATGCAACGGTGATGGGAACACTCACCGTGCCCCCTGCCGTTCCGGACGCGGATCCGATAGATAGTACTACGTTTTGCCCTAAGACAATTGTCTGTAATCCCAGTAGGACGACAGTACTGAGAAAAATATTACGTGTCACATTTGTCTATCGAGCCGCAGGGGGTAGGCGGGCAGTGGGACTTTACCCTAGGGAGTAATGGGAATCCTGTTAGGGGGGGCTTAAGGGCACAACTGCGGGGGACATATCTATATTTACTTGCGATACTAAGCGTTCAGTCTCGAAACGCTCGTCTGCGCCGCGCCGCAACCACGAAGATGGGTGCCGAAAAGCTGGAGATCTATGGAATGCCAAGCGTTTCCAGCCCCGATCGGGGAGCTTACGCGCTCAACCGGCAAACATCTCTGAAACTTCCGGTGCCTGCCTCCGAACTACGTAAGAAACGACCGGTACAGCTCCTGCATGCGCCCCACCGAAGCGCCTTTGTGGAAATTTTCGCGCACGAAGCGAAGCGAATTCTCGCGCAATTGCTCGCGCAGCGGTTTCGAACCGATTAGAGAACGCAAGCAGCGTGCCAGATCCTCCGCATCGCCGGCCGTGAAGAGCAATCCGGTTTTTCCGTCCCGCACCAGTTCGGGATTTCCGCCAACCCGCGAGGCGATCATCGTGCAGCCGCTGGCCATGGCTTCCAGCAGCGAATTCGACAACGCTTCGGAAAGCGACGGCAGAACAAAGATATCGATCTCGCGCAGCCACTCGCGCACGTCCGCGACGCCGGGCTGAAACACGCACTGTTGCCCCAGGCCTTGCTGGCGTGCCCGTTGTTCGAGCGGCCCCAGCATGGGACCGTCACCAACTATGATCAGCTTTAAGCCGGGAGCGGCATCGCGCACCTGGGAAAACCCGTCGATCAATGTGAGCAGTCCCTTCTCGGGACGCAGCGCACACACCACGCCGATCACCAGGGATGCACCCGCAAGCAGCGGCGGGCGAAGGGGGGGCAGCGGGCTGTAATGCTCGATGTCGATCCAGTTTGGGCATACATACAGGCGCTCTGGCCGGGCACCTTCGTCCTCGATCATATGGACCCGCATGGCCTCGCAATTCACTACAATCCCATGCGCCAGGCGATCCGTAAAGCGCGCCAAGCGGCGATAGCGAGGCTGCAGGGCCCGGTTCGCTCGCTGGCTGGAGAGCACAGCGCGGACCCCCCAGGCTCGCGCCACCGGTACTCCGAAGCAGGTCAACGGCAAATCGAAAGTGTGCACCAGCTGGATTCGATGGCGGCGAAGGTACTGGCCCATGTGCCAAGCGCCTTCGAGAGCATTGAACGCCAGGAACGAGCGTACCGGCAGCGCCAGAATCGGAATACCGGCGCGGCGCAGCTCCTGTGCCCGGAAACCATCTTCAATGAAGCAACCGACGTGGGCTTCAAATTCGGATTTATCCAGTGCCTGAGCCAGTTCCGCCATCTGCCGCTCGCTGCCGCCGAGACCCAGTTCGCGAACCATCAGAAGCACTGGTTTAGGCGAAACCGCCGGCTTCAGACCAGCCATCGGAAACGAATCGCTCCCAGCGTTGCCGTGCGCCCGCACGCTACAATTGCTTGTTGAATTCTACCGCGCCTCTTCGTATCGCCTACTTGGTGAGCCAATACCCGGCTGTAACGCACACATTCATCTTACGGGAAATCAGGAAATTACGAACCCTGGGCTGCGAAATTCAGGTGGTGTCAGTGCGCGGGCCGGACCGGCCACTGGCGGACCTGAGCGCCGATGAGCGCGAAGAATACCAGCGGACTCGGGCGATTTTCGAGGCGGGCGTGGTAGGTGTCGCAGGGGCTCACTTGAGAACGTTGTTGAGCCGGCCAGCGGGCTATTTCGCCGGCTTGCTGTACGCGGTACGGCTCGCGAAATGGGATCTGCGTCAGATTTTCCTCAACCTGATGTATTTCGGCGAAGCGGTGGTGGCCGGCTCCTGGATCTGGAGCGGCGGCCTGACTCACGTGCACTCGCATTTTGCGTCAACCGTGGAGCTGTTCGTGGCACGCATTTTTCCGATTACATTCTCGGCCACCATCCACGGGCCCGATGAATTCAGCGATGTCAGCGGATTCTACATGGCGGAAAAAGTGGCGCGGGCGGCGTTTCTATGCGGGATCAGCCACTATGCCTGTAGCCAGCTGATGCGAGCTTCCGATCCGCGGCATTGGCACAAGCTGGAAGTATCCCGGCTGGGCGTCGACCCCGGCGTATTCTTGCCGCGTCCACATCGCGAGAATCCGGAGCGCTTCGAGATTCTTTGCGTGGGTCGTTTGGCGCCCACAAAAGGCCACCACATCCTGCTCACGGCCGTGGCCCAGTTAGTCGGTCAGGGACGCACGTCCCTGCGGCTGCGGCTGATTGGCGATGGTCCGGCGCGGCCCGGTTTGGAACGTGCGATTCGCGATTTGAAGTTGGAAGATTACGTGCGCCTGGAGGGTTCCTGCAATCAGGAGCGGGTGCGCGAAATGTACTGCCAGACCGACCTGTTCGCGCTCACCAGCTTTGCCGAAGGCGTGCCGGTGGTGTTGATGGAGGCTATGGCCATGGAAATCCCCTGTCTTTCGACGTGGATCACCGGCATTCCCGAGCTGATCCGCCACGGCGTTGACGGCTGGCTGGTGGCGCCCGGCGATTCCGGACAGGTGGCCGAAGCAC
>Ga0105239_10007844_pt1 | contig 12210 bp, 15 predicted proteins | sample KBSC44metaG_FD_92761 | JGI IMG/M metagenome (GOLD analysis project Ga0105239, IMG submission 92761) | Corn rhizosphere microbial communities from Kellogg Biological Station, Michigan, USA - KBS C4-4 metaG | ecosystem: Host-associated > Plants > Roots > Rhizosphere > Soil | place: Michigan, USA...
AAAGGGTGATTGGCCGCCGGTCAGACGTCGGCAGGCATTCAATGCCGGCGGCGGGGGAGTCACTCAGCGGTCGCGACCGCCAGAGTAACTGTAAATCCATCCGCCGAGCGCACCGGCTCGGTGCTGCAGCTTCCACTCGCGCGCGACGGCGGCCTCACTGGGGCGATGACGCCAGTGTCGCTTCCCGAGTCGGCCAACAACACGCCGTTGGGGGCCGCTTTCTGGGGTGATGTGCTGGGTTTCACGCCCGCGCACAGTCCTGACAGCTTCGCCCTCGTCAATCCGGACCGGCACGTCTTTCCCATAGTTGGACCCACACCGCCGTTTCCGTCCAATGCGCCCTGCTGGGTGACAAAAGGGCCCGGAAACGTGTGGTATACGGGGAATTCGCCGGGACAGGCGATTTCGATCTTCTTTAGCGACGACCAGGGCGGGGTTTTCTACAAGTCCGTATCGCTACCCGGCACGCCAACGGACATCACGGTCTCCGCCGACAAGAAATTATTGGCGGTAATCTACAGCGCTTCCAACAACGCGTACGTTGCCGTGTTTTCGATCGATGGGTTCGGCGATCTCATCCCGCTGGCGACTTCCAGTCCCGTCGGGATTTCCACATTCAACGGCGTTGCAATCAGCGAATAGCGGCTTCGGGCCGTCAGACCTGCCGCGCGCGGCCAAGGGTCGCGCGCGGGCTGCGGCTGCAAAACGAAGGTAGACTGAAAATGAGTACTCTGGAGTGGATAGCCCAAAGAAGGCGCAGCCAGGACAGAGAGACTTCGGGGGGCCGGCCCAGGCATACGCGGAACTTCAGGCGCGATATTGGGCGGGTGTGGCGGCGACGAGTCGCTTGAAGGTTCGCTGCAGATGGGCCTGGTCGGCGAAGCCTGCCTCGAGCGCCACGTCGGCGATGGGCACGCCCTGGCGCAGTCGGGCCCGACTGAATTCAACACGACAGTTGACCAGGTAGGCGTGCGGCGTCATGCCGTACTCCTCCTTGAACGCCCGGATCAGGTAGGAGGCGGACAGATCGGCCGCCGAGCAGATGTCCTGGAGTTTGAGCGGTTGCTTGTAGTTGTCGCGTATGAATTCGGCGGCCCGGGCGACGCCGCGGTGTTTGTGGGGCTTGTGGGGCTCATGGCCACGGGTTGGGCTCAGCGCACGTTGTACCTTTGTCATGAACGCCAGGGTGGACTCGTGCTTCTCCAGTGGGTCGGCCTGTTGGTCGATGAGCATGTCGTAGAGGCGAGTCAGCCCAGTGTACAACCGGGGTTGTCGGATCGCGGTCGTTGAGAACGGTACAAACTGATCACGACCCACACCAAGGTCGTTCTGAAGGTTTGCCAGCCACGCGATGTCGACATAGAGCATCCGGTATGACCACTGCCCGTCACGGATCGGATTGCAGGCGTGCACGTCTCCTGGATTCATCAGCACCACCGATCCCGCGTGGATGTGTTGGCGCTTTCTTTCATTCAAATAGACGCAGGATCCGGCCGTGACCGCCCCGATGGAGAATGTCTCATGCGCGTGCCTGTCGTAGTGCAGGTCGCGTCCGTCCTCGATCGAACGCGCTTCGATAAAGTCCACCGCCGGATCGCGCCAGAACTTTGGATGCGTGGGGGAGATTTTTGTCATCTCAGAGTAAGGGGGGAACGGGGCATCAAGTGCTCGAGGTCAGCGGCAAGATTGAACGCAGTGGGCGGCGGGGTCAATCACCGCGCACGGTAGGGCGACGCGTGCCGATATTCGGGAGCTGCAGACAGTCTTGAATGCTCGCGGAAGGGGCCGGCAGCGGCCACTCCTCCGAAGGGCTCCGAGGCGGCTTCGATAGCAGGCGTACCGAGATCCTCTGCCCGCCCCTGCGGCAAAAGAAGCTGGAGTATTCCAGGTATTCCTCGTCAAGATTCCAGCCCGCGGTGACAGCGGCCTGAACGATCTGGGCGAAACGAATCCGCCAGTCCGGCATGGCGCCGAGCTCGATCCAACTCAACACCCGCGCTGTCGTGTCGCTGACCACGCACCAGGCGCCTCGATTCAGAATGTCGAGCTCATGAGCGGCTTCGCGCCGGCGACGACCCGATCCACCGGCCACCATTACTCGCCCTCCAAAGACGCGCCAGGCCGATACGAGCGAATGGGGGTGCTCGAAAGCGTCTCGACCTCATTCAGCTTGGCCAGGAGGACTCTGATCGTGAGAAGCGCCTCCTTTCGAACACGGATTTCAGGAGGCAGCGGGGCACGCCCGGCCGCACTTTGGACTGCAATGGCGAAGTCTGCGGCCAGGGATTCGAGATTCTGGATGGTGAACAAAATGGGGGTAGGCATCGGAGCGTCCTTGGGCCTTGGACCGGAAAACTGCAGGAGTCCATGTATATTTATACAGTGAAATTCCGCACGCAAGTGGCAGGCATAAGTCGCTGATTCTCGATGTACAGGGGTAGGCGCGGGCGAGTACTGATTGGACACCGCCCATCGATTGTGCGTCCCGTGGTCATGGTTCGCGGGTGAGTTGTAATAACACGTAAGGCTTGCTATTCATGAAACCTGACACACAAGAACGGCTTCCGGGGAGCTCTCTGCAATGAAACGGTTGATGCTTACGCTGGCTGCGGCAACGATGGCTGTTGGCGCGACACATTCTCGGGCCGCTACGTGCCAACTCACGCCCAAGGAGATTGGCACCCGGTTCATGACCGAGTTCTACACGCAAAAGAAAGTGCGCGAGGCATTCGAGACGTGGGTGTCACCTGACTATATCCAGCACAACCCTCTTGCGACGAATGGGCGGGATGCTGCGATTCAGTTCCTCGAGCCATTCTTTGCCAAGAATCCCGCCATCACCTATTCGATCAAACGCATCATTGCCGACGGTAACCTGGTGGCTGTGCATTCCCACGGCAAGTTCTCTGCCGATGATCGCGGGATCGCTGTGGTCGACATCCTGCGCATCGAGAATTGCAAGGTTGTCGAGCATTGGGATGTCGTGCAGCAGGTGCCCGAGAAGTCCGCAAATAACAACACGATGTTCTGAGCACGGACTGCCCTCGGTAAAGGCGATCTGAACAAACTTGCCGCTCACCCGTGGCTTGACGGTGACGGTGTTGTACGCCTGAACGGCTCCCGCCATTTCGGCTTCCGAAGTACAGGGTGGGGTCCTCGCAGGCCGCTATTCAAATCCTGTTGAGCACCTGTTCCCACAATCACTTTGGGTGCATGGATTGCTGCCTGCAGCGCAGTTCGCCCACGTAGCTGATGGAGTCATACGGCGAAACGCACGACAGGAGGTTCCACGGCAATCCACTGTCACGAGGGAGGCACGTCCCATGCCTGCTAAATCTTTCCCGCCTGTCAGGTCATTCGTCAAGGCATTCAGCCTGATTACGCTGAGCGCGGCCGCACTCGGGGCCGGATGGCTCGTACGAGTCAACGCTCAAGGCAACACCGGCCCCCTCACGGCCGCAACGACCAACACGTTCGACGATCGAATCCTCACCCAGGCAATCACTGCATTCCGTGACGGCCGCAACACATTCAGATTCGACACCTTCGGTGATGAGGACTTCTGGGGTGGCAAGCTGCTGCTGCATCGCGCGATCGAAGGGGCCGCGCTCGGCGGCGTCGGCGCGGGAATCAGTCCGGCAGCCGCTCTGAAACTCGGCCTCAAGGTCGACGTAGACGCGCTCCCGCTCGCGGTGCTGAAGGGTTTACAAACTAAACAGGTCAACATCAACGATCCCGCAACGACACTCGCTCTCCTCAAAGCCAACGCTGTCGTCGGCCTCAAGGGGTTCTTCACGGGCGCTCACCTGGACTCGGTCGGAATTACCTGCGCTCTGTGTCATTCGACCGTCGACAACTCTGTGACATTCGGCGTGGGACATCGCCTGGATGGTTGGGCCAACAGGGACCTGGAGGTTGGGAACATCATCGCTGCGGCCCCCGATCTGACCCCGTTCACCAAGCTGCTCGGCGTGGATCGCCCAACCCTGGATGCCGTGCTGCTGAGCTGGGGACCTGGAAAATTTGACGCGGAAATCTTTCTCGATGGAAAAACTTTCAACACACAACAGATGACCGACGGCGTCGTGACGGGAACTCACGTTCCCGGCGCCACACTGATCCCGAACGCCTTCGGCCTGGCCGGCTTCAACCAACATACCTGGACCGGAGCCTGGGGAACGGTCACTTATTGGAACGCGTTCGTCGCAACCCTGGAGATGCACGGCAAAGGCCGTTTCTTCGATCCCCGCCTGCAGGATGCGACCCGGTTCCCGATTGCGGCCGCGAACGGCTTCGACAATTTCAACAAGGATCTCTCGCCGGACGACGACCAGGTCACGAGCAAGCTCCCGGCACTGCACTTCTACCAACTCGCGCTGCCGGCACCGAAGCCGCAACCGGGGCGTGATTTCAATCCGGCAGCAGCCAAGCGTGGCGATGATCTCTTCAGCGGCAAGGCGAAATGCAACACCTGTCACGTCGATCCCCTCTGGACCGAGCCGGGATGGAACCTGCACAAACCACAGGAGGTCGGCATCGACGATTTCCAGGCCAACCGCGCACCTGACGGGGTCTACAAGACCATGAACCTGGCTGGCATCTTCGTGCGCGAGGAAGGGCTGTTCATGCGTCCCGGCAACAAAGGCCGCTTCTATCACGACGGCCGCTTCGCCACGCTGATGGATGTCATGAACCATTACAACACACTGCTTCACCTGGGTCTCACTCAACAGGAGAAGCAGGATGTCATCGAATACCTCAAGTCACTTCCGGAGGAATGATCCAGATCTCGAGCACGTCGATGTGATCGTGCCCCCGCGAGGCGCCATTCGTTTTGGAGGGGAAACAAATGTGCGATCCCGAGGATGCCTGCGGCTTGCTGACCGCGGGCATCCTCTTCAGGGTTCAGGACGGGCAACCCAAATCGCTGCCGGCGTGGAGGACGCCGCTCTCACGGCCAGATACAGCCGATCCAGCTCAGGGACAAACAGTGAGGTGCGCGCGCCCGAGGACGTGGGGAGCCCACCGACGTGCTGATATCCACTCGCCTCTTGCGAGAACACGTCGATGGCCCCCTCCCCGCAGGTGACGTACACGCGATGACGCTTCGGGTCAAAAAACAGGTCATCCGAATCGCCGCAGGTATCGAGCACCTGGAGTCGTTGTCCATCCTGCTTGCGAAAGACGGCCAGCCTTGCCGGGAAACGAAAGACGGACAGGATTTGTCCTTTGTCATCCAGTGCCAATGGAAAGTTGGCGAGCAACAGGCCTGTCTTCCAGGTCGCCACCTGCTTGTTGGCGGCAGAATCGACTACCGCAATCTGTTTGGCACCAGGCAGATTTGCGAAAATTTGCGGTCCACCGGGATCGAGGCGAAAGCTTTCAGGGTGCGCCGCCAGGGGTATCTCCGCCACCTTGCGTCGACTGTTGACATCGATGGCTGCCAATGCTCCGCTGCCATAGCCGACCCACACCCGATGAGCCGCCTCGTCGATGCGGACGTTGTCGGCATCGTCACCCAATTCGATAGTGCCGACGGGCGCCAACTCCGCGCCCTTGTACAAACGCACTGATCCATCTTTTCCATTGGCGATGTACACGGTGTCGGTCGTGGGCTCGTAGCCAATTCCCTGCGGCTCTTTCAGCCCGCGGAGGGTTTGCACGACTTTGCCTTCTTTCAGATCAACCACACCGACCGTGTCGTTGCCGAGTTCCGCTACATACAATCTCTGGCGCTTCAGATCGATAGCCAGGTGATCGATGCGGCCCCGAACATCTCCCAATGCGATCTTTGACTCAACTGCAAGGGGGACGGAATCGGCGACTGCAACCCGGACGAGAGCCGCGAGAATGACAAGGAAGCCGATCGACATACGGTATTTCATCATCCTCAACTCCCCTACTTCACCATGACCCAGGCCGGTTGCAGCAATGGGAAAGCAACCATTCCCGCCACAGCGGTCACGGCCATCAGGAGCGGATTGCTGATCTTCCAGCGAAACAGTGCCGCCAGCGAAAACAGCGCGATCAGCGCGGTGAACCAATCGCCGATGGCAATCCGACCCAACAGCACACAAGCACCGAGTATGGTACCGATTGCCGCGGCGTAGGCTCCTTTGATAAATCCCTGGACGTTGGGATTCGTGCGATGGCGCGCCAACAGTGGAGCGGCTGCTAATACGAGTATGAACGACGGCAGGAAAATTCCGACCGTCGCTGCGAGCGCTCCTGAAAATCCGGCGACAAGGTAGCCCACGAATGTTGCTGTGATGACCACGGGCCCGGGGCTGATCATTCCGACGGCAACAGCGACCAGGAAGTCGCGTTCAGTGAGCCAGCCGTACTCCTGTACAACCCCCTGCTGTAAAAACGGAACGATCACCAATCCGCTGCCAAATGTCAGTGCACCGGCTTTGAGGAAGAACAGAAGCAGCTTGCCGACCGCGGAGGCGCTGCTGACCGGGACGGTCGACGCTACCGCAGTAGCCGGTAGGGCAACTGCAAACGTGGACCCGGATCGAGCCTTTTTTGTGAGTGTGCCGTAGTAAAGGAGTCCGACGATACCCGCGCCGATGAACAGCAGGGCTACCTCGGCTTGCACCATGACGGTGGTGACAAAGCAGATCGCCGCGAGGACCCATTGCACCTTGTCCTCCATTCCGAGTTTTGTGAGTCGATAGCTGGAATGGAGGATCAAGGCGATGACGGCAGGGCTGACACCATAAAAAATGGCGGTGATGGGTTTCAACCCGGCAAAGTGCACATACAAACCGCCCAAGACCGCCACGATCACAAAGTTGGGCAGTATGAAAGCCCAACCGCCCGCCCACGCGCCCCGCTGCCCGCCGCGCAGGTAGGCTATGAAGATTCCAACCTGGATGGCCAGCGGGCCGGGCAACGACTGGCAAACGGCGATGGCCTCACGCATCTGCTCTTTCGTGAGCCACGCCCGCTCTGCGACCAGCTCGCGCTCCATCTGACCCACGAGTGCGACAGGGCCGCCGAAACCAAGAAACCCGAGGCGCAGAAAGTAACGCACGAGCTCGCCAACACGATTTGACTCGTTGGTACTGGCGACTGGGGTACTCATGGCTCCCACCGTTTGGAGTGTGCCTCGGCGCAGGCCCGCTTCAGCCTGCGCGCATCAGGATCCTCGCTTGGCGTTCGTGAGATCGAGCGCAGCGCGAAGGCCCTGCGCCAGCTTCTGCGCGTCTTCGTTGGCCCAGAAGTGCATGAAGAACAAGTGTGGAGAGTCGTCGATCATATGACTGTGAAGCGCGGTCACTTCGATGCCGTGCTGACGCAATGCTCGCAACACGGGGTTGACCTCGCTACCCAACAATACGAAGTCTCCGGTGATAGCCGCTTTGCCGCCACCGGTGGATTGAAAGTTGATGGCGATTGCCGTACCCATCGAAGGAGGAATGGCCATACCTCCCTCGGAGATCGATTCCGCTCGCGGCACACTGAATTGATAGACAGATCCGTTCGCCTTTCCCGGGTACCCCAGCGACTTATCCAGCGCCGCCGTGTCAAACTCGACAGCCGCGGTCGGTGCGGGTGCCGGGGGACTCATTGGAGTTTTGCTGAGAGCCAGAGCCGCGTGGAGCGTCTCGGCAAGCTTCACCGGGTCACCGTGTCCGCCAACGTGCATATAGAACACGGGCACCGACGTCCGCAGCAGGTGGTTGTGAATCGCCGAAATCTCAACGCCATCGGCAATCAGACGTGCCATAACAGGACTGATCTCAGTATCCGTCAGCACCAGATCCCCCATGAACATCGCACCCGAGCCCGAGGGTAGGAACGCGATCCAGCCACCCAGCGCCAACGCGGGCTTTATTGCCACGCCATCGACTGTCACCTGAAGATCCGAGCGCGGGAAAGAAAATTTATGGACTCCGCCCGGTTGGTCAGCGCCCTTTCTGCCGATGGCCTGGTCGACCTTGGACCAGTCTGTTTCGGCCGCACTGCTCGATGTTGCCATGACAGACACGGCGATCACTGCCAGCCAGTTTGCGATACGGCTCATCCTCGAATACTCCGGTGAGAAAGAAAGATTCGTCTTACGAGGCCAATCGATAACCCTGCGGCGGCCAGGTGTGTGTCTCGTTCTGCAGCCGATCGCACCACGCGTAGAGGGCGTCGTACACCACCAGGCCGTACCGGAGCATCTCGTGATCATCGGCGAATGTCGCCGACAAACCGAGTGAAATGGCATACAGGCCGGCGCACTGGGGTGCCAGGTCGAAGCGCGAGGTGTCTGCGCCACGAACGATGACGGCCAGACGCTGCAATCCCGGGCGGGTCAAGTTGTATTTAGCGAGTACCGCATCGAAGCTGCACAAATCGCCGACATGGCTCAACCCCGCTCCGGGAACGTCGTAGGGGATAGCGCCGGTTTCGCTCGCGACGGCAAACACCCTGTCGGCGGGCACGTAGAGAAACTGGGCATCGGCTTCGATGAAGCGCAGTATCAGCCACGGACAGGCGATGCGATCGATCTTCGGACGTTCGCGCGTGACCCACAGCATGAACACCTCCAGGCGCTCGGCATATCGCCCAAAGCAGGTTAGTTAATTATATTACGTTGCCGTTGTATATACTACAGGCGATACCGTTCCCGGTTCGTTCGAATTTCGTTTAGGCGAGTTCGCCATGAAAGCCTCAACGGCAGCCTGGCTGCTGCTCATCACTAACCTTCCGGGGCACAACCCGACGCTCAGAATGCGCATCTGGCGCACGATGAAGTCCGCCGGTGCCGGGCTGCTGCGCGATGGCGCTTACCTGCTTCCTCGTTCGGACGGATCACTGGAGGCTCTGCAGGAGCAGGCAACAGAAATCAGGTCCGCCGGAGGCCTGGCGCATCTGTTGTTCTTCGATGCCCACTCGCCGGAACAGGCCGCTGAGCTCACTGCGTTGTTTGATCGGACGTCGGAGTATGCCGAGACGATTCGACGGCTCGATGCGTTCAAGAGCACCTTGCCGAAGTTGGAGGAGTCTGAAGCCCGGCAGCAGTTCGCGGGTATCGGACGGGAGGTGGCTGCTATTGTCGCTCGGGATTTTTTTCCCGGTGAGCCTCGCAAACAGATCGAGAGCGCGATGGCCGTCGCTGAGACGGCGCTCAACGCGCGCTTCGCCCCCGACGAGCCGAGGGCTTCCCACCGCAAGCTGCGCGAGCGCAACGGCAAGGAATTTCAGGGGCGCACGTGGGCAACACGCAAGCATCTGTGGATCGACCGCGTCGCCTCAGCATGGCTGATCCGCCGGTTCATTGATACCGAGGCTCGCTTTCTGTGGCTGGAGAAACCGAAGGACTGTCCCAAGCGCGCGGTCGGTTTCGACTTCGACGGCGCGGAATTCACGCACGTCGGCTCGAAGGTGACGTTCGAAGTGTTGCTGACGAGCTTCGGGTTGGATACGGATCCGGGGTTGGCTCGGTTGGGCGCCATGGTCCATCACCTTGACGTGGGAGGCATCCCGACAGCCGAGGGACCAGGATTCGCCACTATCATGGCGGGGGCGCGCGCTCTGCAGAAAGATGATGACGCGCTGTTGAAGGTCATGACACCGGTCCTGGACAGTTTGTATGCGGGTTATACGAATGCCCCCCAGAAATGACACTTTGGCGGAATCGCGCTACCTGTGAACGGCTTCCAGCGCGAAGCGCCCGGCTCATTAATGTGCAGTGCACAATCGTCTTCTATTGATCACGGCCAATTCCGAGCGTGCAGCACTTGACATAACACTTTCCGGCCGTTTCGCCGTTCAGCTACCGTCAATATACAGTTGGTTACCGTCCACATGAGACTTTAGTCATGGGGAGGGGCGAAATGACCCTGCACGCTCGAGTTCCGGGATTTCCGGTCCTGATTTCAATTGCTGCGGTACTCGGCCTCGCCGGCTGCGGCGGGGGCAGCGGCGGATCCGCCGAAATGAAACTATCAGCCGGCGACGCACCCGTTGATGGTGCAACGGCGGTCGTCGTCAAATTCACCGGTGTCGAGTTGACCGGCAACAGCGGCAATCCACTCACCATCAACTTTGCTCAGCCCAAGACAATCGACCTGCTCAACGACAGTGGCAAGGCCACCGCGTTATTGTTTGACCAGCAGATCCCATCCGGTAGCTATGGCCAGATCCGCCTGATGGTGACGGCCGATGGCGATCCCAACAACTCCTATATCACCCTGTCGGATGGTACGGTGCATGGATTGACGGTACCGAGCGGCTCGGAGACCGGGCTGAAGCTTGTTTCCGGCTTCAGTGTCCCCTCCAGCGGCGTGGTCGACTACACCATCGACTTCGATTTGCGCAAAGCCATCACCTGCCCTGGCGGACAGAGCCCGGCCTGCACGCTCAAACCTGCCGAGCGCCTGGTCGACAACACGACTGTTGGCAACATCCAGGGAACCGTGAGCAACACGCTGGTCCCGAATGGTTGTACTCCCGGGGTCTATCTCTACAACGGAACGGTGACCGCACCGGAGGACATGAACAGTACGGCGCCGTCGACCGACGCCAACCAACCAGTAGCCTCGAAAGTGCCCGTTGCCAACTCCCAACCGCCCTACTACTACCAGTTCACATTCCTGGCGCCCGGCACCTATACCGTGGCTTTTACCTGCCAGGTGTCGCAGGATAACCCTGACCAGGCTGACAGCACGGTAACCTTCAATCCGGTCCAGACGGCCGTCTCGGTCACTGCAAACATGACGACCACGGTCGATATCCAGTAAGGGCCTGATGCGCGGTCTCGGCTACACCAGCTTCTGGTGATTGAAAATCAGCGGTCAGCGCAGCGGGTTGACGGCTCATTCCTTCCGGGACCGCGCTACGCGCTGATCGAAGTTGAAAGACTGCGGCTTACTGATGCGAAACTTCCGAAAATCCGCGTGAAGCGGATTCAGAAGATAATTCCATTCTTCCGTTACGATCGCTGAGGGGACCTTCAGCACCGCAGACTCGCCGCGCTGCAACCACGTGCCACCGAGCACTTGCAATTGCGGCGGAGGGGAGGCGCAAAACCAGTTGGCCGGCAATTTATCGATCGAAACGGTCTCAACACGGACGCTCGCTGGAAGCGTCGCACGACCGAGAACGGTCGCGGGAACCCACCCACGACGACGATAGTTCACGGTGTACTCGAGTACGGCCAAGGAAATACTGGCCGAGGTGTAGACGACGAGTACGCCCCTGGGCGTCCATCGCCCGCTCGCGTAGAGACCGCCCTGCCCACTGAACAGTTGGTTTCGGTAAATGTGTTTACCGAGACGGAAAACGGTCAGCGTCACGCATAGACCCCATGCTCCATCTGGTAGAGCATGTTCGAAACCTTCTCCGCTCCAGGATCGCTGGCCACCGCCGCGAGCGGCGAGCGCCCTCCTAATGCCGGACTGGGCTCGCGCAGCCATGCCACGGCGTGTTCATGACTCTCGATGACTAGCACGGCGAGTGCCAAGATACGCGCCAATCGCACGAGGCGATCAGACGTCGCCACATCGAGTCGAGCGCGCTTCTTCCAGCGAGCACGCGTTCGTAAGCTCACCTGCAAGAGCCGGTCCTCCTCGACGGGTGTTAGCTCCAACGCCTCAGTGACAGCCTCATATGCGCGCACCGGCAAGCCTCGTTCGACTTCCTCGAGAAGATCCACGCGTGCGGCACGTGCGCCGAATACCTGAGAGCCACCCAAAACTGAAATGACATCTGGCGTCATGGACGAGAGCCTGTTCTGCAAATTGGCATGTAGTTTAATGCCATTTGGCAGCTTTGGCGAATCATGGGGCGTGGCTACAATGTGCGGCGCACATTGTCGGAGCACCAGTGAGAAGACACGGACCGCGCCACTCATATCCACTACCGGGGAAGTGTGGGAGACCGAAGGGCGGACCGCGACAAGCGCTGAACCTGGGGCCCTCTCCACGGCGGTGGCCGCGAAATCACGCAACTTCCGAACATATCAAGCATAAACAAGCATTGCATATTTGCCTGTGTATGCGCGATTATCCTTGTTCTGGCGGAGTGGCTCCATGAATTTGCGTGAAGACAGGCTTCTAGTCATTGAAAAGCGGCTCGCCGAGCGGGGACGAGTGGTCTCGGCGGAGCTGGCGGAAATGCTCGGTGTACCCGTGGACATGATCCGACGGGACTTGAGGGATCTGGCTGGTCGGGGGGTCTGTCGCCGGGTGTACGGAGGGGCGGTGAAACCGC
>Ga0105239_10007848_pt1 | contig 12201 bp, 1 predicted proteins | sample KBSC44metaG_FD_92761 | JGI IMG/M metagenome (GOLD analysis project Ga0105239, IMG submission 92761) | Corn rhizosphere microbial communities from Kellogg Biological Station, Michigan, USA - KBS C4-4 metaG | ecosystem: Host-associated > Plants > Roots > Rhizosphere > Soil | place: Michigan, USA...
CTTACCTTAAGTATATTAAGGATAATAACTAATAAGGAGGAGAGGATAATATTATAAATAAGTTATAAATAAGGTCGCTAGATTAAGTACCTTATATTTTAAGGAATAGTAGGAGGAAGGTTAGTTAATAGAGAATAAGGCTATATTATATAATTAAAAAGGACTCTATTAAGACTAGTAACTCTATATAGAGTACTTATAGAGCTAGAGAGCTAGGGTTATAATAAATCTATCTACTTAGTAAGAGCTAAGATAGATTTAGCGGAGCTACTAGTAATATATATATATATTCCTTACTTTAGATAGGATTATTTATAGTTAACTTTATTAATAATCCTATATTTATATTTAGGAAACTTAAACTAGAAATAGTTCTCTTTATCTACTATTTACTATAAGCCTTATAGCTCTTACTCTATTATTCGCTTATTAAGGAACCCTACCTTAATTAGTACTATTATAGTTTAGATTATAATATATACTATAGAAACTATTATACGGTACTACTAGTAGCTATAAGTAAAATATAATATTAATATATATATTTTAACCTATAATATTTATTAATAAATAAAAGTTCCTTAATATAAGCCTTATAGAAACCTTACTCTATTATTAGTACTAGAAGGCCCGTAGTAAGATATATCTATAGACTTTATTATTAGATTACTATTATTATTAAGCGAGAGAGTTATATATAACTTAATTCTAGTAGTAGTAAATAGGTTTTTAAAGATAGTACTATTTCTACTATACTTAAGTATAACTAATACTCCTAAAATAACTTAAATAATACTTACCTTAGTAATATTAAAGTTTAGGGTACCTTATACTATAGTTAGCGATAGAGGAATAACCTTTACTTTAGAGTATTAAGGAACTCTATACTACTATCTTATAACTTATAGGCTATTCTTAATTATCTTTTATTTATAGACGAATAGTTAGACGGAATAAATAAATTAGACCTTAGAGTACTATCTTAGATACTATATAAATTACTAATAAGCTAATTAAGTAGACTTACTCCCTAGTGCGGAGTATACTATTAATTTAGCGATAAACGTAAGTACCGAGAAATCGCTATTTAACTTAGTATATCGCTTCTCGCCGTTAATATATATAAATATCGTACGTAACTTATAAGGAAGTAAGCTACTTAATAAGGCGGGAGCTAAAAAGGTAGACCTTATAAAGGAGAGTCTTAGAAATAATAGTACTATAAGATAAGAAGTGTAAGAGAAGATAGAGAAATATTATAATATAAAGAGGAAAGAAGTCTCGTTTATAATAGAAGAGTAAGTTTTACTTAACTTACGATATATTCGTATACTACGCATAAGTAAGAAGCTTACTAATTAATTCTTAGGTCCTTTTAAAGTTAAGAAGTGTATTAGTCGAAATACTTACTACCTTAAGCTCTTATAGAAGTACGGGAGACTTTACTATACCTTCTATATATCTCTACTATAGGCGTATCGTAGGTAACCCGGAGCTAGGCTACTTACGTCTATTAAGATTAAAGGTAAGGAGAAATAGGAAGTAAAGTAACTACTTAAGAAGCGAAAGGTTAAATAAAAGGTCTAGTACTATATAAGGTAGAAAGGATTCTCTAAGGTATTTAATTCCTAGGAACCTAAAGTAAACCTATAGTATATACTTAAAATACTTAAGAAGTTTAACTCTAAAGAAAAGGGTTAATAAGGAATACTATAAGTATATAAGTATTATAAGATTACTATAAGAGAAACGAAGAAGGCCTATATATATAATATAATATTAGATTTAACTATAAAGAGTAAGTATAACGTGTAAGTTAATTATATAAATTATATAAGAAGTATAAGTAAGAGATAAGAGGAAGCTAACTTACGCTATAACGCTTAATAACTCTTATAAGCTATAGGCGAATCTATTATAGAGTATAGACTAACTAACTAATAAATAACTAAATAAAAGAAATTACTAACTTATGCTATAACGCTCTATATCTCTTATAGAATATAGGCGAATCTACTATAGTCCTTTTAATTACTTAACTAACTACCTAAAGAAAGGGAATTTACTCGTTATTATTATTGTTATCTTTAACCTTAGAGGCGGAGAAGGCCTTATTAGGCTAAGTATAGGGAGTAAGGCTAGCCTATTAATATTAGTATATAAAATATATAAGAAACGGCTATAGAACTTATAATCTTACGCTAAATATTAACTAAGGCGCGAATAGTGTTAAGAAGGAGGGAGAGAATAGAGGATATAGTATTACTGTTAATAGCGGAACCTAGTAAGTCGCGTATAGTATATATATAACTACTAATAATATAACTACTAGGAGCCTAGTGAATAGCCTTAATAGTAACTAGATAAAACTCCTAGTCTAAGGTATTAGCCTTAACCTTAATCTCGGCGATAGTAAAGGCGTTATCCTCCTTTATTATATATATAATATTATTATTCTATAAGTGATTTATACGCGACACTAGGGAAGTAGGGACCTACTGTAATATTAGTGCTATTTATATATAAAGAGTATAAGACTTATAGGAATATAGCTAAAGGTACCCCTATATTTATTTTAGGCGTAGTAAGAGTAATTAGTAAAGGGACGGTCGGTAAGCGTATAATACTCGTACGTAATTATTTAGCTAATATTACTATCCTTAGTAGTAAGGCGGCGGAAGTATCGACGATAGGCTTTCACCTTACGGGCGGTCTTTGCCTTCTTAAAGGGAGAGGGGAGTATCGGGGTATTATTAGGGGCTTGTACGAATTAGTAGCTATTTATATACAAAAATCGAAACTTACCTCTATACTTATTATTTAGGCGGCGGGGGAGATCTACACTACTACTACCGGCTATACTTTAGCTAGTAGAGACGGCGGGAATAATAATAACTACTATAGATATAATATTATTACTATTAGTATATAACCTATAAACGGAGAGACTATATTAGGAACTAACTAAACTAAGACTACTTATAAGAGTAGTGATTACCGGGCTAATAACGAGGGAGGGTACCTCTTAATTTCTACTAAGGAGAGTAAGTGTTAAGAGACTACGTTAGCTTATATATATAGCCGGGCTTACCGTATATATCTCTTATAGGAACCTTATACTTTAAGCTTACTATAACTAATACATTAAGGTACTACTTATACTTAAGATATAGATATATAATTAAACTATTATAGCTATTCTACTAAGAGTCCTACCTATTAGTATAAGTAGTACCTAATATTCTTAAAGTATCTTCACTAAACTAATTAGGCACTATTAGTAGTAAGTAAGCCGACTATATACTCTATAAGAGCTATAAGTAGCCGGGCTATATTTAAGCAATAAGTAGAGTCCTTATTAAATATAAGGTCTAATATAATTCCTTTAAATCCTATTCCTAAAGGAGAAGATAAAGATTAAAAAGGTAAGCCGTTAGGAGCTCTCTTTACCGAATGAGAATATATCTTTATAACTTTTATAAGAGACGTAAATAATACGGAAGAAGTCCGTAGAGAGATTAAGCGATTAAAGATAATTATTACTATAAAAAAGCTATAAGAAGAGCTAAATAATCTTTATATAGAAGTTATAGGCGGAATACTTATAACTTATATTAATATTAAGGATATATACTTCCTTATTAGAAAATATACTACTACCTTATAAGAAATATTAGATAATCTAAAGCTATTAAAGCTAGTAATATCTCTAGTATTTAATAAGAAATCTATTAAATCCCTATAGAAATACAATAATATATAAAAGATATATTTTTAGGCTATATTATTAATTAAACCTAATAAGTATACGACTTATATAGTATTAGTAATAATATACCTTATAGGTATAGTACTTTAAGCTTAGGTAAAAGAGTTAAGGAAGTATAAATAGTAGAAAGACTATATTATCTTTCTATACTTAATAATCTTAAACTCTACGACTTATAAGAGTAAAGTGCTCTTAACACTAGCGATTAAGAAATAGAGAAATAATTAATTAGTACGCGATTTACTCGCGGAGATTAAATAACTTAAAGAAGATATTCTCCTAATAATAAAGAAGGAGAGATAAGTATAGACCCTCCTTAATATACTCTTACTTATATTTCGCGTAGAAGTTATATATAAAAATAAGGAAATTTCCTTATATAAGTAAGTTCTTATTTTTATATAAAGGTATAAAGAAATTTTAAAGATAAAAATAAAGGCGAAGAAGAAGAGAAATACTTAGTCTTCTTATAAGAAGAAGGCTATTAATAACGCGCTCGTAAGTTACGAATAAGCTATAACTAAAATATATATAGAGTTATCTAGAGGAAAGAAGTTATTAAAGCCTTTTCTTAATACTTATTTTAAATATAGTAAGAAAGACTATAAGGAAGATAACTACCCTTTTAAAAAAAAGTTTCCCTTATTAAAAGGTAAGAAGAAGGAGAAATAGCCGGTAAAAAAATAAATCCTAACCTACTAAGCGCTTTAGTAGTATTAAGTATATAAGCCGTACCCTTTATAAAGAGATAAAGGAAAGCGCTTATAATAAAAATAAATATTAATATAAGGATAGTAAAGTATATAATTAGAGTACTACTTAATAACGGAGTATAGGCGAATTTTATCTCCTAATTAATTATTATTAAGGAATACTTAAGCGCTTCCCTTAATACTACTTAAGTATAAACTATTATAAACTAAACTATTAATATATATAGTATCTACTTTATTAATATATATATAATAGATATATAAAGAGCCTATAAGTTAACTAAGGTTAAATATATTACTACTAATATTTAAGAGTATAATATAATACTTAAGTACTCCTAGCTCCTTAAAGTTAATCTAGATTATAACTAGCGAAATAGTATATAGAGTTATTAAGAGAACTCTGAGCTACGGATTAAACTCGTATTAACCGCGACTCTTACGCGAGACCCTAATAAAGCGATAATAAAGATATTAATATTATTATCTTAAGGAGAGAGGAGTACGTAACCCGTAAGCTTTACGCTTATAGCTTTTAATATAAAGGAAGTAGAACTTCTAAGAGTATACGCTAAGTATAAGTTAGTATTTAAGGAGCCGAGCTTAAAGGTATTCCTAAAAGGGACTCTAAGTAGGTACTTTATACCTATTATAGAGGGTAAGAAGGTATCTTACGAGCCTATTTACCCCTTAAGTGCGAAAGAGTTAAAGGCTCTATAAGAGTATATCGAAATAATATTAGTAAAGGGCTAAATATAATTAAGCGAGTTACTTATAAATATATTGATACTATTTATCCTAAAGAAAGATAGTACCTTACGATTATATATTAACTACTATAGGCTAAATAAGGTAACTAAGAAGAATCGCTACTTACTACCTTTAATCCCTAAGATTATTAATTACTTAGCCGGCGCTAAGGTATATACTAAATTAAACCTTAGAGATATATATTACTATATATATATTAAGGAGGGCGACTAATAAAAGACGGTATTTCGTACGCGATATAGATACTATAAGTACTTAATAATATTATTTAGGCTAATTAATACTTTAATATCTTTTTAAGTATATATTAATAAGGCCCTAAAAGACCTATTAAATATTATTTATATTATTTTTATTAATAATATACTTATCTTTAGTTAAAGGATCGAGGATTATAAGGATTATATATAATAAGTACTTAAGCGGCTAAAGGAGTATAAGCTTTTTATAAAGCTATTAAAGTATTAATTCTTAACGGACTATATTAACTTCCTAGAGTATTATATAGAGGTTATAGGCGTTAAGATAAAGCTTAATAAGGTAGCGGCTATTATAGAATAGTTAGTACCTACTTTATATTAAGAGATTTAAATCTTCCTAGGATTTATAAACTTCTACTAAGGGTTTATTTATTAATATTCTACGGTAGTAGCGCCTATTATAGACTTACTTATAAGTATAAAGGCTAGTAAATAATTAGGTTTATTTCGTTAGTCTAAGGAGGTAGATAATATATTTTATAAGCTAAAGGAGTACTTTATAACTACGCCTATACTTATATACTTTAGTTTTAAAAGATAAATTAGAGTTAAGATAGATATATCGGGTCGCGCGATAGATAGAGTATTAATATAGGCGTATTACTAACCCTTAGAGAGGACTTTATAAAAGCTTATTATATTTTTCTCGAGAAAACTAACGTTAATTAAGAAGAACTATAATATAAGAGATAGAGAGATATTAGCTATTATATATATATTTAAGATATAGCGATACTATCTTAAATTATCTATAATAAGCGTAATAGTACTTTCTAATTATAAGACGCTATAGAGTTTTATAACTATAAAGATTTTAAATTAAAAGTAAATACACTAAACTAAAACACTAGCGATATATAACTTTATAATTTAATAGCGTTAAGGGAAGGATAATTTAGCTAATAAATTATTAAGGAGGCCTAACTATATAGTTAAGGATAACTCTCTAGATACTAAGAACCTATTAGTTAAGATTTTACGGAAATATATATTAATAATAGGTAACTTATATACTAATTATATATAAAATAAGGGCGGCTTAATAGTTAACGTCCTAACTTAAGGAATAGTATAGGGTAGTAATAGTTTTACTAATAGCGAGTATAATATAATCGCCCTACTATTAAGAATCTTAAAGTTAAACCCTTAGGATAAAGAGTTTTTATAGCTAGAGACTCGCGTATAAGAATACTAGGAATCGCTAGAGACTTATCTAAGGAAGCTTTAGGACTAAGATAATTAGTGCCGAAAAGCTAAGTAGGAAAACTTACTTAATAGAATAGTCTTAAAAGAGATATTTAAGGAAAAGTAGACTTAAGACTATATAAGTATTATACGACGCGACGGCGCCGCGTATATATCGCGCGACCTAGCTATAAAATAGGAGATCTTAAGGGTTAATTATAATAACTTATAATAGAGAGGTTACTTTAAATAACGTTGTATTATAGAAACTATTATATAATATTACTAGTAGCTATAGATAAGATATAATATAAATATATATATCTTAATCTATAATATTTATTAATAGATAAAAGTTCCTTAATATAAGCCTTATAGAAAACTTAGTTTACTATTAGTACCGAAAGGCCTATAGTAAGATATATTTATAGACTTTATTATTAGATTATCGCTATTATTAAGTAGGGAAGTTATAAGTAACTTAGTCTTAGTAGTAGTAAATAGGTTTTTAAAGATAGTAGTGTTCCTACTATACTTAAGTACTACGGATACTTTTAGAATAGCTTAAATAATACTTATATTAATAGTATTTAAGTTTAGGGCCCCTCGTACTATAGTTAGTAATAGAGGAATAACCTTTACTTTAGAGTATTAGGGAACTCTATACTACTATCTTATAACTTATAGGCTATTCTTAATTATCTTTTATTTATAGACGAATAGATAGACGGAACGGATAAATTAAACCTTAGAGTACTACCTTAGGTACTATATAAATTACTAATAGGCTAATTAAGTAGATCTACTCCCTAGCGTAGAATATACTATTAATTTAGCGGTAAATATAAGTACTAAAAAATTATCGTTTAACTTAGTATACCGCTTCTCGCCGTTAATACGGATAAATATTATACGCGACTTATAGGAGAGAGAGCTATTTAATTAGGCGGAAGCTAAGAAGGTAGACCTTATAAAGGAGAGCCTTAAGAATAGTAGTACTATAAGACGAGAGGCGCAAGAGAAAATAGAAAAATACTATAATATAAAGAGGAAAGAGGTTTTATTTATAGTAGGAGAGTAGATTCTACTTAATTCGCGATATATTTATACGCTACGTATAAGTAAGAAGTTAGCTAATTAGTTCTTAAGTCCTTTTAAAGTTAAAGAGTATATTAGCTAAAATATCTACCGCCTTAAGCTCCTATAGAAATATAGGAGACTTTACTATACTTTTTATATATTACTACTATAGGTATATTAAAGGTAACCCGGAGTTAGGCTATTAATACTTATTAAGATTAAAGATAAGAAGGAATAGAAAGTTAAGTAACTACTTAAAAAGCGAAAGGTCGGACGGAAAGTCTAGTACTATATACGGTAGAAGGATTTCTTTAAGGTATATAATTTATAGAAACCTAAGGTAAACCTATAATATATACTTAAAGTACTTAAAGAGTTTAACTTTAAGGAAGAGGAGAAGTAGAATATATTATATATATATAAGTACTATAAGACTATAGCGAGAGAAATAGAGAAGACTTATATATATAATATAGTATTAATTATACTATAGAAAGTAAAAATATAAGATAATTAACTTATAGCTATAATACTTAATAACTCGCTAGCGAGTTATAGGCGAGCTTATTACGGTATATAGACTAGTCGCGATAAATAATACTATAATATAAGGGTTAACTTACGCTATAACGCCTAAAGATAAATTTATAGCGATCCCTCCTTCCTCCCTACCTAACTAGTTAATTAAGGAAGAGCTAAAGTAGAAGTAAGTAAAGCGTAAGTAATTTAGAGGTAATACTAACCTATATCCTAACTAACTATCTATAGTATATATTATATAAGAGTAGTAAACTACTTATTATCGTTATTAGTACTAAAATTAAGTTTATTACTAAAGGATTACTACTTCGCCTATATAGGGGGGACGATATTATTCTATATATAATTAACTTATATTCTATATAGGACTTAGAGACTTACTATATAGTAATAGGCCGTAATATCGGCGCGAATAGCCTTAATAAGGTTAGCGAGGAGGGGAGTAAGTAACTCGCCGGTAATTTAGTTAGGAGATATAGTAGAACTACTAAAGGGAATATAGCTATTAGTTTAGGGGGCATCGAGTATATAGCTCGCAATCTTAGTAGCTAAGTCTTATAGGCGGTAGTATAGGGTCTTAGCGGCTTTATATATCTCTACCGCCTATATATCCTTACTTTAGACTATAGTATCGTTAAGGATAATAAGCGCTATAACGGCGGAGGCGAGATAGTTAGAGTACTATACTATAATTAATATATAAGTAGTATAAGAGACGCCTAGTAATACTTATAGGGATATAACTAATATAGTTAGCCCGCTTACTATTAATATAGTATTAGTAGTAACGGGAGTTACGAGGCTTAGTATAATTAAGGGCGAGACCTATATATAAGCCGCGGTTAGTATATAGGCGACGTAGGTAGCGCTAGTAGGGAAGCGCGGCGGTATACTTATACTTATTAAGAGTATCGGGCGTATTAAAGGAAAGGGCTATAAGAATTAACTATAATTTTAATATATTTAGTATAAGACTTACGGCGCTTATTATTTAGGCGGCGGAGAGGCTTATTACTACTACTACTAGTAGTAGACAGGCCTACGGCTAAATAAATAGTAACGGTAGATATAATACTATTACGGTTAGTATATAATAATAGAGCGAGTAGTAGGATACTTATAAAAGAGTTATATAGAGTTTAAAGAAAAAATTAAGAGTAAGGAGTAAGTAATCTATTAAATATTTAAAATATACTGTACTACGGTTAATAAGCGAATTATATAGGGTATATATATTAAAGTTTACTACTTAAAGGAGTTATAAACCTTAGGGGTACTTACGAAAGGTTATAGCGGGATAAAGGAAGAGAAAGCTACTAGGGCTAAAGGTATATACTTATAGTATAAGGACCTTAGCCTACTCGTATAGCTATATTTATACTACTATTATCTATAGTAAGTAACTATAGAGCTTATTAATAAGTAAGGTTTATTTAATAATTAAATAAATAACTAAATAAGGAGTACCTTAGGGTAAAGGACTAACCCTAGAGTAATTAGTATTAAGTATACATAAAAGGCCTATTTAGGAAAATAATAGGTTTTACCTCTATTAAGTAGATAAAGGGGATATAGAAGTAAGAAATTATATTTTATTTACCTAGTAACTAGGGACGGAGACTAGTATACGAGTCGTAGGTAATATTAACTTATATATAAGTCTTACGCGACTTAAGTTTCTCTTAAGGAATAGTAAGTAAGGAAGGAGAAATCCTATAGTTACTATTAAGTACGAATATAATTTAGTATAAGGAGAAACTCTACGGCTACTATTAAGTATAAATATAATTTAGTATAAGGAGAAATTCTACGGCTACTATTAAGTATAAATATAATTTAGTATAAGGAGGAATCTTATTACTACTATTAAGTATAAATATAAGCTAGAGAGGGCGAGTAAAGGCTTAAATACTAGAGAGGTAGAGAGCGCCCTAGTATTAGCTACTCGTACTAGATATAACTAAGAGACGTAGGCGTACCGCGTATATCCTATCTTCCTAACTACGACTAGTTCCTTGAGGACGAGGAACTAAGGGGGGGGGGATAATATTAAGAACTAACTAAACTAAGACTACTTATAAGAGTAGTAATTATTAGGCTAATAACGAGGAAGGGTACCCCTTAATTTCTACTAAGGAGAGCGAGTACTAAGAGACTATATTAGCTTATATATATAGCCGGGCTCACTATATACGTCTCTTATAGGAACCTTATACTTTAAGCTTACTATAACTAATATATTAAGGTACTACTTATACTTAAGATATAGATATATAATTAAACTATTATAGCTATTCTACTAAGAGTCCTGCCTATTAGCACAAGTAGTGCCTAATAGACCGCTACTTATAAAAGAAGAGTATAGAGAATAGAAAAATACTTAAGAGTAGGGGAAGTAAGCGAACTATCTAGTATATAATTTAGACTATATAGCTATTAGCTTATAACTCGTATAAGAGAGATAGAAAGCCTAGATTAGTGCGATAAGTACGCGAACCTTAGGGGTACTTATAAAAGGTTATAGTGGAACGAAGGAAGAAACCTAGATAGCTAGGAGTAGGAGGAAATATTTATATCTACTATAGACTAATAGGCTACTTATATTTACTATAGTATAAAGTTACTATTATTATCTATAGTAATTTATTATAACCTATTTAGATAAATAGCCTATTTACCTATAAATAGGAGTAACTTTATTTATATTACTATTAAGTAGTGTAGGCGGTAACCCTACGCAATATAACCTAATATATAGAAGTATTAAATATAATATAGTAAATATATTATAATAGGTATATATAAGTTATAGAACTTATAATTTAAACTTACTACTAGAGAAGTTAAGTAGAGGCTTAAATATTAATAAGGCTATAAAAACTTTAATACTATTAGTCGACGCTAACTACCGCGAATTATATACGATATCTCCCGGAGTAAGAGACGTAAGCGAAATATATACGCTACTTTATAGAGGTATAATTAGTCCCTTAAGGACGAGGAACTCGAGGGGGGGTGTTAGGAACTAGCCCCTAATAAGTATATAGCTTATAGGTCCGAGAATACCTCGCACTTCGTGCGAAATTCTAGTCTTTTTAGGCGATCCCCAAGGGCTTACGGACCTATACCTAATATTATCTCGTACGAAGTGCTAGGACGAATCGTGAGATCTCGACGTAGGACACTAGGTACGAGAGTCGCACTCGTTACGCTAAGTGTACGCGGGGCGAGGGTTCGATTCCTAGTGAAAACTGGATGAGTTCTTTACTTAATTTATAACTTAGGTTATTTATACGGAGGTATGCGCACGTGAGGTTTAGTTACCTAAGGCCTTAATATAGAGTGTAGTTATACTATAAATACTTATCCTATTAGGGATCGTGCCGTAGATAGTACGCCTACACTAAGTAAGCGACTTAAGGACGAGCCGCCTAGAGGAGGGGATAATTATTAGGAACTAGCCCCTAACAAGTATATAGCTTATAGGTCCGAGAATACCTCGCACTTCGTGCGAGATTCTAGTCTTTTTAGGCGATCCCTAAGGGCTTACGGACCTATGCCTAATAGAGGGGGATAATATTAGGAACTAACTAAGGGCCTTATATATATATACTATATAAGAGTATATACTACTACTCTTAGTATAACCGCCCTATAATTAGGAGGGCTAAGGGCCCTTTCTCCTCTCCTCGACTAAGGAAGGAGAGCGGTGCTAAGCGGTGCCAAGAGGCTATATATATAACTTACTTACCGTACGCGAACCTCCTAAGTTCGGTATACTTTAAGCTTACTACGATAGATACGTTAAGGTACTACTTATACTTAAGATATAGTTATATAATCGAGACTATTATAGCTATACTACTAGTAATCCTACCTATTA
>Ga0105239_10007849_pt1 | contig 12199 bp, 8 predicted proteins | sample KBSC44metaG_FD_92761 | JGI IMG/M metagenome (GOLD analysis project Ga0105239, IMG submission 92761) | Corn rhizosphere microbial communities from Kellogg Biological Station, Michigan, USA - KBS C4-4 metaG | ecosystem: Host-associated > Plants > Roots > Rhizosphere > Soil | place: Michigan, USA...
ATCACACCGTGATGTCACAACCCATCGTGGGAAAAATCGCCGCCGGCGCCGTGTTTGACTTTGAGTCCATCGCGGCGAGCCTCGCCAAGGCATTCGTGCTCGCCGAGCGCCTCGCGGCCGGCCGCCTCGCCAGCGGCTCGCGGCCCGATCACCGCTATCGTCCGATCGGCTATGTGTTGAGTGCGGACAAGGACGTGGAGGACGAGAAGCTGCAGCGGCGACGGGCGGTCGCTGCCGAGCGCGCAGCCCGCATCAGCCGCGAGGCATCCGCGCGGTTACGCTGACGCGCGACTTGCGGCCGCGGCTCAATAGACGCCGGCGACCAGGTTCAGGAACTTACCGCGCTCACTGAATACCAACTCATTGCGGGTGAGCTCCTCGAGAGAAGTCTCGACGGGTCCGCTGAGTCGATCCGCCCGCTCCGGCTCCCGCAGCGTGCGCAGAATCTGCGCCGCATCGCCCGAGAGAATGTGAGTCCGCAGGCGCCCTGCGCGCGTATCCTCGACCGTGATGCCTGCGGGAGTGGGCACCCATTCGAGCCGGGGCCGCTCCTGCGGCTGTTTCCACAAGCCCTTCCACCGTTCGACGATGGCACCCAACTTCGGTACCCAGGGGGTTACCTCGCGCAGATAGCTCGCCTCGTAATTGAGATCCTGGAAGTAATACGCCAGGTTACGCAGCGAGGCGCGGGGAAACGGATAGCACAGGTTGTAGAAGTCATAGGGCGACAGTTGCAGTCCGTACTCCTTCTCGTAAGTAAAGTACGGGCTGTAGCGATCGAAACGTACCAGGAAGACGCCCTGCGGCGGAGGCAGATGGAACATCGTTCCGAGCGTCTTCGCATACTGCTCATAGACGTCCGATGTCTCGCCCGGAAATCCGATCAACAGGTTCCAGTGCGGCCGGATCCCATATTTCTTGCACCAACTGAGCAGGCGCACGCCGTGAAACGCCGTCGTGCCCTTGCGCATCAGCTTCAGCGTCGAGGTGGCGAACGCCTCGATTCCCGGTTGGATATCCCGGACCCCGCCCGCCGCCAGCGTGCGCACATCCGACTCGCTCAGGTCCGCTTTGACTTCGTAGAACAACTTCACGTTGTCAGGGGGCTTGATGCGCCCGAACACACCATCGATATATTCCTTCGGAATGATGTTATCCACGCTCGCGAAGGTATCGACACGACTCGCGTAACGCTCGAACAGCTGGTTCAACAGCGCCACCGCCTTCTCGGGCACCATGGCGCGATACGACATGCTGCCGCCGTTGAGTCCACAGAAGGTGCAATGAGCGCGCTCTCCCCACCAGCAGCCGCGCGAGGTCTCGAAAAGCACCTGCGGCTTCTCGGCGGCATTCGGCAGTATCCTGGCCGCCGAGTCGAGAAAGTCATCGTAATCGAGCGGTACGTCCGCGTTGATGTCGAGCTCGCGCCCCATGAGTGCGATGCCCTTGAGCTGGGCGGCCGGCTTGAGCTTGCTCCAGTCGACTGAAGCGATGTCATTCCCCACGATTTCGTGGATCGAGCGGCTGTTGGAGCGTGTGAACACGCCGTCGATGCGCTCACAGGCATCGGGATTGCCTTCCATGAGATGCCCCACGAGCTGTGGGAAGGAAATGAGGCTGTTTCCCGAAAATACAAAGTCGAGCACCGGCACGTTCGCGGCGAGCTCGATGCCCATGGTGCCCTCGCAGTTGGCCCCGCCCATCACAATGATCTGCTTCGGGTTGATCTGCTTCAGGCGTCGCGCCACGGCGATGTTGGCGAGGTTCTGAAAGAACATGGAGGTGAAGCCCACGAGCGCCGCCTCGTGTAGCTTGTACCGTGCAATGAGGTCATCGAGGATCGCGGGCATACGGGCGCGGATGGACAGTACCTGTTCGCGAAACGGTGCCATCTGCGGGTTACTCAGATGGTGCCGGTAGCGTGTCAGGTATTGCGCCTGGTTGTCCGGGACATCCGGGAAGGCGACGCCACGAAACAACCACTCGGCCAGCCCGGTGGCGAACCCCGTCATGCTGGTCGCGAGCCGGGAATAAAGCTGCGGCCCGAGGAGCTTGCCGAAATCGTGATTCAGATAGTTGATATCGACGCTCACCCGCTCGCCGTGCACGGCCTCGGTGACCGACCGTAGCTGAGTCAGGGCGATCGATGGCAGGTCCGTCCTGGAAAACGGCATGTTGACCAACTTGATTGCGAAAGCCATATGTACTCCATGTCAACAGCCTGACCGCCGCAGCGTACTCACACCGCCGACGCGCGTCCATGCTCGCGGCTGTTGTGACGGGCGCCGCCGCGGCGCTTGACAGCGCGAATCCGTCCTTGCCAGCATCCCGCCGGTATGTGAGATCCGGGCACGACTGGATTCGCAACACCAACTTCGCTGAAGGACGAGACAGCCGCCGTGAAGCCCTCTCTATACCTCGTCATCCCGCGGCCGCCTTTCAACGACATGCGGGTCTTTCCCAACAGCGGACTGCCCGTCGCGCGCATGTTCGCGGACCTCACCATGGTCACGGTCGCCTCCCTCGCACCGCCCGACATCGAAATTTCCATCTGCGACGAGGAGCTGGGCCAGGTCGACTTCGACACGGCCGCGTCCGTCGTTGGACTCACCTGCCGTATGGGCAATGAATGGCGCGTGGTCGAGCTCGCGAATCATTTTCGCCGGCGTGGTAAAAAGGTGGTGGTTGGCGGCCCGGGGGCCGAGTCGGGCCACGACATGTTGCGTCCCTATTGCGATACGCTGGTCATCGGCGAGCTCGAGGGCGTTGCGGGCGAGTTCTTCGGGGACCTGGCCGCGGGACAGCTGAAACGCGAATACCGTGGACCCAAGCCCGACCTGTCGACGAGCCCTGCTCCACGCTGGGACCTGCTGAATCACGACCGCACGGTGTCGGCCACCATACAAACCTCACGGGGCTGTCCGTTCGTCTGCGAGTTCTGTGACGTGCCGGTGACATTGGGACGGATTCAGCGCTTCAAGTCCTCCGAACAGGTCATCAGTGAGCTGCAAACCCTGTACGACATCGGCTATCGGGCCGTATCCATCGTCGATGACAACCTGACGGTCAACCGCCGCCGTGCGAAGGCGCTGCTGTCCGACATCGCCGCCTGGAATCATTCCCGCCCGGATGGCGCCGTGCTCTTTTCCGCCCTGGTGTCTCTCGATGCCGCCCGGGACAAGGAGCTCCTCGACTGTTGCGCGCGCGCTGGAGTGGTGTTTGTCTTCGTCGGCATCGAAAGCCCGAATCCCGAAAGCCTGCGCGAGGCGAAGAAGCGGCAGAACCTCCTGGGCAACATCTCGAGCCAGATCGACGTAATTCTGTCTCACGGAATCATGGTGACCGGAGGTCTCATTGTGGGCTTCGACTCCGATGAGCGCGATGTCTTCGATCAGCAGCTGGAGTTCTCGGCGCAGATGCCGGTGCCGATTTTCACCGCGAGCATTCTCAGCCCGCTCGTCGGCACGCCGTTGTTCACCCGCATGCAGGCGGAGGGGCGGCTGGTGACCGTGCTCGATGTCACGCGCAACTATGCTTCCCCTCTGCATCCCCAGATCGTGCCGAAGAATATGACTCACCAGGAGCTGGTGGCCGGACATGCGCGCCTGGTGAATGGCTTGTTCGCTCCCGAGAGTTTCAGTCATCGCCTGGCGAGCTTCGTGAAGCGTTTCAAGTCCAGTCCTCTGTCACCCCGTTTTTCCGCCCCCGAGCAGCTCCGGCCCGTCGAACGGCAAGCACTCTACGAGTTGGTCGACTCCTATCTCGAGATGGCCCCGGCGCTGCGCTGGTGGCGGAACGAAAAACCGGACGCGACACTGGAGCGGCTCTTCCGGCTATCGGTATTCCAATACCTGCGACTCATCGCTCCGCGACGCCGTACCGCGGCGGCCTCCGCGCAGGCCTATGCCTAAACCGGCACGTATTCTGCTGTCGTCGACGGGTACCCGCGGCGACGTACAACCGCTTCTGGCGCTCGCGCTCGCCTTGCAGGATCGGGGACAGCGCTGCGTCTTTTGTGTCCGACCCGATTTCAAGGCGTGGGTCGAATCCTACGGCTTCACCTGCTTCAGCGTCGGGCCGGGCCTGAGGGCACTCGCCCGCCGTAACGCGAAACCCACAGCATACAAACCTACGTGGCGGGAAGGCCGCGAGATCGCGCGCTATACCCACACCGAGCAACGCCGAGTGCTCGAACGCGCCGCCTTCGGCTGTGACCTGATGTTGATCGCCGGCCCGCGCCAGACGGCGGCCCGGTCTATCGCCGAAGCGATGCGAATACCGTATATCTTCGCGGCGTACTCGCCCGTGTCCGTGTCAGGACCGTCGTATCCTCCACCACGATTTCGTCCCGGAGCACGCTCCCAGGCGCTGCCCGCCTGGATGAATCGCGTACTGTGGCGATGCCACGACTGGATCTGGAACGCCCTGTTCCGCCGCCCCCTCAACGAGCATCGGATCGCGCTCGGCCTCGCACCCGTGGCCGACGTGTCGAGTCACGTGGCGACGGATCACCCCTGGATCGCGGCGGATTCCGTGCTGGGGCCCGCCGCATCCACGGCACCGGATCGCGTCACACAGACCGGTGCATGGCTCCTGACTGACACAACACCATTGCCCGGATTCCTCGAGCAGTTTCTCGACTCCAGCAGCGATCCCCCTGTCTATTTCGGCTTCGGCAGCACGACGGTCAGATCTGACGTAGCCCGGATCATGGTCGAGGCAGCACGCATCCTCGGGCGGCGTGCCATCCTCCTGCGTGGCTGGACGGATCTCGCACAACCGGATGGCCAGTCAGATTGTATCCTGATCGATGACATCAACTACGAGCGATTGTTCCCGCGAGTGGCCGTGATCGTGCATCACGGGGGCGCCGGCACAACCAACGCGGCCGCGCGCGCGGGCCGCCCCCAACTCGTCATTCCCCACGTCGATGATCAGTTCTACTGGGCCCACCGGGTGCACCGCCTGGGCATCGGCACCTCGCTGCGCAGCCTGGAGCATCTGTCGGCGCAGAACGTGGCCGCGGCGCTCCGGTTCTGCCTGGCCCCCGAAGTAACGCGCCGCGCGGTCGCGCTGGCCGGCCGCATCGAGCTTCAGGGCGCGAAACTCGCGGCCGAGCGCTTGATCCAACGGCTGAGCGTCGCTCACGCGTGAGTGACGCAGATTGGGGATAGTGGCAACATGCCACCACGAGCTCGCAACGTTACCCGTCAGGAGACACTCATGATTCCGAGCCCCGTAACCGACGTCAAGCCCTTCGTTCCGGCCAAGGATGCCGAACTCTCCAAGCAGTTCTATACCGACCTGGGCTTCACCATCAACTGGTCAAACGACCAGATCTCCGAGCTTCAGGTCGGTGCTTACCGGTTCCTGCTGCAGAAATTCTACATCCAGGAGCATGCCGGAAATTTCATGATGAGCCTGGCGGTGGAGGATGCCGACCGTTGGTGGGAATTCATCGAGAAGCAGGGTATCGCGAAAAAATACCCGGGCATCATGTGCAAACCGCCCCAGATGCAACCCTGGGGAATCCGGGTGCTGTATTTGAGCGACCCCAGCGGCGTCCTGTGGCACATCACGGATTCGAAGAAGTCATAGCCCCTCGAGGCCGGGCAGGTAGGAGTAGGGACAACCCTATCCTACCTGCAGGCCTCTTCAGCTCGAGAGCGCCAGTCCGTTGAACTTACGGGCACCCTCCGGCTCGGCGCGCTTCGCCGGCGACGCCTGAGGATCAACAACCGACTTCTGCAGCAACTGGCCGATGACCTGTTTGATGGTGCCGACACGCGCGACCGAGAGGCCGCGTGTCGGCAACACCAGCACCACGGAATCAACCTGGCGGCGCATGCGGAAGAGCGGTGTGCCCTCCGGATCCGTGATGATTTCCTCTTTCTCCTGGCGCCGGCGCATCGGCCGCGGTCGGTGGGCGCGCGCGGTCAGGAGTTGTTCGTAGATCTGTTGCGGAGGCGGCTTGATGTTAGTGGCCCCCAGGGCGCGCGCCGTCTCCGACAGCGCCGGCCGCACCATGGGATCTTCCCACATGGTCAACAACGTGAGACCCCATACCTCGCAAATCTCCAGCGGACTGGAGAATGCCCCGAGAATCAGCGCGGGCAGCCGCGTGAGCTTCAGGAGTCGCGAAACCTGCGAGGCGGACGTGTTGAGTGCCTGCGCGAGCTCTTCCTGGGAGCTGAAAAATCCCGAGCGCAACAGCCGCGCATAACTCGAGCCGCGCTCGTATGGACTGATGTCCTTGCGGTGGCGATTTTCCGCATCCATGGCGACGACGGCCTCGCGATCGGACACGTCTCGCAACATCACGCGGATCGGCTTGTTGAGCTGACGCGCGATATGCAGGCGCCGGGCGCCGTAGATGAGCTCCACTTCGTACCCGGGCTCTCCTCGCACGGGACGCCCGAGCACCGGTATGAGCTGCCCGTAGCGATCGAAGCTTTCGACTTCCGCCTTGCCGGTGCTGTCTCCTATGTATTCCTCTATTCGATCGTGCAATTCCCACATGCGGCACACGAAGGGGCTGACTTCAACGATCGCATCGGTGGTGGTTCCCATAAAAACTTACTCACTCTTCGTTATTCCATAACACCTTGTCAGCCTGCGTGACTTCCCGGCGCGTCACTCGGCCTAACAACCCAACCCGAATTTCGTTACACCTATGAATAATATCAAACATAACGTCGTGTCAAACTTTTTGTGTTCAGTCGTCAGCCTCTCGTTGTGACCAAAACTGATGACACTGAGATGAATCTCCGTAGCCGCCCCCCCTTGGGTACCAAATGAGTACAACCTCGTGGGCAAGCATGACGCTCGTATGACCGGGGCAGCAGCGGGTGCGCGCCAACCACGATTCGGCAACAGGCGCGGAGCCAATGCAGGTCGCGAGTCCCACCAATATCGCACGACCCGGTGCACGGAGCCCTTGCACGGTGCAAGCCGCTGAAAGGGCTGACCTGTTGGCGTCGACTAACGCCCTACCCAGGCCACGCTCCTGGCAAAGCATGGGCCGGCCATTACGGGGCCCGTGCCCAGCGGATCAACGTGGCCAGATCAGGGGGTTTTCCCTGCAGCAGCAGAGCCACTTTGAAGACCCGGCCAGCCAGCCAGACTGCACCTGCAGCACAGCACAGTGTGATGCCGATGGTCAGCGCCACCTCCCACGCCGGCGGCGGCGCATGAGAGGTCAGTCGTAACAGCATCGCAAAGCTGTTTATCGGCGGCAGGAAGCTCAGTACCACGCTGAGCGGAGAGTTTGGATTACGCGCGATCGGAACCGCCGCAAACCACGGCACGAGCAGCAGCAGGGTGATCGGCCGCAGCAGCGCGCGGGCATCGTTTACGTCGTTCACGGCGGCTCCGACTGCTCCCATGAGGCCCGCGAGCAGGAGTGCCGTAGAAATGAAGAATGCCGTGAAATACACCAACAGCCATGGAGTGAGAATGCCCAGCAGGGCTAAAGACGAGAGCGCCGCCGAGGCGAGCGCGACGTAAACGCCAACGATCAGAAGCCCCACGGCCAGGTTGCCGAAGATCTTGCCCGCCATCAGCTCCAGCGGTGAGACGGCGGACAAGAGCACCTCCATGACCCGGTTGCTCTTCTCGGTCAAGGTCGAGCCGAGCAACCGTCCCCCTACATTCAGCGAAGCAAACAGGAGGAGGCCGAGAAGCGCAAACGGAACCAACGCCTGAAGGGCTAGCGAGCCCGGCCGTTCGCTTTCGCCTTCAGCCAGGACGGGAATCGGCCGGGTCACCTGATCGAGGGACTTGATCCGATCCGGATCGAGCGACTGCGAGCGCAACCGTGCGGTAATGATCGCGTCTGACACTCTCACGTTGAGGGTATCTTCGTCGCCACGATCGAGCGCTCGCCCCACGTAGAGGTCGTAAGCCGGTTCGAGCGATGCAACCGCCGGAATCGCTAGAGCATTCGGATGCAGGACCACGACCCCGATACGATGCACCGTTGCTGGCTCGGGCTCGGCCAGCCAGCCTTTCTCCCGCCGCAGGTCCACGGGAGCGGGATGCTCAATGAATTCCAGGCGACCCGAGCCGGCGGAGACCGGGGCACTCGACAAAATCCCCGCCACGGCCCCGGTAGGGTCAACGACAGCGACCGTGCCCTCCAGCGCAGCAGATGGGGGCTCACGGATGAAGCGTGGGGCGAGCAGCGCCAGGGTCGCCAGAACCGGCATCATCAGAATTCCGATGAGAAAGCCGCTCCGACCGATCACGCTGCGAAACTCCCTTTCGGCGACCAGATAGACCCTGCGGATCATGACAGCACCTCGACCGCTTGTGGCTGTCGCGAAGCAGAAATATCGGCGGTGGCGCTCGAGAGCGACAGAAAGATGTCCTCCAGGCGAGGACGCTGCAATTCCGCCCGAACCAGGGGGATCTGGTCGGCGAGGCGCGCCAGGGCCCGGTGTGCCACGGTGCCCTCCCGCAGCAGGACGCTGTAGGCGCCATCCCCACAACTGTCGACCGCCTCGACCTCCGACAGCATCCGCAGCGACCCCAACGCGGCCTGGCGCTCCAGCGGCTCGACCAATAACCTGCGAGGCACGAAGCGCTGCCGGAGTGCCGTCATTGGACTATCCAACACCTTGGCTCCCTGGGAGATCATCACGACGCTGTCACACAGCTCTTCCGCATAGGCCATGACGTGTGTGGAAAAAAGAATGTTCGCCCCACGGGAACGGTGTTCGATAATGAGCTCGCGGAGGGACCGTACACTCACCGGATCCAGGCCGCTGAAGGGCTCATCGAGGATGAGCAGATCCGGCTCGTGCAGGACCGCGGCCAGAAACTGCACCTTCTGGACCGTCCCCTTCGAGAGCTCCTCGATGCGGGTATACAGGGCAGACCCAAGCTCCATGCGCTCCAACTGGCGACGCGCGCGCTGTGCAGCCTCCCCCGCCCCTACCCCCTTCAACCGGGCGATGTAGACGAGGTATTCCTCCACCAGCATTTTTGCGTACACACCACGCTCTTCCGGCAGGTAGCCTATCCGGTTGCGCGCCTGCATCGCCGACCGGTGGCCGAGAACGCGGATGACGCCGCTATCGGGCCTCACGATCGACATGATCATGCGGATGGTGCTGGTTTTTCCGGCCCCGTTCGCGCCGATCAGGCCGCAGACCGCGCCGGGGGCGATGGACAGATCCAGCTCGCGGACTGCCGGGCGGGATCCGTAGGTCTTCGTGAGACCCTCCAGTTGCAGGGACGGCTCCATACTTTATCTGCCTTGCGTTGGAATGCCTGTCAACATTCTGTCGGCCTCGTGTCAGATGTCGCAAGCTCGTGATGGGTTGACGCTGGGCGTGTCATGTCGCCAAAGTCGGCGTGCGGTTCATCTCAACAAAGGGAAATGACCATGATGTCCGGAGCATCGAACCCGCGCGTGGCGGGAATCCTGCTGTTCTGCCTCTCTGGGCTCACCCTGGTGGTCGAAGTGCTCCAGGTCCGGATATTTTCCTACTCCCTCGATCCTCAGACCGTGTACATGGCGATCAGTGTTGCCCTGCTCGGCTTCGGAGTCAGTGCTGTCGCGCTGGCGTGCTGGCCGAAGTGGCGCGACATCGACCCGGTCACCGCGCTGGCAGGCAATCTCGTGCTGTTCGGCTTCGCCACATTGTTGACCAACCTGATCTTCGCGAATATCTCGACCTACGTCTCCGCCATTCTTCTCATGCCGGGAACGGGTTACACATTGGTGAATCCGGCCTCGGTGATCTTCCTGCTCTGCGCCACTCCCTACTTCTTTGCCGGCGTCGGCATCTCCCTGGGAATTCTCGGCGCTCGTGGGGAAATTGGTAGTCGCTATTTCGTGAATCTCGCAGCCTCAGGGCTGGGCTGTGCCATCGTGTTTCCGCTGTTGACCCATATGGGCGCCGAAGGGGCGGTCTGCCTGGTGTCAGCCATTGCCCTGGTGATCGGCGGCATCGGGCTATTCCCCTCCAACAAAACTGCATTCGTAGCCGCTCTCGGCGGTGTCGTGCTCGCCGCCTGGCTGGGGGCCAGTCGCGAGAACTTCGAATTCGCGCCCGACTTTGGCGACTTTCCGAGCGGAGTGACCCGACCCATCATGGCACGTTATGGCTCATCGGTCGTGCCGACGCGCACGTTCGCGCGTTGGGATCCCATCGCCAAAGTGGAGCTGTATGAGTGGCCCGGGCCACCGCACTATTTCCATCAGACCGTCCCCGTCCAGCTCTACACCCAGGACGCCGGCTCCATCTCAACAGTACTCGGTTTCGCAGGCCACGCCCCCGAGGCATTGTCGTTTGCCAAAGGCTCCAACTACGGCGCGGGCACCGTATTACGAGCGGGTGGCAACGTACTCATCATCGGCCTGGGGGGTGCGCCCGATGCACTGGCGGCTCTGGCGAACGGCGCGGGTCACGTAACCGGTGTCGACATCAACAATGCGGCCATCGTCGCCGTCGAGCAAACCGCGCACCAGACCGGCCTGGACCAGTTTTCAGACCGACTCTCGCTCGTCCACGCCGATGGTCGGGGTTATGTCCAGACGCGCCCGAATCAGTTCGATGTCGTCCAGATGACCGGCGCTGAAACCTGGTCGGCGGGTTACGTCTCAGGCTCCGTCCTGTCGGAAAATTATCTCTATACCGTCGAAGGGGTGACGAGCCTGTTTGCCGCCCTGAAGCAGGACGGCATACTGGCCATAACCCGCTTTGGAATCGAGCCCATACGCAACACGAGCACCGTCCTCACCGCGCTGCGCTCGATGGGCATTTCCGATCCAAGCCGACACGTGATCGTGCTGGCACAGGGCACGAGGACCAAGTGGGGCACGATCCTGGCCAAGCGCACGGTGTTCACCGACGCTGAGATTGCAAAGATCATGAGGTTCGTCGCCGACAGCGGCCCCTACGCACAAACCAACACTCTGCCCCTTTTCGACGCCCTGGCCTTCGGCGTCTCGGCGCCGCTGCGACTGGTCTATGCGCCCGGTCAACCGTTACCGGTCTCAGGTGATGCGCCGACCGACCAGGCCGCGCGCATCTATCACGAGCTCATTCGCAAAGCCGATGAGAACCACCTGCCCGAGTGGTACGCGGCGCAAAGCCGTAACTTCGCCCCGACGACCGACGACATGCCTTTCTTCTTTCAATTCACACGCTTCAGGCTACCCGGCTTGAGGGACTTGTTCGGCCATAACCAGGTGACACCCTATGGTTGGGATCCGAGCGGCTACATCCGTCTCACCTTCCAGTTCGCGTTGGTGGCGTTCGTGCTGATGTTCGTGCCCGTCGTTTTCGTACGACGCCGTGAGCCCCGGACGTCGGGCGGATTTCGCTCCGGCACCTGTTTTCTGGCGGTGGGGCTCGCCTTCATGTTCGTCGAGATCGGCCTGATGCAGAAACTGACACTGTTTCTCGGCCACCCGAATTATGCCATCTCGACGGTACTGTTTTCCATACTCGTTTTCGCGGGACTCGGCAGCTACATCTCGCAACGTGTGATGCGCAGTCAGGTGAGCGTGTTGCAATGGTCCATGCCGTTGATCGTGACAGGTGTGCTTCTCATCATCCTGATGTCGATGACCTTGCTGCCGTGGACGATCGGCCTGCCATTGGGGGCTCGCATCCTGATTGCCGTGCTGTTGATCGCTCCGCTCGCCTTCCTGATGGGAACCCCGTATCCCACGCTGCTCACGTGGTCTGAGGCTCGCGACAGGAGCTTCACACCGAAGGCTCTCGCCCTGAATGGGTTCGCATCGGTTTTCGCATCCCTGGCGAGCATTCCCCTATCGAGTGCCTTGGGTTTCCGCGCCGTGTTGCTCACCGGTGCGTCGATGTACGCGTTGGGGTGGCTGGCCTTACCGCACCGTCGCGCCGTGACGGCCTCAGCCGAGGCGCGGACCGGCCAACGTATCGAAGTACTCCAGAACGCCGCGGTCAAATGAAGACAGCGCACCCTCACGATACTGTTTGAGCCGGGCGGCATTTACGGCGTGGACGAAATTCCACGTGAGCGAGATGCTGCTGGCCAGGGTGGTGACGTGATGCGGCCAGCCCGCCGGGATGTAGAGCACCTCGCCAGGCTCCAGGACATCCTCGAATTCGGGCGAGCACTGCGGAAACGCCGGAAAACACTGCAAATCAGGAGCATCGATGTCGACCCACCCGCCTTCGGCGCAGAGCGACGCCGCGGCCGCGGG
>Ga0105239_10007850_pt1 | contig 12199 bp, 10 predicted proteins | sample KBSC44metaG_FD_92761 | JGI IMG/M metagenome (GOLD analysis project Ga0105239, IMG submission 92761) | Corn rhizosphere microbial communities from Kellogg Biological Station, Michigan, USA - KBS C4-4 metaG | ecosystem: Host-associated > Plants > Roots > Rhizosphere > Soil | place: Michigan, USA...
AGTTAATGCAATATTGTCAAGCTGGAGTCTGACTTATCTGTCCCGATAGTCCATCGGGATGGAGTTGGCACCTTACAGCCACTTTGAGAGTGGATGCAGGTTGTCAAGGCTTCTTCGGGCCATTTCCCTCAGCCTTTCTTGATAAGAGATGTTGTAAGAACTGTCGCAAATATAGGATGGTAAGGCCCATATTTCCAAATTCATCCGGAATTTTTGCTGAAAATCAGCGGCTGATCCACCTTAACAATCTGATAACCATTACGGATCACCGTATGCCGGCATGGATGGGATGAAGAACATGGCGATCGAAGTATTGCCTGCAGGGAATGGCAAGGAAGCGCTGCAGCTGCTTGAAACGATCAATCCGTCCATGGTATTTATTGATGTAAACATACCGGAGATGGACGGCTATAACTGGATTTTGGAACGGTTTTTGGCAATCCTTTTCTACACGATGGTGTATCTCTACCCATAAAACTACACAACATGAAAACGGTAACCAAATGGCTGACAGCTGCATCCAGCGTCGCGGCCGTACTTGTATTCTTTGCCTGTAACAAGAGTAATTCCTCAAATTCCAATCCCAGCATTCCTCCCGGACAGTCACGACTTTCGTTATACATGATGGATGGTCCGGTCCAGTTCACAAAAGTTCTTATTGATATACGGCAGGTAGCGGTAGAAATTGATACTGCCAGCAAGCAGAGCGATGACGACCGCGATGACGAGTGGGATGACGACTATTGTGGCTGGCATCGTGACAAGGACCACAAGTCAGTCATCTGGGATACGCTGGGCATCAAACCTGGCGTATATGATCTTCTCCAGCTGCGCAACGGCGCCGACACCCTGCTTGCCGCCGGCAATTTCCCCAGCGGCAAGATACTGAAGGTTAAGATAACGCTGGGTTCAGACAACACGATCTATACGGACAGCACGACGAAGTATCCGCTGGAAGTCCTTGGCCCCAATCCTTATTTCACGGTCAACGTCAGCCGGATCAATGTTGCGTCTGCCAGCAGCAACGACTTCAAGCTCTGGCTTGACTTCAACCTTGCCAGGTCGGTATTCTTCTGGAATGGCGAATTCCTGCTGAAACCATATCTGGTCGTGTTCAATGATCAGGTGATGTCCAGGATCAAGGGACAGGTGCTGCCTGAAGGCGGAGCCGCTCTTGTCACGGCGATCACGGGGACGGACACGTTGTACGCCGTGCCTTTCGACGAGGGCAACTACCAGTTCCGCAATGTACCCGCCGGTACTTACTCCATCAGTTTTAAAGGACGCAATGGATACCAGGACACCACGGTGACAAATATCAAGGTCGACTCGATGAAAGTAGTCGCCGTACCGACGGTGAGGCTTCATAAATAGTTCATCCATAGCCATTTAAACCTCCGAATAGCTAAGACATGTGTCTTAGCTATTTTTTTTAGTAACTTGCGAAGATATGGAAGAGAGCATCGAAGTATCCGGGGCCCGGGTACACAATCTGAAGAACATCGACATCCGCATCCCGAAAAACCAGCTGGTAGTCATTACAGGCATCAGCGGCAGCGGCAAGTCATCTCTGGCGTTTGATACGATATATGCTGAAGGTCAGCGGCGGTATATGGAAAGCTTCGGCGCCTATGCCCGTCAGTTCATTGGCGACATGGAGAGGCCGGACGTAGATAAGATCACGGGGCTTAGTCCTGTCATTTCCATCGAGCAGAAGACGACCAATAAGAATCCGCGCAGTACCGTCGGCACGGTCACTGAGATATATGATTTCCTCCGTCTTCTTTTTGCCCGCATCGGGGAGGCGCACTCCTATAATACCGGCAAGAAGATGGTCAAGTTCAGCGAGGAAGAGATCGTAGACAATGTCTTTAAGAAATTCAAGAACAAAAAAATATCCATTCTGGCGCCGCTGGTGCGTGGACGTAAGGGGCACTACCGTGAGCTTTTCGAAGACATCCGGAAGAAGGGGTATCTCAAAGTGCGCGTTGACGGGGAGGTAAAGGACCTGGTCGCGAAGATGCAGGTCGACCGGTATAAGATACACGATATAGAGGTCGTTATCGATCGGTTAGCCGTTACGGAGGATATGAAGGTTCGGCTTGGCCAGAGCGTCCAGAAAGCCCTGCAAATGGGCAAGGACCTGCTGTTCCTCCTGCTGAATGACGACAACAGGGTGTTGCAGTACAGCAAACAGCTGATGTGCGAGGATACCGGCATCAGCTATGAGGAGCCTTCGCCCAATAGTTTTTCCTTCAACTCGCCCTATGGCGCCTGTCCCACCTGCAAGGGGTTGGGGGCGGTCTACCAGATCAGCATGGATGCGATCATTCCTGATGGGACGAAGAGCATCAACGAGGGGGGGATCGAGCCTCTCGGGAAAGAGCGTGAAGCGTATATGTTCCGGCAGGTGCAGCAGCTGGCGAAGAAGAACAAATTCAGCCTGGACACGCCGATCAAAGACATGCCCAAAAAGGCGCTCAACCTGGTGCTCTACGGCACGGAGGCGGGCGAGATCTCGCTGGATCTGGACTATGATGAGAATGCGGCTCCGGGACAGATGTACGCCGCAGAGTATGAAGGGGTGATCAATGCGCTGAAGCGCTGGTTCTCGGGTGGGACCACAGATGCGCTCCGCGAGTGGGTCGAGCGGTTTATGGAGCTGAGGACCTGCGAGACCTGTGGCGGCACGCGTCTTCGCAAGGAAAGCCTCTGGTTCAGGGTAGCGGAAATGAACATCGCCGAGCTCAGCGGCATGAACCTAAACAAGCTGGTGGAATGGTTCGACGGGGTTGAGAAGAAGCTGAGCAACAAACAGAATATCATTGCGAAAGATATCCTGAAAGAGATCAGAGAGCGGCTGCGGTTCCTGTCCGACGTGGGGCTTACCTATCTTACGCTCAACCGGGCGTCGCGGACGCTCAGCGGTGGCGAGTCGCAGCGCATACGGCTGGCGACGCAGATCGGTTCGCAGCTGCAGGGCATCACCTATATTCTCGACGAGCCGAGCATCGGTCTTCACCAGCGGGACAATCACCGGCTGATAGAGGCCCTGAAAAATCTGCGTGATATCGGCAATAGCGTCCTGGTCGTGGAGCACGACAAAGACATCATGCTGGCGGCGGACTATCTTGTGGATATCGGGCCGAAGGCCGGCTTTCATGGCGGCCGTGTGGTCGCCCAGGGGCGCCCGCCTGCTTTGCTGGAGCTGGACACGCTGACCTCTTCCTATCTCAATGGCCATCGTAAGATCGAGGTGCCGGCGGAAAGGAGAAAGGGGAATGGCAAGTTCCTTGAGCTGAAGGGCGCAAAGGGCAATAACCTGAAGAATGTCGACGCAAAATTCCCTTTGGGGAAGCTGATCGTTATTTCGGGGGTCAGCGGCAGCGGGAAGAGCACGCTGATCAATGAAACGCTCTACCCTATTCTGAGCAAGCATGCCTACGGCTCACGCGTTAGTCCGCTGGAGTACAAAAGCGTCAAGGGGCTGGAGAATATAGACAAGGTCATTGAGATCGACCAGTCTCCCATCGGGCGTACGCCGCGAAGCAACCCGGCTACTTATTGCGGGTTCTTCACGGATATACGTACGCTATTTGCGTCTGTGCCCGAGGCAAAGATCAGGGGCTATAATGCGGGGCGGTTCTCCTTTAACGTAAAGAGTGGCCGTTGCGACGTCTGTGAAGGCGGTGGGATGCGCGTGATAGAAATGAATTTTCTGCCGGACGTATATGTCCACTGCGAGAAGTGCAATGGGAAGCGTTATAACCGTGAGACCCTGGAGATCCGCTATAAGGGGAAGTCGATCAGCGACGTGCTGGATATGACCGTAGACGAGGCCGTAGAGTTCTTCCAGAATGTGCCGTACCTCTATCGTAAGATAAAGGTGCTGCAGGAGGTGGGACTGGGATATATCACGCTGGGGCAGTCGGCTGTAACCCTTAGCGGTGGCGAAGCCCAGCGGGTTAAATTAGGGACCGAGCTGGGTAAGAAGGATACCGGCAAGACCTTCTATATCCTCGACGAGCCGACCACGGGTCTGCATTTTGAGGACATCCGTCATCTGCTGGAAGTGCTCAACAAATTGGTCGACAGGGGCAATACCGTCCTGGTCATCGAGCACAATTTAGACGTGATCAAGGTGGCGGATCATATTATCGATCTAGGCCCTGAGGGCGGGGATGGCGGTGGTCGGATACTTTTTGAAGGCACGCCGGAAGAGCTGGTAAAGAACAAGGAAAGCTTCACGGCAAAATTTTTGAAAGACGAACTTAAAGGATAAGGAAAGATGGAGCGTATTATAATCGACATGGACGAGGTTATTGCTGATCCGATGGGCGAAATGATCGAATGGTATCGAAGAGAGCATGGCGGGGATGTTGATTTCAGCAGGATGGACGGCAGCTGGCTAAAGGGTTTTCCGGAGGAGGATCAGGCGATGGTCCTCGAGCGGCTGAAGTCGCCGGGTTTCTTCCGGCATCTTCCCGTCATGGAGGACAGCCAGGAAGTGTTGCGTGAGCTCAATAAGAACTACGAGGTGTTCATTGTCTCGGCGGCGATGGAATTTCCCAATTCTTTAAAGGACAAGCTGGAGTGGCTGACGGATCATTTTCCTTTCCTGAACTGGCGGCAGATAGCGCTGACGGGTAGTAAGGACCTGGTGTTCGGGGACTATATGATCGACGATCACGTAAAGAACCTGAAGGGTTTCAAGGGGAAGCCCTATATGTATACGGCCGCGCATAACCTGGGCGTGACCGGCTATGACAGGATCAATAACTGGAAGGAGGCGGCAAAGATATTTTTGAAATAAGAGACCGGCGGCGCCCGCCGGATGAAAAAACCCCTCGGCGCTCGCTGCGGGTCAATAAGGTTTGGAGGTCATGGTTTCTCTTCGGGTAGGTATCCAATAAGCGGTAGCAGGGAGTGATCAATAAAATCTTTCGTTTGTAAAGGGTACCTTAATAGGGAACGGATCAGGTTTTACTTAACCTTCGGATATTCGGATTTTACCAATTTCCCTGCTTGCTTATTGGTTGTTCGTTTCAACGGGTGCGGTTCGGGTGTTTATCTCACCTTTACCTGCCCATTCTCAATACGCTCGTCGTCGGTAAAGACCTCGAAGAGGAAGTTACCTTCTGAAATATTGGTCAAAACCGTTGTTTCACGGTTACGGATCTGCGTTTGGGAGACCAGCCTGCCGTCCATGTCAAACAGGAAAAGCTGGTACACTTTTCCATTCTCACCACTGGCAGAGAAGAACAGCACCTGCTGTCTGGCGTCCGGATACAATCTGATCTTGTGTTTTTTGCTACTCAGGGACTTACTGATCTCGATACTGTGGACGGTATCGTATCCTGCAGGATGGTGCCCACCTGCCGAAGGGGTGCCGGCGTTGGCGGATGTCTGAATGCAAAGGACAAGGCCAAGCGCGGCCAGTCCGTTGAGCACTCGAGGAGATAGAAATGTTTTCTTTAGGGGTACAGTTTTCATCATAGCTCCATTGATTTCATTCAATCAATAAAAAAATAGGGTACGGATCAATAACAACTAAAACAACAAACAACTACGGTCAAAATATGGTACGATCAACAACTTAGACAATTAGAACCTCAGCAGCGGACAGTGTGTCGAGTTCCTCCAGCGGCTGGCGCTGTTGCCACCAAGGCGGATACCCAATTTGAACTGGGCCGTGAAATAGGCGTCGTTCTGGGAGGGGTCACCTCTTTTGTTGCCCGGGCGGTAGCCCAGCGGCTGCAGCGCAGCGGGCGTCTTATTGGCCATGGCTGCTGCTATCGGAGCCAGCGAAGGGGGAAGGTATTTGTAAAAGAGACTCGGGTCTACATATTTCGTGCTCACGTCATCGACATAGTCCGTGAACGTCTTGCGGTGGATGATCTCGAAGGCTACGTTTACATTCTCACTGATAAAGTATTTGATACCAACGCCGATCGGGATATTCAGCTGGGTCAGCTTGTAGTTCTTTCTATCGGGATATTCGGGGAAGCCCTGGCCTTCCGTATGGAGGGGCTGCAGGTCGACCCAGTAGGTATCGCCGTTGGGCGATTTGTAGCTGCCTTGCGGTTTGAAGTGGAACATGCCCAGGCCAATTACGCCATAGGGACGGAGGCGGGCAGTAATGTCTTCCGGATCTTCTTCGAGGAATACGGTCGGATAAAATTCCGCCATTATTGTACCTTCTAATATTTTGCTACGGAAATCCAGGTTACGGTCAAGACGAGTCACCTCATCACCGCCTTTCGGCTTGATCTCGTTGTCGGCGCCTTCGATAGCGCCATAGTTCAGTGATAAACGGAAACCTAACCATTGCATGGGATAAGCAGCGACGTAAGCACCCACCGCGAGCTTGGTGGTGGCCATATTATAGTCTTTAATAAAGGTTGTTCCCTTACCTGCGTGACCGCCCAGGTCACCCAGAAACACCATGGGTCCGAGGGTTAAGCCCATTTCGGTGTTATTCCTAGCCTCTTCCTGGCTGTATGACGTAGAACTCAGACATAGAGTAGCGGCTAACACGAACAAACACTTCCATGATAAGGAGTGTAAACTCTGTTTCATTTGATATTAGATTTAGTTTTCCGATGGTTTGGATTCCGTTTTTCAACCAAATTGAAAAAGGGGACTCTGTTGTAAGAAACGAAAAAAGGACGTTTAATTGTGTATCAAACATCAACAATTTTATCCACAGCAAGACAGAATAAAGCCTTTGCCTTAAGGTTCAATAGGTAATAGCATTTCAATATGTTCAATTCCATCTTCGAGATAGATGTCTCCTTTTTGGACAAAGCCAAAGGATGCGTAGAAACTTTTTAAGTAGTATTGAGCACCTATGCGTATATCCCTTTTTCCATATAGAGAATATAAGGTGTTGATGCTTTGGACGACCAGATCGCGTCCGATGCCGCGGCCTCTGGCGGCGGGTGAAGTTACGATACGTCCTATCGAAGATTCCTCATAGGAAATTCCCGCACTTAAGACTCGTGAATATCCCATCAGCTGATCACCTTCCCATCCCATCAGATGGTGGCAGTGGAGGTCCTTGTTATCCAAATCGAGAAACACACAATTCTGCTCTACCACAAAAACTTCGCTGCGCAGACGCAGGATGGCATAGAGCTCTTTTGTGGTTAGTTCGTCGAAACTTTTGCAGGTCCAGGTTGTCATAGTTCAATAACCGTATTTTTCTCCCCAAAGTCCTTTTAAGAATTTGCGGAGCTCTTCTTCGCGTGCATTATTGCCGGGTTCATAGAATTTTGTTCCTGCGATCTCTTTCGGCAGGTATTCCTGCAGGGAGAAATTGCCTTCATGGCTGTGGCTGTACTGGTAGCCTTTTCCGTAGTCCAGGTTTTTCATCAGCCTGGTCGGTGCATTGCGGATATGCAGCGGTACCGAAAGGTCGCCGTGGGTTCGTACGGCGGACTGCGCTGCGCCGATGGCGACGGTCGCGGAGTTGCTCTTTGGCGAGGAGGCGAGATAGATCGCGCACTGCGACAGGATCAGGTTCGATTCGGGATAGCCGATCTTATTCACTGCCTCGAAGCAGGCGTTGGCGAGCAGCAGGGCGTTGGGGTTGGCGTTGCCAATGTCTTCGCTCGCGAGGATGAGCATCCTGCGGGCGATGAATTTTACGTCTTCGCCGCCTTCGATCATTCTTGCCAGCCAGTATACGGCTGCATTGGGGTCGCTGCCGCGAATGCATTTGATGAATGCGGAGATGATGTCGTAGTGCTGTTCGCCTTTTTTGTCGTAAAGGGCGATGCGCTGCTGCGCGATCTCCATTACTATTTCATCGGTTATCACCGCGTCTTTTCCTGCTGCATCGCAAACTACTTCGAGGAGATTAAGCAGCTTTCGGGCGTCTCCTCCGGAGATATTGATCAGGGCGGTGGTCTCTTTGAGCTGGATGCCTGAGCTGCGCAGCCATTCGTCGTCCCTGAAGGCGTTGTGCAGCAGGCGGGTCAGGTCTTCTTCAGCGAGCGGTTTGAGGACGTACACCTGGCACCTGCTGAGCAAGGCGCTGTTGACCTCAAATGACGGGTTTTCGGTTGTCGCCCCGATGAGGGTGACGATGCCTTTTTCGACGGCTCCAAGCAGGGCGTCCTGCTGTCCTTTATTGAACCGGTGTATTTCGTCGATGAAGAGGATGGCCTTTTCGCGTTCTTTTGCTTCTGCTATTACTTCCCGGACCTCTTTGACCCCTGCGGAGATGGCGCTGAGGGTGTAGAAGGATACCTGGAGGGTATTGGCGATGATACCGGCGATGGTCGTTTTACCTGTCCCCGGCGGCCCCCAGAGGATCATGGAGGGGGGCTTCCCGTGTTCTATGGCCGTTCGGAGAACGCTGCCCTTGCCGGTCAGGTGCTGCTGGCCGACCAGCTGATCGAGGGTTTGCGGCCTTAGCCGCTCTGCCAGAGGGGCTTTAGAAGATGCCATAACAAAATTTTAAGTGACAATAGTACAACAAGTTACCCGTTTTCATGTTTAAATTGGAGGACAAAGCCGGGCGGAGTCCGGCTTGTTCCCGGGAGGGCGCAAACTTTAAAATGCCATAGGATGAGGGGAAGGCACATTTTTTTAATGGCTTTTTTTGTGTTTCTGGGATCCAGGGTCCCCGCCCAGGCTATCGTTTCAGATGAACCTTCCTCTTCCGAGACTCCCAATACTCCCCATACACATAGCAAGGACGGCGGCGCCAATGCGGGCGCCTATGACAGGAGCAGCCATTCTACCTCACGGTCCGGCAGGCTTTCCGGCGTAGAGAACTATGCGCTTAACCGTGCGGGTATCGTCATGATCCGTACGGAGTATTCCGCGAACGTATACGTGAACAGCATGAGGATGAATGCCAGGGCCTTTAATGCCCTGCTGGATTCCATTCAAAATCTGGACCATGGCGGCGGCGTCACGGCCGAGCAGAAGCTCGATATCGTGTTGAAGGAGATGAACAGCCGGCCGGCCCGTTTTTTTCAGACGACATTCGACTATATCAAGCAGCCCGAGCAGATCACGGCTACCGGTACCGGGTTCTTTCTCACGGGCAACGGCTATGTGGCCACCAATTGTCATTTGATCGAGCGGGAGGAGTCTTTTATCCGCCGGCAGTTCATCCTGTCGGCTTTCCACCAGATAACAGATGCGAGCATTGCCGCGCTGGAGACGTCCTGGGCCACGCATTTTACCGAGCAGCAACGGAGCCTGCTTTACAATACCTATGCTTCTGTCTACTCGCGACTTTTCTCTATGATCCTGTATGACCTGAAGAAGGATATCTATATTGTGTACAGGAGCGACAAGAGCAGCCTTCACAGCGACACGGTCAAGAAGCCTGCTACCGTCATCGCAAAGGGTGAGCCGATGCCGGGAAAGGATATTGCCATCCTGAAGATCGCGGCCAATGAAGACATGCCTGTGCTGAGGCTTACCCAGTCGGGTCTACCCCAGGTGGGGGAGCAGCTGTTCGTCTATGGGTATCCCGGTCCAGTGACGAACAACGACTTTGTGTCTTCGGCCTCGGCGATCGAGCCAACGATGACCACGGGTATTGTCAGCGCGATCAAAAAGTCGGTTGGCGGGTGGCCGCTAGTCCAAATGGACGCCAATATCAATCACGGCAGCAGCGGTGGTCCGGTCTGTAATGAGAGGGGGGAAGTGATCGGCCTGACGACGTTCGGCAGCCTGGAGAATACCGGCGGTCTGGCGGCAGGGTTGAATTTTGCAGTACCGGTCGCTATCCTCTATGAATTCCTCGATTCGGTCAATCCGGGGATGAGTCAGTCTACCCGTCTTTTTTCCCAGGGGCTATCGGCATTGCAGCAGGGTCATTACCGGACAGCCCTGAGCAAATTTGAAGATGTCCAGAAATACAACAGCCACTATCCGGGGCTTTATACCTATATCGCCAGCTGCCAGGAGAATATCCGGAATGGCCGGGGGGCGGCGGAGCCGGTGACACGACTCCTGATCATCATCAGCGTTCTTTTGGCGCTGACGGGTCTTTTGGCCGTGCTCAGGGCTCGTCGTTCGGCCTGAAGTCGTCATTCTGTCTGATGTCGCTTTGTCTCACAAGGTAGTACCAGCGCAGCAGCCGGAAATTCAGTAGTACATTGGCGCCCACACAAAGCCCGAGGATCGTGCCTACTATGCCGACTATCCGAAAGAAGGAGACTGTCATGTAGGACAGATCGGCGGCATTTTTTACCTGCACCATTCCGCCTTTTACCAACTTTACCGCCTCGGAGGCGTTGCCTATCAGCGTAAGGTCGTTAATAACGGTCGTGATAGCCAGGAACAGCGCCACGAAGCCTACGAATCTTATGCCGGTAGGGGTCTGGCTGCTAAGCTTTATGTCCGGGCGGCGGATGCTTTTGTGCAGCTGCAGGGCCGCATAGCAGTTCAGCGGTATCGAGCTGAGCAATACGAATAAGAAGAGCATGATCATCACCTGGCTGAACAGAAAGAGCGCCAGCAGCAGGAGGACGAAGAAGCTCCAGACGATCAGATTGAACCAGGTCAGTATGCTTGCTGCTTTCAGGACTTTCTTCATATATTCTCTCCTTTCACATTCAGCTGGATCGACAGTTCGGTCAGCTGTTTGTCGTCAATGGTGCTGGGTGCGTCGAGCATTACGTCGCGACCGCTGTTGTTCTTTGGGAAGGCGATGAAATCACGGATGCTTTCGCTGCCGCCGAGGATCGCGCAGAGCCGGTCGAATCCAAAGGCGATGCCGCCGTGTGGCGGGGCGCCATATTCGAAGGCACCGAGCAGGAATCCAAATTTATGCAGGGCTTCTTCCTGGCTCATCCCGAGGGCCGTGAACATCTTCTCCTGGAGCTCGCGCTGGAAGATACGGATCGATCCGCCGCCGATCTCATTTCCGTTCAGCACCATGTCATAGGCATTTGCCTTGATATGATTATAGGGATGGTCGAGGTATTTTTCGGCGTTCCCGATCACCGGGTTATTGTTGATCATGACCTCGATGTCCGAGGGCTTGGGAGAGGTGAAGGGGTGGTGACGGGCAACCCAGCGGTTGTCCTCTTCGGCGTATTCGAATAGTGGGAAATCGAGGACCCAGAGCAGCTTGAACTCATTCTCCTTACGGAATCCCAGGCGTTTGCCCATTTCGAGCCGCAGCTCGCTGATCGCTTTGCGAGTCCTTTCTTCTTTTCCTGCGAGGAGAAGGAGGAGGTCGCCTTTTTGGGCGCCGGCGGCCTCGGCGATGGTCTTTAGCCTGTCTTCGGAGTAGAATTTATCGACGCTGCTTTTCAGGCTGCCGTCCGTATTGTATTTTATGTATACCAGGCCCTTCATGCCTATCTGCGGGCGTTTGACCCAATCGGTCAGCTCGTCGGTCTGCTTGCGGGTGTATTCGCTGCAGCCGGGGGCGGAGATGGCGAGGACCGTTTCAGCGTCGTCGAATACGCCAAAGCCGGCGCCATTGATGAGCTCGCCGTTGGCCGGCTGTTCGCCGCCTATCGTAAACGCGGATCTGAGGTTGAGGATCTTCATGCCAAACCGGATGTCGGGCTTGTCGTTGCCGTATTGCCACATGGCCTCTTCCCAGGTCATCCGCTGTATCTTCTCCGTATAGTCGATATTCCTGACCGCCTTGAAGATGTGCCTGATCATGCCTTCGAACATCGTGAGTATGTCTTCCTGTTCGACAAAGCTCATTTCGCAGTCGATCTGGGTGAATTCGGGCTGTCTGTCTGCGCGGAGGTCTTCGTCGCGGAAACATTTGGCGACCTGGTAATACCGGTCATATCCGCTGACCATGAGCAGCTGTTTAAAGGTCTGCGGCGACTGGGGCAGGGCATAGAACTGTCCGGGGTTCATCCGGGAAGGCACGACAAAGTCGCGGGCTCCTTCCGGTGTCGATTTGATGAGGAAAGGCGTTTCCAGGTCCATGAAATTATTTTCATGGAGATAGTTACGCGCTGCGCGGTTGACGGCATAGCGCAGCTCGAGGTTCTTTTTTACGGCCTGGCGGCGGAGGTCCAGGTAGCGGTATTTCATCCGCAGGTCATCGCCACCGTCTGTATCGTCCTGGATCGTAAAGGGTGGGGTAGCCGATCGGTTGAGGATAGTAAAGGAAGTGACCTTCAGCTCGATGTCACCGGTGGGCAGCTGCGGGTTTTTGGCCGTACGCTCGCTGACCTCTCCTTTTACCTGCAACACG
>Ga0105239_10007851_pt1 | contig 12198 bp, 14 predicted proteins | sample KBSC44metaG_FD_92761 | JGI IMG/M metagenome (GOLD analysis project Ga0105239, IMG submission 92761) | Corn rhizosphere microbial communities from Kellogg Biological Station, Michigan, USA - KBS C4-4 metaG | ecosystem: Host-associated > Plants > Roots > Rhizosphere > Soil | place: Michigan, USA...
CATCTACATTGTTTGCTTGAGGGCTTGCCAGATGCGACTACAACCACCGTATAAATTTTCCATCCTCAGGCTGCGGTTTGCTCATTGGTGGATGGCCAAGAGTCACTTAGGCGTCGGCTGCAAATTGGCATTTAGTGCTTTATTAGCAGCAAGTTACATAGGATTGGTCGATATTCACTGTAACTTGGCATCACCCGTGCTTTAACTTAGGGCGTGATGCGCGGTAAACAGCCCTCCCCAATAGGCTCCCGCGCTCCCAAGTTCTGAGTTGTGCATAGCAGTAGTAATGGCCTCGCTGAGCGAGAGCCAGTAAGATTAGATGTGAAAAGGAGCTATTCGATGAATCGCACTTCGTTAGTGATTGGATTGACGGCGGCGATGCTGGCAACGGTAGGTTGCTCCAGCAAGAACTATGTAAAGCAGCAGACGACCCCGCTCATCAACAAGACCAATGAACTGGACGACCTGACCGCGAAGAATACCAACGCCATTAAAGACGTTGACGCCCGCGCTCAGGCTGGAATTCAGCAGGTAAACGCCAAGACCGCGGAAGTCGACCAGAAAGCCCAGGCGGCCGGACAACAGGCAGCCCAGGCACAGACTTTGGCCGACAGCGCTGTGCACCGCGTGGATAGCCTGACCAACACGGTTGCAAACCTCGATAACTATCATGTGGCCAATGAGACCTCTGTGCAGTTCGCCTTCGATAAGGACAACTTGAGTAAGGACGCGAAAGCGGCCCTCGATCAGCTTGCATCTGCGATTCCGAATACCAAGGGATACATCATCGCCCTCGAGGGTGGAACTGATTCAGTCGGCAATGCTGAGTACAACTATGCTCTCAGTGAACGCCGTGCCAACGCCGTTATTCAGTATCTGGCGGCGCAGCACAACGTGCCTGCTCACAAGATCTATGTGGTCGGATTGGGCAAGGACAAGCCGCTCGATTCCAACAAGACTCGTGAAGGCCGCGCCAAGAACCGCCGTGTGGATGTTCGCCTGATGACAAACAGCACCGCGGAAGCAACTCCGGCTGGCCAGCCCACGGCTACGGCAGCCCCGGCGCCGACTGGCTCCAACTAAGTTTTCCCTCCTCCCCGGAGGACTTCGCCAACCCAGGCCATCTTTTTCGAAGGATGGCCTGGTTTTTTTTGCATCAAACAATGTGTATTGATTTTCTCTGCGTAACTGTCATCTCAGCCCCCTCCGCGGCTTAGGGTTTTGGGTGCTGTCGGCGAGGTACAAAATCTTGAATCGCAGAGTTCGTCGAGATCGCACAGAGTACACGGAGAATGTCCAATTGTCCGATTGAAGCGCTAAAATAAGCGTATGCGTCGTCTATTCACTACAGCTTGTGCGGTTTTACTGTTCGCGGGCTACTCGGTGGCGCAGGTTGAGCAAGTGCCTTCCAACGGCAAGACTCCTCCTAAAAACCAGGCTCCGCCGCGCTCGCAGCAAGACCAGCCGCCCAGCCAGGAAACAAGCAAAGAAGCCAGCCGCGAAGCCGGCATGAGTTCGAGCAAGAACACACAGATCGACCTCAGTCCGCCAGCCGAGGACGCTAAGAACCATCCCGACAGCGGCGCGGCCATTATGGATACAAACTCAGACGACAATCCTGATGTGCAGGAGATGCATCCCTGGGACCCGCACCGGGCGGCGAAGAACATTGAAGTAGGAGATTATTATTTCAAGCGCAAGAACTATCGCGCTGCTCTCGGGCGCTATCAGGAGGCGCTCGAATTCAAACCGAACGATGCGGAAGCCAATTTCCATCTGGCCCAGTGCTATGAAAAGCTCAACGATCCAGACCAGGCGGCGAAGCATTTTCAGGAATATTTGAAAATCCTGCCCCAAGGCGTGTTGGCGCCCGAAGCCCGCAAAGAACTGGAAAAGTTAGGAAAACCGCAAGCAGCCAACCAGGAACCCGAAAAACCGCAAGCGAAATAGTTATTTCAGCACGCGGATGAAGGCTCCGCTGGTGGCATCCACTTCCAACCGTAGTTTCCCATCACCGTAGGTCACATGCCAGATCAGCTTGCTGGTGTTGCGATCCCAGGCCAGCCGGTAGTTGATGGGAGTGTTTGCATCCGCAGTCAAAATCTTTTCTCCGCCGTGTTTCTGCGCAGTTTCGAAAACCTTGTCGGTATCAACTTTCAGGAAGGCAGGATCAAAAATCTGGGTATTGGAGTTGTTGGGATTATAGTCGCCATCGCTTCCGGGATTGATTCCACGCGCCGGAGCGTCCTGCGCGTCAGTGCCAGACCATGCGTACGGTTTGGTGGCCTTGTTCGTGGGGGAAGCAAATCCTGTGCGCCAGATAGCAGCTTTGCCATCCTTGCCGGTTGAATCGCTGTTGAGCTGTGACTCGAGAGTGTAAGGCTGCGCGTCGCGCGCCCAGGTATGCGCGGGTACGACCATTTTGTAGAAACCGAACCGGCCGGTTAGCAACTCCGGTCCCTTCGGCTTGGGTTTCTCGGTTTCTGTAGGCTTCGAGTTATCTTCACAACCAACCAGCAACGTCAACGCCGCAATCAGGATAAAAAACTTTTTCATGTGTGTTCTTCTTTCCCCACTCGAAGTTTGCCGAAAATTGTACTGCTTCAATTCTATAAGATAGTAGCGGAGCATTAGGCGTGAGTGAATACATCCCAAGGTTACAGGAGGCCATCGCCTCGGCGATCCACGGTGTGAGCCGCGAGGAGGTACTGCGTGAACGGGACGGGAAGTGGAGCGTCGCGCAAGTGCTTGAACACCTGTATCTCACCTATACCGGGACGGTAAAGGGATGTGAACGCACACTGGCCTCATCAAGCTCTCTGGCTACGCCTCAGAGCGCCAAACAGCGCCTCAAGACCATGGTGATTGTCAGCTTGGGATACTATCCGCGCGGCATAGAAGCGCCCCGGCAAGTTCGCCCCAAGGGAATTCCCGTGGATCAGGTAGTTTCTGACATTCAGCGGCAAATCACACTCATGGACGATTCGCTCAAGCTCTGCGAACAGAAACTGGGAAAAGACAACAAGTTATTCAACCATCCTGTGCTGGGCGCGTTGACCGGAGAGCAATGGCGCAAGTTTCATTGGCTGCATGGCCGCCATCACGTTCGGCAGATTCTTAAATTCAGGAAGCAATGCCTTGAGAAAGAAAATGCCCCTGCCGCGGCAGGGGCTTGATAGCGAGAGAATTTATTTGCCACCAGCCTTGCGCAGTTGTTCCTGCAACTCTTCTACCTGCTTCTTGCCGTCATCAACCGCCTTCTGCTGGTCGGCGATCTTCTTTTTGTAGTCAGCGTCTTCCTTGTCCCAGGCGGCGGAGTTACGCAGGCGGTCGCCAGCGTCCGCATAGAACGAGGCCGCACGCAAGCGGTATTCGCGTTGTGTTACGTCCAGTTCTCTTGAGGCCAGTTCAAGTTTGCCTTTTTGCTCGTTCAGCCGCGCCTTGATATCTTCAGGCTTGGCAGCGTTTGCAGGCTGTGAGTTCGCTGCAGGCGCTCCATCGTTGGGCGGGTTACTGGCACTGGCTGCACTGCCGTCGGTTGCCTGAGCACCTGGCGTGGTTCCCACGACACTCAGATGGCTGTCCTTGGGAATGTTGTCATTGTCGAAAACCTTGGTCGCGGCGGGCTTGCTCTGCTTGCGCGCCGCTCGGGCGTAGTCGCCAAGTGAGCCCGACTGAGCTGTGCAAACTGCGGCCGCGAGGATCATTCCAGCCAGGGTGTAGGTTGTGCGTTTCATAAGTTGCTCCGTTTCTTCATTCCCTGCCTCTGCTAGGCAGTTCAAACTTGTTTCAAATTCCTGCCGCAGCCCGTGCCGTCTTCGGTTCCGCAAGAAAGCCACCGATCGTGTGGTTTAGGTGGGCTGCTTCTGAAGCGATGTCCGATGCCAGGCGTTGTACCGATTCTTCATCTTGGCCGCTCGATAACCGTTTCGCGCAGTCTTCGATGGTCGCCAGCGAGTTACGTAGTTGAAGCGCCATCTCGGCTGACATTTCTCCATGCATCGCCTGTTGCTCGCGTACACGCGCTAGCTCTGTCTGATCATTGATGAGGCAGGCCGCGCCGAGTGTGTCGCCACTTGGCGATTGAACGGATGTGACTGTGATCTGCAATGTGCGATGTTCACCGGAGGGCCTCAGATAGTGCACATCCAGCTGGTACGAGAAAAGCTTATCGCGCAGATAGCGCTGGATAGTCTCCGCTAGGCTGCTTTGTGGTTCGGAAGCCTTCTCTGGCGTTGCTTCGCGAAATACTTCCCGCAGCCCCATTCCCACCGGAGAAGCGAATCCCAGAATCTGCCGCGCCGCGGTGTTCGCCTGTCGCACCAAGCCATTGGAATCGATAAACATCACACCACTCGAAAGATGTGAAAGCACGGCCGCGCTGATATTTTCTGAAGTCCGCGCCCGGCGGCGCTCTACTTGCTGAGAACTTTGCAATTCGTGCTTCTGTTGTTTTAACTGCTGTATGACCGCGTGATAAGTGTGCAGGGGCAAAGAGTCGAGCGATGCCGGCACTGCGCTGTCGATGATTTCTTCGTCGATGTTGCGACGCATGCGTCGCATCACGATCACGCCAATCACGAAGGCCAGTGCACCGGCCATGAACACTAGTGCCATGCGCAGAACAATCGGATTGGTCAGGAGTCTCAAAATAGCCTCCAGTACCAACCGAGGAATCGGTTGCCGAAGAAGAAGGCGACCATCGCCATGCTGCCGAGGAAGACTCCAAACGGCATTTGGTGGCGGCGTAGCGCAATCACCGCCGATGCCCAGGCATGCTTGCGGGCATCGCGCGAATTTTCGTGATGACGGACGATACGGCGACGGGTGCGCTTCACCCAGACCGCGAGCACCGTCCAAACTCCAAATAGCGATCCGGCAAGCGAAGCCGCGAAAATGGTGAAGATCGTCAGCTTCACGCCGAGGAAAGAACCGATCATGGCCATCAGCTTCACATCGCCGAATCCCATGCCTTCCACGCCACGTGCCCGCAGGTAGATTGCTCCTGCCCCGTAGATGAACGATGCACCGACGATCGCGCCCGTTGCAGCGTCAAACAACGAGAACAGCCGCCAGGAAACATCCGAGCTGAGCGGAAGGGAAACCACTCCGCCCAACAACTGCGAAGCTAAGTCGTTCACGGGAACGATTAGGCTAAACACGATTCCGATTGCCAGCCCCGGCAATGTCATCTTGTCCGGAAGCAGATAAGTTTCGGCGTCGGTGAAAATCAACCCCAGCAACAAAAATCCCAGAACGCAGTATTTGAGTGCGGCAAGCGTCAGTCCGAAATAGGCGTAGCAGGCGAGGAACAGCGCACCGGTTAATAGTTCGATAAGTAGATAGCGTGGTGAAATTCTGACCTTGCAGTTACGGCAGCGCCCGCCAAGCAGCAGCCAGCTGATGACCGGAATGTTCAGATAAAGCGGAATCGGTTTTTTGCAATTAGGGCAGGCAGAGCGCGGAGAAACCACCGACATATCCCGTGGCAAGCGGTAAATGCACACATTCAGGAAGCTGCCAAAGACCAGCCCGAATGCGGAAACCGAAATTGCCAGAAAAGGATCCAAAGCGCCCCTTTAAACAGACGAGTGCCGATATCGCTTTGATTATATGGCGGTTGACGCGCAGAAACTGCGGTACCAAAGTCACTGTCCGAGTGGACGATTGCCTGTGTATGTGCCCAGGTATGAGCCTTCGCGGTGAAAACTACAGGGGTACGCTGGTTGCGTACCCCCTTAAAGCCCAAAGGCAGGTTATTGCTGATCCATCTTATGCCCTTCACGCGGCCCCTTGGTCGTAGGAAGCACGTTCAGGGAAGCCTGCAGGGTGAAGTTCAGCACGGTTTCCGAAGGCAGCTTGATCTGCTGCCCCTTGGTTGCGGCTTGGACTCCGCCGCCGATTCCACCGCCGCTGGCGGCTCCTATGGCCGCGCCTTTGCCGCCACCGGCGATTCCGCCGATGATGGCTCCAATGGCTGCTCCGGCTCCGACTTTGGCTGCGGTGTTTTTGCCCCGAGAAGAGCCTTCGCGTGAGTATTGATCGGTCTGTATGTTGTAGTACTTCGATCCGACCGAGATGCGATCAAGTTGCAGCTTCAGCAGGGACTTTCCCGCAAATTTGCCGGCGCTCTGCACGTCCACTACATGGCCTTCCACGTCATATCCCGAAGGAACCACAACGTCGCCATCGACCGATAGCGGAGAATCCAGGGTTGCGTGGAAGGTTTGCCCAGCGGTAGCAGTTTCGCTATCAATCGTATCCACCAAACGAACTGCCAGCGTGGTTCCGGAAGGAATCGTAACCTTCTGTGGAGGCGGTGGAGGTGGTGGCGTTGTCACCGCAGGCGCAGGTGCAGGCTCCGGAGTCGCGGGAGCGGCCGAGGCCATGGTTGAACTACTGTTCGGAGCAGGCTCGTCGCGCTGGGATGCCGAAGAGTCGGCATGACGACGCGGGGTGCTCGGCTTCGGCTTTTTTACTGGAGCGGGTGTTTCCTCAGGAGCGGACGGGGCTGGCATCGGAGCGGCTGCGGCCTGAGAAAGCGTGAGGTTGTTTACCACCTGTTTCACGCCGGGCACGGAAGCGGCATATTTAGCAGCCGCATCCCGCTGAGCTTCGTTGTCCACGGCCCCCGAGAGGGTGACAGTTCCGTTAGCGGTGTCCACGGCCAGCTGTTTACCTTGCAGGCCGGAATCGCTATTGAATTTGCTTTGAATATCGCTGGTGACTTGCGCGTCGCTAGGCGGCTTGGAACAGCCGATGGTGAGGCCGATTCCGACAACAAGCATGACTGCGATCAGGCGGAGATAGACTTTGCTTTGCATGAGGATCTCCTAGTAGTTCTAACCCTATATACCTATTTTAGATGCGATGAATCTGTGAATTATTACAAATTTGCCCACCGAAGCGCATTTGGCAATGGGGCCACAGGTACAACCCGCATGGGATCAAGTACCTGGGCTTCAGTGAATGAATTTGTAGTCGAGGATGTAGGCTGCCAGCAGCGCACCTTCCTCGCTGCTTTCGCTGGTACGTTTGTCCTTCAGGCGGACAATCCGTCCCTGGCAGAGCACTGAGCTGTGGCGCTGTCCGGAGATTTCCTCCGGCATTTCGAAGCGCATTTCCACCAGAGTATTTTGCGGCAGTGCTTTGGTTCCGTTAAACAGCACACCCGACTGGCTGAGATTTTCTGTCGTTCCGGCATACCAGCCCACCAGATTTTTCACCCGATAGCGCACAGGAGTTTCGAACTTCAACCGGCGGGCACGCGGCACCCAGGTTGGCTTGGCAGAATGGCGTTGCCGCTTGGCGCGAGTGCTTTCCATTGCCGTCCTCTCCAGGCGTTCGGTGCGGCGCATGGTCTTCCAGTCGTACTTGTATTCCGCAGCGCAGAGCAGGCAGACTTGGTAGTAGTCTCCATCATCTTGACGGCGAGGCCAGGAGAACTCGTGGGAGCAACGACCGAGACGCAAAACATCCATTAACTTCTGAGCCATGAGAGTAAGTCCGGCGAGAACTCCGGAAACTGAATCATGCCCTGAGAACGGGAACTTGGGTAGGTTACCTTCGTGTCTAGTCGCCAGTCAGGATTCTGGCAACCCTAACGGAGTGTGTAACTTGCACTAAGGAAATCGCCGAGAAAGGCCGCCGGATGTGTATCATCAGCGCGTGGCCGATCTTACGGCATTCATTTTGGCTGGTGGACAAAGCCGACGCATGGGGCAGGATAAGGCCTTCCTGGAACTGGGGGGGCGGACCCTGCTTGACCATGCGCTGGCGTTGGCGAACGCCGTTTCTCCAGCTGTGCGGATTGTGGCACCACAGGAAAAGTTTTTGACTATCGCACGCACCATCGAAGATGTGTTTCCAGATCGTGGACCTCTGGGCGGGATTCATGCCGCGCTTAGGTGTACAGCGACTGAGTTGAATTTGGTGCTTGCGGTAGATTTACCGTTTGTCGAGGCGGACTTTTTGACCTACATGATTACGCAAGCCAGTCAGGTTTCTGCCTGGGTTACGCTGCCGGAAGCAGGAAAGGGGCTGCAGCCGCTGTGTGCCGTGTATCGCCGGGACTTCCGCGAAGTAGCGGAGCGGGCGCTGAGTAAAAAGAAAAATAAGATCGATCGATTGTTCGCTGACGTAGAAACGCGCGTGATCGCCGAGCCAGAGATTGCTCGCATGGGGTTTCCCGTCGAGATGTTTCAGAACCTGAACACGCCGGAAGAGTTTGCCAAAGCAGAACGGTTATTCGACCAGAGCCGATCGTGAGAGATTAAAATTTAACCATGGAGTCTACTCCACAACTCGGGCCATACATCGATTTCAAAGATGTTTCCAAATCGTTCGGAGAAAACTGCGTCCTCGATCACGTCAGCTTTGACGTGATGCCGGGTGAGACGGTCTGCATTCTCGGACGCAGCGGCGTGGGTAAGTCGGTGTCTCTGCATCACATCATGGGATTCCTCAGGGCGGATTCCGGGCGCGTGATCGTCGCGCATGAAGACATCACTGATTACACCGAAGAGGAGATGGAGCACATCCGCAAGAAAGTCACGATGGTCTTTCAGAATGGGGCCTTGTTCGACTCTTTGACGGTTGGGGAGAATGTAGCTTTCCCTTTGCGTGAACGTCCCGGGATGCAGGAAGAGCAAATTCTTCAGATTGTCGATGGCTTGCTGCAAATGGTTGGTGTGCGCGAGATGAGAGACCTGCTGCCGTCAGATTTGTCTACGGGAATGAAGCGTTCTGTTGCTATTGCCCGGGCCCTTGCGGCGCAGCCTGAATGTGTGTTGTATGACGAACCCACCACCATGGTCGATCCCCTCATGGCTCAATTGCTCGGAGATTTAATCAAGCGGCTGAAAATTCAGCTTCATCTAACCAGCGTCGTGGTCACTCACGATATGCGGCTGGCGAAGAAGCTGGCTGACCGCATCGTGTTTCTTCACGAAGCGCGAGTGATCTTCTTTGGGACTTCGGAAGAAATGGAAGCGTCAACTGAACCGATCGTAAAAGAATTTTTAGAGTTGGATGAATTGAAAGTGGGAGTGTAAATTAAGTTGTCGGTTCCCGGTTCTCAGTTCCCCAATCGGAGAACTCAACTGGGAACGGGGAACTAAAATCCCTGCCGTATTAGATTTTCCACCGTAATTGTCGACGACGATGCACCCTTGGTCATCTTCTCGATGTATTTGGCGATCAAATCAGCTTCCAGATTTACCGGGTCTCCCGGTTTCAAAGATTTGAGGTTGGTCGTTTCGAGCGTGTGCGGGATGATTGCCACACTGCAACGTTTCCCGTCCAGCTTGGCCACAGTAAGGCTGATCCCTTCAATCGAGATCGAGCCTTTGTAGACGGTGTACTTCTCCACGTCGGCGGGAAGTTCGATGTCCAACCACCAGTTTTCCGAATCGGCAATGCGGCCGAGCGAGAGGAGTTTTCCAACTCCATCCACGTGTCCCTGCACAACATGGCCGCCAAATCGTCCGTTGGCCTTCATGGGAAGCTCAAGATTGACCAGTGCATTTTTGCAGATGTGGGAAAACGAAGTCCGTGCCCAGGTTTCCGGAGCTAGATCTGCGCAAAAGGAATTCGCTTTGATATCCAGTGCTGTCAGACAAACGCCGCTGACTGAGATGCTGTCGCCGGTTTTAAGTTCCGTGGGCGTGTTCTGTGCCTGGATGGAGATGCGGCGGTTTTCTCCCCGTTGTTCGATCTTCGCGACCTTGCCGACTTCTTCGATGATTCCAGTGAACATTTTTTACTCACTATACGGATTCTTTAAATAGCCTTCCACGGCAAAGTCTTCGCCGAATCGATGTAATTTGATAAATTTCACATAAGCGGCGTCGTTCATGTGGCGAAATCCGTACCCCGCGGCAAATGGCACCGACCCTGTGCCGGCCAGGATTTTAGGCGCATAGTAGAGGAAAACCTTGTCTACGATGCCCGATGCCAACGCGGCCCAGTTGATCAAAGCTCCGCCTTCAATGATTAAGCTGGTGATTTCAAGTTTTCCCAAATAGCGGGAAATTCCCAGCATGTCCGGACGGCCATCGGCCGTCATTTCTTCAATTTGCTCCACCCGAATGCCGCAGTCGAGCAATTGCTGTTTCTTTTTTTCCTCGGCAAACGAACAGAGAACGATCACATCATTTTTTGCCGTTTTTACCACACGCGAATCGAGAGGCATACGGAGACGGGAATCTACGATCACGCGCAACAGAGGACGGCGGCGGGGACGACCGCTGCGGTCGGTCAGTAGTGGATTATCCGCGATGATAGTTCCCACTCCGACCATGATGGCATCGTGCTGATGGCGAAGTTCCTGAACATGATATCGAGCCACGTCACTGGTAATCCAGCCGCCGGTTGGCCCGCTCGTGCCCGGCGGAGCCTTCTCCGCGGGAGGCGGAGCTATCTTTCCGTCCAGAGTCATGGCGGCTTTCAGCGTAATAAGCGGCTCGTGGCGGCGGATGTATTTGGCAAAAGATTCGTTGAGAGGCCTGGCTTCATCCTCGAGAATCCCGGATGCGACCACGACCCCAGCGGCGCGCAGCTTGGCAAACCCCTGACCGCTGACAACCGGATTCGGATCTTGCATGCACGCAACCACCCGACGAATTCCTGCGGCGATAACGGCGTCGGCACATGGGCCGGTGCGGCCTTGATGCGAGCACGGCTCCAGATTGATGAAAAGAGTTGAGCCGCGCGCTTTTTCCCCCGCACTCTGCAATGCAAGAACTTCGGCGTGGCTAACTCCGTCGTAAGTGTGGAAGCCTTCTCCACATACGTTGCCACGGTCGTCCACGATGACTGCACCTACGTACGGATTCGGTGAAGTAAGGCCAATTCCTTGGGCCGCCAGTTCAAGCGCGCGGCGAAGAAACTTTTCGTCTGTCTCGCGATGTGACATGGATGGCTTGAAACGCTATGCGAACAGAGAATCCACAAAATCTTTCGGACTGAACGGCAACAGATCCCCTGCTTTTTCACCAACTCCAACAAACCGCACCGGAAGGCCCAACTCGCGTGAAATCGCCACAACTACGCCGCCTTTGGCGGTGCCGTCGAGCTTGGTGAGCACAATGCCGGTCACGCCCGCAGATTGTGTGAATAACCGCGCCTGCTGCAGGCCATTCTGGCCGGTGGTGCCGTCCATCACCAACAATGTTTCGTGCGGTGAGCCGGGGATCACTCGCTGCGCAGTGCGCCGCATCTTCTCCAACTCGGCCATCAGGCTGGTTTTCGTATGGAGACGGCCGGCCGTATCCACGATGACGTAATCTGTTTTTCGCGCGACCGCTGCCTGTAGCGCGTCAAACAGAACCGCGGAGGGATCGCCACCAGCGCTGGTGCGAATGACTTCTGTGCCGGTGCGTTGTCCCCAAATTTCCAGCTGCTCGATCGCGGCGGCGCGAAAGGTGTCAGCCGCACACAACAGGACCGCTTTTCCTTCGGAGCGAAAATTCTGTGCAAGCTTGCCGATGGTGGTGGTTTTGCCTGCGCCGTTGACGCCGACTACCAGAATCACTTCGGGTGTGTCATCGACCCTTACCACTGGACGCTTGTCAGTTACGTCGAGTATCGCCAGCAATTCTTCCTTGAGCAGCCGCTTCAACTCATCAACGTCTTTAATCTGTTTGCGGTCGGCTTTTTCCCGCAGGCTACTTAATACTTGTTGAGTCGTGGCTGTGCCCAGGTCAGCGCTGATCAAAATCGCTTCCAGATCATCCAGCGTGTTCCGGTCAATCTCCTTGCCAATGGAGACTACATCCTCAATCCGCGCAGCGAGGTTCTCGCGTGTGCGGGTGACGGCCTCTTTCATGCGGTCAAGAAAACCGGGTTTTTCTTCTAGGCTTCCGAAAAGGGTCTGAATCATGGAGAAAAATACAGGGTCATAACAATTATAAAGGCGCCAACGTTATGACGCCGCAGGCCGGAGCGGATTGGACCTAGGCCTGAGTCGAGGCTACTTCAACCGGAACAGGCGCTTCTGCGACCTGCTTCGGGGCGACAGGCGCCGGTTGAGGCTGTGCCGCTGTTGTTTGCGGTACGGGTACAAGAGGTAGTTTGACGGGCTGACGGGGAACCTTAACCTCGCCTCGCTGATGAATGGCTTCGAGCGCCCCTACAGCAGTAGGATCGAGTCGTTTTCCAGATAACGACAAAATGACTTTGAGGGCTGCTGCTGCATCG